>Ga0180433_10001788_pt1 | contig 35149 bp, 23 predicted proteins | sample SS_ome_8_FD_132980 | JGI IMG/M metagenome (GOLD analysis project Ga0180433, IMG submission 132980) | Hypersaline lake sediment archaeal communities from the Salton Sea, California, USA - SS_1_D_1 metaG | ecosystem: Environmental > Aquatic > Non-marine Saline and Alkaline > Hypersaline >...
GCTGAATCCACTGGCAACCGAACCGCATCTGTCGTAGCCTCTGCCATGGGGCGTATCCTCCTTCGTTACAAGGAATGGGGTATCATTCATCAACACCCAGGATACGCCGCCCATTGTTCTACGCCATCCACAACTTTTGGTTATATCTCGTTGAGCGATGGGATGGGTTTTGAAGGAGATGGGGACAGGTACCTCCGCTTACGTTGCAGAGCCCGTTTCCATTTTCGCGTATAGACGATTGTCCCGCGTTGTCCTATGAGGCGACATCCAGGGTCCGTGACAGTTTTGGCGGGGGCTTGACTTGTTTCGCCTGGGTCGGTAGCTTGCCCTTTTATCGTCGACTTCCAACTGGATGCAAGGACACTTATCGGCGTGCATTCCCCAGATATCAAGCATCACTGTGGGCTCTTTGGTGTATATGGTCATCCGGATGCAGCGCATCTTACCTATCTTGGTTTGTATGCCCAGCAGCATCGCGGCCAAGAGTCGGCGGGCATCTGTAGTCGCAACGACGGTCCTATCATCCGGTATGCGGGGATGGGACTGGTCACGGATGTATTCAACTCTCGTGTCATGGAGCAGTTGCACAATCCGGTGGCCATTGGCCATGTACGCTACTCGACCACCGGCTCGTGCCACGACAGCAACGCGCAACCCATGCTGGTCAACTACGCTCGTGGGCAAGTGGCGGTTGCCCATAATGGTAATCTGATCAACGCCGGCTTGCTGCGGACCGAATACGAAGAGCACGGCGCCATTTTCAATACCACCAGCGATACCGAGGTGATCGTTCACCTGATGGCCAAGCCGGGCCATCTGGACAAGCCGAACGTGGTCGCTCATATCTTGAGCCACCTGCAGGGTGCCTATTCGCTCCTGTTTCTGTTTCCGGATCGGATGGTCGCGGCACGGGATCCGTTTGGATTTCGTCCTTTGATCCTTGGTCGGCTGGCTAACGGGGCGACGGTGGTGGCCAGCGAGACGTGTGCGCTGGATATTGTCGATGCGGAGTTCGTGCGGGAGGTCTTGCCGGGCGAGGTCGTCACGATTTCCGATGCGGGTATCAAGAGTGAGCGGGTCACCGCTTCGGAGAACGTTCGGCCGGCTTATTGCATTTTCGAGCAGGTCTATTTTGCGGACCCGGCCAGCGATGTGTTTGGGGAAAACGTGCACCAGGTGCGGCAGGCGATGGGCATGCGATTGGTTGATGAGGCACCCGTTGATGCCGATGCGGTGATTCCGATTCCCAACTGTGCCCGGTGTGCCGCCCTGGGCTATTCGAAAGCTAGCGGTATTCCCTACGGTCGTGGGTTCACCACGAGCCACTATATGGGGCGGTCCTTCATTATGCCGCAGCAGCATCAGCGCGATCTCGCGGTCAAGATGAAGCTGAACGTCATCAAGCGGAATGTGAAAGATCAACGGCTGATTGTGGTGGAAGATTCGGTCGTTCGTGGGACGACGACCCGCGGTAAAATTGGTGCGTTACGTCATGCCGGTGCCAAGGAAATTCATCTTCGCGTGGCGAGCCCGCCGATTCGTCATCCCTGCTATTTTGGTATCGACTTTCCCGACCCCAACGAGCTGATCGCCAACGAGCGAAGCGTCGAGTCGATTCGCGAGTATTTGGGTGTGGACTCGCTTCACTACCTGTCGCTGGAAGGGATGCTATCGTGCGTGAAGCACCCGGCCCGATACTACTGCAGCGCGTGTTTTTCCGGGAAGTATCCGGTTCCCATCGATCGTCCCATGAGCAAGTTTGCTTTGGAACGACACCAACTCCAGATGTTCGATTGACGGGCAAAACCGTCGTAACGCCGTAGCCTCCTCGTTTGCATCGCGGGGTTGATCGTGGTGGCGGTATGCGCGTGGGGTGCTGACACGGGATGGGGAGCGCACAGCTTGACCGGCGAAAATTGGAAACGGGCACTTTTCATTCAATATTTTGTTCGGCCAACCAGCGTTCAGCGTCGATAGCCGCTTTGCAGCCCATGCCCGCAGCGGTGACGGCTTGGCGATAGACGCTATCAACGCAGTCACCGGCGGCAAAAACGCCTTCGACGCTTGTGACGGACCGGTAGGGATCCTTCAATACAATATAACTCTTCTCATCCAATTGGAGTTGATTTTGCAGGAATGCGGTTGCGGGTGTGTGGCCGATGGCTAAGAAGAAGCCGCCGACGGAGAGGTCCGTTTCGGTCCCTGTTTTGGTGTCTTTCAATCGAACGCCCGTAATCATCTGATCGCCCAGTACGTCGATGGGGATCTTGTTCCATAGGATTTCGATTTTCGGATTATCGAAAGCGCGTTGCTGCATGATTTTACTGGCGCGGAGCTGATCGCGGCGGTGGATCATGTAGACCTTGCTGGCGAACTTGGTGAGGTAGGTCGCTTCCTCGATGGCGGAATCGCCACCTCCGACAACGGCTAGTTCCTTGTTGCGAAATGCCGGTAAGGCTCCGTCGCAGACGGCACAGGCACTGACGCCGCCGCCGCTACGGGCGAGTCGTTGTTCATTTTCCAGGCCGAGCCAATTCGCGGTGGCCCCCGTGGCAATAATCAATGCGTGTGTTTCGATGGACGTGCCATCTTCCGTCCAGACCTTGAAGGGGCGACAGGAGAAATCGACCTTGGTGCAGTCCTGATATTTATAGGAATGCCCGTCGTCCGGGTTGGAGACGTCGGGATGTTGGCCATCGTCGGTTTGAATGCGTGTGCCGAAACGCACCGCTTGTTGTTCGAAAGAGGCCATCATCTGTGGCCCGGTGATGCCTTCGGGGAAGCCCGGGTAGTTTTCGACCTCGGTGGTGAGCATCAATTGTCCGCCGGGGAGTACGGTTGTCGGCACTTGTTTAGGTCTTCCGGCAAGGACCAAGGGGTTGAGATTGGCTCGTGCTGCATAGATGGCAGCGGTCCATCCGGCGGGTCCGGAGCCGACGATCACAATTGTTTCGGGCATGGTATGTATTCCATTTTGTACGTGTGTGGATCGTTTGTTCCCATGTGCGGGATTGTAGACGCCTGGTGTATGAGCGTCCACCGTTCTTTCGTGGGGGCGAGCTGGTTGGTGTCAGCGATTCTTAGGTCGCGCGTCAGACGTTGGGAAAGGTATAAGGTTTACGATAAGCGCGGATCATCATGGCGTCCGCTTCGGTGTCGGGCGACTTATGATCGGGATCGCGGAAGCAGTGTTGTCGGTTTGCGTCGAAGTAGATTTTCCGGCCGAGACGGTAAGCGATGTTGGCTAAATGGCAGGGTAACAGCGAGAAGTGGCCGGCCTCGATGGGGGCTTTGGGTTCGGCTCTGGTTACCATGCAGTCCAAGAAGTTGGCCAAGTGAGCTTGGGTGAGGCGATCGGAACCAACAGGCTGGGACGTCGCTTCGGGAGGAGTTGGTGGGTTCGGCGGGAGGGGTGGTTGATCCGAGGCGAAGGTATGAAGACGATCGTGGTCAACAAAGAGGCTGGCGTGGTCGCCATGAAATTGCGTGCCATAGTGGAGCGGATGGCCTGTGGGTGTTCGGCCATTGGGTGCGGGGAGGTCGGGTCCCCATGTGGCATGCGCGTTACTCAACCGGAGTGAATAGACGTGCATGAATGGGCCGTGGACGTTTTCGTATTCGAAGAGTACTTCGAGCGTGTCGGGGGTTTCGCGAAAATCACGCAGTCCGAAGTTGCCTCCGAGAGCCGTCACACTCTTGGGCACAGTGACGCGCATGGCGGCGTGGATGACGTCCTGCAAGTGCACGTTCCATTGGCAGACTTTTCCGCCGCCAAAGTCCCACCACTCGGCGAAATGATGCTGAACGCGCGCTGGATTGTAAGGACGTGGCCGGGCCGGTCCGATCCAGCGGTCGTAATCGAGGGAGGCCGGCGGGGTGCGATCGGGTTGTTGTGGAATCGGTGGGGTTTTCGCAAATGTCCACGTCCGGGTTTGAGCGATTCGTCCTAATTGCCGGGTTTGGACGCGGTTTGCTGCTTCGTGAAACCGGTTGCTGGATCGGAACTGCTGGCCGACCTGGACCACGCGCCGGTATTTTCGCGTTACGAAGACCATGGCTTGTCCTTCGGTGATGTTGTAGCTGATGGGTGCTTCGAGATAAACATCTTTCTCGGCTGCGCAGGCTTCGAGGTGCTGGATGGCGTGCCAATGGTTGGGTGTGGCAATGATGACGCCGTTGACTGCAGCGTGATCGAGTACTTGGCGATAATCGCTGACGATGACGGGTTTGGGTTTGCCGGCTTGGGTGATCGTGTCGGCTGCAGAAGCGGCTCGTTTGGCGTCTACGTCACAAACAATCGGAAACGCGGTGTCGTGCATTTGGAGTGCGTGTTGCAGGAGTTGTGTGCCTCGTTGGCCGCATCCGATGAGGCCGATGCCTAGACGTGTATTGGCGCCAAGGGTGTTTTGGGCGAAGGCTGTTGGTTGTTGTCGAAGGATGCTGTTCGCGGCAAAAGTGAAGGTTGCGACTTGGCCGGTGCGTGCCAGCAGTTGGCGGCGCGATATTGGGTTTGGCATCAATGTATCTCCTCAGGCGGACCGCCTTTTTTAGGGTCCGGAACCCATGCGTTCAAGTCGTCGGCAACGTGTACGCAAAATACACACATCGTTCGCCGTAAGAATCCATAGCGATCGTCAGTGGTTCGTGTTGATTGTTCATCAAGCATTATCGTGTGATCCCAAGTGGGCGTCTACTGTCAGCGGTTTTGGCTTGGTGTTGTATAGTGGGTTGGCTTGAAGATGTTTGGGGTTTTCGGTTTGCCGTCAAGGGGGGATACCACTTCGTGAAGTGAGATGTTGCAGAAGGTCAACAAAAAATTGGGCAAGCAACCGTGGTTACTTGCCCAAGAAGTGGTTTTTATTTCTGTCGACCTTGCGCTATTGTACCGAAGCCGAACGATTGAACTATGCCGGCCGGATTTCTCTTCGCTCGCGATCGAAAACCATTTTTCGGCCTTCGACATAGGCGCGATCGACGAGGAGCACCGCCACGCCATGTGCATACCCAGCCTCCATGTCGGCAATGGGCTGCTTTCGTTCGCGGATGCAGCGGATCCAATTGGTCAAATGGTGTTCGTATTGGCCGGATTCCAGCCTCTTTTTGCCCTTGATCTTGTCCGGGTGTTTGCTTCCTTGGCCGGATACGACCGGCGCAATGTCGCGATCCCTTCCCCCTTCGGGGCTGCCGAAATTGAGAACCCCTTTACTGCCGAAGAACATCCGGTAGGTGTTGGCAGCATTGCCAAAGTGGGTTGTGTAACAGGTGGTGAAGCCCTCGGCGTATTCCAAGATACCGGTAATAGTGTCAGGACAGTCTCTGGGCTTGACCGAGGTGGGTGAATAAATACCACCTTGGGCGACGGCGGCGACCGGTAGGCCACAGCCGGTGATAAAATGCGTTAAATCACTAAAGTGGCTCATCCAGCCGCCGACCGGGCCCGTGGAAAAGTCACGATATCCCATCCAGTGCCCATGTTGATCGCGGTCATACGGTCGATCCGGACGATTGAAGAGAAATGCCTTCCAATCGGTGTCGGACTCTTTTTCGGGTCCGTCGGGTTGGCCGTTCCAATAGGGGTAATAGAAGCTTCGGCATTCCTCGACGCGAAGGATTTTGCCGAGTTTGCCTGACTGGACGAAATCCCGTGCAGCCGAGGCTCCACGCGAGCTTCGGCCTTGGGTGCCGTGTTGGACCACGGCCTTGGATGCCTTGACCGCATCGTAGGCCGCGTTCAACTCTTTCATGTTCATGGCAATGGGCTTTTCAATGTAGACGTCCTTGCCAGCTTTGACCGCGTCGATGAGCATCGTGCAGTGTTGGTGGTCGGGCGTCGCAATCACGACCGCGTCGATGTTAGGGTCATCCAAGACCTTGCGATAGTCGCGATAGATCTTGGGATCGTTTCCATGTTTTTCCTTGATGAGGGCAGCGCGTGTTTCCACCTGTTGTTTCCACACGTCGCAGCAGGCTGCGACTTCGATGTTGTGCTGCTTCGGTTCGTCAGGCATCTCTCGCATCGTCATACCGCGGGTCCGAATTCCACATCCGATCATACCGATACGGATTCGGTCATTGGCGCCGGGAACGGCCAAGGCGGAGCGGGCGGTCGCGCCTGCCAGAACAGCTCCACCCCATAGCGCGGACTGGCCCGATTTCTCGATGAAAGTCCGTCGCGTGATCTTATCGGACATCGTGAGTTCTCCTTTTACAGATGCGGCCGGTATCGCCTGTTGCGGCAATTACAGACTATGGCGGAAAGCTTTAGTTTTGTGAGCTTTCCATCGCCCTATTCTACAGAAGCGATTTCAAGTGGTCGAGGCTGTCTGCTGCCTGGTCGATGGTGCCGCACTCGACACTAAAGCAGATGGTTCGATCAAGTGGTTTAAGAATATCGATGACCCGCTTCCAGTCGATCACACCTTTGCCGCACGCACATCCGACAGGTGTGCCGGTGACTTTCCCGCGCTCTTTGTCGCTGTGTTCGATCGTGATGTCCTTGGCATGAAGGTGAATGAGACGGTCGCGTACGCGCTCGAGCCAGGTGTAGGGATCCTGTCCGGCCAAATAGGCGTTGCCCGTGTCGAAGTTGACGCCGAGGGCCGGCGATTTGACGAGGCCAAGGATGCGGTCGAGGCCATCCGGTGTCTTGCTGTACTGCTGATGCTGCTCAATACCGAGCATCATGTTTCGTTTCTCGGCAGCCCGTGTGGCGAGCGTGAGAGTATAGGTCATGAGTTGATGGTCCATCTCCTCGGTGGTCCATTCCGGCTTGGGGCCTTCGTCGGTGTTGACGATCGCGGTATCCATTTCTTTGGCAAAACGGACCGCTTGCCGGAGATAGTTGACGCTCATGTCTGGTTTGCACAAGGGGATGTGCGCGCTGATGCCGGAGCAGCGAACTTTGTACTTTTCGCAGATGTCACGATACTCCAGTGGATCATCCCACATGGAGATGGAGTGGATATAGCCGGCTTCGTTCATGAGTTCGCGTCCGAGGTGGACCATGGGTTCGATGTATTTATAGCCAAGCTCGGCGGCTTTCTCGACACCGGCTTTGAATGGCAGGTGGTCTGCCCGGACGTACTCCATATTGATACCGATTTGAATCTTCGCCATCAGTAACATCTCCTTTGTGTATGTATGGCAGTATTTCTTCCCAAACTTGCGGCGCAGTCTCACACCTTTTCATGAGCTGCTGATTCGAGCTTTCTCATGCCGTCACCCTTTTTCTTGCGTCTGGTCGCCGGGCTTCTTGGGGGTGGCGAGTAGTCTTTGAGGATGTTCATCAGTTCTTGGACAATTCGCTCTTCTTCCAAAATAATATGCGGCTCAAACAATGCACGCATCTTGATCCCTTCGGTTGCTTCGAGCATCAGATCGACCGCGCACTCCGCATCGAAGGCACTCATGGTTTCGGTGCCTATCGCTGCGTGAGTCAAGTTCAGATAGAATTCCCTGAATGTATTGTAAAACTGGGACCATCCACGTCGGACCTCTTCATGATGCAAAGCCAACGCGAAGATCTGGCTGCTAAAGGAGCGGTTTTTTTTGTCGACAAGGCACGATCGGACACAGAATCGTACCGCCTGTTCGAGCCGTTCCATGGGATCGCTGAGGTGAGTGATTTCGGCGCGAATGCGCCGGTGCCATTTCTGGTAGTAGTAATCGCAGGCGGCATTGATGAGGGCGTTTTTGGAATCATAGTGCCAGTACAAGCTTCCTTTGGTGACCTTGGCGTGCGCCGCAATGGCATCCATGCTGGTGTTTTCGAAGCCTTGACGCGCGAACATTTCGTAAGCGCTTTCAGCCAACTTGCCACGCATTTCAGGAGCACGAGGTGGCATGTTTTTCCCTTGGTCTCCAAGTCCTCGTTAAAAACATAACATGTCCCCCTTTACGTGTCCCGCTTACTGCGAGGGGACTTGCCGTTACACTGCGAGTGCGATTATTGGGGGTCGGGAGGACCCTCTGGACCGGTCCCGCACAACGAGCCTCAATACTTAATTTGAAACATACGCGTTGGTATTGATCGTGTCAACAAGAACGCGGCATGCAATTTCCAAGGGAGCGACGCGTCTTTAGTTCCCACGTCCTGACACATGCCCTGAAGCAAGGTCAAGCCTCCTCAATCGCCTGCGCCACTAAAGCGGAGAACAAGCCGGACATTCAGGGCGGTTGTCGCACTCTGCTCTTTCTGCATTCGGTCGTACTTACACTTCTAATACCCACGGACGACGGTACTCACGGCTCAGAAGCTTGTTGGCTTCGGGATCATTCTTGATTCGTTCAGCCTCTGCATCCCAGTGGATTTTTCGGCCCGTGCGATACGAGATGTTCGCCAAGTGCCCGGGTACGGATGAGTGGTGTCCTACTTCGACATCCGCGGTTGGGGGGCGTTTGTGCGCCTTGATGGCGTCGAGGAAGACCCGCGGATGGCGGGGTTTTTCGGGTTCACCCACCGGTTCGCCCATTTTCTTGACTGTTGCCATTCGCCCCTCTTTGGGGAAAGGTTGTCTGGAGTCATAAGGATTATATGACAGTGGCGGTTGGGGCGCTACCCACCACTGACTCCGGTTAATGAAAAGGGTTCCGTTTTCGCCATAGAAGGCATTTCCATAGCAGGCGTCTTCCTGGAACCGGCAGTTTCCTTGTCGGCTCGTGTACAAGTAAATGAAGTCGGGATACTCGAAGATAACTTCCAGCGTGTCGGGCAATTCGCGATTGTCTTTGCAGGCAAAGTTACCGCCGGAAGCTGCGGCGGAGAGGGGGGCTTTGACGCCCATGGCCCAATGGGTCACGTCGTTCATGTGGACCGCCCATTCGGATTGCCAACCTCCGCCGTAATCCCAGAACCAGTAATGGCGGCTCAGGCGATTCGGGTTGAAGGGGACCTTCGGGGCGGGTCCAAGCCAGAAATCCCAGTCCAAGCCTTCAGGAGGATCGCAATCGGAGGGGTTTCCAAAGCCGGCCGGTGCGAGGTTCTCCAGGTTCCAGGCGCGGACTTCACTGATGGCGCCGAGCTGGCCCGATTGGATGAAGTCGATGGCTTCTTGATAATGCGGCATGGATCGCTGTTGGGTACCCACCATGACGATACGGTCGTATTTGCGGGCCGCCTGAACCATCATGCGCCCCTCGCCGATGCTCCAGGCGAGAGGTTTTTCGACGTAAACGTCTTTGCCGGTTTGGCAGGCGTGGATGGTGGGTAAACAGTGCCAATGTCCGTTGGTTGCCACGACGACGGCATCGAGGTCTTTTCGTTCGAGAAGCTTGCGGAAGTCGCTGTAGAGATCGATGTTGGTCTCGGCTTCCTTTTTGAACCGTTCCAGTCGTGGGCGATTGACGTCACAGCCGGCGATCACTTGGACATCGGATTGTTCACGAAATTCGCGAAGAAGTTGGCGTCCCCGACTGCCGCAGCCAATCCATCCCATGCGGATTTTCTCGTTGGCGCCGATCGCTCCCTTGGCTGTTCGGGATAATGACGTATCCGCCAGGAGAGCGGTTCCCAGTAGTGCGGATTGACTTGATCGCGCCAGGAATCGGCGACGTGTTGTTTTGTTCGGCACAGTGATTTCTCCTTTTCCTGTTGGCGTTTGCGGCACTCCTCTCAACGTATGCTACGTTAGAGTATGGTTCGTCTTTACCGCGCCACCTATTATTTGGCAAGGGCAGGTTTCGATGGCCGGTCAAGCGCTATACCAATCAGATACGTTTTTCTTTTGCGTGACAGACATTCTTTCGCGTTATCGACATACGAGCCTCTTGGAAGCGGGGAAATACTGCACGCCATGATGATTCGTCAGTTGGTTATTTCCGGTTGTGCTTAGATTTCCAGCATCCATGGTTTGCGGTAATGACGGGTGAGGAGCTTGTTGGCTTCAGGGTCGCCTTTGATTCGTTCTTGTTCAGCATCCCAGTGAATCCTTCGACCCGTCCGGTAGGCGATGTTTGCCAAATGGCCTGGGACGGACGAAAGATGTCCTATTTCGACATCGGCTGTCTTAGGTCGTTTGTGGGCTTTGACGGCATCGAGGAATAGTCGCTGGTGTTGTGGTTCCTCCCAGCCTTGGGTGTGAGGCGATCCGGGTTTTTCAAAGCCGGCGATGCGTCCTTCCAGGCTGCGTTTTGAAGGATTGTACATGCTGAATCGAACAGGCTGCGGAACGACACGCCAGCCTTGGCGATTGATGAACAGCATCCCTTTCTCGCCGTAGAAGGCATTGCCGTACCAGGCGTCCTCTTGCGGTTGGGCGTTGCCTTGTCGGCAGGTGTATAGATAGACAAATCCGGGATATTCAAAGGTGACCTCAAGTGTATCGGGTAACTCGCGATTGTCCTTACAAGCGAAATTGCCGCCGATGGCAGCAGCTGACAACGGCGCCTTCACGCCCATGGCCCAGTGGGTTATGTCATTCATGTGGACCGCCCACTCGGATTCCCAACCTCCGCCGTAATCCCAGAACCAGTAATGAAATCTTAGCCGGTTGGGATTGAAGGGGACCTTGGGTGCCGGCCCAAGCCAGAAATCCCAATCCAATCCTTCAGGGGGGGCGCAGTCCGGGGGGGCTCCGTAACCCGTGGGTGCTTTGTTTTCCAGTGTCCAAGATCGGACTTCGCTGATGGCTCCGAGCTGGCCCGATTGGATGAAGTCGATGGCTTCTTGATAATGGGGCATGGATCGTTGTTGCGTGCCCACCATGACGATGCGGTCATATTTGCGGGCCGCCTGAACCATCATGCGCCCCTCGCCGATGCTCCAGGCAAGCGGTTTTTCAACGTAAACATCTTTGCCGGCTTGGCAAGCATGAATGGTGGGCAAGCAGTGCCAATGGCCGTTGGTTGCGACGACAACGGCGTCGAGGTCTTTTCGTTCAAGGAGCTTTCGAAAGTCGCTATAGAAATCGATTTTGCCGCCGGTTTCTTTGCCGAATTGTTCCAGTCGTGGACGATTCACGTCACAAGCCGCGATGACCTGGACGTCGGGTTGTCTGCGAAACTCCTGTAGGAGACCCCTGCCCCGACCGCCGCAGCCGATCCAGCCCATACGCACCTTTTCGTTGGCACCGAGGATTCCCTTGGCTGTGCGGGTCGATGATGCACTCGCCAGGAGACCTGTTCCCAGTAGTGCCGATTTACTTGATTGAGCCAAAAATCGACGACGTGTGGTTTTGTCGGACACAGCAATCACTCCGTTTTTTTAATGGCTTTGTGGCTGCGGCAAGCCTTTGGGCCGACGTTGCTGTAGGATTCTGCTCTTTTACCGCGTTAGGGGCCTTGGGGCAAGGCTGGGCCGGGGGGCTTGATTGGTTTCCGTAAAAAAGCCAAGATGTCAGCATTATGAGAAGGCCTGAACGGGTGAGGGCTGGAAGAATGCCTTTCCACCTGGGCTCAGAACAATGGGTCTGGACGGGGAGGGTTGTTTCATCTATTGAGGAACAGGGATTTCGCCGCAAGCTGGAGATTTAGAATGTTTAGTGTATTGGCTCGTTCTCTTGTGCTTACATTCCTATTGGCGGTTACCGTTTCCTTGGCGTATGGCGAGACAAGCGGACCGGCCGTCCAGGCGAGAGAGAACAAGATTCGCGTGTTGATTGTTACCGGTGGCCATCGTTTCGACCGTGCGAATTTTTTCGAGATCTTCAACGGTCATCCGGATATCGAGTGGAAGGAAGTAGCGCATCCGGAGGCGGTGGCATGGTTTGCGCCGGACAAGGCGGATCAATATGATGTGATGGTGTGGTACGACTCCATTCGTGAGGTGGCGAAACTTACCCCGGAGGGTCAGAAGAACTTACTCCAGCTTCTCCAAGCGGGAAAACCACTGGTGGCATTGCACCATTGCATTGCTGATTACCTCGATTGGCCTGAAGCGGAGAAGATCATCGGCGGTAAATATTTACTGAAGCCGGAGGGGGATGATCCCGCCTCGACGTTCAAGCACAACGTTGAGTTTGAGGTCAAGATCGCGGATAAGACTCACCCCATTACGCGCGGTATGAACGATTTCGAGATCAAGGATGAAGTCTATGGCAAACTGCGTGTTCAACCGAATGTCAAGCCGTTGCTTACGGTCCATCATCCGAAAAGCTACCCCCTTGTGGGTTGGACGCACACGTATGGCCGGAGTCCTGTAGCTTACATTCAATTGGGACATGATCGGTTTGCCTATCAGAATCCCAGTTATCGACGAGTTGTGGTTCAGGCGATTCGTTGGGCGGCGGGTCGATTGCCCGACCCGTCCGAAGAAGGTTTCGTTCCTTTGTTTAACGGTAAGGACCTTGAGGGTTGGGAGTCGATGAGCGATCCGAACCTGTTTGTGGTCAAGGATGGCGTTTTGCGAAGTGACTTGCCCATCGGGGACGGCGATGAATGGATTCGAACGAAGAAAATGTTCGGCGATTTTATTCTTCGCTTGGAATGGCGTGTGAGTCAGGGTGGTAATTCGGGTGTGTTTCTTCGGAGCCAAGACAAGTCGCGTGGTTATCCGTGGGAGACGGGTAGCGAGGTCCAAATCACGAATAGTCCGTCCGATGCGAGCCACTGTACCGGGGCGCTTTACGGGATTGTCCCGGTTGATTCGCGTCCGGATGAGTCGGCTGATGTGTGGCACGAACTCGAGATTGAATGTCGTGGGCCTGATTACCGCGTCTTTGCTGATGGTGTTCCTGTCGTTGATGTTGATGCACGTCAGGTGCCGGGTCTGCGCGAGAAGCCATTCATCGGTTATATCGGGTTGCAGGGGAATCATTCCGAGGATGGATGGATTGAGTACCGCAATCTTCGGATCAAGGAATTGCCGATGGCTGCCGGGTCGCTCGATAATTGGCGGCTCGGCGTACAGGCGTGGACGTTTCATCATGTGACGTTGTTCGAAGCGATTGATAGGGCGCAGGCTTTGGGGTTGAAGTATATTGAAGCCTATCCTGGGCAACCTTTGAGCCCGGATGACCGTGGACTCAAATTCGACGAGCATTTACCGGTTGAGGCCATGAACAAGGCGAAACGTAAGCTGATTGACACGGGCGTTGCCTTGGTCAACTTTGGTGTCGTCAAGATCACGCCTAACGAGGCTAAGACACGCAAGCTGTTCGAATTCGCTCGGCTTATGGGTATTGAGACGATTGTCGCAGAGCCGGACCTGAAGGCTTTTGACCTGTTGGATCAGCTTACTCAGGAATACGGCATCAATGTCGCGATTCATAACCATCCGAAGAAACCTTTTGATCCGGGTTACGTTTACTGGAGCCCGGATGAAGTGCGTCGGTTGATTGAGGGACGCCATAAGCGAATAGGTGTGTGTGCTGACACGGGTCATTGGGCGCGATCGGGGCTTGAGCCGTTGGCGTGTCTCAAGAAACTGGAGGGGCGCATCATTTCGTTGCACCTGAAAGACCTCAACACGATGGCTCCTGATGGGCACGATGTGCCGTGGGGTACGGGTGTCTGCGATGTGAAGGCGATGCTGACCGAGTTGGATCGGCAGGGTTTTGCGGGGATGTTTTCCATTGAGTACGAATGGAACTGGGAGAAATCGATGCCGGACATTGCTCAGTGTATCGCGTTTTTTCAGGCGGTTGAGCGGGAACTGAATCGATAGCACGTTTTTTAGGAACTTACGTCGGAAGATGCGTGCGTTTTGCGCGCATGTTTCCGACGGCTGAAACGCTTGGATTGCGGGCGCAAAAAGGCGACCCGCCTTAGAAAGGAGTCATGATGTTTCATTGGGCACGTTATGTCGTGGTGAGTCTGAGTGTGGGTTTGTTTGTGATGGTGTTGGGGTGTGCCAACGGCGACAAGATAGGGTGGGGTGGTACGAAGGCGCCCGCTTGGCGATTGGGGATGCAGATATACACCTTCAAGGAGCTGACACTGCTTGAAGGTATCGACAAAGTGGAAGCGCTTGGGTTGAAGTACATCGAAAGTTGTTCCTGGCGGAAGATCGGTTCTGAATATGGGAAGATGACGCTTCGTGATGCGACGCCTGAGGTTCGGGCTGCCCTCAAGCAAAGACTGGACCAAGCCGGTATCCAAATGATCAATTGTTATTGTCTGTTTCGGGAGAAAGACGAAGCGGCGTATCGGCAGCTCTTTGATTTCGCCAAGGAGATGGGTATTGAGACACTTGTGGGCGAGCCGGCAAAGGAACAGATTGAACTTCTGGACAAACTGGCAACGGAGTACGGCGTGAATGTTGCCATTCACAATCATTGGAAACGTCCCGAGAAACCGGATTACGGTTATTGGAACCCTGATAAGATAGTCCAAGCTATTGAAGGTGCTAGTAAGCGGATTGGCGCGTCTCCGGATACCGGGCATTGGGCTCGGTCTGAGGTGGATTCGGTCGAAGCTTTACGGAAGCTCGAGGGCAGGCTTATTACGCTGCATCTGAAAGACGTCGATGCCGAGACGCCCAAAGCGCGTGATGTGCCTTGGGGGACCGGTGTCGCAAACATCAAAGGCATTCTTGCCGAACTCGACCGCCAGGGATATACGGGCATGTTCATGATTGAATATGAAAGTCATGGCGAGAAGCGGATGAAGGAAATCCGTGAGTGCATCAAGTATTTCAATGATGTGAAACGCGAATTGGGGCGGTGAGTGTGATGGCACCGATGGGGGCCGCACAGTCCAACAAATAAAGGAAGGCCCGGAGGTTCCGATCTCCGGGCCTTTTTTGATTCAGATTGAGCACGAAAATTGCGCTTGTGTCGGTCGGTTATCGCTTGGCTTTGCGGCGTTTCTTGGTGGCGGGTTTGGTTCTCTTTATTGCGGTGGCCGTTGTCCGTTTCTTTGTGTTTTCTTGGCGGGCGACGATGCCGCTCACTTTGGCGGGAAGCCCGAACAAGCGGATGAAGCCGGTGGCGTCAGTGGCGTCGTATTCCTGGCCCATGGTGAAGCTGGCGAGGTCTGGCATATAGAGCGAGTATTTACTCTTGACGCCGACGGTTCGGCAATTGCCTTTGTAGAGTTTGATTCGCGCGGTCCCCGTGACCCGCTCTTGCGTTTTGTCGATGAAGGCCTCGAGCGATTCGCACAGCGGCGTATACCATTGGCCATAGTAGATGAGTTCACCATAACGCAGGGCGACCTGTTGCTTGTAGTGCAGCGTATCACGATCGAGGCAGACGCTTTCCACGGCCTGATGAGCTTCGTACAGGATGGTGCCGCCCGGCGTCTCGTAGACGCCTCTCGATTTCATGCCGACGAGTCTGTTTTCGACCAAATCGACGGTTCCGATGGCGTGTTTTCCTCCCAAGGCGTTCAGCTTGGAGATGATCGCGATGCCGTCCATCCGTTTGCCGTTCAGGCCTACGGGCACGCCGGCGTCGAAGTCGATTTCCACGTACACGGGGCGGTTGGGCGCTTTTTCGGGCGGGACACTCATGACGAGCATACGGTCCTTGGGTTCATTCCAGGTGTCTTCAAGCTCAGCCCCTTCATGGGAGATGTGCCAGAAGTTGCGGTCACGCGAATAGATTTTTTTCTTGGAAACGTCAACGGGGATGTCTCGGGCTTTGGCATATTCGATGGCGGCTTCCCGACTTCGTAGTTCAAAGCGGGGGTCTTTCCAGGGGGCAATGATCTTGAGCGACGGATCCAAAGCCATGTAGGTCAGTTCGAAGCGAACTTGGTCGTTACCTTTGCCCGTTGCTCCGTGGGCGACCGCATCGGCACCATATTCATTAGCGATGCGGACTTGTTCCTTGGCGATGAGCGGCCGCGCAATGGATGTGCCGAGGAGATATTTACCCTCGTAAACAGCACCACTTTTGACCATGGGCCAGAGGAAGTCCTCGACGAACTCCTGCCGTAAATCGCGGACCACGCATTCGCTGGCGCCGCTCCTTAGGGCCTTTTTGTGAATCTGCTTGAGCTCATCCCCTTGGCCGAGTTCAGCCGCAAAGGCGATGACTTCACAGTCGTAGGTCTCGCGGATCCACGGCAAGATCACGCTCGTATCGAGTCCGCCCGAGTAAGCCAGTACAACCTTTTTGACTTTGTTTGCCATATTTGTTTCCTTTTGTCTGACGGGTACAGGAGCAAAGAGGCACGTCGCGTCAAGGCCATATCTGCTTCTTTGCTGAGCAGATTATGGATGCGGCGTTTGCCGCTGTCCAGTGGTGAATTTTTGTGACGGCCGTGTTTACAAGTTGGCGATCACCACTTCCCGCATGAGGTCGGTTGGCGCCGCTTGGCGGGTCCAGTGTTCAAACTGAGCGGCAGCCTGGCGGACGAACATCTCGACGCCATCGATCGTCCGACAGCCCTTGTCACGTGCCTCGCGGAGGAGCTGGGTTTCGATTGGGTTGTAGATCGTGTCGAAGACGACCTGGCGTTGTGAGAGGCTTGAACTTGGCAGGGGGGCATCGTCCACGTTGGGCCACATGCCGATGCTGGTACATTGGACGATCACGTCGGCAGTGGTTCGGAGTCTCGTGTCCCAGGGCAAGGCCTTGGCGCCAAACTCTTGTGCGAGTGCCTGCGCTTTCTCTTCGGTGCGGTTGTAGATCGTGGTGTTACACCCGTAATCGCGCAAGCCAGCCACGACAGCACGGCTTGCGCCGCCGGCGCCTAGGACCGCGACGGTTCGCTCACCTAGTTCCTCCGGGCTGCAGCCCATCCCATCACAGAGGGCGTCCAAAGCACCCCGGTAGTCTGTATTGTAGACGCTTACCTTCGCGTCGGAGCCGTCATCACGTTTACCGGGCACGATACATAGGGTGTTGGCGGCGCCGATACGTTGAGCGAGCGGTTCAATGTGGCCGCCATGCGTTTGGGCGTAACGCAGCAGGTTGTGCTTGTGTGGGATCGTGACGCTGCAACCGTGCAGGCCAAACCATGGTCTTGATATACACCCGTCGAGGAATGCAGCCAAAGCCTCGTACCCTGGTTCGACGCGCATCGGTAGGTAGACACCGTTGTAGTTGATGGCGTCGAAGGAGGCGTTGAGGATCGCGGGACTCATGGAATGTGCGACGGGACAGCCGATGACGCCGTAGGTACGGGAATCCTGTCGGATCGCATCGTAGCGGTATATTTTGCGCATGTCGGCAAAGGTTGGTTGGCCGGGGGCCGACTGCTTGTCCGCAGTAAGCGATGCGAAGGTAAGAAAAGCGTCGAACTTTTTTGCGAGGATACGCGTCATGGCGCCCGCTTCGCCCATCGACAAAGCAATGGTGGGGTGTGATTGTATCGGTTCACGGAGCGTATCCAGCATGCGAAGGGCGTCCGTGATGGTCTCGGCTCGGCAAACCATTTTGACGATGTGGCACGACTTGGCTCGCAACTTGGTCATCAGGGTGTCGAGGTCGTCGGGTGTTTTTTCGAAATCGTGTTTGGACAGAATCAGTTGGGGATGCACGCGGTTGCTGTCCTTGTTAACGCTGCAGATCTCGCCGATTTTTTGCTGCAGGGCGGGCGATTTACACCACGCTTCGTATTCGCAATCGATGAAGTCGGCGCCGTCTTGGCCAGCTTGATGCAGCCAGTCGATGCGTGTGGATTCGTCGCCGTCATAATGTCCGCCTTCACTGGCGATCCGGCATGTGACAATGATTTCTGCGCCGGCGTGGTGTGCCTTGATGATCGCGTCGTGGATCGCGTTGGCGTTGTATTCACGCAGGTAGTCCAGGCGAAGTTCGATCGTATCTGCGCCGGCGCGACATGCGTCATGAACGTCGGCCGCCATGTCGTCATAGGTACGAGCGGTGATGGGAATACACAATCGCGTCATGGCTCATGGTTCCGTTTTTCGGTACGTCTCGTAAGAATCAGACCGATTCCTCGCGATCTTGTTTGTCGGCGGTGAGTACGTGGCCGCTGATCGCCCGATTCAAAGCGTTGACGTATGCCAAAACGCTGGCTTCAATGACGTCGGTCGAGCGTCCTCGGCCACGATAGGTTCTGCCATTGCATTCCAGCTTGAGGTGGACTTCGCCTTGGGCATCCCGGCCACCGGTGATGGCGCGCAGATCGTAATCTTTGAGGGCGGCGTCCATCGCAGTGATGCGGATAATGCACGTAAAGGCAGCATCGATGGGGCCGTCACCGGTTGCGGCATCCGTAATTTCTTTTCCGGTTTTGAGGTTTTTCAGGCAGACGGTGGCGGTTGGAACGACTTTGGTCCCGCCGGTGGTTTGTAGACGCACCAGTTCCCAGCTTCGGCCATCTCCCGTTTCCTCCAGTAGCTCCTGAGCGATGGCTTCAAGGTCCTCGTCGAAGATTTCTTTCTTGCGGTCGGCGAGGAGTTTGAACTGGGTGAAGACCTTGTCGAGCCGGGCGTCGTCGAGTTCGTGTCCCAGTTCCAGGAGCCGGTCGCGCAAGGCGTGTCGGCCGGAGTGCTTGCCGAGGACAAGCTTGGATGCGGGAATGCCGACATCTTCGGGACGCATGATCTCGTAGGTTTCGCGATGAGCGAGCATGCCATGCTGATGAATGCCGGCTTCGTGGGCGAAGGCGTTTTCGCCGACGATGGCTTTGTTACGCTGGACTTGCAGCCCGGTGAGTGTACTGACCATCCGCGATACGGGGAAGAGCCGTTCGGTGTGGATCTGCGTTCGGCATTTGAAGAAATCCTTACGCGTCTTGATGGCCATGACGACTTCTTCGAGGCTGGCGTTGCCCGCTCGTTCGCCGAGTCCGTTGATGGTGCACTCAATTTGACGTGCACCGGCTTGTACGGCCGCCAATGAGTTAGCGACCGCCAACCCCAGGTCGTTGTGACAATGGACGCTGATGATGGCTTGCCCAATGTTTTTGACGTGTGTTATCAGATGCTCGATGATCGTTCTAAAATGGTCCGGCGTGGAATAGCCCACGGTGTCGGGGATGTTGACCGTCGTTGCCCCGGCTCCGATCACCGCCGTGACCACCTCCGTCAAGAAGGGCAGTTCGGTCCGCGACGCATCCTCGGGTGAGAACTCGACGTCCTCGACGAACCCTTTGGCCAACTTCACGCCTTCGACGCTAAGTTTGATGATTTCCTCCTTGGCGCGTTGGAGCTTGTATTGGCGATGGATGGCGGAGGTCGCACAGAAGACGTGAATCCGAGGTTTGGCGGCCGGCTTGAGGGCCTCCGCCGCCCGCACGATGTCCTTTTCGACGCAACGGGCCAAGCCGGCAACGGAAGCCTGCTTCACGATCTCAGCAATGCTTTTCACCGCCTCGAAGTCGTCGGGCGAACTGATGGGAAAACCCGCTTCGATGATATCGACGTTCATCCGTTCGAGCTGGCGCGCGATTTCCAGCTTTTCGGAGGTAGTCAATGATGCGCCGGGTGACTGCTCGCCGTCGCGAAGCGTCGTGTCGAAAATCCGGATCGTAGGCAGATCGGGTTCCATGGGTTCGGTTGGGGCGGTGGGTGGTTTTGTGGCTGCCATGGTTTCAGTTCCTCCAAGGTTGACCCGCCATGATTTTAGCCGCACGTTGGTTTTTGTGCGATGCTCGCTCGCGCAGGCTGGACGGCGTCTGTTCCCGATTCTTCAAAAAAACGCCAAGAAACCATTAAAAAAGCCCCACGCGGTTTCGCGTAGGGCTTCTCGAATTCGGTTCGACGGTCAGGATCAGCGGACCGAATGCCCTACGTGCGCATCAAGACGCAATAAGCCCAGCAATAACTGAAGCTTGCTCGTCAGCGAGCGTAAGGAGGTCATTCGATCGTCGCAAATCGGTCTCATGATATGTCATGTTATCGACCGTTTATTGCTCTGTCAATAGAAAAGATACCTATTGAAACAGGCATAGAAGGGTGTATTGCCCCTAGAGATTGGCGCAGGGCGTTGGACGATTAAGCTCGGGCAGAGGGGTTTTGCGTGAGGTCGATTCCCCTAAGGCAGAAATTGTTCTCGGCTGGCCAGGTGACTTTTTTGTGTGGCAATACGTACGGCTCTGTTTCGCAGAACGTTGTCGTCCCCAATCGGAGAAACGATGCCACGTTATGGGAGAATGCAGAGGGCAGGCATTGAGATTGTCCTAAAAATGCCATTATATAGACACTCGTGTAATGAAAGATTTGTGAAGTGCATGAAGGTGGTGCGTTAAGGAGGTTTTGGGGTCGCGAAAGGGATACCTTGACGGCGCGGACAGACTGGGATATGACTCAAGAGTGGAGTCTTGTATTTTCGTCTTTCAGTTACTGAATTCAAGAGTCTCTTGCAGGAGTGGCGTCATCAATGGGTATCGTCAGTTCTTATTGTATAACGGCTATGGTGATTGCTTTTGCGGCACCTCCGAAAAGCGATGAATTCCACGAATTCTGTGACACGTTCTACAGTGATCCATCGGTGATTACGGTCGAACGGGATGGCGACGTCGTGGATCGTATTCCTTGTGAGCGCATTCCGCTTGACTTTCCAGATTTGGCCGGTCGAGGAGAGGGTCATGTCGCTTTGGCGAGTAACGGCGACATCTGGGCGGCTGTCGGTGTGACGATTCAGGGGAAGGGGCCAGCAAGGCTTTTCCACTCGACCGATGAGGGCAGGACGTGGACGTCTAAGATTCTGTCGCCGACCGAGGATGGGACACGCATGGTGGGGTTTACGGTGTTGAAGGACGACACCATGTTGATGGTTCTGTGCCGGCGATGTGAGGATATCGAAATTCTTGCGTCCAAGGACATGGGCAAAACGTGGAATCTGGCAACGACCCTTTCGGGTGCTCCGTTGAAGTGCATCGGGGAGGGGACGGAGAGTTTGACACAACTGAGTGATGGTCGGGTTCTGTTTCCGGTAGCTCGGTTTGTGCATCCGGGTGAAGATTTGGTTTTGGACAAGCGTATCGTGCTACACAGTATCTATGCCTCCAGTGATGGCGGCAAAACCTTTCCGGTTGCGTATTCGACCTTTGACGATGGTCTTGAAGCACATGTTTTGGAGCTGAAATCCGGGCGGTTGTTATGCGCCTTTCGTTTTCAGCGATCACGTCTTTCCGATGAAACCGTTGAGGCGATCGAGGAGCGGGGCGGGAGCACGACGGCGGATAAGCACTTTGTGTTCAAGCACGTCTTTTTGGGCGACTCGGATGACGGCGGCGTGACGTGGAAGAACTTCCGGCCTTTACGCGATGAGAAGGGGCAAGCCCTTCTTCGGTTTGGCGAATGCTACGGCCGACTCGTGCAGGTTCCTGACGGTCGCATCGTCTTGGTGCATGACAAGCGCTATCCCTACCATAAAGGCGAGGGACGGGGGCGTGTGAGCCGAGACGGGGGACAGACCTGGGGACGCGAGATCTACCATGTGAGTATGGGGCACGGATATCCCTCGAGCGTGGTGCTGAAGGATGGGACGATCGTGACCGTCACGGGTAACGGGATTTCGACACGTTTTGGTCGACCGAAAGGCCCGCAGACCGCGCACGTCATTCGATGGAAGCTACCCTAAAGCGAGTCGCCTTTTTGTGACCCGCAACCTAAGCGTTTGGCCGGTCGCTAAGAGTCGCAAAACGCAAAGAAGTCTCAGCATAAAACTTAGGCTTACATTGGGCCTTCCGACTGTTTGCTTTGGTGTTCGTGGCGATTATAGTGTTGTCCTTGCCAGTGCCTGACCATGCGCTGGATGATTTCGCCACGTGCAGGCCAAGGTGATTTCCTGCCCGGGCAAACCCCCCATCGTAGACGAAGCAAGGAGAGAACGATATGAAGCGGTCGCATTCGACGTGTCCTGTATCTCGTCGCTCATTTTTGGCCTCGGCTGCCGTTGGTTTGGCGGGTTATGCTGGGCATAGTCGCGGTGGACAAGCCGTCAAGCGGAACGACGTGAACGATCATCTGCTTCGGGCTCGCCGAAAGGCGTCGCATCGACGTCGGCGTTTGATTATCAATGATGACGGCGGAGCGGTGGTCCAATGGCATCCGGAAACCGGGCCGGAAGGTTTTCGTCAGATCCATCTGGAGCCTTGTATCGGCGCTCCGGTGGACAGCTATGCTTGGTGTGTGATGTATGCGATCGCGGTGAAGGGATATATCAAGGGTTTTGAGCCGCCTCGTTATTGGGAGACGCAAAAACTAGGTAAGCCCCTGCACGCGAGTATGCCTGACCCAACGCCGGTCGTGGCTGAGTATTGTCGGCAACATGGCACGGAGGTCTTCGGCTCCATCCGGATGAACGATTGTCACGATGCGCTTGGCATGCCTCGGCGGCGATTGCTTTATCCGCTGAAAGTGGAGCATCCGGAATTCCTGTTGGGCGATGCGAGTCAGCGAAGGCAGAAGAAGAACGGAAAGTTGACGTTGGCGGCTACGATGTGGTCGGGCTTGGATTATGCGCATCGTGAAGTTCGTGAAGATCGGTTTGGGTGGATCAATCACACCGCCAGCCGTTACGACTTGGACGGGGTAGACCTGAATTTCTTCCGGATGCCTTGGTTTTTCAAGGTGGGCGAGGAAGCACGTCACATGCACTTGATGACCGACTTGATTCGTCGTGCCCGACGTCGATTCGACGCGATCAGTCGGCAGCGGGGTCGGCCGATGTTGTTGGGCGTGCGTGTTCCGGATACGGCTGAAACTTGCTTGCGAATCGGGCTTGACGTGGAGACGTGGTTGAAGGAGGGGCTGATCGATCGGTTGATTACGGGAGGAGGTTATGTCCCGTTTTCCACGCCGGCCGAGGAGCTGGTCAAGCTGGGGCACCGATATGACGTGCCGGTCTATCCGAGCATCAATACGACGACTGGCGTGCCGAGTGACCTGGATGAGGCAATGTCGGGGGCGGCTTCCAACTTGTGGTACGCCGGCGCGGATGGGCTCTACTTGTGGAACTTCTTCTATCGGGATCGGTATCCACGAACGCCGGAAGCACCACACGGTTCGCCGCCAGCGGATGCCTACCAACAACTTCCGAAGCTTGCTGAACCGAAGGAATTGGCACGCCTCGACAAGATCTTCGCCGTCGATGCGACGGGTCACCTTCTGAATTACGGTCGCGCCTGTGCCCCGGTGCCGTTGCCGTTGAAGTTGGGCGAGCGGGCGGGTGAGGCGGTCCATCGCGTCCGGCTACGTATTGGAGACGATGTACAGCGCGCTGCGCGATCCGGCTTCTTGCGTGACATCTGCCTCCAACTCAAGCTGGTGGGCAAGGTTGAAGGTGATCGTGTCGATATCAAGTTGAACGGTGCAGATGTAACGAAGGGGAAAAGCCGTGATAAGGAGTGGCTCGATTTTGACCTCAAAGCGGATGGGGTGAAGCAAGGCGACAACACGCTACAGGTCGCGATTGCTGAACGTGGACCCTCGGCGAAGAAACCTTTGGTTCTTAAGCAGGTGTGGTGCCAGGTTCGGTATCAGGGGTGATGTGATTATGCGTGTATCGCGTCATTGGCCGGGTTGCGCGGTGGTGAGAAGACTTGGTTTCAAGGTGTTTCTGCGCTAATCGCCGAACAGCGAAGGTGGAATCGCTTGGCCGATCGTCCCTTCCTTTCCGAGGTTTGCATCGATAAGCCTTTGGTAGTCACTTCGGGCAGCATCCCAGAAGGGTTTGATCGGTTTGTTGGCGAGTTGCAGTGCGGCAATGGCGCTTCGGGCGGCAAAGGCGGCATCGGCAGCGGTGTCATTGATACAGAGTCCACCGGCACTGGCGGCAGCAGCAGCAGCGGCGCGGGCGGCTTCGATGGCGGCCTTGGCGACCATGGTGTTGTCATCCGTGTAAGCCGCTTTCAGCGAGGCGGTCCGAAGGGCACGGATCCGGGAAAGCGCGCGCGTTACCGAGTGGGGGGATTCTGCTTCATCGGCGTCTGTGAGTGTAGACTCTGCCATTAAGAGTGCCTTCTCGACACGTGGATCTGGGTTGAGATGTTGGACGTATCTGGCGCAGCGGCATGCCCAGCACACGATAGCGCGCTGAGGCAGTAACTGTAATTGCTTGCGCACGGCTGTCACATCCACACGCATCCCTTGGAGCTTGTCGGGTTGTTGTTCAGCTGGCTGGGTTGGCGTGGTGGCAAGGCGTCGCAGGGCGTCGCTGAATTCGCCGCCTGAGGCGTAACGATCTTTGGGGTTCTTGTTGAGGCATTTCAAAACGACCGCAGCCAAGGGGTCGGGAATGGCAGCTCGCCATCGGGTTGGGCTGCTGGGGGGTTCGGAGATGTGTTTGAGCATGATCGCAAAAGGGCTGGCTTCTTCGACTTCGAAGGGGAGGTGGCCGGTGAGGAGCTCGAAGAGGGTTGCGCCGAGCGAGTAGACATCGCTTGCCGGTGTGACACGCTCGCCCTTGCATTGCTCCGGACTCATGTATCCGGGAGTGCCGATTTGCTGGCCGACACCGGTGAGCCAGGTCGTTCCTTCGGCAACCATGATCGCACCGAAGTCAGCTACTTTGATTGTGCCGTCGGCGCCGAGTAGAAGGTTGGACGGTTTGATGTCGCGATGCACGATGTGGAGTCCGTGGGCGGCGTTACAGCCGATGGCGGCTTGGATGATCGCTGCGACGGCGTGGTCGATGTCGAGGTGGCGTCGGGCGGCTCGGGCTGAATTGAGACGTTTGCGGAGGCTTCCGCCCGGAAGAAGCTCCATGACGATGGCGCGGATGGGGCCGTACGCGGGGAAATCCAGAATTCGCACGATGTTCTCGTGCTGTAGCCGGGCCATGCTTCGTGCCTCACGTTCGAATCGGGCGCACAACGCTTGATTGCTGCGATATTGCGGCTTCAGCATTTTGAGGGCGACCTTGCGATCGGTACTCGTGTCGATGGCTTCGTAGACGCGTGCCATTCCACCTTCACCGATGAGTCGGCCTACCGCGAATCGTCCGACGGATTGTCCCTGCAGGTCGTCGGCCGGGGCTCCTTCCGCAGAGGTGGTCGCTTCACGACGTCCGAACACGATCCGCAGATCTTCAAGCAGAAGCTGGTCGGGCGTGCTTTCGGAGTCTTCCGGTGAGTTGGCGTGATTCTGGTCGGTGGCTTGGTTGCGCTGAGACATATCGTCAGAAGAGGTGCCCATCGCGTCGGACGATTGGGGCGGCGTGGGAAAGGTATCTTCCGGCATGATCGCAACCTCACGCGATGGCATTGGGTTTCGTTCCTTACCGCGGAACATGATCGCATTTTGCCTTAGGGTGCTTCGAACTGTTTGACCCAATGACGGATAGCATCAAGAACACGACTCTTATATACGTACACACTTGCCGGTGCGATATTCAGTTGCTCCGCCACCTTGGGGACGGGTAGGCCCTGAATCGCGTAAAGGGTAAAAGCGCGGAATGTTTTTTCGCCAAGATCGGGCCGAACGTACTCGATGGCCTGATCGAGCAGCGCATACCGCCATTCTTGTTTCCAGATTTCCTGAAGGGTTGCCTCCTCTTTTCGGTCTTCGAGCTGGTTCATCAGATCGACACCGTTATCGGGTGTGATGTGTTGAACCCGGGTGCGCCGGCGTCGGGCACGCAGGGCGGCCAGGGCTTGTCGGCGCGTGATTCCATAGAGCCATCGGCGAAACCCACCCTTGGCGGGGTCATAGATGCCCTCGCGCAGCGAACGGTGCGCAATCATGAGCACTTCTTGGGAGACGTCGTCGATGTCATTCTCGGAAAGTCCCAAACGACGCGTGAACTGGCGAAGCATCGGGGCGTAGAGCTGATAGAAATCGCCCCACGCCTCTCGGTTCTGGCTATCGCGGACAGCCGAAAGCAAGTTGGTTTGCGTGGTCTGCAACGGAGCCCCTGTGTACAAGGCCATCGACAAGTATGTATGTTAAGCCGATGGCAGTGTCAATCGCAACATCCGTTGGTATTTTGTTCAAAATAATGTGATTGCGTCAGGGAACAGGAGGGATGCACCTCAAGGCCAGGTGAGTTGCGTGGCTTGATTGGCGTGGGCAACGACCGTGCCGTCGATGCTAAGCATGTAGCCGGAGGGGATGTTCGCGGGTTGTGTAGCGGTGGGACATCGCCAGGTGATATCGAGTGAATGGCCTTGGTATTGCACGTTTCGGAGTTCAAACCAATCGTAACAGGGCGGTAGGGGATTCAGCTCGATCTTGCCGTCCGCTCTTGGCGCGAAGCCGACGACATGTCGGACGATCAAATCAATCCACGAGGCGCCGAGATAATCCCGTGATTTACTGAGTGGTTGACCGGTCAAGGGATTGTAGTATTCAAAAAAGTCGAGATGGGGTGCAAACAGGTTGTTGACGCAGACGGTGATGAGGTCGGCGGCTTTTTTGCGAAGGTTGGGGGCGTGTTGCTTTGCTGCGTTGGCAAAAGCGTCGAGCACTTGGCAGGTGATAGCAGGTTGTGCAGCTCCATTCCAGTTCGACGTGGGGTCGAAGGATGTTTCATTCTTGCTGATCGTTGGGATGGGAAAGGGGAGATAGAACTTCTCAGGATCAAGGAGATATTCAAAAGCGGCCAAGTGTTCGTGCCCGGCAATGTTGCCTAAGAAAGGAGTGAAGCCCGTTGCTCTTTTGGTGCGAGCTGGTTTTGGATCGTTTGGGACTGCGATATCGTAGAAGAAGTGGTCTTTTACATCCCACATTTGGGAACGGATGGCTTGGCGCGTGCGTTCCGCCCGTTGCATCCAATCGCGAGCCTCTTTCGGGTTTTTGAGCACGTCAGCCATACGCGCGAGAGCATGGAGATCCAGGTAGGTGTAGACGGAGGTCATTACGGATTTAGGCGGTGTTTGTTTGTGATCGCTGACGCCCCAAAGACCGTTGTTGTTGGGATCATGTAATTGCAAACGGTGACGCATTTGTTGGCAAAATGGCGTGTATAGACGTTCAAGCAGACGACGCTGGCCGCTGAGCTTGTAAGCTTCCCATAATGCATGGGCCCCAAGCAAGCCGTCGGTGAATGGTTGATCGTTGGAGGGTTGCTTGTGGGTCGCTTCGGAAAGATGCCCCTCGGCCCAGAACGGGTCGCAGGCCCATTTGAGATCACGGACGATAGGGGGTGTACAGCGAGGAGTGATAATGGGGCCGGTTCGTCGGTGTTCGAGTACGACGGGTTGATGGGATTGATTCGTGATGGTTGCTGTGTGAATCCGGAGCAGATACCAGCGGAAGTACCAGAGTTGGCTCAGTCGCTTATCTGAACAGCGGAACACCGGCACTTCTTTTTGGAAGAAATCTTCCCAAGTTTGGCGGTTTTGGCCGAGGAGATCGGATGTGATGGCGGTCAGTTGGGCTTGGCCCACCGCGGAATTGCGGTCTGGTGAGACGGCCAGGGTTACGATCAGCTCTTTGGAGCTCTGAGCCGGGATCGTGAGGGTCCAGGTTGCCTGATAGTGCCCCGGCGTGTCGGAAGCCATTTGGTCGGGGGGTTGGCTGGCGGCTACTGCGGCGTAGAGGCCTTCAAGCATCTGATCGGTTTTTACGGCCGAATCGCGCAGGACGATGATACCTCGGTTTGGAAACAGTTGGGTGGAGCGGGTATCGGCGGTGACGTTTACAGTGTCAGGAGTGGATAGGCGATATTCACCTTTGAGTTCGATGAGCTGCGTCGCATCGTGACGCGTGGGATTGGATAAGGTAATGACCGTCGCTAAGACATCGTTGTGGGTGATGAATAGTTTACGCGTTTCAAGGAGGGTTGTTTCTTCGTGTTCCAGCGGTTGGGATGTAGGTGTGCGCGCGCGAGACAACGTTTTGAAAGCTACCTCCAGATGATCGGGCCACCAATGCGTGCTGTGCGTTTGTTCGGGGTCCACCTTGATCAGGCTGAACACGGGTCCGAGATCATAGGAACCAAACCATATGGGACCGTTCAGGTAGGCAATGAGGTTTCGGCCGCCGCCAATCGTACCTCGGTCTGTTCGATTGCCGAGTAGATTGCAGATGGTGACGTTTTCGCAGACGGCGGCATTTGCGTCTGCGGAGGCGGTACGTGAGCCGATGGCTGAGAAGCCGAAGCCAAAGGCAACGACAAGTAGGAACAGCCGAGCTGATAGACATCGGTTCATGCAGGGATTCTCCCCGGCGGGCACCCATGGGTCAACGGTGATTCCGCTGGGGGCTTGGGCTGGGAGTCAGTGGCCCAGTTTCAGGCGGAGGCGTTTGGCCACGGAGGGCGGGACGAGTCTGCCGAGGCGTTCTTCATCGAGGCAGCCGAGCTCAGCGATCTGCTTGATGTACGTGCTGCTGGTGAGGGCGAACTGGTCCCGTGTCATGAGGAAGACGGTTTCAACGCCGCCGATCGCGAGATTGATGTTGGCCTGTTGAAGCTCGTAGTGCAGGTCAACATTATCGCGGATGCCACGAATGATCACGTTAGCTTGAACGGATTGAACGAATTCAGCCGTCAGGCCCTCGTAGGCTTGAACCTGAACGCCGGACAGGTCTCCCAGAATCTCCTGGATCATCTCGACCCGTTCGGCAGGCGTGAACAGGGCTGGTTTCTCCGGATTATGCCCGACGGCCACAATGAGTTCATCGGCCAAAACGTGACCCCGTGTGATGATGTCGAGGTGGCCTTTGGTGATCGGATCGAATGCCCCGGGGAAAACGGCTCGGATGATTCGTGGGTTCGGCATAATAAGATAGATTTTAGCACGGGTGAGGTGGGGTAACAACCGGGGTTGGCGCCTCGTCGGGCTGGTGCTAGGATAAATCAGATGGGCTGTCATATCTGCGATTTTCGGGTGGGTCTTTTTTGTCACGCATGTGCATGCGGTGAGATGACCGATGTATCTAGGATGACCGCATGCGGCATCGGGATGATTCGCATGATTAGGGGGGTCTCCGGATAGGGCAGGGAAAACGCTTTGAAGAAACGTTGAGTCCTGCCGAGTCGGTAGGGCTTTTTTATTGTCATGCATGGGTGTGGATGTCGACTCTCTGTTGGGTTGGTTATGTGCCGAGCCTAAAGCTTGGTGGCCTTTTTATGGCCATATCCAAGCGTTTTCTGGGTTCCAAGGAGACGCATACGACGCAGAGACGTATTCAGTGCACGAATCTAGTTGGGTGTAGTTATGGTAACGAGCAAAGAACGAATCGAAATTTACGATACCACGCTACGTGACGGGGCTCAGGGACAAAACGTGAGCTTGAGTTTGCAGGACAAGCTCATGATTGCACTGCGGCTCGACGATCTTGGCGTTGATTATATTGAGGGTGGGTATCCGTTGAGCAACGCCAAAGATGTCGCCTTCTTTCGCGAGGTAGCCCAACTGCATCTCAAGCGAGCTAAGCTCGTCGCCTTCGGCATGACGCGTCGTAAGGGTGTCGCTGCCGGCAAGGACGAGGGGATGCGGTCGCTGGTGGCCGCCAAGACGGATGTGGTCGCGATCGTTGGGAAGACATGGGACCTGCACGTCAAGGAAGTGTTGCGTATTCGTGAGAAGGAAAACCTCAATATGATTGCCGATTCCGTCCGTTTCTGTGCGAAGCGCGGACGGGAGGTGATTTACGATGCCGAACATTTTTTTGACGGGTACGTTGCCAATCCTGAGTACGCGTTACAGACGCTGTTGGTTGCCCAGGAGGCCGGCGCAAGCTGCATCTGCTTGTGCGACACGAACGGCGGCTCGCTCCCCGGTCGGATCGCGGAACTCGTGGATGCGATTCGGCCTCACCTTTCTGTACGGCTTGGCATTCATACGCACAACGATGCGGGCTTGGCAGTGGCGAATTCGTTGGTCGGTATCGAGCATGGCGTGACGCATGTGCAGGGGACCATCAACGGCATCGGCGAACGATGCGGAAATGCAGATCTGACGACGGTGGCGGCCAACCTTGCACTGAAGCTGAATAAGGACGTGTTGGTTGACGGTAGCCTGCAACGGTTGACCGAGATAAGTCGGTACGTTTACGAGATTGTCAATCTGGTGCCGGCGGAGGGGCAGCCTTATGTGGGGCCTGCTGCATTTGCGCACAAAGGGGGAATGCATATACATGCCATTCGACGCCTTGCCAAGAGCTATGAGCATGTAAGTCCGGAGCGCGTCGGCAACTCGCGCCGGGTGCTTATTAGTGAGATGAGCGGTGCCAGCAGCGTGGCAGAAAAGATTGGTCGAAAACTGGACATTGAGCACGATAAGCCGTTACAGCGTCGGTTGCTGAAGCGATTGCAGGAATATGAAGATGAGGGTTTTGTTTACGAGTCAGCGGAAGCGAGCTTTGAACTGCTTTGCTGGAAGGAACTGAATGCCTACAAACCGTTCTGGGAGCTTGATCACTGGCGTGCGGTTGCGTTGCGGTCGTCGGAGGAGGCGTCGCCGAATACGGAAGTGATTATCAAGCTGAAAGTTGATGGTCACTGTGAACACCAAGTTTCGGACGGGCACGGTCCGGTTGATGCGATGGCCCATGCATTGGTTCGTGCGTTACGGCCACATTACCCCAACGTCGAACGTATTCGTCTGATTGACTACAAGGTTCGTGTGATCAACCCCCGTGCGGCGACGGCAGCGCGGGTGCGGGTGACGATCGAGTTTCGTGACGAAGATACGCACGAGATCTTCGGGACGGTCGGCGTGAGCGAAAACATCATCGAAGCGTCCTGGATGGCGCTGGTGGATGGGATCGAGTACAAGCTCATTTTCGATTGCGAACGGGCCAAACGCGCCAAACAGAGAAAAAAGAGGCAGCCCAAACGCTCGACGAAGCGATGAGGCGGGTTGGCGCGGTCGTGCGTCAGGCAACGCTGTCGCCTGAACGATGCCGCCAGGGGAGTGGGTATTTATCGCCGAAGGAGTTCACGGAGCTCGTTTGAACGGAGCAGCCAGGCGGCTGCGAGGTAAGTTGCGGCACCGGTTACGACGAGCATGCTAAGACGCGGGAGGGATCGCCATTCGTTTGCAGCATATCGATCAACAGCCAGGACGGCAGCGGCCATAAGCGAGACGGCCAGCAAAACCTTCGAGGTTCCGCGGATGATTGAGGCCCACTGAATGTGCCCAATGCGGCGGTTGAACACGAACAACAAGAAAGTCGTTTGGATGAAGGCGCAGAGGGTTGTTGCCAGGGCCAGGCCCGCTTCCTGCATGAACGTGTTGACGAGCCAGAGATTGAGCCCCAAATTGAGCACAATGTTGACCACGGCGATCTTGAGCGGCGTGGTGGCGTCCTGTAGGGCATAAAAAGCCCGCAGAATGAGATGGTTGAATGCGAACGCCCCGATGCCGATGGCATACATGTTCAAGGCAAAAGCGACGCGTCCGTTCGCATTCGGGAATTCGCTAAACTGTCCGCGGTCGAAGATCATCTGGACCAGCGGTTCGCTAATCAGAATCAGGCCGACGAGGCAAGGGATCGTTTCAAAAGCAGCTAAGACCAATCCGCGCGAGAGGTTTTGCGATAATCCGACGAAATCTTTTTCGGCTGCGTGTCGGCTCAATGCAGGGAAGATCGCGGTTGCCAAGGCGATGGCAAAGATTCCGAGCGGCAACTGGTAGAGTCGCTGTGCATACCAGAGAATGCCCGGGCCAACCGCCTCCCCGGTCGGTGTTTTTACAAACCAGTAGGCAATCAAGGTGTCGGCAAGGGCGTTGATTTGGGCGGCACCAAGCCCCACGATCATGGGTAGCATGGTGGCGAGGATACGCCGAATGGAGGGGTCGCGCAGGTCGAGTGCGAGCCGAAGCCGCAGGCCCAAGCGACGGACAGCAAACCATTGCCATGCGACTTGCACAGTACCGGCCACGATGATGGCCAGCGCCAGAACAAAGATTTTTTGGCGCAGTTGCCCGTCGGTATTGCCAGGGATGAGCCAACTCGCGCCGAGAACAGCGGCAATCATGAACAGATTCAAGATGCAAGGCATGAAAGCTGGCAACGCGAACCGGGCAAAGACATTTTGGAGGCCGCTCAACGTCGCGACGGTGCAGACAAGGATCATGTAGGGCAGCAGCAGGGCGGTCAGTGAGAGGGTGAGATTGTCGTTTTTACCGAGGAAGTAAAGACTGGCGACGACGATTTCGGCTAAAAGACAGATGCATACCAAAACCGTAATGAGGAGACTCAGGAGCTTTCCGGCAAGCCGGTCCACCGCTTCGGGGCCCTCGTGGGTGAGTGTCTCGGTGAGGACCGGAATGCTGGCAGCGGAAAGGGCGCCTTCACCAAAGAGCCGACGGAAAAGGTTGGGAATCTGAAAGGCGAGGGCGAAGGCGGACCATATGCCCTCGAGGGGGAAGACCGCGGCGCAGGCCATATCCCGCACCAAGCCCAACAGACGCGAAACCAGGGTGAGGAGGCTAATGACCCGGGCGGATTGGAGTATTCTGGCAGACACGGGAAAGACAATATCGGGCAAACGGTTTGGGAACAAGTGGACGAGAATAAAAGTGGGTGGGGGCAGCAATTTTAGGTCCATTTCGTTAAGCTTATAGTGTTCTCGCCTGCACATTGTGGCGAGCAAATCTATCGGGATACGGGGGGCGGGGGGTATTTCCGCTCCAAACGATCGGTATGGGAAGAAGTCGTTTTATAGGTTGTCTGGCCGCACTCATCCTGCTGGTAAGCCGAACGATGGCCTCCGCAGACTCAGGGGATCTCTTACTCGAGCATCAATCCGGGCTTGGTACGTTACCCGACCAGCAGGGTTGGTTGCAGGCTGGTCATTGTCTGATGGCCAATTGTCCGGTGTCGTTGCCGCCCAATTTGAATGAGTGTTATTGGCAAGGTGGCAGGGATCTTGATGGAGACTTGGTATTCGACAACGATTGCATGTTTTCAGTGGGATGTCATAAAGCGACCGAACATTACAATTCGCCAACCTACGATCCCGGCCCCGTTGATGCGTGTTCGTACACGGAGTGGATCACGTTTGACGATGGCAACAACGCTGGTGATCGTTTGATTGTGCCAGATTCGAGTGTGACGCACAGTCCGCCCTGGGGCGCACCTGGCTTCTTTGACGCCCCCTCCGATCACGATGTTATCCGCATTTCGACCGGCGACGGGAACCAAGACACATATTCGTTGGCAGCTGGCACGGGGAATAACCGGAACAAAGGGCGGGTCGAAATCAGCCAACTCTACGCGTGGTCGGCAACGAATAACGCCGTGACCGTTCTAATCAAGTGTGCTTCAGGACCATTCAAAGCGGGTCACAGTTTCTTGCAGGTCCGGACGCCGAATGCGCGATTCGCATTTTTTGTGAATGGCGAGGAGGGTCATCCCGATTTCGGTCGTGTCGGTTTTGGTGATGGGATCAATGTATACGGCTACCTTTTCGGGGCTACGAGCGTGGTCGTGACATTGCCGGGGGTTGTGGGTCCGCATGCCGGTGAGTTCTTTACGCTTCGGGTGATCTGTCGGGACGATGGTACGTTTACGGCTTACTTCAATGAGGAGCGGTCGACAAAGTGCTTTGGTTTCGTCGGCACCGGGCTCTATATACCTGATCTCCGTTTTGGGGCCTTGAATACGGGTGACGATTGTGTATGGGTGGATTTTGTGCAGCTTTTTGAAGGAGCGGTGCCGCCGGCAGGTTGCGGCGATCCGGTTTTCGATGTCAATGACGATGGTCGCGTCAACGAGGGTGATCTTCACGATGGGTTCATGATCGGTTCTTTTGATTGTGCCACAGGACCGGCGCCTCGTGATGGTATTTTTGCTGTGTTGCCGGAGGCGTGTAAGTGTCTTGATGTCAACGGGGACCGTGCACTCGATATGCAGGATTTCGGGGTGTTTCAAAGGTGCTTGACGATCGGTGGTGGCCTGGTTGATCCCGCTTGTGATGATGTGCCGTAGGTGTTATGACAGGTTCCGTGTTTCGATGGTACGCTTCGTTTGAGTTTGTCGGGACGCATATCTTGCGTCTAGGGTTGCGGATGGTTGTTCACCGGTCCAGTCGGTTGAGATGTCGGCACGTTCATCATGGGTGGCTTAGCGGGAGCCGTCGCGGGTGCTGATGCTGACGTGTCCGGCTGGGTGTTGGTAGGAGGGGGTTGGTTTCGTGGCGGCAGTTGTTTGAGACGGGTCGCAGCAAAGTCTCGCAAAGCTTGGTTGTGGGGCGTTCGGGCTAGAAATGATTGGAGAATTCTGGCCATGTGTGCAGGGTTGTTGATCAGCCGTTCCGTGGACTCCAGATGGTGGATCGCTTGGGTGTTATTGTTTCTGTCGAAAGCTAGGCCAGCGGCTACAAGATGTGCGCCGGGCCAATTGGGCGCGAGTCGAAGGCTTTGAGCAACCCAAGTCGGGTATGCTGCCGGGCGTTGGTTGAGTGATAGACCCGCAAAGTATTGGCACAGGTCGGCAAGAAGTTTTCCTATGTTCGCGGTTCGCTCTGCTTCGGAAACGGAGGGCTTAGCACGGCGGAGTTCATTGCGTGCAGCCACTTCATCGCCCGTGGCCAGCAAGTAGGTGGCAAGAAGATGACGGACAGGGACGAGTTCGCTTTCGCGAAGACGTACCGGTGGCCAATTGGCGATGGCTTCCTGACAGGCCAGGACGGCGCGCTTAGGTTCGTTGGGGTACGCCAGCAGAAGGTATCGCGCTTCGTCAAGATGGGCGTAGGCGACAGCATGCGGAAACTGTTGGCGGATGGTTTTGTACAATACGATGGATCGTTGCGCTAATGCAGCCGCAAGGTCGAATCGGCGTTGGAGCATATGTGCCAGAGCGGCCAAACGAAATGTTTCAGGTGCGTACCCATCAGGCCAGTTGGCGGCGTTCGTTTCACTGAGGGCACGGTCTGCCTGGGCGAGAAGTTTAGCGATCGTCGTTGTGAACCCTGGTTCTTGGAGATAACCCATCAATACCGTTTCGGTTTGCCGCAATTGTTGTTGTGAGATGGATCCGGTCCGCAAGAGTTTTCGCAGAATATCGATTCGATTCTCGAGCGGTTGGTCGGCGGACAGTTCAAGCAAACGAAGACCCGCTTCGACATTGAGCGGATCGCGGAGGTACTCTTGTTGTAGTGCCTGCCTGGCTTGGGCGATGTAGTTCCCGCTTGTACCGCGAAGTCCCAAGCGTTGTTCAAGTTTTTCCATGTCCTGTCGCATGAGCCATAGATCGGCGATCCAGCCGGCAACGAACGGGTAGGTGGGGATCCGCTCGAGCATCTGTGTTCCCTTGTGAACGGCCATGTCAAAATAGATAGTGAAGCGAGCAGAGTCCTCCTGTGCGAGTCGGGTGATCGCGATCTGCGATCGTGCAGATTCGATGGGTCGCGTGAGCATCTCGTGCAGACGGCGGAGCTGCTCACGAGCCGCTTCACGTGCCGCTTGGATCGTCTGGAATTCGGCCGCGAGTCGGCTTTCGACGACCAGGCGA
>Ga0180433_10001789_pt1 | contig 35147 bp, 47 predicted proteins | sample SS_ome_8_FD_132980 | JGI IMG/M metagenome (GOLD analysis project Ga0180433, IMG submission 132980) | Hypersaline lake sediment archaeal communities from the Salton Sea, California, USA - SS_1_D_1 metaG | ecosystem: Environmental > Aquatic > Non-marine Saline and Alkaline > Hypersaline >...
TGAATGGAGCCAGAAATATTTTGGTAAAGTATCTCACAGGGTTAGATACGACCCTTTAGAATTATTGCGATTTAGTAGTGAGTATTTTAATACTTGCGAATTATTGCGATTTTTGGTATCTGCAACTAAAAGATAAAACGAGAGAAGGAGTTATTGAACATTTTTCAGACCCTGGAAAAGCATTGGGACAAGTTGATCCAGGTATGTTACACCTTTATAATTCATAAAAATTGATGTTTATTTATCAAAAATGAATTATTAAACTTTAAATGGGTCCAAAAACAGAAAACAAGGTAGAATTACCAGTGGACATTATCTACTGCGTTATGGGATACTCCGATGAATATTTTACATATGCCACATTATCTACAGAATATCATTTTGAATTCAAGTATATCGCAAGGCATAAAAAATTTGCTGAAACACTTCAAATTGAAATGATGAAAAATGAATACCAAAAAAAGAATGATGGTTGGGATTTTGCACGGTATTGGACATTATATTCTCGCAACGCTCAACAACTTTTAGCATTACATTCATGGTATGAAAAAACGTATCCAACACGAAATTTTTTGATGTACGTAACCAGTTTTCGAGGAAACACCATGCCACAAGCGGTTGAAGCAATTGATGAGTATGAAGAATTGGTTAGACCAAGCTAATTTTTATGAGAAATAACAAGATAATGACACCGGGTATAACTGAATTTTTATAAAAAAAAATTGATGGTTTCATTTGATAGTTGGTATAGTATATATATATATATCAAATGGAAGGCCAAAATGTAAACTTAAATGAAAATTCACAGGATTCGTTTAGCGAATCTTGTAAGGATTGTCTCAGTTTAAATTCGGTACAAATTGAAGACAAGGTTAAAAATTATATTGCAAAAAACAGGTGGCGACGCTCTGATTTTGTAATGTATCCCTTGCTTATGAAGACATTTGAAGAGTACCAAAATCAAGAGTCACTGCGACATTTTGACTTTTACTGCGCTCATCACTTAAAAAGCAATAAGCACATTGAAGAGTATAAAAAGTGGTATGGCGTAGCTTTTCCAGAGAACACGTGGTTTATTAGTAACCTTAAATACGTTAGGGGAAACACTTACGAAGAAAACGAAAGGGTTATCAATAATTATCTACGTGTCAATGAGCTGGAAGATTAAAAAAACTCTAGCAAATTTTATAGTAAATAATGTCCAATAAATACTTTTGGGTATCAACAATTATTATTGTTATATTATCATTATTAATTTGGGATACATGTCGAGTAAGATACAAAGAAGGTTTTAATCAACCTAAATGGGAAAAAACATTAAGATGTTTAAAATTTACAAATGATGATATCGATACGTTTAAAAATAATTTATCAAAGGGAGAAGACCCCAATATCATGTTAAATAAATTAGTAACTATTGGTCATAAAAACCGTTTAAATAATAAGCAAATAATTGGATGTTTAACAGGTGATATTTAAATATTCAAGGGTGTAAATTATAATATATTCTAAATATATATCAATCATGGCAAACGGTAATATTTTTGCAGGGACATTAGGAGTTCTAATTGTTTTAGGACTAATCGTACTAATTGTAATCGAAGCAACTACTCCTGAAAGGGTAAGAACTGTAACAAGAACTAATGTTTTACCAGTTCCTTATCCGGCCAGAAGATGGCGCCGTCGCAGACCTTATAGGCCAGACAGACCTACAATTCTACCTATCCCAACCAGAGTTGTAGGTGACCGTAGCACACCTTTTTGCCAACACACGTCAAAAGGATGCTATCCAGGAACACAAACACCAATCCCCTAAATTATAAATAAAACTATAATAAATATTTCTAAATAAATTAACTATTTAGAAATGTTTAACCTGCTATGATGTATCGTTGGCAACCTGTGTGTGGACAATTAAAAGTTCCACAGTCCATGCGATGCATCAAGTCTTCTTGCCATTCTTCGCAATTTGGACACAAGGCATGTACACCCCCGCCAGGTACTGCATGCATAACCCGATACGTTGACGATGAATTCATCTTATGTGTAATCAACAAGCTAATTTCAGTCGGAAAAAAACTCTTGAGAAATTCTGTAGTTGCTTTTTGCTCAAAAGAGCAATCACAACCTGAACATTTCGAAGGACCGTTTGTAGAAGCCATTATACTTACTAAATAACTTATTTCCAATAATAATATCAATTTTTACACTAAATTTTTACACTAAATTTTTACACTAAGCAATTCTTAAGATTACCAACCGGTGGATATTTAGTACAATTATAATTTACGGTCTCTTTCCAACCGTCAACACCAAGTGTTCCTTTAAATCCTTCAATGTTACCCGTTAAATTGAAATTAGTATTAGAATTTAATGGCATAAAATCTTTCTTAATTAAGAATTGTTGAAAACTGTCAGGTTTATTCGGTGATAAACAAACTCCTGAAAAGTTTTTATCATCTGAAGCACAGATAGACATTGCACCAGCACCATTACCTGATTCTGGTAATATCCACCCTTTTAATGTTGGTACCCCACCAGGGAGTGTTGTTCCGCTTGATGGTATATTTGACTGTGGTACCATTTGTAAAATAATCGTTGATTTATCTTTTGGATTTGAACCATAAAGCATGTCACTACCCTGTGATTTTACGGAATATGATGCATTTTTTAAGGCTCCTGGGAAATTATCAAAAGTAACGAACCCTGTGGCAGACGTATTTTTAACACTATATTCTCCAGTGCTGTTAAGTTTATAATCGGGAGAACATAACTTTACAGTAAAACTTTTCGTTTGACCATCTGTGTCGTTTGTATACCATGTTCTATTCCAAATTGGTAGATATGTATTCATGAACGTAGAAAATTCCTTATTATCTTTGTTGGGATATTCATCAATGGCTAATGTTGGTTTATAGTCAGGAAGTGGATTAACCGTTCCTTTTTTTTTGATATTAATTTGCCAAATTGAATTTTCTACCGGTTCAATAGTTAATGTTGCACTTCCAAATGAATATTTATCCTTTTTCTCTTCTATATTTGCTGTTAAAAACTGGGTGCTAGCATTTTCTTTATTATTTTTAAATGCTATAGGATTTGACACAATAAAAACAAAACGAGTATTATCATCTCCTAATGCTTTACCCAAACTAACAGTGTCGCCATATGCTCCATCAACTGGTAAACCAGATATATCTATAACATACCATACTTGACTAGAACCGTGTCCAAATAAAGAGGCAGAAACATAACTATTACCAACACCTGGAACAAAATTTTCTTTATTATTTCGTGTTAAATAATGATACAAAAATGTTGGATATTGTAATTTATCTTTTTTGTAACTAGTTTTTGTTTTTATAAAAACAGAACATCTACTAGGTTTAGTATAATCATTGTAAAACCCATTATTGTTGCCATCCTCAAAACTTTTTCTATCAATAACCCTTTCTAGTTCCCAAGAATTAGATGGGACAGAATTTAAAATAACATTATCCTTACTACTATTTTGGTCAATGCTTAAATATTTATCTATTCCAATTGGACTAATTGAAACTTCTGTTCCTTTTGCTGTGAAAATTGGTTTGCAATATTCAATTGTCAAATTTTCCTCTATATTCTTCTTTAGTTTAAGACGTGGAATTATACATTTTAAAGAATAAAAAACAATAATTCCTAAGGCTACCAAGACAACAACCCTTAATATTTGTTCTGGAGTATTCATCTTTATAAATGAGACTATATTATTAGTTTAGATAAAATGACAATTTTAGTTAAGTTTGAGTTTCATTAAAAACATCTCTTGCTTTATCAACATAGTTCCCTTGGTTGGCCTGGTTAACTTTTGAATAAGGTGTATAAGTAGCATATGGCGCTCCTATTACTGTTCTACCTATTTCACTATTCGACATAGAATTATTTCTAGAATTATATCTGGAAGAAGAATAATTTGGACGTCCATAACCTTCGCGATAATAATCTCTATCTTGCCACTGTCTTCGTCGTCTATATACATTGTTATTTGCAGACATATCATTATACCAATTATTTAACGTATCTGAATAACATCCTCTTCTATTATTGTAAACACACTCGTTATATAAATTTGGTGTTCCATAACCAGAATAATGACCATATTCATCTTGGTAGCCACGCCGCCCACCTTGATTACATGACATATTGATGTTAATTGGTGTTCTATTATTATCAACCATCAATTGATTTCTATCTAACGTTAAGTCTGATTGATAATTTCTTTTATCTTCACTTACCTTACTATCATAGTATTTCCTTTTATCATCGGTTACATTCATTCTAGCTTTGATTTTATTAGATACTCTATCATAACTTCCCTGTGTTGAAGGTGTGGGAGTAGGTATTACAGCTGGCGTAGGTTGAACAGAACAAGCTTTTACACCAATACTACCATAATATTTTACTAAAGATGGTGGCACAGTTTCATCAATATAACAAAAGTCTTTACTTTCAATACTTTTTCCGAAATCAATATCTTCTTTTGTACAATACTGTCCTGGAAAATTACTAGTTGTTTTATGATAACTATAATCAGGATTTAAACATTTGTCATTTTTCTGTTCAATCATTTCAATTTCTTTTTCAATTTTACTATCTCCATCTGGGTCATTTTTTTGTTTTTCATGATGGTTAGGATGATGTTTTGCAGGATGGTTATTATGATTGGTTTTGTTTGGTTTTACCATATTGCCTTTTGCCACGTTACTTAACATGTTTATAGCACTTCCAATTATATCTGTTGGGTGTGCCTGAGAAGTAACATTATATGAATTATTTCCTTGATTTTTGTATTGTGGAATACTGGGATTATTTCCAATATTTGTATCAGAAGATAAATCAGCCGGTCCTGCTTCTAATGCCGCTGGACTATCATCATCTTGAATGGGATTATAACCAGCTACGCCATTATATGTGTTTTTCCAGCTTCTTCCATTAATCCCGCTTAAACCAGGGTCAAACATATCAGCTGTGAAATTTTCATGTATATCACTTTGAAGTATGTGATTATTCCAATCATTATTTCTATATTTGTGTCTCATTGTTCCGTTCCAAACAGCTCCTCCAGAATTATTATGAGCTCTTGAGGTCATCATGTATCCTTTGTTCACTATATCAGTATGAGAGTTTAAATTATGAGAAGTTCCTTGTGGAGAAACTAAACGCCCATCTTCTCTCATTCCACCTTCCAATGGAACCGTACCAGCTCCAGCTGTTATTCCTTGTTTATTTTTTCCAGCAGAATAACCCGGTCCATGTCCGTACAGTGGTGCATATGGTGATTTACCAACTTTTGCATAATAAGGATTGTCCTGATATTTCCAGTTGCTTTCTGGTGTCATATTATGTGTTTTGTGTGGTATTGGTGTTTGACAAAGTTGTATATTTTGATGATTTAGTGGTTGGTGTCTAACAAAATTCATAAGAAAATGGATTACCTAATAACTTTAGCTGGATAATAATATATCTTTCCATATGTTTATCTTTTATCTTAATCATATAACTAACTGGAAATCTTAAAGGTGGTTTATAATTATTATTAATTTTACAATGCAATGATACAGTAGTTGGACCATGAACATGTTTATCGTGGTTTATATCCCACGAAAACCACTGTGATGGAGACTTATTTTTTCCTTGTATATTTGTCCAATCAATACCACCTTGTTGCGAAGATAGTGGAACAGTAACTGTCGCTATGTTTCCATTAATTCGCCATAAGTTCGGGCGGATGACCAAATTCGTATTTTTTAGAATTAAAGGAGGTGCTATTGTATGTTTAGCAATTGCCTTTTGCTCATATGGATGTGACATTCCCAATACTGGGTCATGTGTTAATGTTAACCAAAACCGGTAAACTCCACTATAGTTAAAATCTTGTATTTTTAATGCAAATGATACTGGAAATTCTGGTAAATCTTTTGTTTTAACACTATTATTAATAATAAGTTTTATTCCTAGTTCTTTTCTTTTTTGTTCATCTGTTTGGTTTTGCCATCTAACAGTTGGTTGCCACCAAAACCAACCATGACCATGCCTAGCTTCATTTAAATATGCCCACCCATTAGTACCCTGTATCTTATTCCAAGAACTATATTCTAAACCAGAGTTTTGATGATATCCTAGTGTTGGTATGGCCATAATATCTCGGGTGTTCATTTGGCCAGTTTTAGCTTTTATTTTAATCACAGTACTAATAGTATTATCAGAATCCCATCTCCACCCAGTTGGGTCATATATATGAGGAGGATCAAGCACTAAGGGGTCCGCAGTTGCTACTGGTATTCTAGCAGCTGTATAAAACTTTTCTATACATTGTGGTTTTAATACTAAAAACATCAAAACAATAAAAACAATGACAAGTATTTGAAACATTGTTAACTATAATAAATCTCAGATGAATTTCTAGGAACCATATCCATACCTCTTCTTCACTTCTGCACGGTGTTCACGACACATGAAATACCGAGGAGTGGCGCCAAGGTTCTTAATATTCTGTGTGAACACTTCTTCGTCACATCCAAGTAAAAGACAAATGCATGTTCCATCAGCAATCATTTGACTCATTTTGAAAAATCCTGGAAGACTTTTCACAATGGGACCATCTGGTGTCCAAGGTGAAAGTTTGCTTATCTTCCCCGGGCTTCCACATGCCTCGAAATAATTTTCAGAAGATTCGGGTTTCTTGTCCTCGAGACACTCTTTACCTGTTGAAACTTCTTCAATTTCGTCGAGAGACAAATTTGAAATCAACATCTCCAATGCATCCTTTGTAATAACAATCCCAGCTTTTGACTCTAAAACCAGAGGTTTTCCCGAATATGTTTCGAATGATGCACTACCAGCGCTTTTTGAACGATACAAATTCTTCGGACACGTCGGAAGTTGTTCACTTGTGGATGATAGCGTCGGAGATATTGAAATATGTCCTTTGCGGACACCAAATTTTTCCAAATCATTGTTTTTGCTTTCAGAAGCCATTTTTGAGCAAACTTAATGTATGTCAAGAGATTTATTAATCAATTTTTAATTCAAATAATATGATACCGTTTGTTGTTTTATTTGCTTTCAGGAACTTTCTCTAATATCTTTTTCGTTTTTGTGTCAAATTCCTTTTTCCATTTTTCATAATTACATTCTTGGCAGAAAACCGGTAATGTTCCATCCAAATGAACTTGTAATACATGCTTTTTTCTTCTGCAATAAGAACACGCAATACAAAACGGGTACGTTTCCTTATTTTGTGCAAAGTATTTACAGTGATAACACTTATACTTAAACAATAAACCCACAGAACGTTCCATTTAATTTCATTATATTTTCTTTAAATAAAATTGAAACGAAATGTTGTAAGGTTATGAATTTAAATATTAGGCGAAAATGTCTTCCAGTGAGGGAAACAAAAAGGACTACACCAGGGTTAACCCTGAATATCTTCCCACTCGGGAAGCCGTGAAGATTTGGCTTCAGCGTGGGGGGTATATCACCTATGGTATCTCATTTTGCTTCACCGAGGAAACTGGTGGGTATTGGGACACCTGGGTAGCTGGTGTGCGCGGTGAACCTGCGTGGGAGAGTGGAACTATCTCAACTGGGGTTGAGGTTGTCAAAGGAAAGAAAGCTCTTGAACTCTTGAAGAATTTGGGCTACTTGCTGACTGACGTTGAAAACCCTGGGGACGGTATTTACTTTTCTTCAAACGGGCCCATCGAGCTTAGAGACGGAAAATGGACCTCAACGGAACACGTGGTGAAGGACCGCAAGTACACGGTGTACAAAAAGTCCAGTATGTACAATAACCAGTGGTATTTGCACTACGGTTCTTTATGCAAGGGCCATCGCATGTTCTTCTGGAAAGAGATTTGTATGCCACGACATTCCGTCAAGGCCCATGTTCCAGAAACCACACCCGTCATGGAGTCCAAAGATTTAAAACACGTAGAGACAAAAACGTCTGAGGTGGAACATGTTGGCGAGAACGACCCTTGGTTAGTTGCTCAAAGAAAGTTGGTTCGAGAAAAGGCCATACCGCAGCTTCGCGAGCTAATGTTCAACCAGCTGGAAACAGCAGATGGTCCGGAAAAAGAAAAGCTAAAGAACTTTTGGCTGTCGTCGGAGGTACCAAGAATGTAACTACGTTTCAGGGCCTGGGGATTGGACTTTTTAGTGTTGGTTTGGGTGAACGGTAAAAAACGGAAAACAAATAAACAAAAAAAAAATAAAAAAAAAAGAAAAAAAACCATAGTAAATATTGAAGTAAAAATTAATTAAAATGTTTAAAAAACGTATAGTACAAATAGCCACACTGCCAAGCGGGGCGATGAAAAGAAATATACTACCAACATGGTTTACTATGATCAACAAGCAGTTGCGTGTAGGGAAACATGGAGGAAGTATTTTGAATTTAACCATGGGGAACTCAGCGACGAAAAAACATTCATAAAGTATCTGCAATCGTTCAAGTATTTTACATATTGATGTATTCGTTTTAGCGACAGAACGTTAAACGAGTATTGCACATGTGAATACAAGGACCATCATTGCCAAGTCTGTTCTGATTTTGGCAATTGTGATACGATTCAAGCTGGGTGCCAGCGCAAGCGTCTTCCGACGATGCACTATTCGGTGGAAGAGTCGACACACGTTTGTTGGAGAAGACAGACGTAGTGTGATGTTGGCAGAAGCTTTGAATGGGATTAAGCAAACCCCAATCGAGATGCGGTAGCCAATATATTCCTCTAATAGTAAAAAATGATATTTAAAACTATAGATCTTCTATATTTTATCCATTAAAAATGTCAAATGTTTACAGAAAAAGGAAAAAGAAAATTTGCTGGAATGACCCAGATTGTGACAAAGTTGGTTGTCGATTTAGACACCCAAAAAGACACCAATTAATGTTAGAAAGACGTAAAAAGATTCTTTTGGTTTTTGACCTTAATGGGACACTTACTTCGTTAACAAAGATTCGTTACAAACAAGGTGCTAAAATTCGCCCTGGCATTGAAAATTTAGAAAAATTATTTTCTTCTGATTTGTTTCATATTGCTATTTGGTCTTCAGCAATGGAGCACAATGTAAATAAGATGAAACAAATGTTAGAAAAAGAACTAAAACAAAAATTTGATGTTGTTCTAAATAGAAAACACACTATTCCCTCTCCAATACCGGAGAAAAAGTGGGAAACACAAAAACCCTTAAATAAACATTTTGGGAAAGATTATGGAATAAACAGGGTTATCCTCATTGATGATAATTCAAATAAAGTCTTACCATCCGAAGGGAACAATCTCTTGCAAGTTCCATGGTGGGACGAAGAAAGTCCAGACAATGATGTATTGGGTGTTTTGGTTAATTTATTATTAAGTTTAAAGAATGCAAAAGATGTGAGAAAATACACAAAGCATTTACAAGAAAAGCTTTGGGCATTAACGAGAAATTAAAACTATTAAATAGTAACTATTAAATAAAGTTGTGTTTACAACTTTAAAAGAGTTTCAATACCCTTTGAAATTCCATGAACATCTGAATAACGAAATCCAATTGTCACGTGTAATGTTGGAAACTTATCTTCGATTCCAAAAGACTTGTAAATCTTTTGCAATCTAGGACTAGAAACTACAACATAATATGCACGACTACCATTTTTACCATTTACCATTCCAATTCCAATTTTCTTAAAATCTTTTAGGGATAGATGGCGCAATTGTCTCATAAATGCTTCTTGGTCCAAACTTTTTGGTAAATCCATCCAAAAGGCGAGAGTAATATGTTTAACAAAGTTATCTCTAAGTAAAGCGTTGTCAAAACAAGATTCAATGTCAGGATGTTTCTTTGTTTCTAAAAGGGTTTGTACTGCTTCTTGCACCCAGCTCATAAGAACAGGGTGCGAAAATCCAGCATATCCCTTATTATACACTCCTTTTGCTGGAACAGAAGGAATAAAGCGAGGAACAGATGCTAACATGATATCAACAATTGATTCGCATGTTTCAAACTTCTTAATTTGACCAGTAATAACGCCAACTGGGATTTCATCCCTCCATGTGTCGCGTTTCTTTGTTCTAGAACACAATATCTTTGCTGTAGCATCTGCATTTTTCTTGTTTAACCAATCAATTTGTCTGTCATTTTCGTCGACAGATTGGACATTAACTGTTTCAACAGGAATATCAAACAATTGGGACATTTTGACATAAGCCTGCATTTCCCATAGTTGAATGTTTGTATTTGCTACAATTACAATATGTCCTGCTCGAAGAGCTGCTAAAGCTTTGCTTTGACAGTCCTTATGGGCCCGCTGAATTTCTTTTGAGTTGTAAGAACCCTTTGCTTCAAAATAGTCATCTGCTGATACAATAACAGCAGTCTGCTTGAGAAGATCAAGTGACGCAACAAGAAGTCCAGCGAAATATGTTTTGCCACAACCAGAAGGACCTCGTAAAAGAATAATCTTTTGACCCGCCTTTTCTACCTTTTCCTCAACCTTTTCCTCATTAAGAGGTAATTTTTTGAAAGTTTTGAAAAAAGTATCATATGTGGTTCCATATTTGGACTTTGCATCATCAAGTAAATTCATTTTGTCTTCTAGCTTTGTTGTATTGGTGTACCGATTAGCCCACCAAGATACAAAATCCACACCTGTTTTGACCCATTCTCCCTTTTTGTTTTCACATTCAGGAAGAAAGGTTAATTGTGGGATTTTCTTTTTCAACGTTTGTTGACATTTTGTTGCCAAGGCAAGAACCATATGGTTACTCATTCCTGGAAATTCTACAAGTGGGTCAATCAACATTCGCCAAAAGTTTTGACGAATACGACGACCAACAACATAAAAACTAGACTTGTGCTTTAACAGAGCTAAAACACCATATCCAGCTTCGGTTTCTTGCAACAAGTAAAGAACACGTCCTTCGCTTGTTTTGTCATCTAGAATTTCTTGTAATGTATCATCCAGAGCCGAAATCGGCTTTAATGAATGAGTCACTGTTGGAAGTTCAAACATATCAAATAACTGAAATGCTACTACAGGGTTTACTTCAACACCATTTGGTCCTAGTAAAGCCACGTGCTCAATTTTGAGTTCCGTAATTGGAAATACGTGTTCTGACTGGGGATGATTCAGTTCACCAAGTACAACATATGAGTTCCGAATAATATCGTGTGCAAAATCATCAAGTAAATCTTTTGCATCCATTGTTTCCAACATGTCATAAACTTCTGATGCAATAATATTGCCATAGTCGTTATTAGACTTAACTGGGTACCAATGTTGGGGGTCAAGACCCAAAGGATACACTTTACATGTATTCTTTGAACCAGCAAAAACCCACGTTTTCTCAAAAATGGTACGAAGTGTCCACTTGGCATTTTCACCATTTGACTTATTCGTATCCATAAAATGGGTAACATCAGCCATTGTTCCGGTTCGGAAATAACGATTAGCCTTATCCAGGTCAATCTTTTCTTCCGAATCGTCCTCCATTCCTGAAAACTTACGAAATCCGAATAGAACTGCGGTTTCTTTTTCATCACCTTTTGAAAAAGTAATGATTGAGAGACCTCGTGGAACTAATTTTCTCATGTAATCAAGTGTTTCGTAAATACCGTCATCACTAATGGTGTTAATACCAAATTTTTTTGCTTTCCAGGTGCTTAGCGAATAACTTTCAACAAGAATTTTGAATTCCAGAATAGTCTTTTCGTACGTGGTTTTCCGGATCAACGGGTGGTTGTTTAACAAAACAATGTTTTCCATTGGATTGTCGCTGACATCTTCCATTTTAATTTCAGGCAACGTTTGTACTTTTTGCTGTTGTTTACCCCTTTTCCCCTTTTTCCCAGTTTTCCTTTTCTGAGAACGATTCATCTTAAATTCAATAGTATTCTTTGTGTTTGCTTGAGAAGCCATTTTTGAGTATTTAATAAAACTTCCTTGTTTTAAATTATCAATTTTTAAGAAAAAATGATTAATATTTAAACGAGATAAGTATACTTATATCATAATGGGTGATATCACAGATTCTCAAGGATATATTCTTTTAAAAGAATGTGAGGGAAAAATGGACCATAAAATTGGTTCTATTATTAGAATGAAAACTGTTCACGATGCATTAATGGAAAAAATTAAAGAGTTTAGGTCTTTGGAAGATAAAAAAAGTGGTGCTAAAGAAATGGCATCTTATTGTTTGAATATTAGAGATGTAATTTTGCCAGCAATAATGAAGGGGAGATTTTTCACTGAACCAAGTAGACATTTATATGATACTATTAGTTATTCTTGTGGTTTTCTCCTGGATGACTTTCAGACATGGTGGAATGTTTCAATTTAATTACAGGTTATTAATAGTTTAAATGAAATAAAGGGAATTTGATGTATAAATATAAAATGGAAGATTATAAACAGATGTCTGAAAAACCTGAAAAACCTGAAAAACCTGAACAACCTAAACCAACTGCTCCAGGTGGTCCTAGTGGATTAAAAATAGACCCGTCTCAAGTTGGACCTTGTTGGATGTGGATTTATGCATTTAAATCTATGTTTGGTTCAGTTGGTTCAAAGACAGTTGGTTGTTTTGCTCCACCTGTTCCATCTTCTCCACCTTCTCCACCGGTAGGTAGTGGATCAGAAACTCAAGAAAATCCAAAAGATAAAAAGTGATAAAAACTTAAAAACTGATGAGTTGTGTAAATTGGTTGGTTATTGTTCAAAATAATTTATTTTCTTGTCTAATATGAGAAATGGCTTAAAGCAAGCAAAATATAAGCTTAGAAGGTTGCTGGTTCAAATCCAGCTGGGACCGTTTCTCGTTAAATCGGGGGCATCCACGGGTGCTGTGATATATTATAGTTTTGAATCTAAGAGCAGTAGCTCCATAATTATCGTTATGGAAACGCGCTGTTTGCTTGAGACAAATAATATATCACAGGACCTGTGGCGCAATGGATAGCGCGCCAGACTTCTAATCTGGAGGTTGCGGGTTCGACCCCCGCCAGGTCTTTAACTCATTAAGTTGGGGGTACCACGGGTGCTGTAATACATAAGTTCTTTTAGCTCAGTTGGTAGAGCACCTGAATGATGTGGTGTAAAAACCCCAGGTGGTCGGAGGTTCAAGTCCTTCAAAGAACTTGTGTATAACAGGACCCTCCGTGCATTTGTTTATTAATGTTTGGTTTAAGCATATTGATGTGTGTATCTGAAAAATTATTTTCTTGGCCTAATATGTTAAAGTATAAACCTAAATGGCTTAAAGAGAACAACTATAATAGTTGTGCAGCTGGGAAGCAAAAGTGGCGCGGCGTGACTTCAACCATTGGGTTAATGAGACTTCGTTGTGGCATGGCTTTTTAGGTCCTTGTATTTAGATGGATGCGATGATTGTATTATGATATAATGATCGCATCCTTGCCCGAGTGGTTAAGGGGGCGGGTTCAAGACCCGCTGGTCGTACGACCGCGCAGGTTCGATCCCTGCAGGATGCATTAAACGTGCGGATTTATTCGTGCAAAGATATTAATATTAATAATATGTTTGGACGCGTAACTCAATTGGTAGAGTGCCGGACTCTTGATCTGGTGGTTGCGGGTTCAAGCCCCGTCGTGTCCTTTTTAGAGAAACTACTAATTTCTCGCACTGATATATGGTATTATATGAGTGCGGGGAAAGTAATCGGTATTCTGGAGGATCTTATAAGTCTTCTGTAGGTGGGTTCGACTCCCCCTTCCCGCATTTAACGTACGAACTTCTCGTGCAAAGATATTAATTTTATTAATATGTTTGGACGCGTAACTCAATTGGTAGAGTGCCGGACTCTTGATCTGGTGGTTGCGGGTTCAAGCCCCGTCGTGTCCTTTAAAGTTTATTTTATGTGCAAAGATATTATCATTGATAATATGTTTGGGCATAAAGTGATCGATATCCTGGCGGATCTTATAAGTCTGCTGTAGCTCGGTTTGACTCCGGCTATGCCCATTCTTAAAAAATTCTATTGAATAAATAGCATTCTTTAAGATGTTTTACACTAAATTAATTTTAAAAATATCATGAATGATTTCTTTATGTGACTCATAATTACATAAAGTAACCCACTAAGTAGATCACCTGGTAAGATTTACCCCTTCTTCCATTATGCCATCTAAACTAACATATAAATATGTTAAAGAATATATCGAAAAAAACGGAGATACTTTAATTTCAAAAGAGTATGTAAATAATAGGAAATTATTAGAAATAAAATGTCATATTTGTGATAAAAAATATAGGCAACGGTTTGGATCAATTACCAAAGGTTTTTATCATAATAAAAACTATTGTGTTAATAATATTAGTAAGTTTGAAAGAAAAAAAATAAAAAATGATGACCCTAATAAAAAAGTATGTTATGGTTTTACACACAGAGAGGGCAAGTTGTTAGATAATGACTGTTTTTATGATGCTAAAGACAAAAAAGACAGTTTAAGTTCTTGGTGTAAAAAATGTTTTCGGGCAAATGACAAAGCAAAAGGAAAAAATAGATGTAAAACAAAAGATAAAGTATGTTTAGAATGTAAAAAAGAATATAAGGCAAGACCAAAACAAAAGTTTTGTTCTAAAAAATGTGCTGATATTTCGTATACAGGTTCTGAAAAAGCAAAACAAAATGGTCATAAAGGTGGTCTTAAATCAGTCAAAAGTCAAAATAGGAGATCTAAAGGTGAAATACATTTTGCTAAACTGTGTATTGAAGCATATGGTGAAGAATTTGTCAAAACAAATGTTCAAATGTTTGGTGGGTTCGATTGTGATGTTATTTTAACAAAATCTTTTAAAGTTATTGAAAATGGAGAAGAAAAAAAATACAGGGGTATTGGAATTTGTTATGATGGTATTTTTCATAGAAAAGAAATATTTAAAAACCAATCATTAAAACAAATACAAACACGTGATAAAATTAGAAAAAAGAACGTAGAAAAGGCTGGATTTTTACATTATGTTATAGAAGATAATGGAAAATATGACTCTGCATTTGTTGAAACAGAATTTGCAATAATGAAAATGAAATTACTTGAAATTTAATTTATCAAATAATGTGTATAAAAAATTAATATTATAAAATCACGTAACTATACAATATGAACCTACTTAACATAATTCCTGTTATTCTTGGGTCTCTAATGAAAATAGGAGATGAAATGCTAAACAGGTATAAATTCAAACCCGGTGAATTCTATTCTGAGTTAATCAAAGTTTCTATAACAACCATATTTGTTATATTCCTCACAAAGTCTAATAATATTTGGATTTATTATTACACATTCTTTGCAACTGCTATTTCAACATTATTTGCACCGGATGGTTACTTATCTAATAATTATATATTTTCACTTAATATTGTTCTCAGTATCATATCATTTTACTATCTAGCAAAAAACAGAAAACTATTTAAAGTACCATCCCTATTTTTAGCAGGGGTTTTAGCTATTGTTGTTAGTTTCCCATTTGTTATTCAAGATGTAGCGCCATTCTGGTTATCATTCTTTAATATAAAATCAGAAAAATGGGTTCAAGAACTAGGAGCACATAAACTTGTTATTCGAGGAAGTGCAATTGTTATTGCCATATTTATGCTTATTTTTGTAAATAAGTTTGACTTAACAAAACATTTTACACAAACTAAATTTACAAAAGGTTTCAATACCCTTGTTTTTATGATGCTTGGATATTATGTTATTGGTGTTATTACCCAAACATATCGTATGTATTTTTCAGAAAAAGATTCAGAAAAGATTTAAAATATTTATTGACCTGACATATAACCATATCCAATAACTAACACAACTAAAGCTAACATAACAAGTGCAGCATATCCAGATAATGTTTTAGTAAATGTTTGTCCTGGAAGAAAAAAAGCTCCGAATGTTCCTAAGAACATTAAAATAACCAACAAAGCGATGATACCACCGTTCATTATTATAATATAAAGAATTAAATAAATAATTGTTTATATTTTATGAAGTGCCAAAACGAAATAGTTCATTATCTAACAAAACATAGATTTGGATGTAATAATATCTCAAAATATTTTTGTATTAAATGCAAAGAACAAAAATGTTCAAAATGTATTCGTTATAAATGTTCAGGGTGTAATAAATACATAATATGTTATTTTTGTGGATATAGAAACATAAAAGAAGATTTTTATTGCAAAAAATGTAAACCAACAATTAAATAATATAAAGGTGTTAATGTAACTATAAAATGAACACATCAATTATTATTAGACACAAAAAGTTTTCACGAAAAAATATATCAAAATTAGCTATTTTTGATGTTGACTGGACGCTTATTAAACCAAAAGATGGCCGCCCTTTTCCAAAAGACAAAGATGACTGGATATGGCTCCGAGAATCAGTTCCAAGTGTTGTTAAATCTTATCATAAACAAAAATATAATATTGTTTTTGTAACTGACCAATCAAAAAAGTGGAAAAAAAATATGATCGAAGATGTTTGTAAAGAATTAGATATTCCAATTACTGTTTTAATTGCAATGGATAAAAAATTACACAAACCAAATCCAGAATTATTTAATAGTGTTTTTAAAAATTATGATGCAAAAGAAAGTTTTATGGTTGGTGATGCAGTTGGGCGCAAAGGTGATTGGGCAGCAAAAGATAAGGATTTTGCTACAGCAATTAACGTAAAATATATCACTCCAGAAGAAATGTTCCCAATTAATAAAATTAAAAAAGTTTTAGTTGAACTAAAGTCTTCAGAACAAGAAGTTGTTATAATGATAGGAATACAAGGGTCTGGCAAAAGTACTATTGCCAAAACCAAATTTTCAGATTCGTACGAAATAATTTCAGGTGATATCTTTAAAACTCCCTCGAAAATGATTAAAGAAGCAAAAAAAACATGTTTCTAATAAGTCAATTATATTTGATGCAACAAATGGGACTAAAAAAAGACGAAAATTATTTATCAACTTTGCAGAAAAATATAACTTACCTGTAAAGTGTGTTTGGGTTGATAGAACTCTTGAAGTCGCATTAGAACAGGTAAAAGAAAGAGAGAAAAATGGAGGTCCGCATGTTTCTAAAATAGCTTTGTATGTATTTCGTAAAAAGTTTGAAGAACCAACAGAAGATGAAGGTTCACATGTTACAGTACTCAAAGTTTAAGCAAACAGTTTATTAAGTATAATATCGACAATCACCTTTGGTAAAATATGTCCCAGTGGGTTTTTGTAATAAAATGAGGAATAAAATATCTCTCTAATATTTTCTAATCTTTGAGAAACATAATTGTTATATTCAAAATACTCTACGTTATGTTCTGACATTAGTTTCCAAGAATTTATAATTCCATCAATATTATTATCCTTATTAACAATGGTCAAACAAAACTTAAGTTCTCCAATAGTAAAAACTGGGTTTTTTGTTAATGAAGATATACCAATTTTATTGAAAACTTTCATAGCTGTATGGTTTTGTCCAAATCCGTTACAATATCCAGAACCACCACTTGTACATCCTTTATTACAATAACTATATTTAGTAAGATCTGGCTGATTATCTGATCTTACTAAGTGAAGTTCTAAATAGGGTATAATAGGTTGACATTCATCAGCATCTGCCCCCGAACAATAACCATCGTGGTCAATACCAATTACTTTATAAAGTATTAAATATTCCATTTTACATATATACATTTTTTGGCCTTATACCACAGCTATTAAAAACTAAAAGCAAATATTTTACCAAAATAATTTATCTACTATAAGTCCTATAGTATCCAACGATAACAAATTCTTAAATAATTCATAAATTCTTTTTATTCGTTCATCAACATAGTCAATATAATCAATATAATCAAAGTTTTTTACATCACAATTAAGAGCCTGTAAGTCCCACAGTAATGGTCTTTTCATGTTTTTTAATAATTTAAAACTATATTCACCTACTTCCAGAACTTTTTTATATATCAACATTTCTAAATATCCAGAATTTTGTTGTTTTATCTTTGCAACCGCTACATAATATCTCTCTGGTCCATCATCATCCATTAAATGGAAAAAATTAAACTTTTTAAGTTCAAAACAATCCTCGCATTTCATCCCTTTTATTATAAAAAGAGTGTTTGTTGGTCCAGTTTCATCATATTCTGTGACCTTATAAAAAACAAGATATGGTGATATATTCATTACATATGCACATTATGTTCCTTTAAATAAACATATACATAAACTTTAAAATTTAATAATTTCCAAAAAATGAACTGGCACCCAGAGTATTTACGCCGGAATAAACTGGAATAACCCTTTGACTTTCTATTCTCTCCCTTTCTTCCCTTTCTAATCTTTCTCTTTCTAATCTTACTTGTTCTTCCCTTTCTAGTCTTTCTTGTTCAAACTTTTTATATTCACGAACAGTAATTAGTTCGATGTAATTTAATAGATCTTTTGCTCTTTTCTTTTTAAAACAAGCTTCTAAACTTTCTTTGTAAGGATAACCATTTTCGATACACAATGGAAAATACTTCTCATTTATCTTAAACTGACTATAAAACTCAATAGTAATTGGAGCATTTTTCATATATTTTCTAAGAATATGAGGTTTTAAATTCTTATAAACTTTTTCTTTAGCAGATAAAACATATTCAACAACGCCATTAATAAACTCTTTAGACTTTTTGCGATGAATCGCCTTTTGGTTTATTAATGTTGGCAAATAACTTATACAACATTCTAAATGATTAATTGGAGACTTTAATAATTTGTTATTTTCATCTCTTACTTCATGAAAACGTAACTTGTCTTTTACTTCTTCAATTGTTTCAGATAGCATTACTATGTCTTTTAATAAATGTTTTTGACATATTTCTCCTGTTAATTGTTTATGAACTTCATCTAAGGTGCTTTTATCCCAATTAACTTTATCTAAATATTTGTTTCGAACCTCTAAACAACCTTTACATTTAGTTTTTTCAATAAGAATATCAACCTTATCTTTTCCAATCTCTTCAACTTTTTTAAATTGAGAATCCATTTTTACATAATATAATTTTACTGTTTTCTTTATATTATTAAATTATCGATAAAATCAATAGTTTGTACGATATTTTTAATGATATTTATGGTCAAATCAACCAAGAGCAATAATGACTAAAATTAGAAGGTATAAACATAAATGTTTGAATATTAAAAATGGGTCTTGGATGTTTAAAAGACCTAAATACTTAAATACTTAAATTTCAATTATAAATGTCACGTAAAAGAAAAGATGGGTAATTGATACTATTAATAAACAACTATAATTACTATAAAACTAACCTGGGAAGATTAATATTCATAGTAACTGATACATCTGTTTGTAACCGAAATTATTCCACAAACGCCTTCGTCTCAATTCCACAACCGCGAAGTCGTGAATTCAAGACTATAAAAACTATAACTACTAATATCAGTCCGTGAAGACTAATATCAGCAGTCCACCTAAAATTGCTCCCAGGCTTCATCCCAAGTCCACAACCGCGAAGTCGTAATCCTAAGACTATAAACTACCTTTTCTGACCGGTGAGCCAAATTCAGCAGCAAGACGTCCAGAATAAATCCCAAACGCCACCCCTCATTGCTGAGAGGCACTCATTATTTGAAGGCTTCTTAGAAACCTGCGTTTCAATTTTTTTTATTATTTTTTAATTCAATAAACGTACTAACTAAAAAAAATATGATTTTTACAGTTATTTTCTAATATTTTTAAATCGCATAACATATCGTTTAAAAAATATTAAGCTTTTTAAGATTATTTTACAAATTTATTTTAGTCATGTAACGGTCTGTGTATAAAATAAGTTATTTTACTATAAAATGTCAAAAATTAATCAGAATCGTCGTTAATATCACTCTCTTCGCGTTTCTCTCTGCACATATAGCAATTACAACATGCGTAATAATCCTCAATTACATTACGATTTTCAAAACCCTTAAACTTCTCGATATGTTCAAAGTCATCATTTGAAAAAATCAAAAAGTCAAATGAAAACGCTACACGTCGGAGTTCGTCTTCTTCAATGTCCCAAATGAGACTAAGCTTTCCATTTGTGGTATGGGTATAATTATCTGCCCAACTGGAACGCCCGTTCGATACATTTGTGAACTTCATCTCTTCGTCTTCGAATTCCCAATTAAGGTTGTCTGATTGGGAGCAATCGGTTGCACAATCTTGCCATCCACTGACATGCGTACGCACACTTCCGCTACCTTGTTCAGATAGTTTGTCAAGAATTGCCTTGATATCAGCCGGGTTTCCGGTTTTCAAATCGATAATTGGTGGCGGAGCCATAAATTTGAGAATAATATCAACCAGTGATCCAAATAACGGGGTATTTTCTTTGATTAGCTTTTCAGCATCCATTTACAATATCCTTGTTATCTTTTTCGGATTATTTATTCAATTTTTATACTATTAAATTTGTAAACTTATCTTGTAACAAATCTTACTTCAAAACCACCCTGTAATGTTCCGGGAATTGGTGAAAAAAGGTCATTTTGAACTTTATCAACATCCGGATATTTTTTGGGGATATCTTGGTAAAGAAATTTTCCAGCGTCATTTTCTTTGAGGCATTTCTTACTAATAATGATATGAAATCCTCCCCTTGTTTCGATAATATCGAATTCTGGAATTTTTTCATACAAATCGTTAAAAAGCGGAACGGTAACCTTTTCATCTTTCGTGTCAAGATCAATTCCAATAAAGTCTTTATTGGGACACCTATGTAAAAATGTCTCAATTTTAGCATCTTTAACTTTTAATTCTCCACCCTCAAAATTTACATCAATTACATGTTTTGCCAATCCTTTACATGCCATTTGGACATTCCTAGAGTTTACACTCGCATATACAACGATAGCATGTTGAGGAATAATAACATCACCGTTAAAATCGTGATATGTCCCCATAGGAACCTCATAATGTCTCAAATATCGCACAAGGGAACCATTGCCAGAAATAATTGTTCTTTTGAAACACGATGTTTTTCCTGACAGCGTTCCTTCATACTTTCTACGAGCAGACATAAACATTAAATAAACATTCTCAGAAGAATAATATTTTTTCTGAAATAATTCGACTTGTTTTTCGTCATAAACGAGTTTGTAGGAAGTTATTTTGCTCATTTTGTGACTGTTATATGTTTTATTTTATTTATTTATATCAATTTTTTGTGTATAAAAATTGATATAAAGTATATTATTATCAATATATTGTACAGTAAATATGAAGGCGTTTAGTTTAAGTATGTGTTCGAGAGATATTGAAAAACCACCTGAAATACCAAAGCCTACAAGCAATGTTATGATTATTGAAGGTGATTTATTAAAAGCTTCTGAAAAATATATTGTTCATCAATGTAATTGCGTGACCATTAATGCTAAGGGTATTGCTTTATCAATCAACAAAAAATATCCATGGGCAAATGTTTATTCAGAAAGAAAAACATTTATTACAAACGGAACAAAGCGTAATTTAGCTACAGTAAACACACGCGATATTCCAGGAACAGTTAAAATACAGTCAAGTCCGATGGGAAGTAAACATGTTATTTGTATGTTTTCTCAGTATTATCCTGGAAAACCTAATATGCAAATCTCATATGGTAAAAATACTTTAGACACAGTTCATGACAGGTCAAAATGGTTCACACAATGTCTAGATAAAATTGCGGAAAAACTACCAGACGTAAAAACATTTGCTTTTCCTTATAAAATTGGTTGTGGGTTAGGCGGTGGCGATTGGTATTTATATTATAAGCATCTGCGAAATTTTTCAATGCTATATAAGAAAAAGGTAATTATATATAAACTAAAAAATTGATAAATCTTATAAGTTTACCCTTTCATTAAATAGTTAATCATGTATGTTCAGTGGAGTAATATTGGTATCGCAGGGCGAAATATGTCCGACGTAAGTGGAATGCCCATTTATACTATTGATGGAGGAAACTGTTATTTTTGTGAGGACTATGATAAACATATTGGTTTATTAACAACAATGCTTGATAAAAAAGTATATGATATTACAAATAACTATTTGATTGATAACAAACAAAAATTATTTGTAATATGTGGTTCATGTAGCCAAATTTTAAATGTCAACTCTAACAAACGTAGTGAAAAATATTATAAACATCTATTTAGTGATGTGTACGATGATGGAGACTACAGTATGTTGTATTATGGGGCTTCTGAAGAAGAACCTGATAAACCAATAAGAAAATTTTGGTCTGAGATGGATATAAAACAACTATCTTATTTGATGAATGAAGTGTTTTCAGATATTATTGGTCGTAAATCTAAAATTATTACAGACTATGATAACCTATTAGAAACACTAAAACTTATGAATATACCAGAAGCGGTGTCCAGACTTATTGCTGTGAAATCAGACGAGTATTATTTGTTTTCTTGTTATAAAAAAATGTTAGAAAACTCTATGTAAAAGAAGTTTCTTGAAAATTCACAACGTTTAACCAAGGAATAATATTTTTGTATTTTTTATTAATAAAATAGTTAGCTATGTCTTTCTTTTTGTATCTCATTGACCAGTGACATAATATAAACATTGGACCTGGATATGTATTGGCTATTTTTTCTAAGCTATTTAGATAATGATGCCCCTTTTCTTCAGCCATTTCAGGAATATTAATATCAGGTGACAACTCATCAATAAAGGTACATTCTGTTAAAATTATTTTATAGTTATTCCATTTTATGTTGTCTTCTGTTTTAAAAATAGAACCTCTTGTATCACCTGTGTAAACTAATAATTCTGTGGGAGTTGCTTCTGATACACTTGTACCAGTTTTATAAAGTTTTTTAAGTTCTTCTTTTTGTAATTTTTTGTATTCTGGTTTTAATTTATTTCTATATTCTGAAAAAGCATATCCAACTGAATTGATTGTATGGTCTGTTTGAAATATATTTACCTGGAATTTCTTTTTTCTAAATGTTAATTCTAGTATATCACCTGGTTTTACCTCAATCAGTTCACACCCTAAATATTCTACATCTGGTGTTAAAGAACTTAATCTTCTCATTGCTAAAATAAAGTTTTTTACATATTCTTTGGTCCCATATGGAATATAAATTTTAGGAGTTGTTGTTATCCCTTTTATTAATGGATAAATCTGATTTATGTGGTCACTATGAGTATGTGATATAAATAGATGTTCTATGTTAAAAGGAGATTGTATTCCAGCATCAAGCATAATATTCCATTCATTAATCCAAAACCCAGAGTGTCTTGCTGACCGAGCATCTCCCTGTAACGTAATATTTATACCTTTATTTTTAAAATTATGTTTGTAGTTCCATATACTATAGATAGCTTCCATTTTATTTTACAAAATGCACTTTAAGTAAATTAAAGATTAAAATACTATCTTTTCCAACAGGTAAAACATTTCTATCAGCCCCCTCTCCACCAGGATACGGGTAACCATCATTAATTAGTTTATAATAAGCTTTAGAAATATCATCTTTATGTTTTAATGTTTGAGACCATTTCCAATCATGTTCATTTTCCTCGAGAATAGATTCGAAATTAGATGTTCGATGATGAGGAAATTCTTCTTTATATGAATCATCAAAGCCTGTAAAAAATTTATTATCCCCTCCTAAATAAACAACTGTGCCGCATCTAAAAACAACCTGATTGAATGAAATCATTGATTCACTTTCTGTTTGAAACTCGTCAAGTGATATCATATAATCTTTAATTGCTTTCAAAATAGAATCTGGTTTTGAGTTAAAACGTGGTTTTCTCTCCATTTTGTCATATATGTATGATTTACTTTAAATAATTGTCAATTTTTATTACTTAAAGTAAATATTGTAATAATACAGGTGTATGCTAAAAAAATTATATCTTTGTATATAAAAAGATAGATGCGAAATGTGACAATTATTAAGAGAAAAGCCAAATCTCTTAAAAAAGAACGGGACGACGGCTATATTGAATATAAATGGAAATTGGTAAATATCGAAAGAAATAGATTAATAAGGCTTATTACTCAGATGAACTACAGACTCAATGAGGGCGAAGGAAAAAGCATGTATGCGATTGGTTTTGCGGACGATGGGTGTTCGCTTGGTATCACTCATTTTGAGATGAAATTGACCTTGCGTAACATTGTTTCTGCAGCCAAAGAGCTAGAAGCAGAGATTAACAGAGTTTTGATTTTTACAGAAAACCAGAATTACTGGGCAAAAATCTTTTTACGTAAGGAACATACATATGGCAGTATATTTTAAAAAACTGATAAATTTTATTAAGGGAAATATAATAATAAAAACAAATGGAGTCTAAATCCGAAAACACAAATAACAGTTGTTCCAACAAGGGACAACAATCATTACATTTCCCAATTATTCCGCCAATCGTTTTATCCCACATTGCTCGCAACAAACTTGATGGATTCAAGTATGCAGCAGATGATATGATGCTGAAAAACCGGAAACCGTTCAGCTTTTCCGACGACATGTCAGTTACTTATAAAACGGGCATACCTACTGGTGGTAACAGTTATGTAAAAAACATTATGTCACGTGCAGTAGAAGAAGGCTCTTTTCAGTGGATGCCAGAAGAGGTTTCTTTGGCCATTGGAACAGATCACAGTCTTGCAATACGGGAAATGCTTGGAAAAGATGGAAAAATACTTCCGCACTACAAAAAACAAATTTTAGCTGCAATTGGATATTACCATTTAAAATTACAAATCAAAAAAGCAGCCAAAGTGGCTAAAAAGGAAATATCGATCCCGGATAACCCTTTTATTATTTTGAGGTATTCGATTATGGTTAATGGCAACCAAATATTTGAAAACATGCATATTATCACAATGTTTCACGACCTGTGATAATATATTTATAGTAAAAATATTAATGATTACAAACATATACAGTATCATTAACAGGTCTGTTACGAATGGCATTTAAAGTGAGACCATGAATATGAAAAATCTTACCTTGAAGCACAATACGTGCATTTTCCATATTATGAAAACTTAATGTTTCACGTAATTTACCAATAATTGTGTTGATTAATTGGTCAATTGTTGCGATTGCAGGGGTCAATTGGACATAATGTTCAAATCCTCCAAACGTTTCGTCGCTCAAAACTAAGTGCACAGTTCTACTCATTTTTATAATTATTCTAAAAAACTTCTTTAAGTGTATAAAAATTGATTAGCTCAAATAAAGTTTGGTAAAATAATAAGTAAAAAATGGATATATACCAAAGAAGGTTAAATACTATTGTATTTAGGTTAATTAAGCATCTTATTGAAAATTATAACCTTCACAAAAAGCCTAAAAAGTTTATGGCTCGTTATGAAAACCCTTATTATTATTTAAAATGTAAAAAGGATGGATATGAATACGAAGTAATTTCAGAAAAGAGAGTTGTTTTTGAAATTATGTCCATATTTTCCATTGATGAATTAATACCGTTTGTACACTTGATTTATGAACGGTTTTGTATATTAAAAGCTTCTTCGTTTGTTCCATATCCAGAACAGAAGTTAACTGTTGTCATCAAGTCAAGTCTTGGAAAGTATTTTGAGTACAAGATGCCAAATGATAGAGACCATAAATTTAGAGGTTTTGTAAAACCAGATGGAAAAACATGTGCTTGTTATCCATTTGATTTTTATAATAACCCAGAATATTATTCCTTTGAAAATCAAATGGAATTTATTAACTATCGTTCTGCACACATGAATGACAGAATCGGAAGGCTTGGTGAACAACGACCATTAACCGATATTGCAATTGATGCAATTCGTGATATGGTGCATTACGTTACAGAACTCAATAATGACTGTATCAATATTATTCTATCAAAATTAGAGGTTGATGCAGAAGTTGCAGCAGAGGATTATGAATTCAAAGGAAAAACCATTTTTTATGCATAAAAGTCTACATTAAAGGAGATTTATATGTACCATATAGTTTATCAAGAAATCCACTACTTAACCCTCTATTATATCCGGGTTCTTGGTGATGAATAAAGTGGTACTTTGAAAATCCAAGAAATTTTGCTATTTTTTTATTACGTGGGAAATATGACAAGTGGCTAATAAAGGTGTATGTCATTGATGATATCAAGTATCCTAATCTATAATATCTATCAATATTGCACAAAATCATGGGAAGGTATATGGGAAGTATATTAGAATAAATAGTTTCAAACCAATGGGCATGTAATCCAGCAAAAGCTGTAGGAAACGGGTATTCGTGATGAACATTATGCATTATTTTTAGTGGTTTAAAATGTAAATGTGTATGAGAACAAAAAAATAATATTCTTGTTAACATAATCATTGGAAAAAGTAAGGCGTTGTTGTATATACATATATTTACAGTCCATGGTTCTGAGGTATAGAAAATAAAATATGAAGAAAAAACATGAAACATTAAAATAATAATAGAATTTCTAATAATAGTATTATAATTTATTTTTACATGTTTAGAATCTTCTAGAGAGTACCATTTAACTTGGTTTGAAAAACAAGATGGAATAATAAAATCAAATATAAACCCAACAAATAAAAAATATATAATTAGAATATTTGATTCTTCAATAATTGATAGCTCCATAACATTTCCCACATAACCGAAGAAATTAAATAGAAATAACTGAAATAACATTTTTAAATAAGTTCAAATAACATCTTAAGTAGATTATATCTAAACGGTATAAGCAACTTATATATTAATAATAACTAGCCAATATGATTTGTAAGTGTTGTAAATCGAATAAAAACAAAGCCTTTTTTAGTAAGTCTCAACTTAAGAAAAGTAAAAATAATAGGAAATGTAGTGATTGTTGTGAAAAGGAAACATCAAATTTTACCTTAGAAAAACAACAAGTCTTGTTTTCTAATTTAATAACTTGGTTGCGAGAAAATGGTGCTGAATTTCCTTTTTTGAAAATTAGGCATCATAACAAAAACTTTCGTGGAATTGTCACTTCTAAAAATATTTACAAAGGAAAAGTAATTCTTAAGGTTCCTCACGCGTGTATTATGACTTCTATTAAGGCATATGAAACAAAAGTTGGGCAAGAATTAAAGAATTCTGGATGGGAACCACATAGTTCTCATACTTGGCTGGCTTTGTTTTTATTACAAGAAAAACTCGATCCAGATTCTTTTTGGAAACCATTTATTGATATTCTTCCACCTACATATGGTGATTTCCCTCAGTTTTATAGTTCAAAAGAACTAGGACATCTAAAGGGTTCTTTTATTTTAAGTATGATTAAGTCTCGTAACTTAAATTTAGAAAAAGAATTCAATGAATTAATACAAGCAATTCCTGTATTTGGTAAGAAGATTTCACTCAGAGATTATATTTGGGCGAGGATTGCGGTTGTTTCACGTGTATTCCAAATTAACTTTAGTGAACAAGAAAAAACTCAAGGTTTAGTTCCAATGGCTGATATGTTGAATCATGCAAAAACTCCTGGAACAAAATGGTCATTTGTCCCAGATGAAAATTCTTTTATTATTGCATCTGATGGATTTCTTTTTAAAGACAAAGAAGTGTTTGATACATATGGTCCAAAATGTAATTCAAGATATCTTGTAAATTATGGTTTTACTTTAAAAGAAAACCAGGAGAATAACCAGGCTGCTATTTTTCTAAACCCTGTTAAGATATTAGATGAATTAAAAAGTCCATTAAAAGAAAGCAAATTAAGACTTCTTGGTGATAATCAAACAACAATTGATGATTCTTATTGTGAATATAGATTTTTAATAAAAGAAGGAAAGGAAACACGTGTTTCTAAAAATAAAGATTTCCGTTTTCAATTTATGACACTTCTGGATAAAGAAGTAAGTACACCACAAGGAACATTTACAGGATTGCATAGCGCGTGGTGTCTTTTTGGATTTTTAAGAATTTTACTGTCTAGCGAAGAAGAATTTATTAGAATTACAAATGAAGTTCATGAAAAAATGGGTTATAATAAGCAAGTAGACTTTACAACTATATTATTAGAGGTTGAGCCACAAAGTGCTGAAACAGAAGTATTAATATTAAAAGTAATTGCAGACCATTGTGAAAAAGTGTTAGACGGGTTTCCGTCATTGGTTGAGGAAGATATTAAAGAGTTAGAGACAGTAGAACCATATTCAAATAGGTGGAATATTTTGAATATGTTAATTGGAGAAAAGAAGGTTTTGTTGTTTTACAGAGAATTGGGCGTATTTGTAAATAAAATGTGGAAAGAAAGTGGTTCTATACACAAGGTTGGTAGGTTTTTAAGAAAACATAAATTATTTTCAACGTATCATAAGGTATATTGGTCTAGATTAATATAAATATATTTATAACTTATTATTATAGGTTAAATGTTCGGTGTACCACTGTTTGAAAATTTTAGCAATAATTGCACAAGCAATGGGCAAGACCCTTATAGTTCTGGGAGTTATGTTGATTGTTGTCCAGGAACAACTAAAACCTTAAAAGTGTGGGATAATGATGGTCGTAATTATTATAAATGTATTGGACAGGATTGTACTCAGGTGAATGGTGACCCTTATAGTTCTGGAAGTTATGTTAATTGTTGTCCAGGAACAACTAAAACCTTAAAAGTGTGGGATAATGATGGTAGGGCATATTTTAAATGTATTAGTAATGGTCCAACTGGTCCCACAGACCCATGTGTTGGAATAAGTTGCCCGAATGGACAACATTGTGAAAACGGTTCATGTGTTCCAGACAGTGGCGGGGGAACAAATCCATCTGCTGGTATTGCAAATGTAAAGGTTGGTCAGGCGCAATATTTAAACTTACATGATGGCGGAGATTTTGAAGCGCAAAACAAACCAAAAGCAAAAAACAAAGCGGTATATAACCCTAAAAATGTTGACTTTATAAATGGTAATATTCGTTTAAATGTAAAAAAGATTGCTTACGGTGTAAAAGATTATGATAATAACATAGTTGATGCTCTTGACAGTGGTAGTATAAGTAGTACAAAGGGATACAAAAAAGGAGTATTTATGGTAACTGCTGAAGTTCCCAAATGTAATAATTTATTTCCAGCAATATGGCTAACAGATCCTTTTAAAAACAGTAATAGTGATAATCCATGTTATATTGAAATTGATATAATGGAAACAATGCAACACTCAAATACTTCTAATCCATATGCAACAGCTAATCTTGTTTTTCCTTCATATGGAAGTAATGGTCAATGTTCATATATGAACGTGTTAAGAACAATGGGAAAAAGTAATAATTATGGGGTTTATAAAGTTCAAGATTCTTCATGGTCCTGTGATAATTCTCCTAAAAAGAATTGGGATAAACATAATTTTGTATTATATTGGGACGAAAAAACAATAATGGTATGGGTGGATCCTTATTATAATTATAATGCTTCAAGTGGAACAATGAACATAAATCCAAAAAGTAAAGACTCGTTTAGGTTTTACACATTTGATAGTACTCCAGATTGGCAAAAAAGTTTTCAGAATATTGGAAATAAAAATCCATTAGACCAACCCTTACATATTATCATGAACATTGCTTCTGCTGATAAACTAGATTATAATGCTCCTGGGTCTCAGATGACGATATCAAAAGTGTTGTACTTCCCCCTAACCACATAAAGAACTTTACAAAAATATAACAGGGGTGACAAATGGAAAGTAGTGATACAATAAATTCATCTGAGTCACCTGATTCATCTGATGAAATTAAAAAAGTTGAGGTTGGGGTTGAGGTTGAGGAGGTTAATGAGTGTAATATATGTTTTGAAAATATAAACGCTAAAGAAATTCAAAAACTTAATTGTTGCAAAGGTAAAAAATGGTGTGCAATATGTGAAATAAAAATTAGAGATGTTGTTTATCCTAAAATACCAAGATGTCCTTTTTGTCGTAAAAATTTATTACGGATTGATACTGATATTCCTGCAAGATACATGTCTAATAGGTCTAATAGGTCTAGTAGGTCCAGTAGGTCTTATATGACTGATAATTCCCGTAGATATTCAAGTCCGCGAACTCCTGTAAATAGTATGATCAGACAGGTTTCTCCTGAACCTTTGTCTCCAGAATTATCACCAATTGAAAACAAAGGTTATTTCAATATAATGCATCCATATGAAAATAATATTAATGTTCCTAATACAGGTGTTAATGTATATTCTTTTTCCTTAAACCCAGAAAGTTATCAACCATCTGGTCGTTTTAACGTGTCTAGAATTGATAGTGTTAATGTAGATAATATAATCACTCGAGACATTAAAAGAAGTTCGCATAATTCAATTAACAATATTAACAATATTAACAATAATTCAATTAATGATAGAGGAATTGCAAGAAATATAATAAATATAAATGGCCCAGAACCTTATTCTGACATGGGTGATATTAATTATAGTCCATTTAGAATTTCAGCGCCACTCATTAGGAGACAAAACTCGATTAATAATATCAATAACACTAACAACATTAATAATCTTTTTAATAATTCTGTTGATAATTCTTTCAATAACTATATAAATTTCAGGGATGATATGTTTAATATAAGTTAGTTTGATACAAGTTCATTATTGATTTTAAAGTATATTGTAATGTTAAAAATAATTACAATATTCTTTTTTATTACTTTAATTAATATATACTTAAAACCGTTTAAGTTTAAATTACGCACAACCTCCAAGCTCAAGGGGTTTTCTTCCAAAGTCTGGTGCGATTGTAGTCTGTAACCACGGACTGACTTTTTGTTGTGGGTTGGGTGGGTCTGAACGTAATTGGAGGTTGGCATTTCTTAATGTCGAACCAACTGTGCTAACACCAGTTGCCCAGCCAGCCTGTAAGAAATTTCTATCCGCAAGTGAACCAGCACCATAAGGATTAGATTTACTCCACACATTACATTCGTCACTGGGTAATAGTTCTTCTGGTGTTAATTGAGATCGGGGAAAACACGAAGCTTGTGCAAGGTCCTGTTGTCCATCCGGATAACCACCACATTGATCAACTACCTGTCTGGGGCATGACGGGGCATTAGGGAAAGCTCCACTGTCATTACATGCGGGTGCTGGGGCAGGTGTGAATTTACAATCACATGGTCCCTGGCAACCACAGCTTTGAGGCATATTAAGGCGTGAAGCAAGTGCTTCATTGGGAGGAACATCATATCTAGTTGGGTTAATTTCATATCCGCCAAAATTTTCTTCAGTTTGTGCCATTCTTGCTGGCATCATACCGGGTGCTAGACTTCTACCCGACATATTTTGTAAGAAATATAATCCAAGAAAGGCAACAGCCACAATTAAGATAATTTGTAAACAACCGTTGAGTGCCATTATATTATTCTATAGCTAATATAATATTTGTACATAAAAAAAAAGTTGAGAATTGCGTTTGACAAAAAATGAAAAAGTCCAGATTACCATTTTCTTCTTCGGTTATTAGAAATTATGATTTTCTTCTTTCTTCTTGTTTTTTTCTTTTTGGGTTTTTTAGTTTTTACCACTACTTCTACATCCTTTCTGTCTTCCACTTTTATTTGTGCTTCAGGTTCTGCTTTTGGTACTTGTTGAAGTTCTAAAGGGTCAATCACATCAGTTACTTGGTTATCTACTTGGTTATCTACTTGGTTATCTACTTGTTTACTTATCGGGTTACTTACTGGGTTATCCTCGCCTGTATCAACTTCGTTTATTGTTAATGTCACAGGCTCTGATGAATGAACTGATTCACTATTATCTACTGTTTTACTGTCTTCTTCGTTTTCATTATTTGCATTGTTTTCTTTATCAGTTTTGATTTCTTTTTCATCACTACTGCCGTCTTTATTAAGTTTTTCTACTTTAACTTTTTCCTTACTTTGTTGTTTGATAGTTTTATTAGTTTTGATTTCTTTTTCATCTATGTTTTGTTTTGATTTATCATTAGATTTAACATTAGATTTAACAGTAACTGTTTCACCAATATCTTCATAGTAATCGTCATCATAATCAGATTCGTCTGAGTCGTTCATAGATGGTCTTGCTTTAAATATTTGGTCTGCTCTCCACACTTCGCTAAACACGCCATTGGATACAAGAACCCCTTTAAACACAAGACGTAAGACCAAATATTGATTTCTGTACGATTTTGCTGTTTGTTTATCAAGGTCGTTCAATAGAAGTTTTCCTAGTTGAATTTCTATTTTTTCTTCTTCATCTCGTTTATAATTTTTCTGTACGAATAAATTATTATAAGTATCTCTCATTGCTGATGCAGAGAATGCATATCGAAACCAGTCTCTAGCATGTTCTGTGATTACATAACGGCACTTATTTCCTAAATCTGTAAGAAATTGTGTAAATCTCCATTCATTTTCTGTTGTTTCCAATTCAATAACACATTTAGAATATTTGTTATTTTTTCCAGGCCACACCCTAACTCTTGTGCATCGCAGTGGTGGTGTCATGATAGTAATTGGCCCGTTTGATGACTCACCATCTTGATATCTAGATGGTAAAATTGCAGCAGAGCTTTTGCTACCCTTTCTGTTTATTTCTTGAGGATCTCCCAATGAGAAATTGCTTTCAATATCTATATTAAAATATTCCTGCATCATTAAGTTAACTTGTTCTTATTGAAAAAATGAGGAAATAATATAAAGCGTATAAACGCAAATAAGAATTCATCTATTAAAATAAAATAAAATGTTTAAGCGCATTATTAAAGAGTTAGCTGAAGAGTTGCTTGAAGATTGGGATAATGAAGAATCTAGGAAAAAAGTACAAGAGAGGTTTCTTGATCCTATAGTGTGTTACTTGATTGATAAGATGTACCCGTATTTTCTTGTTAGTTCTACAGTAGTATTTATCCTGGTATTTCTAATGGTTATGATACTTTTTCTTATGTTGAGAAAATAGAAATTGAACCGACTTAAAGAAAAATCTTGTGTGTATGTATATTAAGATGTGTGACAAAAAGCTTGATGTATTATACGGCCTGTGCTTTAATCAAATGATCCGTTCTAAGCTCTCTCCTACTTATGTAGAGAAGAGAATTTTGGACGAAACCGTAAGCGGCGTTAAGACCTATCTTCTTCAGTTTGTAGAAGAACTCAAAAAGAAGGTTGAAGACGAAAAGAAACGAAATGTTGAATCATATTTAACATGGGATCCAGAATTCTACAAGAAAGATGGAGAAGAAAAAGATAAACTTGTAGCTGAGTTTGAAAAGAAATTGAAAGAAACAGCTTCTGATAAGTTTTTGGGTGTTGATTTTTCTAAGACTGATACAGAATTAGATACTGCCTATCCTGGATCTATGCCTAAGAGCGAATCAAGAGAGACATTGTGGGAACAATGGACTAAGATTAAGGAAAAGCATGATTAAGTTTATTAATCTTAATGGCTTAAAAATAATATAACATATAATCAAATGAACGAACTTGAGTACGCAATAGTCAATAATGTATTATTTGATTATTATAAAAAACATAACAAATTACCAGAATATGGACACTGTCTAGTATCAGAAAATGTTATTATACCCGGTGATATGTTAGATTATATGTTAGATACAAAAGATAATAGTATTTACATCAAGTATAATTATTACAAAAAGTCTACAGAAGAAAATAAATATATCACATCTTCTATAAAACTTTGTAAAAAGTAAATTTAATTAAAGTTATTTGTATATTAGTTATTAATATACAAATGTCTAATAACAAAACTATCAAAGAACAAAACGGGGGTGATATTGAAAACAAAGGAATATTGTTAAGCTCACTGACAAATATAACAGATAAATATGAAATTATTCACCCTGGAATTGTTACGGGCAGATCTATTCGCTCGATGGGTGCTATAAATTCCATATTAACAAGTCTCAGTGGAATTTTTGGAGGAAGACAAGATTGGACTGGGGTTGAGTCCATTTTAGATAAAGCCAGAGATGAAGCAATAGACCATATGGTCGAAAATGCACAACAATATTCTCCAGATGCTATTCTAGGTATAAATATTGAATTAAGTGAAATAGCATCTGGAAAATCAAATGCGTTGCTAGTGTGCACTGTTACAGGAACTATGTGTAGAAAAGTTTAACTTTAATCTTCGATTTGAGGAGCTAAAGCTAATAATAAACTTCCGAGGCTACCAACCGAATATTCAATGACCAATGGATTTTCATTAGCAAGAAATAGTTTTATACTTTGACATAATCCAGCACACTTTGAGAATAACGCCAGATGGCGCAACAGATAATATCCCTGAATAATGGTGTCATTATCAGTATTCTCATCTCGTGAAAAGGATACTCCAGAGTCTGTATGAGCATATGTTGTTTCTTGTGATGCAAATTCTCCGTTACACGAAAGGATAAGTTGCTCACCCATGCTTTTAATTTCAATTACATCTGCAATGTTAAAAGCTTCTCTGCAAACTTTTTGGAATTCATTGGAAGGCATTGTAATCATGGTAACAAAGTCTGTGTCTGGAGCGCTAATGATTTCCTCATCGATATCAATTAAATTTAATTTATAATCGGTGACCTTATTATAATCTTCATTTTCAATTCTTATTCCAAGCTGTGATGTTTTTTCTTCATCAATATACAGTGTTAAAGAATCGTTATTGACAATAGTTCTTGTTAACTTAAAAAGGTTAATAATATTTACTCCAATAACAATTGTTTCATCACATTTATATTCTTCAAAATTTTCAGCTTCAAGAAACATATGAACCAAAATAGTTACGGAAGGGTCTGTTGCACTAACTCGCAATCCATTTGGACTAATTTCAATATTGGTTTCAGTAATAATTTCTTTTAATGCTTCGACAAGTCCTTTCACTACACTTACTTGAACGGTTTTCAATTCAAATTTATAACCCATCTTCTTTAATGAAAATTAATGAGGGTTTCTTTAAGTCCTTTATTTATTTTAAGTACCCTTTTCTAATAATTGCTTTATTAACTTAGACTGTTCTAAAACTAATTGTTTTAATTCGCGAACTTCTTCGGTAAGTTTATCTGTTTTTTCAATTAACTCGGTATTAGATTCTTTTGTTTCAGATGGAGTTTGTGAAGCTTTTTGTGAA
>Ga0180433_10001790_pt1 | contig 35137 bp, 25 predicted proteins | sample SS_ome_8_FD_132980 | JGI IMG/M metagenome (GOLD analysis project Ga0180433, IMG submission 132980) | Hypersaline lake sediment archaeal communities from the Salton Sea, California, USA - SS_1_D_1 metaG | ecosystem: Environmental > Aquatic > Non-marine Saline and Alkaline > Hypersaline >...
TGCACCCTTTGCAGACAAGGTAATTATTCCTTACTTTCCATGTACCTTTTTTGCTGTTACATTTGGGACACGATAATCGGGACATATAGACTATATTTAGTTGGGCTAACTATAACCTTACCCTTGTTTTTTTATATGTTTGGGAGTTTGAACAACAAACAAAACATAGAAACCAAAATTAATTATAGGGTCGCTTAAGATAACGCCACCCTTCAACGAAAATAGAAAAGGCCTATCCGCCAATCCTGAACATCTTTGTCCCGCACTTTGGGCAGACGCCCTTTGTTGCAGGCTTGCCGTTCTTCAGCTTTACCTTCTTTGCGTCCTGTATTTCTTGCTTTTTCCTGCACTTAACGCAGTAACCAGTTACCATTCAAAAACCTCCCCTTATGAAATGTTAATAATAATATGCTATTCGTGATTTATATATCTTGTTGTTGGGGAAAATTCCCTTTATTTGCCAAGAAAAGCCATATAAAAGCTTTATAAGTGATAATAAGGAATATCTATCAGGTGGTCATTATGGCAAAACTTCCCCTGGCACCGTTCGAGAAGATACTCAAGGAAAGCCGCAAAGGCATCAGGGTATCGGACAATGCAACAAAGGAATTCGTTTTCCTGATAAACGAGATATCCAAGGAGATCGCGCAGGACTGCGCCGAGCTTGCAGAGCATGCCAACCGGAAGACGATCCTGGAGATGGATGTAAAGCTCGCCGGCAAGAGAAGGAAATGACGGAACAAAACGAAATAAATATTTAAACAGCAACTACATTTATTATCAGTATCAAATAATGTATCAAAGTATCAAGATATCATAATTTGAGGTGTTGAGCATACCCTGCGGGAAGAAACGCAAGAGATCGAAAATGAAGAAGCACAAGCTGAAGAAGAGGCGCAAGAAAATGAGGCACAGGAAGAGGAAGTAAGATAAATACGAGAATAAGATAAATAAGTAATAGGTTTTATCATGAACGAACTAGCACAGTCAAGGATTTCTTTGGGCATGCATGCAGTTGTTGCAATAGTGATGGGATGGATCTCTGTCGAGATAGCGGCCATGAGCCGCAGCCTGTTCGCAATCATTGCGGCGCTTGTGATACTTTATGCTACAGGATTTGTCGCGCAGAAGGTAACCGGCCAGAAGGGCATCAAATGGTGGGCGATCAATGGCATGATCATATACCTTTTCATCTGGTTCATCAGCTGGACGCTTTTCTTCAACCTTGCGTTATGATAAACCCATCACACCACCAATCAAAAAACCATCTCTTTTAGCTCTTATAATATTGTATACTATACTCTATACTATATAGTAAGTAGTAAGTAGTAAGTTGTAAGTAGTAGGTAGTAAGTTGTAAGTAGTAAGTTGTATAGAGCTAAAGATCAGAACAAGACAAGCCCATCCACACAGCAAGCAATCAAGCCGGCCCCTTTTTTTCATTCAAGCCGTTTACGTGCTTTCTTATGGCATCCCGTATGATCTCGGAGCGGCTTGAGTATATGCCCTCTCCCAAAACGCTGTCAAGCCTTTCCAATAATTTTTTCGTGATCCGGACCTGGATTGGTATCATATATATCCCAACAGATTAAACCCCCCGGACTGAGCACCACAATGGAGATGCTTTGTTCATACGCCTGGCATACGGTTGTAATGCGGCAACCAGTGCAACTTATAATTAACCGAAAGTAATTTAAGGGTTTGCAGCACCTTCCCCCTATACCTTCCCGAACAAACCCTCCCGGATTGTCCCACAAAAGGTGCGCGTATTTTTAAAGCTTTCCCCCCATTCCCACAAAAACAGCAATCAAGCCAGCACATTACGCAAGTAATGCAAAAATTAAAAGTATTTAAAACTTGTCTCCAATTAATGAACATAATTTTACAATCGGGTGAAAAAAATTAGGCAAATGGGGCTAGCAACCGGGGCAAGTGGTCTGTTAACAGTCACAGTAATTCTTATCTCATCTTTGATTCTCTTTTCGATTCCAGTTCTTGCAATACATACAAGCACAGCAGAACTTCAGCCCGAGTGGTCAGCATCCGGCCAGACCATGGAGTATACTGTTACTTTCTATAATAATGCTTCCAGCCAAGATGATATTGGTGAAGTGAGAATATATCAAAATGACAATTATGAGGAGTTTGAATGTGACGAAAAGACGGGATGGATTTTATCCGAACCTGCTCCGGGGATATGCAATTATTATGGCTATCCAAGAGGAACAGTAAAAATAATAGCTGGTCAATCAGAATTCTTCACCTTTTCAGCAAAGACTTCTGTTGATCCAACAGATACTTGCCAATTGATTTGGCAGTTTGAAACAAGGGATTTAACTTTCCCTAACACAGGTTCAATAAATTATCTGAATGACACAACAAGCATAGACAGCGACCCACCTGAGATAACAAAGGACGTAATAGGGCCGCAGGTTGGTGACTGTGATCCTGCTCCAGCACTCGGAGAAGCCGGAGAGTGTTGGGTAATGGACCATGAAACCCAGATACAGGTCCAGGTTACAGACGATATTTCTGAAGTATGTGACAGCGGCATAGACTGGTGCACATATTCAATAACACTTGACGGCACGCCTCATTTCACACACACCTTTGACCCGGATCCAGAGAATGACCCAACATTGGACATGGGCTGGACTTTTAATTTCACAGAGGATTCTGTTCACGTTCTAAACATTACATGCGTAGACGTAGCCGGAAACAGGGTTGAAGACATTGAGGTCTTCCACGTTGACTCAACACCCCCAACAACAACCAAGGAAATCAGCGAGCCGAAGAAGATCGCAGAGATCGAGGGCCAGACAGTTGAGTGGGTTGACACAGTGACCAACATAACACTTACAACAGTCGACGGCGGCCCGATATGTGCGGTCGGCGTTGACAAGGTATGGTACAATAACATTATTGATTTGACAGAACAGTCTTGCTGGGTCGAAGAGGCCTGCAATCCGGTTATGGACCTTGTTCCTTTTGAAGGCGAGTGGTCCAACCCTGCCGATGAGGTGGGTTGCATTGATGCAATGCAGGACTATTGTGAGCAAGAGATGAGATACACACCAAACACAGAAGATTGGTATGATTGTGTTGAATACTGGGCAACCGAGGAATGTGGTGTTGACCCAATATGGAAACTCTACAGAGGAGTACCAATCCAGAAGGATGAGCCATCATGCCACATACTGACATATTTCGGCGTTGACCATCTTGGTAATGTTGAGGAACCGCAGGCAAACTGCTTCTTCGTTGACAAGCATGCCCCAGAAGTCCTGAAGGACAATGGCAATGCCATATGGGATTTTGGGGAGCCTTATTTCATGAATGAAGACAACATAAGAGGCGAATTCCACTGGCTGACAACCAGCATGCCAATTACGCTTGACTGTGATGACAGCTGGGATGAAACCGTTCCACACCCATCAGGCGACGAGCAGATGTGCTTCAAGGTCTCGTATGATTACCCCAAGTGGGGATACATAACAGACGAGTACTGCGACACCGCGCTAAACCAGGACGGTTACTGCTGTGTTGACGTATCAAGCGACAGCTATGACTTCTACTTCCAGGAAGAGTCAATGCACAACCTTGAGTACTATTGTATAGACGCCGTTGAGAAGAAGAGCCCGGTTCATGTCCAGTACTACAAGGTGGATGACACAGAGCCAAACATAACCAAGGTAATGATAGGCACAGACCACCTTGGAGAATGCCCGCCAGGACCAAACCCATCAGAGCCATGTTACGTCAGGGACGACGGCCAGAATGGGGTGGCGATCTCAGTGGTTGATGGTGGCGACATATGTGCGGTTGACGACATGTCCTGCTACTACGAGCTTTGGTGGCAGGCTTCCAGGGAGGAATGTGCTGAAGCACAGGGATTTTGGAACGTAAGCACTGGATGGTGCCTTGTTGATTCTGACGAGTTCGGCAATTATTCAGAAGTGATATTCTACGAGGACTCGACCCATGAGCTGTACATCTACTGCGAGGACGCACTTGGCAACTGGGTGGATGACACCGAGACATTCCTTGTCGACTCAACACCGCCAGAGACAGTCAAGACCTATGGCGAGCCCTACAAGGCAGACCCGGAATGTGTAAGTTATTATGAATGGGAATGTGATTATTTTGGTTACGAGCCATATGACAGCTATGAGGAATGTGTCATGAGCAAGGTGCACATGAACTGCCCGCAGTGGATAACGGGCGGAACATCAATAACATTGTCATCAGAGGATGAGAAGGTTGGCGTTGAGAAGATTGTGTATGGTGACGCGATTGTACCGGATGAGGCATGCTACATGCCTGGTGAGTATTGCCACCCAGTAGAGATGCAGATGACAGAAGTGCTTGATGATGAGATAACGTTCTACAAGGAAGACGAGGAATCATGCCATGTCATACAGTATTATGCTGTTGACCTTCTCGGAAACACCGAGCAGATCAAGTACCAGTGCGTGTTCGTTGACAACACACCGCCAGAAGGCATAAAGGAAGTCGGCGATCCGAACATACCCTGCGTAGAACTTGAGTGCCTGGAATTTGATTACTGGGTAAGGGACCCGACAGTGGCAGAGCCCACAATAATAACGCTTGACTGTGAAGACGGTGGAGACCACCCGGTTGAGCAGGAGACCATGTGTTACAGGGTTTCATTCGACGTGGAGCCATGGCTGACCGAAGAATACTGCGACGAGTTCGGCGGCGAGATGACTGGTGTAGAGGATGATGACTGGTGCTGTGTTTATGTTGGGGATGAAGAGTGCGTAGAGAAATCCACATGCGAGCCAGAAGAGAACGTTTATGAGTTCTACTTCATGGAAGACTCGCTGCACGACCTGGAGTTCTACTGCATGGACCACCTTGGCAACACAGAGCAGCCAGCGGACGTAGAATACTTCAAGGTTGACTCAATACCACCCGTAACCACCAAGACCTATGTACCTGATGCCTACATCGACCCTTCATCTCAACTGGAATATATTGACACGCAGCATATGATAGAGCTTACTGCAGAAGACGGCGGTCCAACATGTGCTGTCGGCGGGGTTGAGACATATTATAGGGTAAGCGGTTCCTTGGGCAATCATTTCTGCAATAACTGCGAGAACTGGCTGAACATGCTTAGGCCAGACATGGGACCATGGATGCCATACCAGGGTCCGTTCGGCATACCCAATGAGTCATGCCACGTAATAGAATTCTACAGCGAGGATGCCCTGGGCAACCCAGAAGAAATGCAGTGGCAGTGCGTGTTCGTCGACAAGACACCTCCGGTCATCACGAAGGAGTACGGCGAGCCCATATTCCCGATTGAAATATGCGAGACGGATTACCCGCACTACATATCATCCTTGACCCCGATAAACATTAGCGCGTACGACCCAGAGCCTCACCCATCAGGCCTGGACGAGCTTTGGTACAGGGTTTCAATAGTCAATGACGAGAACTGCATGAACTACACACTTTGCCATGATGAGGAAGGCGACACACAGTGGATCCCAATAAACAGCGGCGATGAGATAACAATCCCTGACGACTCCTGCCACCTGATTGAGATAAAGGCCATTGATAATGTTGACAAGGAAACCATGCACAAGCAGTGCGTGTTCGTCGACAACCAGGCACCTGATCCGCTAAAGGAAGTCGGTGAGCCAAAGACCCCGTGGGACGGCAAGGACGCAAAGTTCTACGACCTTGATGACTTTTGCATGGAGCCCGGCAAGTGCTGGAAGGTCACGATACTTACGCCAATAAACCTTGAATGTGTGGACCCACAGCCGCACCCAGTAGACCATGAGACAGTGTGCTTCAAGGTCGAGCTTGACGCAGAGGACGCCACTGAAACGTACTGCGATGAAAGTCATTATGACGGAACTCCCACCGTGAGGGACAATGAAACCTACTGCTGCCTGGAGAAGGAACTGGACGAGCCGTTCTACTTCGGCGAGGTGTCAGAGCACAACCTCGCATACTACTGCGTTGATGCCCTCGGAAACACAGGCCCGATTGACGACGAGAAGTTCAAGGTCGAGGACACAGCATTCGAGATAGAGCTTAACAGGAAATGGAACCTGATATCCGTGCCTGTGAAGCTGCTTGACGGTGCAATGGATGAAGCATTTGCCGATGTCGCTGATACCGTAGAGACTGTGTGGACATACGACGGTGAGACCGGGGACTGGTATGTTTACACACCTAACGGGGACAGTTCAGACGACAGCCTGATGACAATGCTGCCGGGATGGGGTTACTGGGTGCTTTCAAACGAAGATGACCTGCTGGTCATAGGCGGAAGCCTTATGAGCCCGGCAATGGTGCCGCCCAGCAAGCCAATAGTGGCCGGCTGGAACCTTATAGGCTACTACGGCGCAGAAGGTGCTCCGGAAGGAGATAACGGCTATCCGGGTTATTATGGCCCAGACGTAAACGGTGATATAGCAAAATGCGTACTTAACACGCTCGGGGTTTCAATGTGGGACAAGGGCTTCACATCGCTCTGGACATACTGGGAGCCGGACAACCCGGAAATGTGGAAGGCACTGAACAAGATTTCACCAATGGATCCGGGAGCAGGCTACTGGCTCATGGCACAGGAAGACGGCATATACACACCCTCAACGACCTGCATGTAAAACAGAAAGATATATAAAACTTACTTTCTTATTACATTATTACTATAGGTAAGTGAAAAAATGACGGGCAAATTATTGGCATTGGCTTTCGGATTGATGATTGTGTTATTCAGCTCTGCTGCATATGCGCAGATAGGGGTCCCGCACCAGTTCAAAGGCGCGGTCACCACAAACGGCGCTGCAGCACCCGACGGCATGGCTGTTGTTGCGAAGATAAACGGCCGGGATGTGGCAGACACGGTGACCGCAGACGGCAATTATGGCCGCTACCCGGGCGAAATATTCTACATAGAGGACGATGACGGCAGCAGGTACGGCATGACCATAGAGTTCTATGTCGGTGGCGTGAAGGCAGCCGAGTATGTGTTCAGCAACGGTGAAAGCACAGAGCTTGACCTTGCTGTTGACGGTGATTTCGGGATTTGCGGGGACAACACCTGCGGTTCAGGCGAATCATGCACCTCTTGCTCGCAGGACTGCGGCCAGTGCCAGACACCTCCAGTCAATGATGGTGGTGGCCCTAGCGGCGGCCCTTCAGGTGGCCCTAGCGGCGGAACAACCCCAACCGGCGACGATGATGGATCAGAAGACGAAACCTGCGAAGAGGACTGGACATGCTCGGAATGGAGCGCATGTTCCCAGTCAGGCATGCGATTCAGGTCATGCACCGACAGCAACAATTGCGGCACAAACGAAAACGAGCCAATTGAGGAAGAAACGTGCACCTTTACGCCCCAGGAGAAGCCCAGCATATGCGCAGCAGGTACAAGGGTTTGCGATAACAACGAGCTGAAAGAATGCCCTGACGGCACATACTGGAACCTCATAGAAAGCTGTGAATATGGGTGTGATTCAGACGCCATTCAGTGCAAGACAGCCTCTGGAGAGGCCCGGCCAGACGGCATAACCGGCTTTTTCGTGGCCAATACCATGGCATTGTACGGGCTGCTGGTGGTTGTGCTGGTTATACTGGCTGGCACTGTTTACTGGAAGAAAATGAGATAAAGTTAACATATTCTACAGCCCCAGTCTATTATCCAGCCTATTAGCATTACCATAGTAATGCATAAAACAATCGTTTATAAAACTTAGATCCAATTTTTTATCAATTGTTTTTACACTGTACAGTGTATCCAGCTGTATTGCACTGTATCAACATTGGATGGGGGCGCGTCATGGGGGACGGAAAATACCTGCTGGCACCAGTTATTGTTATTGTTTTATTGTCATTTCTAATATCATCCGCCTATGCTCAGGAAATAAATTGTGTTGAATGCACAGACGACACGGACTGCGATCACCTGGATGACGACTATTGCAGCGGAGACGTAATAGTGCATGTCGAGGGAAGATGCATTGATTCCAGATGCCAGCCAGAGGAGCAGCAAGGCGAGGACTGCGGTCAAAGAAACGGCATCATGAACGACTGCGGGCTGCTCGAATGGAGCTGCTCGGAGGAAATTAACCAGGTTGAGTGTGTTATCACCGAAGTCATCCCGCAGCAGGATTTGTGCGATGACTATTGTGACGGCGACATACTGCATGATAATTATTGCAACAATGCGACATACCGATGCGAATCCACTGAAAAGGACTGCAATGATTACAACAATGATTTTTGCGAGGGCACTGAGATAAAATATGCTGATTATACCTGCGAGGAAAACAGCACTGCTGAGTGCGCTATTGACTCTATTACACCGGTCCAGGAATGCGACGACAGCCTTTACTGCAACGGCCAGGAAACATGCGAGGAAGTGTGCGGAATTCCTGTATGCGTCGACGGCTCGCCGGTCGACTGCTCCAGCCATGATATTGACCCCATTGGAGAGTGTTTCTACAATCCCGATGGAAACCCATCCACCTGGGACTATTTCCTGGGCTTCATATCATTCTGCAACGAGACAACAGACTCGTGCACGAGTACAGAGCCCGACATCACCCATACCTGCGACATGGATGTGTGCCAGGCTGAGTGCATTGCCCCGGAGAACTGCTCTGAGAAATGTACCCAGATATCGCACAAGCTGTACACTGTTGTCGAATGCATTGACTGCGCATGCGACTATTCCAAATACCAGTGCGTAGTAGGCAAATGCGGCGCAGAGTGTGATGAGGACACGGACTGCCCATGCCCGGCTGACTATTGTAATGGCACAACACTTATTGACTACCCTGATTACGGCTACTGCGGCACTGCTGGAGCCGAGGGATGCCTGTGCCAGGTCGACAATGAGACACAAGGCCAATGCCTTCCAAACAAGATCCCTGATCATCCTAAATGTTGCATACCTGATTCAGAAGTGTGTGACGGTGTGGACAATGACTGTGATGGGGACATAGATGAAGGCGGGGATGAATTGTGTGATGATGGCATAGACTGCACCATTGACACGTGCGAAGGCCTGTCAGGATGCAATTTCACGCCGGATAACAGCTACTGCGACGACGGCCTCTACTGCAATGGCCAGGAAACCTGCAATCCCTGGCATGGCTGCTGGGCTGGGGCGCCAGTCGACTGTTCCGGCCATGACATAGACCCGATAGAGACCTGCTTCTGGGACCCAGACAGCAATCCATTAACCTGGGACTTCTTCCCTGGATTTGAGTCATACTGTGATGAGGGTGAGGACATATGCGTTGACGGCGTGATCAACCTCACCCACACATGCAGCATGGACAGATGCCAGGCAGAATGCGAGGACAGGCTGGACTGCAACGCAAGCATTACAGATGATATGTGTTACTTTGCTTCTGCATGCGAATCCTGCGAATGCGTCTATGACGAGGAATGGTGCCCTGAACCAGGCACGGTTGAGCAGGGCATCTGCTACTACGGCACCGGGGAATGTGATGGGGATGGTTGCCAGCTGGACCAGTGCGAACTGAACGGGCTGGGGCTGGGCTATTGCGACCCTGAGCTGGGCTGCATTGAATGCGTTGAAGTGGGGACCATCATTGACAGGTTCGACGGCGGCCTGTACGAAAAGGAATTGGAATTCCTGTCTGAAGACAGCTCAAGCACAGAAGCCAAGATATCATTCAATTTCAGCAACTATGTGATACTATCAGCAACACTTGATGCGACCGGCCTGCCAGTGATAATAACATCCGAAGGCATTGCAGACACAGCACTGGTGCAAGACACCTCGGGCAGCATGAACGATGACTGCGGACCTGATGGTGTTGCGCAGCCAGGCGAAACCCCATGCAAGATAAACGACAAGAAGCTGGCAGATGAGAATTTCATCAACACACTGCTCGGCAACAACGAGACCAACATGATAGCAATGGTGGCCTATAGCACTGCTATAGTTGACAGCCTGCCACTAACCACGGATAAGAACGCCTTGCTAGACCGCGTTGATTCCTACTATGCATCAGGAACCACGTGCATATCATGCGGGATAGAGGAAGGGATACAGCTGCTCAAGGATGGCGTCCATGCCAACCGGATCATGGTGCTGCTTAGCGATGCAAAGGCCAATGAGTGCATAGGCGGCGGCATATGCACGCTTGAAGAGGCCAAACAGGAAGCCATTGACAAGGCCGCAGAGGCATGGGAACTGTATAACATAACAGTCCATTCCATTGCTTATGGTTGGGATGCGGACATAACGGAAATGCAGGAGATTGCAGCCGCAGGCCATGGCAACTTCTACTTTGCCGATAACTACAACATATCTGAGATATACAGCAACCTGGCTGACGAGATCCTCCACTCATACCCCTACAACCCGTTCATGGACACAGGCAGCAATGCTATAATCGAATGGAGCTACACTGGCAGCTTTGAAACCACAGAACAGGCTGACTTCACACAAGAACTAAGGGAGATATCAACCAACTGCAGCTGTGCGGGCTGTTCCATGCAGGCAGGCAAATGCGTAATTGACCTGGAATTCTTCTCTGAAATGCCGGGCAGGCTCCTCCTCAACAACCTGAACATAACCGCATGCGAATATAGGGTAGTAATAGATGGGGAAGAATGCGTGGACAATGACAATGACGGCTATTATGCCTATGATGAACAGGCTTGCCAGGAAGGGAATGACTGTGACGACAACAACACAGCCATCAACCCTGGTGCGACTGAAGTATGCAACCAGGTAGATGATGATTGTGACGGCCAGACTGACGAGGGCAATGTGTGCGGCACTGAAGGCAATGGTGGACCCAAAACAAACGGTGGCGGCGTTGTCATTACTGGAGGCGGGTGCACACCAGAATGGAACTGCACGGACTGGCAGGAATGCCAGCCAGACGGGACCCAGACAAGGGAATGCACAGACAATGATGACTGCGGAACCGAGAGCGGTAAGCCAACAGAGACCAGAAGCTGCGACTACACTCCACCAATTGTTACTGGTGTATGTGTTACAGGCTTGAAGTTATGCTCTGGCGACAAGCTGCTTGAATGCTCTGAAGATAAAAAATGGATTATCAGTGAAACATGCGAGCATGGGTGCGACCCAACCGAGCTTGAGTGCAAACCCGAGCCGGCGGGGAATGAGAGCATCTCATTGACCAATGGCGGCACAAATGGCCATGTAAGTGGCCAGCCACGTAATGGCGTCACAGGCTTCTTAATCGCCAGCACACCTGCCATGTACAACCTGCTGGCATTGCTGATAATCATACTGATTGTAGTAGTCTACTGGAAAAAGTTCATGAAACCAAAAGGCAATGCGTCCGCCAAGCCGTCCAGCAAGCCATCAGCTTAGACCAACAATTCTAAGAACAATCCCAAAACAATTCCCAAAAACTCAAAAATATAAGGAACAGCTGTGACAATATAAAGCATGACGCACGCAGGCAGCCGGTTGGTAAGGATTCTGCTGGACGCCAATTTCATGACCATACCCGGCAAGTTCATGGTTGACGTGTTCGACCAGCTTTGGGACTTCGGCAAGGTCGATCTCTACACCCTGGACGTTGTTGTGAGGGAGCTTGAAAGGCTTGCACTGGGCTCTGGAAGGGATTCCAGATACGCCAAGGTAGGCCTACAGCTCATGAAAAAAGAGGGCGTTGAGATAATACGTACAGGAGGCAACCCGCACCACACGGATGCCCTGATATTGGAGTATGCCAAGAACGGTCACTACACAGTATGCACCCTAGACAGGGCCTTAATCAAACGGCTCAAGAAGCACAAGATACCCGTGATATCCCTGCGCCAGGGCAGGTACCTGCAGAAGGTGTAAGCCAGTCGGCCACTGCAACTATTTCTGCGCTTGATATATTTGATCTATCTCGGCTGCGCTCAGGGAGCGGTTGTAGATCATAACCTCGTCCAGCAGGCCGTTGAAGTAGGCACCTGTTCCAGCCCGGCTGGCCATGTATAGGGAACGGTTGCCAAAGTTATTGGTGTTGTCCCTATCATACTGCGGCAATAAACCATCCAAACTGCCATTGATATAGCCCTTTGATTCATTTGATGATAAGCTCTTGTCAAACACAGCAACAACATGTGTCCATTGCCCTGGGGTTAGTATGGAATCGGTTTCCCATTGTGAATAACCTCCGGGCGTTCCATATAATGCCATGAATGCTTGCTCAGAACTGCCAAAAAACACTATAAAGCTATCAGTCTGTCGGTTAAAATTGTCAGAAAATTCTATCAGGATGTCATCATCTGTGCTTGCTGTGTTGGGATTGGCCCAGAAGGAAACTGTTATCTTGTCCGTCCCAGTGAAGTCAATGCTGCTGGTCTGCACATGGTCTTCATAACCATCAAACTCAATGGCCTGACCCTGTTGCCCAGTCACGTAAGTCGGGTCGCCCCCAGTAATACCGTGGTTAGCACCAGGTCCAGAATCAGTCGCATCGCCATTAAACTTCCAGTATGACACATAGTCTGTTGGGAAGGTTACCTCATAGCATGTATCACTGGTTTCATTACATGCCTCTCCAGCTCCACATGGGCTGCCCGAACTCACGCAGCTCCCGGACTGGCAAGCCTCTGCTCCGTTGCAGTATAGACCGTCATCCTGGCAGGATGCATGCGGCCCATCAGTGACCGGGCTGTATACACAATTACCTGAAACACAGTCCTTGGTATTGCATGCCCTGTCAGCGCAATCTGATGGCACAGAGCAATCTGGTACTGGTGGCGCCCCACCAGTATACTCAACAGCCCCCCTGTCCCAGTTGCCGTCCTGTCCTCTGGGATTGCCGAACCAGTCCTGGTCGTAAGGGGCAGGTAAGGTTAGCCCGGGATCAGTGGCCTGCTTTAGCCTGAAATCCATTCCAACCCAGTTTTCGAACGGGTCTCCAGAACCAAGTTGGCCGTTTGTTTCAGATGCAGCAAGGGAAGAGGCAGTTATGCCTTGTTGTTCAACATCATAATACCAATTATAATTATGATCATTAACCCCAATAAAAAAGAAAGGCTCACTAGCTGAACAGTTATACCAGATATTATTGTACACTTTATTATTTAGAGCCTCTGTTGCACCAAAATGCACTCCAGTATTCCCCCCATGTAAATTAATAACAGAATTATCATAAACCTTCATGTCATTTGTTATACAGTGAGTAGCACACTGCATACCCGTATCTCCAATAACACCAGAAGGTCCAGTGCCTATCACAGTATTATTAGGAGTATACCAGAAGACATTTCCGTAAATTTCCCAGCCAAAATTATCATAATGCGGAAAATTCTTTTTAATATCTATGTTAGCAGTACCATCAATATCTTCAAAAATATTATATCTTATTATCATATAATCGCTGGCAAAATCATGCAGTGCTGTTCCTTGATTAGGTTGATTGCTAGCAGGCACATCATTTCTTGCAATATAATTATATTCTATAACCCAATCCTGGCATAACGACGTTTGTAATGGTCGCAATAGATCATGGATATAATTATAACTGATAGTAATGTTTCTCGGGCCTTGATTCTGGTCTCCAGGAGGGGGATTAGAATGATTGGCATCATCTACCAACCAGAAATTTTGAGCTCCCCAGATAGCATACTCATGGTCATATTTCTTTCTGTAAGGAGAAGTCATTTCAGTATGTTTTATTTCAATAAAGTCTGGCTGTTCTATAAGTGGATCCCATTGGCCAATCTCGATTAAGGCATTATCTTTTGAAGTATTGATTCCAGGCCCAAAGGTTAGTTTGAAACCATGTCCAGAATCCCAGCTACCAGGACCCCCGCCAACCCGACCATCAAAAATATAATATGAAGTATGGAACAACAATTTTTCATTCCATTTGCCTAGATACCAATTAGGATCATTCATAATCCACTCAGCAACTCCGTTGCCATATTCCTGATTCCACCCTGCTTCTGTCCCATGGCATTCAATCCCGGAACAACCACCCATATCATTGTTTACTGCTTTCTTAATAGTGATATATTCTCCGCTACTGTCATCATCATTAAATAAATGTCCTCCATATGTTCCATCAGCAATATAATAAGTTGCACCCCTTTGTAAGCTGGCAAAGTTATTCAGATCCTCACAAGCATTAGCCCAATCTTGACCGCAATTGCTTGTTAACCCACTACCATCTCTGACATAAAATTCATTTTGAGCTGCAGGTTCTTGATACTCAACAGCACCTCTATCCCAAACACCATCATCCCCACGAGGATTACCAAACCAATCTTTATCATAAGGGGCTTGCAGGATTAGCCCAGGATCAGTACCTTGTTTTAATCTAAAGTCCATTCCTGTCCAGTTTATAAATGGATCTTCTGTTCCAAGCTGGCCATTGGTTTCATTATTAGCAAGAATATCAGCTTCAGAATTATCATTCCTATAAATTTCATAAAACCAATTATAATCATGATTAACTCCATAAAAAAATGGCCAGCCTGCAGTAGTATTCATATCATAAAATATATTATTATAAACTTCATTATTTTCAGTAATTGGACTCCGGAAGTAAACAGGAGCCGCATTAACCCCTTCAATATTAATAAAAACATTATTATAAATTTTCATATCAGAGGTATGGCAGGTTACTCCATCCCTAACACATTTGTTGGTATCCGCTATAACTCCATTGCCAAATCCATTATCAAAATTTGGAGTGCTGTAAAACACATTTCCATAAAATTCCCAGCCAAAATGATCTAAATGACCAAACTTTTTCATAGCTATAGCTGCTGTTCCAAAACCATCTTCAAAGATATTATATCTAAGAATATGATAGCTGTCATTTCCATGAGCTTGCCAAAATTCACCTTGGGGTGATCCTTCATAATCTGGATTATTGCGAGCAATATAGCTATATTCTATTGTCCAATTCTTTGAATGTCTAGAATCAATAAAAAATCTTCCATCATGCCAATAACAACGACTGATTGTTATATGTTGACTACTATGACCCGTGTCACTATACCAACCCATATCAGTATCATAAGGATCTCGATTAGGATTATAAATTTCAAGATGTCTGAATTCTAAATAAGAAGGAGCTTCACTGCTATCTCCTAATCCAAAATTTGCCCATCTCCCATCAGAATCACGAGTTTCTGTATCAAATCTAAATCCAAATCCTGAATCCCATTGTCCAGGGCCCCCTCCAACTTGCCCATCAATTATATAATAACCTGTTTTAAATGAAAATGAATAAGGTGAAGCTCCATCAGGAATAATAAATCTTGCAACACCACTTCCCATTGTAGCACCATTCCAATCACTAGCACTTCCATGTTCCATTCCATCAACAGCTTTCTTTATTGTAATATATTCACTTCCTTGTTCAGGATCATTAAATGTATGACTTCCAGAATAATCCCCATCAGCAACCCAATAAGTTGCTCCTCTTTCTAAGGAAGTTGGAAGATCAGTATAAGCATTCGTCCAGTCACTGCCGTCGCCCCTGCCTGTCGCCCCGTCCCGTACATAATAGGCCTTTTCCGGGATTGACGGGCCTGTGCTGTATACATATGCATGCACGGCATCATATAGATCAGGATAACAGGAAGAACAGCCATACCACAGCTGGATGTAGTCCTGCAGCTCTGTTAATGTCACCTGCCCATTGCAATCAGCATCAGCGTCCGTGTTGCAGGTGGGCTGGGATGTTGTGAGGGCTGGCATTATAAGTAAAAATAGGGCCGAGATCGTTGTCAATGCCATGACGGGTCTCACATTTTCGTGCATCCATATAGTATTTGGTTTAACTGGCTTTTATGGTTAAAACTGGCCTAGCCATTGATGTTTTTAAGTTTCCTAACCAATTCTATAACATTGTATTATAATATTTTGTCATGGTGAACCATATGGAATGGGAGAAGTTTGTGAGCGGGTCCAAAGAGGCCCAAAGGATGGGTAGGCTGTTTAAGGGGTATTCATACGCTGATAAGCCGGAGTCAATCGCAACTGACGGGAAGGTGTGTGGCCAGGTTGTTGACGGGATAAGGCAGGCTAAGGGGACCCTGTTCAACATAATAGAGCTGCTTTACGAGGTTGAGAAGAAGGAACCGAAGAGCAGCGGGGTCCAGAAGCTCAAGGACGAGCTTGACATATTCTCGGATGAGATAAAGGTAAGGCACTGCGAATGGAAGGAGCTGGACGAGAAATGGATGGCAAAGCTGGTGGAGCATGACCTCGACCTTGTGGAGGGAATGAAAAGGATGAATGAAGACCTGCAGGCCCTGTATGAGAAAGTGCTGGCCAGCAAGGCCTTGCTTTCCGAATCCGAAGAAGTTGACGAAAGGATATGGGCTCCCATCAAAAACGCATTGCTGGACACCGAAAAGCAGCTGGACAAGCTGGTTATACTGTTCAAGGAGCGGGAGGGCATATGCAACCTCAAGCCGCTCGCCCTGGAAAAGACCTATGAGAAGATACAGGAAAGGATAGGCAAGCAGATATAGTAGGCAGTTATGATCAGTCAGCAGCAGGCATATGCAGTCAGATAATCACCCGATCATACCAGTTTTTCAGATAAATTTAAATCCTTAAAAGAATACTAAAGGTAAAACACTAAAGGCAATATACTAAACACTAAAGACAAAACAATAAAAAATATTATTGTGGTCATATGCTTGACAAGCTGTCCCTTTCCAATTTCAAGAATCTCCGGAACAACTTTGCAGTCCTGGTTCTGGCGCCCGGAAACAACATCGAAGAGAACAACATTGACATAATAGAGGAAATGATGGGCAAAAGCGGAAAATGCGTTTACGTTACAGTGAACCAGCCACATAGCAGGCTGGTGCAGCTAATGAAAAAGAGGAACATAGACCCGGAACGCATCTTCTTCATAGACTGCATTACCAGGGAAAGCGGTGGCACAGTCGAGGAATCCGGGAATTCTCTTTACCTGGAATCCCCGCAAAACCTCACAGAGCTCAGCATATCCATAACAGAGGTACTGAAAAAAATGGGCGGCGAGAAATTCCTTTTCTTCGACACGCTGAGCACGCTGATGATATACAGCAACCCAAGATCATTTGCAAAGTTTGCCCACTTTGCCATGACAAAGGTAAAATCACTAAAAACAATCGGAATATTCATGATGATTGAAGGTGAGATAGAAGAGCAGGTGTTCTCAGAGATCGAGCAGTTCTCGGACAGCACAATAGACCTGAGGATATAGGACTTTTCCGTATCCACATACATAGCTTTTACCGTTAAATACGACCAAAACTAATTATAAAACATGCGTATGGAAAGGAGCGGTCTTGTTCCAGCTGGAATGGACAGAAAGGCCCAGGCCGGGGTCGAATACATAATCATAGTGGCGTTTTTGCTTGTAGTGCTCACACCAATCTTCATGTATTCCCTTGATATATCCCTGACTTCTGTCAAAACTGCCCGCTCAAGGGATGTTGTTGAGAGCATTGCAATAACAGCAGACAACATCTGCAGCATGGGCGGCGGCAAGACAGATGTTGATGTTTACTTACCGTACGGCATCCAGTATTATGTCATTGCAAATAGAACCGTAAAGCTGGGTATAGATATAGATGGCAATGTTGGCGAGGCATTCTCAATGACATTATGCAACGTGACCGGCAGCATACCCATCAGAGAGGGGTATGCAAGAATACCGGTAAGCATGCTCCCAAACGGCACGATTCTCATAAACGGGACAGGCATATAACAGGCATATGTCAGGCACATATGAAAGGCGTAAAGCCCGGCAGGTAATTGGACATATATGATTTAACTGTATTGGGGGGAGGTTGCATTGGACTACATGGACTGTAATATGAAGGTGAAGGCTAGAAAAGCGCAGGTTTCAGCCGATGCCATTGTAATTTTCGCGTTCGTGCTATTGCTGTTCATGTTCGCCCTGCACTCGGCGCTGAACAAGCAGGTGCATGCCGAGGAAATAAAGGATACATTCGGACTCAGGGAGGCATGCATGAAAATATCGAACATCATTTCCTCGGTCTACGCAAGCGGAAACGGCACAATCGCGACAATAAGGCTTGACTATTATCTGACCCTGCCCGGAAACGGTTCCATCGTGCTATCGGAATCAGTCAACCTGAGCGAGATACCTGAGCAGCAAATAGCCATACTGGCCTCGGAGGCAGGCCCCACAAGCCAGGCATTTTATAGCAATATGACAGCAAGGGCGAGTCCGGACTGGTACAAGGCATGCTTCAGCGACATAGGGAGCGGTGTGGGCTGCCAGGACTGGACCACGGAATGCATGAACCAGAGCACATGGGACAGCATAACAGGCAAGCTCAATGACCTTATGGGGGAACTGCACAACAATCCCACCTATTATGACACAGTATATCTCGAAGACCCGCATATACAGTTTTTCGGGAACTACAGCGGGATAGACTATATGAGCATACTCCGCAACTGGGTGGCACAGGGAAAGGTGCTCATAATGGCCGAGCACATAAGATGCAGGGACAGTAACGGTATTTTTGACGCCATGAGTTACAGATGCGACCCTGTCAGCCCCGACTGGGAGGTGCTTGACGTGGAGCATCACCAGACCGGCCAGCAAAAATGGATAGAGATCGTCAACGAGTCTGATATCTTTGACTTTACCATAGGCCAAAGCTTCAAGATAGACGAGGCAAACTATTTGACGAACTTGGGCGCAGAGGAATACCGGCCAATAGCCAAATACCAGGGAGGGGGCGAGACAGTCATAGCGCAGTGGAAACTCGGCAAGGGCATGGTCTATTATTTCGGCGATTTCCAGCTGCAGGACCATCAGGATAACGACGTAAACCAGACAGAGTACACACAAATACTTACTAAGATCATAGAAGAGGCCTACTACCTGCTGAATTTCACCTCCAGTGCCGAGTCATGCTCCGTGCCCGTTGACACAAGGGCATATGAAAACCTTTACGGAATGATAAAGTTTGAAAACGACAACGGCAGGATTATGGCAGAGATCGTAGGTGAGTAGGTATGGATGGGAACATAAAAACAGGAACAATAAAAACAGGAACAATAAAAGGAACAAAAACAGAAACATGGAAAAAAACGAAAACAGGCCAGCTATTTTCAATGGACTTCCTTGCTGCGGTCTTCATATTCATAATAGTGTTCGGGGTCCTGCTCGTTTCGTGGGGCTCTGTCATAGAGGACTCGATCAAGTACAGCGAAAGAAAGGACATGGAACTGTATGCAAGCCGGATAGCCGACTTCTTTGTTTCAGGTGGAGGCAAACCCTACAATTGGATCGATGATCCCCAGAGTGCGTACACGATAGGCCTTGCAAGTACGGACCGAACGATAGACACGGAACGTCTCAATGCCCTCATCACAATGGACAACGAGACACTGAGAAGCAAGCTACTGATAAGCAACTATAACTTCTGCATAAGGCTTGTCAATGCCGGAATCGTGAAGGGGTTTGAATTCAAAGGCGATGGTGTAATGGCCTTGGCGAGCAGGGCCGTGATATACGAAGGCATGCCGGATGTGATTGAAGTGTACATATGGAGATACTCATGAAGGGATATGCTTTGACAATTGACGTGACATTTGGGTCTGTTTTAGTGATATTTATGTTGGTTGCGGCCACGTCCTACACGCTTTCCAGCTACACCAGCGGCATAGGGGACGTGTCAATGAAGCGGATAGCAACCGACGTGATCGCAGTGCTCGACTACAACGGCACACTTGACACACTTGATGAGAATACAATAAGAAGCGGCATAAACAGCCTGCTGCCCCCAAACCTTGAGATGGGTGTCAACATCACGGTTTATGACACAAGCTTTGCGCCAGTGCAGGAAATAGACATAGATTACGCAACAGACAAAAACAGGTATGCCGGCAAGTGGAATTTCATGACATTCAACGGAAACTCCGCAGAAGGATTCGCGGTTGCAGACTATTGGGTGGCTATAGGATGATGAGTATTATGTTGAACCAGAAAATATTGTGCATCAGCACAAGAGATGAACGCACATCTCTTGAACTGACGTTCAAGACATCTGCTTTCAAGCAGATGATGTATGCATAGTTCTGGTTCAACAGCTGTGTCAACCTTCGGTTGACAGCTGTTCAGCGATGTGAAACCAACGGTTTCACGGATGTTGAGCGAAGCTCAACACAAAGCTCAACACAAAGCTCAACACAAAGCTGAACACTATTGCATCACCAAGAAAACCTCGTCGCCTTTGGCGACGTCGGATGCATGGAGGCAACATTATGTGCATGATAAGAGAAGGCATTCCAGCAGGAGGCGGGTTCGTATGAGAGGGTTTTTGTTCACGCTATCGCTGGTGATCACCGCGCTGGTCATCATCAGCCTTTCGATCTTCGTGATGGAAAGCGGCCGCTCGGAAAAGGCGGACATACTTTCAATATCCATGTTCGACCGTATAAGGAACAATATGCTCTGGGTTGAGAACGGGTTCAGGGGAATGGTCGAGGCAGCCGGGGTGGACGTAACAGTTAAGAATTACACGGTTTCTATAACAGAGAACCTGCCGAACAACAACGCAGCGAATTTTTCAGATAATGTGGACAACTGGACGGCTTTTGCCACTGCACGCGCAGATTTCCCCATGTCATTTTCTGTTTCGAATGTAAAAAACTACCTACCGCTGATTATGAGGCCGTCCCAGGTGGTTTACACCCACCCAAACAACTTCGGCGGCAACAGTATAAGAGTGGAGAATGCAGGTAGCGTGACAAATTACACGATTGACATTTCCATAAACACTGATGAGGCGTTTACCCTGAACTGGGATACGATTGACAACAACCCCGCTGACCTGGATGTCCAGATAAAAGTCCGTAATAGCACCACCGAATCCACCGAAAACCATGGACTGGACCCGGATTCGACCTCCACACTCTCGATTTCGATGAGCTCTGGAACCATTACAATCAACATAGGAGGTTTGGACAGCGGCAGGCTGGTAATCAATAACCCCACACCATTCGACACGACAGTAACGACGAACATTACATTGGGCAATATAAAAAATCCCATGATAACATTCCCAGGCCAGGTAATCAGCCTGCAGTCGGATATCATCAATGCAAGCGCTTCAAGCCCTGGTAGGATTGCGTAATGATTTGTGTAAAGTAAATGATATGAAATGATATTAAATGATATGAAAAATACAAAGATTCAAAGACAAAACACCTAAAAATATAGACAATAAAACAAGAGTTTTTTAAGCCGGGGCTCCAATATAATGTATGGGGGAAAGTTATGGTTGACAAGAGGGTTGCTGACTACATAAAAAAGGGCCTGAAAAGGGGGTATGATGTAGATGCATTAAAGAAGGCCCTGATAAAGGAGGGGTGGCCGGCAGCCGAAGTTAACGATGCCATAAAGACAGCAACAGGTCGTACGAAAGCCAGTCAAACACCAAAGCATCGAAGAAAAAAAGACGGTCTTGTTCTGAAGCATAGCAGGTTAAGAATTACGGTGGGCAATGATACATCCAGGGCAAAGGCCAAAAAAATAAGTGAGCTGAAACCACCCGAAAGGCCTGTACCTTTGCCCAAACAAAAGCAAAAACCAAAGAAAGGCCTCTTCTCACGTTTATTCGGCCGCAAGAAACTCACCGAAGGGGAGAAAGCAAAAGAGAAAGAGGCAAAAAAGCAAGAGGCTGAGAGAAAGAAGGCCGAAAAGGCAGCCAAACAAGAAGCAGAAAAGAAGAAAGAGGATGAAAAGAAATCAATAAAATCACAGGAAAGACCAGTGCCCCTACCCAAACAGGAAAAACCAAAGAAAGGATTCGGCCTTTTCGGGCACAAGAAGGGGCCCGAACAGAAAAGGGAAGAGGCCGAAAAGGCAGCAAAAAAGCAAGAGGCCGAGAGAAAGAAGGCCGAAAAGGCAGCAAAAAAGCAAGAGGCCGAAAAGAAGAAAGCCAAAAAGAAGAAGAAGCACAAAAAATTTAAAGAGATACCGATTATTTATGAGAAGCCCGTCGGCAAGATAACAACAGAAGTCGACACCATGCTGGTGATAATATCCCAAAAAAGGAAGATAAGGTCCAATAAGCTGGCAAAGATCATGAAGGTCGACGAGAAGAAAATCAGCGAATGGACGGAAATGCTCGAGAACTGGGGCATGATCAAGATCCATTACCCCATATTCGGCAAGCCCATACTCATGGTTGCAACGAAGAAAGTGAAGGTAAAGAAGGAGGAAAAGTCTTCATGAAGGTTTTAAAGACATACAAGGTCACGGTTTTTGACACCCCCATCAAGGTTGAAATAAAGGACGAAGAGGGCTTTGTGATGACATATAATGTGGAATTCTCGGACATAAGCAAGCCGACGAGCATTGTCCTTGAAACCATAAAGGACGGCATACTCAAAGATGTCAGGATAAACCCACAGGATATATTCGACCCCAAGGTGATGAAGCAGCTCAGCAAGGATTTCACTCGCCGGTCACAGGTTCTGATTTCAAAGAAGCTGCCCCATCTTAAAGGAAATACCAAATCCGTGCTTGTATGCCACCTTTTGTGTGACATGATAGGCTTAGGTTCGCTTGAGATCCCGTTGAACGACCCGGACCTCGAGGAGGTTGTGGTCAACACATCAGGCGAGCCTGCATGGGTTTTCCACAAGGAATACGGATGGCTCAAAACAAACATAAAGATACCGTCAGAACAGCATGTGCAGAACTATGCCAGCACCATTGCCAGGCGCGTGGGCAGGCAGATCACAACGCTGGAGCCACTGCTTGACGCGCACATGACATCAGGCGACAGGGCAAACGCCACCTTGTTCCCCATATCCACAAAGGGCAACACGATAACCATAAGAAAATTCGCCAGAAAGCCCTGGACAATCACTGATTTCATATCAAACGAAACCCTCACACCCGAGGTTGCAGCGTTCATATGGCTTGCCATGCAGTACGAGCTCAACATAATCGTGGCCGGCGGAACGTCATCAGGAAAGTGCATTTCAGGGAACAGTAAAATTTTGCTTCCAGACGGCAGAACGGATGATATAAAAAGCATTGTGGAAAAAGAGTTTAAGAAAAGACCCCCGATAAAAACAGATGATGGATGGTTGCTTACGGACACCAATATGGAGGTTTTCTCCTTTGACTCTGACCAAAAAATAAAACCCATGAAGATATCCAAGGTGTGGAAGAGAAGAGCACCGGAATCCTTATATGAGATAAGGACACACATTGGAAGGAAAATAAAGGTGACACCCGAGCACCCCTTCATTTGCCTGAAAAACGGAGATATCACCAAGATAAGGGCGGATGAACTGAAAACCAACGATTTCATTTGTTTGCCAAGAAAGATTGACTATGACGGTGCAGTGGTTGATGTTTCCGGGGACATCCTTCCTTTTATCAAAAAATTCAACTATACCTTCGATGATTTGCATGAGAAGTTCATAATTCATGTGCCGAGAGGCAAAGATATAGCTGTTCCCAAAAAGGCATCAGGGGAAATAATGGAGTTTATAGGCTATATCTTGGCAGACGGACATATAGGAAGAAAAAACGAATGTATAAAATTTTTCAACTCTTCAGAGTCCCTCCTGAAAAGATTCATTTACTTGGCAAAAAGGCTGTTTGGCGTGGAGTCAAATGTTACGGTTTATAGCAATAAAACACCATACGCCATGATAAATTCCGTGGCTTTGTGCAACTTTCTGAGCGAGGTGTTCAAGATACCGAGAGGCAGGAAAGCGGGCATTATAGCACTGCCGGATTTTGTTTTTAAGCTTCCAAGAGGCATGGTATCGCCCGTTATCAGGTCATTGTTTGACTGCGAGGGGTATGTCGCAACAGACAGGAGCGAAATAGAGTTCACGTCCAAGAGCGAAAAAATAGTAGAGCAGCTGGGCACCATGCTCAAAAGATTCGGAATTGTAACAAGAAAAAGATGCAAGTATGTTGGAGGGCAACCATATTTCAATCTTTACATATCAGATTCTACCAATTTGAAAATCTTTATGAAAGAGATTGGCTTTTTGCTGGATTATAAAAAAACGCGCCTTGAGGCAGCAATCAAGAACCCCTCAACGAATTTTGATGTTATACCCGGAACTGCTGCCAAGATAAAGAAACTGAAGAAGAAACTAATGTTGTTCGATTTTGAAATAGGGAACTGCTCAGGTTTGAGCACAAGGATTATAAACCGATATCTGAATAGTGAAAGGAACCCCACACGGCAAAGCCTTCTAAGACTTACAGCAGCATTTGAGAGAAGGCAGAATGAAATCAGGGAATGCTACGATTCCCTTATAAAACTGGAAAAGGAAGTAGGAAAAATTCCGGACAGTGAAGAGATATTTGAGTTGTCAAAGAAAATCGCTGAAAAACTCAAGTTAGATATACGTAGAATAAGCAAAGAAAGCGGGATTGGCAACAGCACTTTCTGGCTCTGGAAAAATGGTGTTATGCCATCTTTGGGAAAGGTTTCATCATTCGGCACTTCTGTGGGCAGGGCAGCCAAATATTATCAGAACCAATTATACGGGGCGGGAACGATTAACGACCTGCTGGATGCAGGAATCACGAAAAAACAAATGGCTGATGCGTTCGGCATGGATGAGTTCGCATTCTATCACAGCTTCAGGAACAATAGAATCGAAGGGCTGGACAAAAAAACAGAATTATTCAAGAGGGAAAGCATAAAAACAATGAAGGCATCCCTGAACGATATGAAGAGACTGCAGAACCTCCTTGAAAACAGCAGACATAATGATTTCGGAAGGGTTTTCTGTGAAATTAAGAAGCACAGAAAAACACTTAAAATCAGCTCAATAGCAATGAGAAAAGAACTGGGCTTTGACACGATTCCATATGAAAATACGCCCGGCTTGTCCACTGCACCAGGGCGCGTACTAAATATAATAAAGTTTCTCGAACAAACATGTGAAGAAGCATTGGGTGATGATGTTGGAAAGGAAATTGAAAAACTTAAAAGACTGGCAACGTCTGATGTTTTGTGGGACAGGCCGGTTAAAATAACCAAGGTCAGACCAAAAGAGAAATGGGTCTATGACCTGACGGTAGAGAACACTCATAATTTTGTTGCAGACGGTGTAGTGGTGAGCAATACAGCCCTTCTAAACAGCCTGATGCCGTTCATACAGCCCAACCACCGCGTGATAAGCATCGAGGACACTCGCGAGCTCAGGCTGCCCAACTTCCTGCACTGGGTCCCGCTAACCACCAGGCTGCCCAACCCGGAGGGCAAGGGCGAGGTATCCATGCTGGACCTGATGGTAAACTCCCTTCGAATGAGGCCCGACCGTATTGTGGTGGGCGAGATACGAAGGGAGGACCAGGCAGAGGTCCTGTTCGAGGCAATGCACACCGGCCATTCGGTTTACGCAACGCTCCACGCCGACACAGCAGAACAGGTGATAAGGCGTATGACCAACCCCCCAATAAACATATCCAATGTCATGATGGAGGCCCTGCACCTCATAGTCGTCCAGCACAGGGACCGCAGGAGAGGCGTAAGGAGAACATACCAGGTCGCTGAGCTGATGCCAGCAGGCGAGGTTGAAAAGAGGAAGGCAAAGCTTAACGTGCTTTACAGGCTCCGGCCGGATGGAAAGATAGTGGCTCATGGCACATGCGTAAGGATTGTTGACACCATCCGAATGTATACGGGCATGTCAAACAAGGAGTTCGCGGAAAACCTCAGGGAGAAAATATTCGTGCTGGAATATCTGGTAAAGAAAAAGATAAATGATGTTGATGGCGTAGGGAAGATCATCGCGGAATACTACAGGGACAAGGACGCCCTGCTAAAAAGGATAATGTAGTCATGGCAGTTGTTGCCGTGGACCTGGATTCCGCGCAGCAAATCATTGATCATTATTTGGGGGTTATTGATGAAGCAACTTAAAAGGATTCCTTTTTGTCCAATGCCGGTGGACAAGGCGAAGCAGATATCCAGAAGATTCTATTTCATGGCAGAGCGCGTATCAAAGGTGTCCCCGAAACTGGAACTGACGCTTAAACAGGCGAGGATGCCCATCGACAAGATGGAATACGCTTCCATTACCATTTTCTCGGCCACGTTCATGTCAGTGCTCATCCTTTCCATGATATTTGTTATTTCCATGTTTGTAGTTGATTTCGTGCAGGGGCTTATGATCAGCATCGCGGTAGGGTCGTCCCTTTTCGTTGCTATCATAGTCTACCTCCTTTCGTACCCCAAGCTCCTGGTCAAAAGAAGGGTAAAGGAAATGGAAAGGAACCTGCTGTACGGCCTGAAGCACATGTACATCCAGATGAGGTCCGGCGTCCCTTTGTTCGAATCCTTCATATCCCTTTCGCAGGGAGGTTACAGCTCGCTCTCCGATGAGTTCAGGGAGCTGGTAAAGAAGGTGCAGACAGGCAGCAACATCCAGGACGAGCTGGACAGGGTGGCGCTGCAAAACCCGTCGCCCCATCTCAGGAGGTCGCTGTGGCAGATATCAAACGGCATAAAGTCCGGCAGCGACATGAGCACGGTGCTGAATTCAATCATAGGCAACATAACCAAGGAGCAGGCCCTGGCGCTGAGAAGGTACGGCTCACAGCTCAACCCGCTTACGCTTGTATACATGATGGTGGCTGTCATCATCCCTGCCCTGGGCATCACCATGCTGATAGTGCTGTCGAGCTTCTCGGGCATGTCTATTACCGAGACAATGCTCCTGGGCCTGCTGGGCGGGCTTGGGTTCCTGCAGTTCATGTACATGGGCATCATAAAGTCAAGGAGGCCAAACCTTTAAGCTCCTTTGAGGATGCTTTGAAGCTGTTGAATGGTGTGTGGAATGTCTTACAGAACTGTTGCAAAAATCCTGCCGAGAGGCATGAGGGAAGGATACAAGAACCTGCTAACCTATTCCGGGGTAAGGATTGCGGGCGAGAGGTTCCTGGGCTTCACTGTAGTCTTTGGTCTGGTCTTCGCTCTAACCATAGCATACACTATGATGGTCTTCATGGGCCTGGATATAAACATGGCCTTGCTGATTTTTCTGGGCATTTCCAGCACCTTTGAGTTAGGCATATACATGATGCTGTGGTTAAGGGTGCAATCCAGAACAACCTTTGTCGAGAATATTCTGCCCGACGCCCTGCAGATCATGTCAATGAACATACGGGCCGGCCTCACAACCGAAAGGGCGCTCATCCTGACCGCAAGGCCCGAGTTCGGCATCCTGGAAAGGGAACTGAAGCGTGCGGGCAAGGAGATACTGGCAGGGAAAGACCTCAAAGAGGCAATGGGCGGCATCAGCAAGCGCATAAAATCCAGGCAGCTGGAGACAACCCTTAAGCTTATAGTGGATGGCATAAAATCCGGGGGCGAGCTGGCCAGCCTGCTCGAGCAGACCGCATCGGACATACGAAACACCGCTATGATGGAGAAAGAGGTAAAGGCCAACGTGCTGATGTATGTCATATTCATCTTCTTCGCCGTGGGGCTTGGAGCGCCGCTCATATTCGGCATCTCAACCCATTTGGTAGAAGTGCTTTCCGAGCAGATGGGACATTTCGAGGGCATAGATCTGCCTTCCTACGAGGATATCAAGACCAGGGGGGTAATGCCTTTTGGGTCATTCTCCGGCATACAGGGCATAACCTCGGTCAGCATTGACCCCGAGTTCCTGGTACAGTTTGCCCTCATGTCGATGATGACGACATCGTTCTTTGGCGGACTGATCATAGGCATAATAAAGGACGGTGAAGAGAAGCACGGCATGAAATACATACCCATACTTATGGTGCTGTCAGTCGTGATATTCTTCGTGACCCGGGTAATTGCAGCAACGGTTTTTGCGTTATGAGCAGCCACAAAACCCATTATACTTAAATATCCCGTGGAATTAACCTTTATATTGGGGTTCAACGAATAATAACAAAGGGGGATGCGTGATTCTTCAAACCCAGACGTGACTCCCGCCAACCAATCGCAAAAAAGAACATAAATACAAACACGCAAAAAACGCAAATACTTACGAATAAAAGACGGAGGTGTATCAATGAAAAAGGGACAGGGAGCAATGGAATACCTGATGACATACGGATGGGCGCTGCTAGTCATAGTCATTGTCGGTGCAGCCCTTTTCGCACTGGGTATCCTTAACCCGGCCACATACCAGCAGAAGCGTTGCAATGGCTTCCAATACTTCACCTACATAGACCAGGCAGCAACAGCAACCAATTATACCCTGCATTTCAGGAACGGTGTCAATGACATAAACCTATCATCCATGACAGTGGGTGTTGTAACAACAAATATATTCAATGGCACTGGGGAATCAGAGAACTTCACTTTAACGGTTGATGGAAATGCTTGGGACGGTGTCACATGGATCGGACAGGGCAAGGAAGTTACCATAAACTATGGTCCTGGTCTATCACTTGTCAGCGGGGCATACGACGACCTTTCAATAACGGTTAAATACGACGTAAAGAACGGCATACAGGGCAACACTGACACAGCAACCTGCATTGGAACCGTGGTATAGAATGGTAATTAAATCAGGGCTCGAAATGGAAAGACCACTTTGATAAATCGATATAAGTGGTCAAGCCTGTCGTGGCCCTGAATACCTTTATTTTTAGTTGAAAAATTAGTTTTGTTTATCTTTTGCTTAGCCTTGGCTAGATTCATTCCATTCGTTGTTTATTGGTTTTTGTGCCCAGAAATTTGCTAATAAACTTGCCTAGAAGTTACTTTATTTCCTCGAAGAGCTCCTGTGCGGGATAGATGACAATGCCGCCCGGGCTCTTTATGTCCATGGGATGGATCTTGGTTGAATGGTCGAGCCCCCGCATCTTCCTTATGACAATGGCCCTTATGAACATGTTGCTGCGCTTTATCAGGTACATCACTATGACACCATCAACGACGAACTCCTCCACACCGTATGAAGAAAGGCACGAGTCGCCCTCCTTGATCTCGTCGATGGCAATGGTCGTGCATTTTAGCTTCTTCAGCAGGTCGCTCAGCTGCAGCAGTGACTTGCGGACCTTGTAGGGGTCCTCGAAATACAGGCCTATGATGGAGATGGAGTCTATGACAAGCCTCTTGGCATTTATCTTGTTGACAGAGTCCTCGATGGTGGTTAGCAACGCATCGAAATTATACAGCTCTGGCTGGAGTATCATGAGCTTCTCTTCCTTTATCATCTTGTCCACGGGCCAGCCGAACATCTTCATCTGCTCTATGTTGCCCTGGGGGCTCTCTTCCAGCGATATGTAGATCCCGGGCTCGCCCCTCATCGCACCCCCGATAAGGAAATTCATCCCAAATATGGACTTGCCTGTGCCGCAAGTCCCGCTGAGCAGGATAAGCGATTGCTCAGGTATCCCCTTGTTCAGTACCTTGTCCAGGCCCTTTATGCCTGACTTGATGATCTCCATCCCACCAACTTTGGATATGTCTTTGGCTGAGGCAATGCCCTTTTTAGCCCCCTTACGGCCGATCCTCTTTTCTATCTCCTCCCTTATATGAGAAAAATCAACATGCTCCTCGTGGCCCTTGGTATTGGCAGAGCCGAATCCCGAATCAGCATGCGCCCGATCGAATTCATTCAGCTCCTTATCAACATCCTTTGCAGCTTCGGGTTCGCCTGCTTCGGCATTGGATCCAACCTCATCCGCAAGCCTTATTGAAATATCCCCGGAGCCTTTACTTCCCTTTCCCGCCTTTGACCGGCCTTTATCCTTTACAGCCCTCCTTTTTGGTACAGGCATCGGCTTTCCAGATGGACTAGCCCGTTTACTTTTCCTGCTGCCCTTTTTGCTACTCATGCGACTCTTCAATTCGTTAATAGTACTGTTAACCTCGGCTGCCGGCCAGCCCCCCTTTACCAGTGCCTTCTTCAGGGCCCCCACACTGTACCCATTTTTAAGGCCCTTTTTTATGTAGTCAGAAACCCTCTTGTCAACCATGCACAACAATAATATATTAGATTGGCAGTTTAAAAAGCGCGCGCAATTACAAAATTTAAGACAATGCGGTTAAGACACTATACCCCAGCCAACCAGCATCCATCTTCCAGCCACCTGCCTTGTTACGGCAGCCCTTTCACCCTTGTCCGCGCAGATGGGAAGCTTAAGCTCCAGCATGGCTTCGTTCCCCCCACCCTTCTTTGCTACCGATGCCACAGTGCCCACGGTCCTTGTTATGCCTACCGTTATCATCAGCCTTTCGCCTATTTTTATCGGCTCCACGTTCAATTCCTCTTTAGTACCGACCACCCGCTCAAGAAGGCTTATGTTCAGGGTCAGCTCTTTCAGCACTGGCGGAAGCCTCCCGGGCGGGCCCGCGACATTACCGGAAAGGCCGTCAGACTTTGCCAGATACGGGTCCAGCTCTGTTGAAACCCCCAAAAGCCCGCCAGCCCCGGCCTCTTTCATGTCATTCATGGTCTTTTGCAATCCCGTTACCACGGTCTTTACAGATATATAACTATCACCGCCTTCCGGCTTTACGCCGGGCCTTATCTCTAGCTCGTCGCCAACCCTGAGCAGCCCCTGCACCAGCGAGCCGCCTATAACACCACCCTTGAGCCTAGCCATGGACGTGCCGGGCTTGTTGACATCAAAAGAGCGTGCGATGAGCAGCCTGGGCTCCTTGCCAAGGTCGCGCTTTGGTGTTGGTATTGATTCCTGTATTGCTTCGACAAGGGCGTCTATGTTGATGCGCTGCTGGGCCGACACCGGTATTATGGGAGCGTGCCCGGCAACAGTGCCCTTCACAAACCGCTTTATCTGCTGGTAGTTCTCCTTCGCTTCCTTCTCCGAAACAGCGTCTATCTTGTTCTGGACTATGACTATGTTCTTGATCCCCACGATTTCCAGGGCAGTGAGGTGCTCCTTGGTCTGGGGCTGAGGACAGGGCTCATCGGCCCCGATGACAAGCAATGCACCGTCCATGAGCGCTGTGCTTGACAGGACAGTGGTCATGAGCATTTCGTGGCCCGGCGCATCCACGAATGAAACGGTCCGGACAGGCTCGCAGTCGCCGAAGCAGTAGACGCATTTTTGCGTAGTGCCGTAGCATTGCGGCCCCTTGCATTTCCTGCACCTATAAACCGTAGCATCGGCATAACCAAGCCTTATGGTAATGCCCCTCTTTATCTCCTCTGAATGCGTGTCAGTCCACTTGCCTGTAAGCGCTGACGTAAGCGTGGTCTTGCCGTGGTCGACATGCCCGACCATGCCTATGTTTATCTCCGGGATTAGCTTTGGGTTTGACTTGTCGGGTTTCGCTAGCTTTTCCGGTTTTTTACCGTCTGTTTTTGGTTTTTCCTTCACCCTCTGTTTTTCCTTATGCTTCACCTTCGGCTTTTCCTTGTGCTTTACCTTCGGCTTTACATGCGACTTTACCTTCGGCTTTTTCTTCACTTTCTTGGACTTCTTGGATTTTGCCTTTTGTGCTATATCAATCACCTATAATGCTCTATCTATACTATTATAACCATATTACCGGAATGGGTTTTATATATAAATAGCGCAGTAATTAATTGAAACAGTGACGACGAGACGGCTTACAACGAACAATATAAGCCGTCCAGCCTGTAATGGGCCCGTAGCTCAGTCTGGTACAGGGGCATCCCCGCTCGCGCGGCGGAATGTCTTTGCAGTATTAGAGCACTTGTCTGGAGCTTTTGGATTCAAAAGCTGAAAACCGAAAATGACAGAGTGAAGCTCTTAACCAAGGTGTCGTCGGTTCAAATCCGGCCGGGCCCATTCATGTTTCTTTTTCAGAATCAAGCGCAGTCAGGGTCATAAGTGGAATCATTCTGTGTAGTGCACCCGACTGGGCAGTGGTCATCCCCGGGTGCGCAAACACCCGGAATATAATCCCAGAAGCAGCGCTTATATCCACCGTCTCCAACATCACACCTTCCATCAAGTGTTGGGTTGGTTGTTGTGCAGTCATCGTCTGTGTCGCACAAGTCCACAATAGGCGTATAGCACTGGTCCCCGCAGCACCTGTCAGTATCCGAGGCAGGGACAAAGCTCGTGGTGCAGCTCTGGCCCGGGCTGCATTGTTGATGCCCCATTTGTGCACATGTCTTAAGCATGTTCACGCATACCTTTGGGCTGCCTTCACACGTATCAGTAGTCGAATAATCACTGTCGTCACAATCCGCGTCTGTCTGGCATTCATCCCCGCCTATGGTTTCGCATTGGCCAAGGCAGCATGTACCATCTGATGCCGGCACGCTTGAGGAAGAGCATGTCTGAACACCGCTGCATATGATACCACCTATCCCAGAGCATGTCTTTAGGGTGTTTTCGCAGAAGCCTGATGGGCATGAGTCAGTTGTATAAGGGTTGCCGTCGTCGCAGTCTGCACCGCTAGTGCACGAGACAGGCCCACCGCCATCACCGCCACCGGGTCCTCCACCCCCGCCGCCTCCGGCTCCGCCATCTTCACCATCATCACCGGCTCCCCCGCCTCCGGCTCCGCCACCCGGTTGGTCAGGTACATATACACATATGGCCTCCTTTGTGGTGGGATCGAAATACGCGTTCACCATGGAGCCGTCGGACTCTATCTCAACAAGCACATAATCCCCTATCTCCACGTCCTTGCCGCATTTTTCCAGGATAACCTGCACCACAGAGGCGGATTCTGTCTCGTTTATGTATGTTTCGTTTACCTGTGCTTCGGGGTTGTCTTCAAGCAGCCTCTTTATTTCAGGTATCTCCATAAGCCTTTCGCGCTCTATGAGCGACCCTACCATGACATTGACCGATACATAGTATGTGGCATAGAATAACACAACCACAAAAATCGCGAACTGTATCTTCACTATCCTTTTCATTCAATTATTATTTGTTTTAGCTGCTATTTATTGGCTTTATTTCTGCTTTACTTCTTTTCACACGCAACTTTACACCTGCCCACGAAAACTTTAAATAGCACAACCGTAATCTAATTATCAGGCGGCCAAAGCGGGACGGTACACCTGTTCCCATTTCGAACACAGAAGTTAAACGTCCCAACGGTCTGGGTTGTACTTCCTTCGGGAGGGAAGCCCAGACAGCTGCTGTTCTTAAGCTTATAAAATTTTCTATGTTAGTTTCTCCTATGCCAGGCAAAATTATCATATCACAGAGGGAATTGAAAATCCTTCAGAACGCATCACTTGTTGCGTTTCCAGTAAAAATCCAGGCAAGACTATACGGTGATACAGGCAATGGATATTTTCACGCCAACAAAATAGAATTCGGACTGCCAATGGATCAAGACGCTCTGGAAGCATCACAGACTTTTGATGAATACGCCAGAACATGCCAAGAAAACGGATACCTCGATTTTCTTGCTTCAGAAATTGCACATAATAATGAAAGGTTTACGGATTACAGGGAATGCCAGAGAAGAAGACATACAGATGAATGCGCCATGGACTTGCCCGACTTTTCAGATTGTGTTGAGTGTGGAGTATATGCAGATCCGGGCATACTGGGTTTGTACGACATTACAAGCGCAGACCAGAACGGGCACCCTTTCGCAGGATGGCACGCCCACCCCACATCGGTTTATGGCCCATTGGACAGGCTGTCAAGACCATGCGATGGCGATTCAAGAGCAGTCAGAAGGCTGTTGTTCTCACAAACCAGGATTGTAGGGGAGGTTATAACAGCTGTTTCTGAAAATGGTGGTGTCCTCACTAAGGCTTTTGAAAATCCGAGGGGGCTTAAAATAAACGACTCGCTAGGCAGAACAGAAGTACCTATTGAGGTAGTTTAATATTAAATAGAACGCCCAGACCGGGGCATATATAACCGACAATATCTACAGCTAAAAACAAAACCAGAGCATAACATACTATTATTTTATGCCTGATTTGATAAATCAATCATTAACATGAAAATGAACGAGAATGATTTATTATGGTGGTTTGGGGTTTTACATACAGATGGTTATGTCTATAAAAAAGATGATTCTATTAGGGAACTGCGACTTAGAGTTGGTAAACAGTCTATGATGATGTTGATTAAGTGGAAAAGCATTCTGGATTCACTGACAGAGAAAGAACATAAAATATTGAAAGAGGAGACTTATGATAAGAGGTACAAAAAATATTGGACAAGTTATTCGATTAGAGAAGGTTCAAGTTCAGCTTTGAATGAACTTATACAAAAACTCCCTACCAGAAGTCTATATTTCAATTCTGAATTTGAGGGATGGCTGAAAGAAAAACGCATAGGTGCTTACTTGGCTGGTGTAATAGATGGTGATGGTTGCATACAAATAAGGAAAAGATATTTTGATAAAGGTTATGAAAAACTATTGAAAATCTCTGATAAAACTCCCCAGAAGCTCTTTACAATACAGCAATTACTTTTAAAAAATATGATGCCTAAAGGATACGTAACCGAATATAAAAACCACAGCGACCTATGGATATATATTAATAAAGAATTCGAAAAATGGCTTAGAATAAAAGTATTGCCACATTTAACGCTTGCTCACAAGATAGAAAGATTAAGCTCAGGAAGCCTAGGTGGAGAGCAGTAAAGTAATTTACTCTCGCCTAATGTAGTGGTTTAGCATATGGCCCTGTCAAAGGCTTGACGACATGAACAATTGGTTCAAGTCGTCTGTCTATGGTTCGGCCATGACCCGGGTTCAAATCCCGGCCTGGGCGTAAGAGTAGTTGAAATATGGCACGACGGCTTTATTTGATTGTATAAGCCGTCAAGTCTGAAATGGGCCCGTAGCTCAGAGCCTCTCTTTACGAGAGCCCAAGGGCTTCTGCAAAGAGACCCTCGGGAGAGAAACGTAAAAAAGAATTGGCGAGAAACCTGGTAGAGCATCCGGCTTTTATTGTCAAAATAAAAGCATGTTGAATGGTTTGGCCTGGTGCCAAGCCGTAATGACAGAAGCAACCGGAGTGTCGTGGGTTCAAACGGCAAGCTCGGATTCCAATTCGAGTCTTGGCGGACCTTGTGTCTGTCTTAGCCTGTGAGTCCCTCCGGGCCCATTTTATGTTGAACCAGAAAACCTATGATTTCAATCATAGGATGTATATACAGTTTCTGGTTCAACAGCTGTTGCCGAACCAAGAAAACCCCTGACTTTAGTCAGGGGTTGCAATGAGGCAACA
>Ga0180433_10001792_pt1 | contig 35128 bp, 36 predicted proteins | sample SS_ome_8_FD_132980 | JGI IMG/M metagenome (GOLD analysis project Ga0180433, IMG submission 132980) | Hypersaline lake sediment archaeal communities from the Salton Sea, California, USA - SS_1_D_1 metaG | ecosystem: Environmental > Aquatic > Non-marine Saline and Alkaline > Hypersaline >...
TAGCGAATAGCGCGGCACTGATTATTAAGCCCGGATACGCGGTTAAATGGAATAATCTATCCGCAGATCCTTCTACTGTTGCTGCAGAAGAAGGTGATATGTATTACAACTCAACTTCCCACGCATTCAAGTTCTACAATGGTTCGGATTGGAACGAGATCGCTACATTTACAGATAAGTTTAATATAGATGTGATCGGATTGAGAGATTTAGTATTACCATTTGAGGTAGATATATCAGCTAACAGTATCACAGATGGAGAATATGGTGGGATAATAGCAGATGCCACGGTTGATGATGGAAGTGCTGCCTTTGGTGATGCTCTCTATATGGCTTCGGATGGTCATTATGAACGTGCCGATGCAGATGCGACAAGTACAATGCCATGTACAGCAGTCGCACTCGAAGCCGGGAGTGGAGCAAAACAAGTTTTATTATATGGTATTATCCGTGAGGATGATTGGGACTGGACTGTGGGTGGCATAATGTATATATCCACAACAACAGGTGATTTCACACAGACAGCTCCATCTGGTTCGGGAGATCAAGTACAGGCGGTTGGTATAGCATTAACAGCCGATTCGATTTATTTCATGCCGTCACTTGGCGGAATCGTAGAAGTAGCATAGGTTAATTATGGCAACAACAACTATAACAGCAGATGTGTTCGAGGGTGGTGAGCAGCATGATAATACATATCAGAATGCGAGGCGAGCAGCTCAGACATCTTCCACTTATACCAGACCTTATGTTGGACAAACCACCGGCTCCGGCTATACAGTAGAGCGTTCAGCACTATGTTTTGATTTAAGTGGATTGCCGAGTGGAATAACGGTAAACTCAGCAAACCTTAAAGTCTATGTCCGCAATGATAACTCTACGACAGATTTTGATTTTTATGGATGTGAAGCCACGGTAGACTGCTCAAGCATTTGGACTAACACTATGTTCAATGATTTTACAGGCTGGGCGGATTCAGACAGTGCATTTACTCCGACATACTATACAGTAGCGCAGAACACTAATGGAATCAGTACGGCAGCATATACGGATATAGCACTGACCGCAACAGGTAAATCTAAGATCGAGGATTTAGCGGGTGGAGCGACCAAGATGAAGTTTATAATGTTGAGTGCTGAAGATATAAGTGCATCTGCTCCAAGCGATAGCGAATCTTTACAGTTTTATGACGTTGGTGATTCGGACAAAGAACCAGGATTGTATATAGATTATACTGAGGCTTCAGGATACGGCAATAAAGTTTCAACAGTATTATCGGCAAATATAGGCAGTATATCAGGAATACCAACCGCAAATATAGACAAAGTGAGTGGTGTATAATGGCATTTGAAACCATAGCAGAAAACAAAGTAATTTACGAGTATATCATCATAGCTGACAACGCTCAGTATGCAGGGACGGTCGCAGTGGATGACGCTGATACACTCGAAGAATATCTCCAAGACAAGTACGGAGACTACGAGGCTCAATCTATAATATGTTTAGATAAGTTCGTAGATGTCGTTAATAAAATTTAATTACAAAAGGTGGGCCAAAATGGAATTAAAGTTTGAAGATGTAATTGATGACGTCAAAATACTTCAGCATAAAGCTATTAACTTCCATCGCTTCATGCTGAAGTGTGTAGAAATCAGTAAAGCCGTTAAGACTGGTGTTACTGCTGTAAGCGACACAGAGATCGGTAACATGAACAGGGTTTACGAAGAACAGCGTCTAATACTGAAGAAGATGGTAGCGGATCTTCCTTGCATAGACAATTCAGGTGATATAGCGACCGCAAAAGCGGATGAAGATTTATCAACCGTTGACATTAACAAATCAGTACCTATAACTTAGCCGTTCACCGCACGTAAGCCGGGGTGAGTAGTAATTAGAGCTTGCTCCGGCATTACGGTGGTGTCAGGCAATAACAGTGAGGTGAACATGGCGAAACCTAAAACAATTAAAAAGGTGGAGAACGAGATGCCCATAGGCTCAGTAACTTACAAACAGTTCAGCGATGCTTTTCAGTCATGGAAAGCATTAACAGAACATAAGTTTGGTAAGGGAACATTTGCCTATAAGTTCGCGATGAAAACAGCGACCATTAACGATGCTTTTGATGTCTATTCAGCGGAAGTGGATGCCCTGGTAGAAAAATATGCCAAAAAAGATGCTCAGTTTGCATCTGCAAGGACATTCCAGGATGCTTCAGTTCGAGAAGAATATAAGGCAGAGCAAGCAAAGTTTCTCAAAAAGACAATGGTTATAGAGGGAGACAAGTTCGTATTTACGAACCATAATTTCCCTAAGAACTTCTTCTCGGCGAATGATTTTCGCGTATTATCTCCTTTCATTGAATTCGTAGTAGAGGGCGATCAAGATTGATACGACGAATCATTAGTAACTTTGTGGGATTGTTTACCAATGCGGACGCAGAGGATATTCCAAAAGAGTATTGTACTGTACTGGAAAATCTGCGTCCGTACAACGGTGAATTAATCAAGACATTCGGCTTCGGTGAAAAAGTCGCGGATAATTCAAAAACCCTGGACAACATATTTGTATTTCTTTCCGATAAGTTCAGTGCAGGATATCTTTATATTGCCGTTGCGATCAGTAGCAATACAGTAACTTTATATGGACTTGATACTACATGGAAGGCAATAGGCGATATAACCGAAGTAACATGGAGCGGAGATTCATATTATAGCGTAGATGCAAAAAATCCTATATTGGCATCTTACGACACTGTAAGATTTTATCCAGGGGCAAAAGGTGAACATTCAGGAAATACATGTGAGCCGATATGGTTAGGCTATATTGACAGGACCGTATTAGATGGCTTACTTACAGTAACGGCGAATTTTTATGATGAATCCGTCTTTTTGAAAACGCCAGTCAACGCATCAGCCGACATGACAGTTTCATACGAAGTATTGACAACAGGCCCATTTTCAGATGGTGATGTATATTATTATCGATATGCCTATATATACGACGGTGAACAGGAAAGCCTTTTATCAGAGGCGCTCAAGGTAACTTTTGAAGCGGATTCCTATGTTAAGTTTACGGCCGTACTAAACACGGCAAACTACAACAAAAGGATTACCGGGATAAAATTGTACCGGGCCACAGCAGTAACGGCTACATTTAACCTTGTTGAACTTATAGATTTTACTCGAACAACAGATGATTATAAATCAGGTAACGGCGGACAGATAGGGCGGACGCATATCTATATACCGGATTTGGATGGGGCATTGGCATTAGAAAACAGTGGTGTTCGCATAAAAATAGACGGCGGTGCTGCGAATGTTGTTACAGGTGGATATTCGGGAACGATGGATGGAATTCTTGACTTGACGGATAATGTTACATCAGAAAAATGGAATAAAAGTTGGGAGATAGAGCTTTATATTGATACAGGCCCCGGTGGATGGGATTGGGTATCTCAAGGTGTTATCGATGATGGCTCATACTGCGGTGATGGTGTTGTAATTGCACAGGCAGATCAGGGTGATGGAAACCTTGAGGATGGTGTTCTTGTATGGGATACAGCAGGCACGGAAAAGATCCGCGACATCCGAAACAATTATGGAAAGGCAATTCGGTACAATGGAACGGTGCTGACTGATGATGATAAAAACTGGAAAGCAGTTTATCCCGGGATAGGCATGTACTACATGTACGATTCAGGCGGAAATACAACAGTAACGATAGAATTTTTTGATAAAAAATATGAAGCAGGCCTTCCTGCCCCTTATGATATCAACGAAATATCTTTGATGAATAACGGCGAATTTGTTCATTCTTTTCAGCGTCGGACGTGGCTTGCAAATCTTGTGCTTGATGTCGGCGGCAGAAACGAACTGCGCCCTGAATGGGTAATGTACAGCGAATTAAATCAGCCGGATGCGCTCCCGGCTTCAAATACAAAGTTTATTACTAAAGGGCATGGTAAATACACTGGTATGACGGACATAGGTGATTATCTTGTTCTGCTCAGAGAGACTTCCATTGTTGTTTTGGATTCAAGCGCGGACAAAACAGATCCTACTTTATGGGGTGAGCGTGTTGTAGGAAAGAAAATAGGGAATCTTGCGAAGCATGGATATATTGACGTATTGGACAGGCTTTATGTTCCTTACAACGATGGTATCTATGAATTATCAGAAAACCATCTGGCAAGGGGTGATAAGACGCCACTTGAAAAAATGCGGATATCGGAGGAAATAAATGATACTTACCTGGCACTGACCAAAGCTCAGAAAGTAGCGATACAGTCTGCATATAACCCGGATAAAACTGAAATATACTTTCTTCTCGGTAGTGCTATTTACGCATACAATGTGATCAAGCCTGGATGGCGGACAATCGTTCAGACAATAACAGTAACCGCAGTCTGCGCGGACGAGGAAGATAATGTTCTGATCTATAATTTATCAGACAAAAAGGTATATTCATCCGGAGTAGATGGATCTGTTGCTATAAAAATGCGTTCAAAAGTGTTCACGAATGCCAGGGAACAGCATGGAACGCTGAACAGAAATTCGGTATTTAAGCATCTTGTAGTTACGTATCAGTCAGCGGAAAACCTTACAATGAAAGTATTTGCTGATAACAATACAACAACACCTATTAAGACATTTACGATTGCCAGTAATTCAAAAGTTGAAACAGTCAATCTCGGAGTTAAAGCGCGCGGTGAAAAATTCCAAGTACAGATAGAGGCTTCGGCGTCCAGTAGCGCAGTTAAAATCAATAAAGTAAAAGCAATTATAGGATAAGATATGGGCGGATTTTTCAAAACAATCGGGCAATGGGGAAGTAAGGCTTTAGGCGTTGCCACAAATCCCTGGGTACTCGCAGGGACAGAGATAGGGGCTGCCTTTCTCATGAAAAATAAAGCAAGTAAGTTACCGCGCCCGGAAAACACACTTGGAGAACTCAAGACGCTTGCGGATCAAGGATTAGGAAGCGAAGAAATCGACGCTTCTATGGCGCAAGTATATGATAGCGCGATGGATGTTGCTGCGCTAAGGCGCGGTTTTGTCAATCAAGCCGCAGCGCGTTATGGCGCAGGAGGTTCAGTTGCTATGTTCGGCCTGAAAGATAGGCCGATGGCACAGGCGCAGGATACGATTGCAGATAAACGTTTCGAGTTAGAGCAAGAAAGTTCAAGTATAAAACGCGAGGCCAGACTTAAATATGCCAACGTTTTGGATAATTATAATATGCAGAAACATCAGGCAGAGACGCAGGGGACACAAGCACTTCTTAGTGGTATCATAGGTGCGGCAGGGAATCTCGGGACCAGATTAAAGCAACAGGGACTTGACGACATGCAAAAACAAGGTGCAATCAAAAACATGGAACTGACCGATGTTAATATTGAAAAAATACGAGCCGCTATGGATATACAGCAGCAGACACTACAATCACAGAAGGATATTGCGCTATTTGATCAAATTATAACTGGCATCATAGCGATGGATGATGTCGATACTGCAAAAGATTTCATAGAGTTGTTCATATCGGGTGGCAATTGGAAAAATTTTAAGATAAAGGGAACGGCTGCAAAAAATTACAATAAGAACCCTATAAACTATAAGAGGTAGCCATGCCCGGAGCAGTAGGGAGATCTCAAACATTAGATGACCTTTTGCGTTGGATGCAGACAAAGAAAAAGGAAACTGCGCCGACTTACAAATTAAACAACATGCAGGCGGACATTCTTCTTCGGATGCTGAAAGGGAAAACTTTGGATGAACAGGCTGAGATACTTGGAATTACGAAAAATGCAAGTGCGGCATCTGAACAAAAGTATACCGAGAGAGAAGAAGCAATGCGCCGGATATCTACCGGGAAACCGCATGGATTAGGGGTGTCTGAATATACAGATGATTTACGCCAAGCAGATATGATGTTTTTGGGACTGGCATCAAAGTCGAGCAGTAGAGGCACTGACAACAAACCGTCGCCTGCGGGTGGTGAAAATTTAAACCAGGCCGCAATCAGGTTATTAAAAGAATCTACCGATTTAGTAGGTGATCAACAGTCGTTAAAAACAAGGATGGAGCGCTCTAAGTTCAAGGACAAGGATCCGGAGTACAAAACATTACAGAACGCTTTACAATACGCTGATACTCAATATCATGCCAAGCAAGACACTTCCGCATTTATCCCGGTATATCAAAAATACGCAACCGATTTCGGTATTCAGACACTTGAACAGGGCAATCAATTATATGAAAACGGCAAGTCTATACTGCTTGAATGGATGAAAAACACAAAGGGAAAAACAGAAGCGCAGATATATGAATACACTAAAGCATTGAACGATACGCACGGCATTAACTTATATAAAATATTTGAATTTATTCAGGACAGAGACGATGCTACAAAGCGACAGCCTGACAAGTAAAATAGCCAAATTCAAGGAATTACAAGGAACGGCAGACGCGCAGACGGTAGAAAAGGCAGATTTCACACAAGTCGCAGAACAGATGGCGCGCTTGCGAGAGTATATGGTTAAAGAAATAGGTAATCATATACCGGACCCGTTAAGTATAATAAAAAATCGCCAAAAGGCTATGGCGGATAGTGGCTTAACTCCGCATCCGGTTGTTCAGGATATGTGGGGGAGCCAGGAATTGTCAGCAGTTACAGCGATGGCAGATGATACACTTGATGCAATTACGGAAACGATGAAGCTTGTTTATCCTGAAGATTCACAGATAATTAAGACTGTAATGGATGGCAACGAAAATCTTGTTGTCAAAATGAATATACTGAATTCTCGATTGAGCAATGAAGAAAGAAAAGTTAATACAAGGAAGTTTTTCGATTTAGCATTGCCGCAGGAAAAGCCGCTTGATTGGTGGGATAGATTAAAGGCTATTAAAGAGGATCCGGGCCAGTTGCTTCCTTTTATATCTTCCGCACTTGTTATAAAGGATATGGCAAAAATTGCCCTGGCTGCAGATCGATTAAAAGATGGCAACGCTACCATAGAGGATACTATCCTTCTTCAAGAGTATATCAAGAAGCAGAACAGGGATACTACATGGGGACACATGGTAGTAGATATCCTGGCCCATATCCCGGCGTTCTTAGGCGAACTGTACGCCACTGGTGGGTTGTATTCAGCAGGGAGCAGAGCGACAGTCAAAGGTCTGGAAAAAGGCTTAAAGTGGGTATTGGGGAAACAGGCGGCGAAGCTACTTGAAAAAAACGCGGTTCGTTTTGGTTTAAAAGTTGTAGGTGGATTTGCAGGAACAGCAGCGCAGACACCCGCTGCCGGGGGATTAAGAATTGCAAGCCGGGTACAAGAAACGATGATGGCTGAACTGGAACTCAAGCAGACTGATAAGGATTCTTTCAGGGTAACAGCAATAGAAAACCAGGATAAATTTACTGATGCACTGTTTGAGGCAGGGCTTGACCAGTATATAGAAACACTCTCAGAGCATTCAGGGGCATTACTCCGGCTCGCAAAAAAGTCGAAGTATGGCAAGAAGATTGCTGACAAGGTTGGTAAACTCGCCTTTTGGAAGGCTGTAAAAAAAGCGAATCCTGGCAAAGACATGTCGAAATTCAAGGAAGCTGTTGAGCGAATGGGTTGGCATGGCATGATAGAAGAGTTTTTCGAAGAAAGACTTGGTTCCGGCGCAAGAATGATAACCGGGCTTGAAGATTGGGAAATGCCGGACCTAAAACAGTGGAGCGCAGAACTTGTCGCATTCGGTATCACAGGCGCAGGGTTTAATGCTGCGGAACGTAAGTTTGCACAACGACCGGAATCATCGGATATTGAGATTATCGGTTATATCGATGATGTTTTAGACAAGCCAGAAGATTTCGCTCAGCCTGCGGTTATTACTCCGGTAACTGAAGGGAATAAAGGGAAAGCAAAAACGGAAGCAGGCACAGAAATTGAATTTGATTATGTGATATCAGAAATGGAAAATGTACTGGCATCACATGATTTAGATTTACGAACAAACCCGGCATATCCAACAGAAAAACAGCCTCGGGATAGAAGTCGTACAGCATCAGAACTTCAGGTGCAAAAAATATACAAAGAACTTGATCCGGAGCGAATTGCTGAAAATGTTATGGCATCAGAGGGGGCGCCTATTGTAGATAAGCAGGGCGTTGTTGAATCAGGAAATGCCAGGGTTATAGCGCTGCAAAGATTGTATCGGGATCAGCACGAAAACAGCGAAAAATATAAAGAATGGCTTGTAGACAATGCAAAACGTTTCGGCTTAAATCCAAAAGACATCAAGAAAGCTAAGCATCCTGTTCTCTTGCGCAGAAGGTTGACGGATATGACGCCGGAAGAAATGCGCAATTTTGTCCATGAGGCAAATGTTCAGTCTACTGCCGCTATGGGCGCAGCAGAGCAGGCCCGGGCAGATGCAGAATATCTTGATGTAAATATTCTTGAAATGTTTGTACCTAATGAGACAGGAGAGATATATACAGCTAATAACAGAGAGTTTATCCAGGGCTTTTTTAATATTGTTATCGGCGATACAGAACGCGGCCGCTATATGGATGCAAAAGGCAACATTAACCAAGAGGGGATAAACCGGATCAGGAACGCAATTTTTGCTAAAGCCTATAGAGAATCGGCATCCCTTGAAAAACTGGCGGAAAGTCCGGATTCCAACATACGAAACATAATTAATGCTATGTTACAGATTGCGCCCGGGATGGCAATTCTTGAAGAAAGGATCTCTCAGGGTATGCGATACGACCTTAGTATCGCAAAAGATATCGGTTTTGCTGCAGATAAACTTGCCTTTCTAAGAAAAGAAGGTATCCCGATCGACGAATATTTAAGACAGTCAGACGCATTTGAGGAAATATCAGAAGAAACGAGACACATTCTCGGACTGTTCGAGCAATATAAAAGAAACACAAAAAAGTTATCGGCAATATTTCAAAATTACATAAAGAATGTCGAAGCGTTAGGCACTCCGGATCAGTCGGATATGTTTGGCGAAACGAAGCAGGTAGAAAAAATGCTTCTTCTCGAAAAGGCTATTGAGCAGGCCAATGAAGAAGTAGAGGATATCAAGAAAACAGACCAGACGGAACTTATTGACGTAAAGCCGGAGATAGAAGAAAAGCCGGAGATAGAAGAAAAGCCGGAAATACAAGCATTTTCAAAGAATTCTTACGAGGCAGGCATAAATGATGCCCATAAAATAATTGCTCCGGATAGTCGCGAAAATTTAGACGGTGGAGCGTACCGGGTTGTAGAAGAAGTCAGAAAGGAAATGCGTGCAAAGGATTATAATGCGTCATATAATTTGGGGATGTTGGAAAGGGCTGTTGTTGACCTAAAGGCACAGATGATGCCCGATAAACCGGATACACGAGATTATGTTGCGTATCATCATGCACTCCGTCTTGGCGGCATATTATTAGATAATATAGTCGCTGTAAGCCTTACAGCGGAGCAGTCAAAACTCATTCAGTATATTGAAGAAAAAGCCGAAGAAGCAGAGCCGCAGGAAGATAAACCTACGGAAGAAGCAGAACCCGATAGAAAACTTGCAAAGGAAACTATCGGTGCATGGGTTTCCGACCAAATACTTAAAGGCAATAAAATTACATGGCGCACACTTCAGAAGCAGGCAAACCAAGCATTTAAAGGAACGCAGGCAGAAGGGGCATATCATTCAAGAGATATGTATGATGCTCTTGAACTCGGCATTAATATGCACATTAAGAATCATCCGTCATATTACAAAACTGATGAACCATTAAACCATATATTCAGTACGCTTATACCGACCATCAAAGAGTTTTACGACAATATACCGACACAAACAACAAGGTCAGAAGAACAGCAGGTGCGGCAGCAGTTTTCTACTCCGCCCCATATAGCATTATTGGCAAATTATTTTGCAGGGTTGAGTGAAAACGATATATACCTTGAACCATCTGCAGGGAACGGCGGCTTAGCCGTTTTCGGTAGTAATACCATAGGGGCTAACCGAATATATATCAACGAAATAGACGAAAAACGCATTGAAAGTTTAAAAATACTTCGAGTATCAGATAAGACTGTAACAAAAGAGAATGCAGAGCATTTGAACGCGCTTCTTCCGCAGGATATACAGCCTTCCGTAATTGTGATGAATCCGCCTTTCTCGCAAGCAGACAGGCTTGCAGGCGAAAAGAAAGATCAGAACATAGGTGTAAACCATATTATCAGTGCATTTCAGCGTCTACAACAGAATGGCAGGCTTGTAACGATAATAGGAAGTAATCAGGTCGATAGAGTTAAAAAAGCATTCGGAAATAAAGTAAAAACCGGATATCACATAAGCGGTATTGTGGGAATAGCAGGCAAGGAATATTATAAGTACGGAACCACGTATCCTGTTACCATAATGGTTATCGACAAGGATGATAGTGGCGCACCTACCCACAAGGCTTTTATATCAGAGGAAGAATTCAATAAAACTGAGTTAAATTCAGAAAATTATCAAGCATTAGAGGATATATATGAGAAAAGAATACCTGCAACAGAACAGCCTGTACCTGAATCAGAAGGTAAAGAAGATTCTAAAAAGCCCACTTCCGGAGGAACTGTATCTCCTTCAGGCGGCGGAGCAGGAACTTCAGGACATACTGGCAAGGGAACAGGAACGGACGCCGGGGCAACAGGATTATCTGAACAGTCTGATGTCGTACCTACTAAGCCTACTGAAACTACCCCCGAACCAATCGTGGAAACTGCTGAATCCGAAAGCACATCTAAATCCAAATCTGAATCCGAAGGAACTTCAGGCACAAGCGCTGGATCTGGTGGAAATGACGTTCAGGGAGTCGATGAATCGGGAGCAAAGCCTGGCACAAGCAAGTCAATATTAACGATGAAAAAGCGCGTAATAAACGAGGACAAGGAAGAAGACGTTGCATTTTCCCCTTATCAAACTACCTATCAAGTAAAGGGTGCAAAAAGGCATCCCGGCGCACTGGTTGAAAGTATCGGTATGGCATCGGTAGAGTTACCGAATATTACCTATCAAACTTCATTGGATCAAGATTGGATAGAAAAAGGTGTTGTATCTGATGCGCAGGTTGAGAATGTATTGCTTGCAGGAGAAGCGCACAGCAAAATGTTGCCAAACAATACGCGTAAAGCTATGTTTTTCGGTGATGGCACAGGCTTCGGCAAAAACAGGGCGATATTAGGCGTCATACGCGATAACTGGAATCAGGGCCGAAAAAAAGCACTATGGATTACCGAAAACTTTAAATTATTCGAGGCTGCCAAAGAAGATGCGAAAATGATGGGATGGGAAGATATCAACATTGAAAAGCAGAATAAGTATGGATACGAAGAAATAGACATGGATGAGGGGATAGTTTATACAACATATAAAACTTCTACAAGTTCGGGAAAAAGAAAATCTACACAAGAAACAATATCTCGGACAGACCAGTTATTAGAATGGTTAGGTGCGGACTTTGATGGAGTTATTGTATTCGATGAATCACATAATATGCGTAACCAAACAGGAAATAAACCGAGCCAAAGAGCAACAGAAATGTTCAATCTAAGAGAGGCACTTCCTAATGCTCGGATCGTATTTTCATCTGCGACAGGGTTTACTCAGCCGACAGAACTGGCATATCTTGAACGCTTGGGATTATGGGGCGAAGGAACTCCATTTGAAGATTATTCATGGTTGTCTTCAGGAATAGAGGCGCGTGGTTTGTCTGCGATGGAATTAGTGGCGCGAGATCTCAAATCAATGGGTGTCTACACGTCTCGTAAAATATCCTATGAAGGTAGTACGGTAAATCTACAACGGCAAGAACTTCAGGAGCATCAAAGAGAACAGTATGATTCCACTGCTGAGACATGGAATAAGATGATACTGATGGCAAATGAACATATAAACGAATATCCAAAAAGATTGCAAACAAGATTTCGAAGCCAATTATATGGCACAACACAAAGATTTTACAATACGCTGATTATCGCAATGCAGGTTCCTAAAGCCATAGAACGTGCGAGGTTTGCGATGGCGAAAGACCAAAATTATGCTCCGGTAATACAGCTTGTCAATACAGGTGCAGCGCAACAGGACCGGGAGTTGGCAAAGCAGACAAAGGAAGACCAAATTGAAGATCTTGATTTAAGTCCAGCAGTAATGCTCAAAGAGTTTATAGAAAACTATTATCCAGTATGGATATATGAGGAGCAATTGAATCCGAGATCAGGTGAGATGGAAAAGGTCAGAGTTGAGCGCGATGGATTGCCTGTTGAAGATCCTGCAAAAGTTGCAGAACGCAAAGAATTAATTATGGAAGTTGATCAGTTAATGCTTCCTGAAAATCCACTTGATCAATTAGTGAATGAATTTGGTTCTAATCGCGTGGCAGAGATAACTGGCAGAAAACAGCGCATTGTGATAGACAAGGAAACTGGCCGGAAGGTTTTGCAGAAAAACCGAAGTGATAAAGTAAAACTGAAAGAAATAGAGGAATTCCAGGCAGGCAAACTTGATGTATTGATATTTTCCAATGCAGGCGGAACAGGAGCCAGTTATCATTCAGATTTGCGCGCTAAAAATCAAAAGCGCAGATTTCACATAATGTTACAGGGTGGATGGCAGCCGGACAAAGCTTTTCAGGGGACAGGAAGAACAAATAGAAGTAACCAAGCAAATAGCCCGCATTATGAAGTGATAGTTACAGATGTACCTGCTCAAAATCGTTTTATGTCTACGCTTATGCGCAGATTTGATCAGATGGGTGCGTTGACTTCTGGACATTCAGAATCGACTTCGCAGGGCATGTTTGGTGAATTAACTTCTTACGAAAACAGATATGGCGGAAATGCAGTATATAACTTTTTTCTGCAGAGTTTATTTCACAGCACAGGATCTATAAGGCCTGAAATTGTTGAAAATTGGATGCAGTTATTTCCTTATACTGAGCAGAAAGACCATTTGAATACCAATGCCAAGAATATAAGAGTTAAAGACTTTTTCAATAGAATGCTGCAATTACCGTTCAAATGGCAAGAGGAAGCCTTTCGGCACTTCGACGACATATATCAAATGATTGTTCAGGACGCCATTGAATCTGGAAGATACGATGCAGGCCTGAGAAACGTCAAAGCGCTATCCGCAAAAGTTACAAACACAAAAGTTTTAAATGTTAACGAATACGGTGCGGAAACATATTATTCAGAGATAGAATTAGAAAGAACGGTGAAGAAAACAGAATACGGCGAAATACTAACATCACATCGAAACTTCTATCGCAATAAGCGCAGTGATATGATATGGTTTCTGCGCTCTACGTTTCCCCATACAGATAATTATGGGAGTGTTACTAATCGGGTATTACTTGAAAATATTGTAGGTAACAAGCAAGTTATTCAAGAAGGTGAATTTAATCAGAAATTTAACAAGATAGCAGATGCCGATGCAGAAAAGGCATGGGAACAGGAATATAAGAATACTCCGGATATCAAAAAAGAGAAGATGAATATTATCTCAGGTGCTTTGCTTTCGATATGGGACCAGTTGCCAAGCGCACAGAATTCGCAGGTAATCCGGATTATTACCCCCGAACACGAAGTGATTGGGATGGAAATAAGGCAGGGTGATATTGAAGATATACTGCGAAACTTTGACGAGTTCGAAGAACAAAAAAAGAACATTATAACGCCTGAAAAAGCTTATCACGAAATAATGACAAATGGCATGGTTGTATTTTTGATGGACGTAAAGGCCCGGCTGATGAAAAATAAAGTTAGGGATGAAATGCGTCTTGAAATGGTACTCGATGATTATGTTGATAAAAAAAGAATATTGAATCCACTTATTAAATTAGGCGCATATTGGGAGTATATCGGCGGCAAAACGCGCTTGTTTTTCCCGACATATCGCGAAAGTGCAGAATTAATAATGCAGACGCTATGGAAGAAGCATCCAGGATATTTAAAGGCCGGAGCCAGGTCGCAGGACGAAGGCAACATTATAACGGATGAACAGTATTTGCGCGCCCGACGAGATATCAACGACCACTTAAATAATAATATGGGATTCGGTGTTAATCCACTTGCATATTACGACATGACAATTATCGGCGCGTATCATATAGAACGCGGTGTTCAAAGGATTGTTGATTTCATGCGTGCTATGAAGAAAGTATTAGGCGGCGCATATCAGAAAATGACGCATATATTGTCCGATATCTTCCAGAGCGCAAAGAACTACATAGCGAAACGCGAAAAAAACTATGAGCCGATGCCGGATGAAACGGTGTCAGATGAAGACGTGGAACGTAGCCTGGAACAGCAGATCCAGGCGCAACAAGAGGACTTTGCAGCTATAATCGATAATTACCATGCAAACCGCGATGAACGCATTCAGGAGGGCAAATCTAAGGCACTCCGATATCAGAAAGCGTTAGCAAAAGCGGTGGGGCGCAAGAAGTATGATGAGGAAGTTGAGAAATACGATAAGGCAATTCACTTGTATATTGACATTAAAGATGCGAAAATGTCGGATGAAGATATTGCTATGTATCTTACGGATCACGGAGCGGGTGAACTTGAAGAATTAGGTATGACGCAAAACCTTACTGCAGAGCAAAAGGATATCGTTGAACTAAGTCAGAATTTGCCGGAAGAAGTTCAGAAAATAGCAGATGATATCATAAGAAACAATAAACTCACCGGAGAATGGGCAGTAGAGAACAATCTGATAAACAATGCAAAAGACCATTATACGAGGCGCCTATGGAAACCTTTGGATGAAGCAGGCATAAAACGGCTTGAAGCATCACTGCGGCGCAAGTTCGGCACGTCAACAGGCATGGCAAGACAACGTACTTATGACAGTATTCTTTTTGGATGGGGAATTGGCAGAGAACTTCGCATCAATACAGCAACAAACGCTCTATCGAGCGCTAATGAAGAACTGGCGAAAACACTCGAGGACCGGATACTAATATCACTTATGAAGCAAATGAAATTATTGCAGCACGACCGGGCAACAGGGTGGGATGTAGTGGAGCATCCTAACTTTACAAAAATGCGATGGAAGGGCAAGATAGAAAAAGGAGTGATTTACGACCGGAAGACACATTTTATAGATCAGGAAGGAAATCTATTTATAAGAGAACCGTTATATGCCCCGGCGCACATTGCAAAGCGCCTGAACAGAATTCTCGGTACATCTAAGCTACGCGGCATGAATCCAGTTACAGATGCAATGATAAAATATAATGTAGAGCTGAAGCATCTGATTCTTACAACATCATTTTACCATCATCAGGCATTTTTGCGTTCTTACCTGTTTGGTGGAACGTTAGGCTTTAGCAAAGATAAATACAATATTGCGAAGGCTTATAAAGAGGGGATGAAGGCGGTTGAAAATTTTCACCCGGAACTGGCGGAACTGGTGCGCGGTGGGCTGACACTCGGTAAGACGCTTGACTTTACAGAGGCGGATTGGCGTAACAGGGATAAGACCAAAATCGGTGAAATACTGGACGAAATTCCCGGGGCAAGTATTGTTAAGGATAAGATTCTTAAATTCAGGGATTATCAAACAGACTTCCTTTTTAATAAACTCGGGCCTGCGTTAAAATCACAGGCTGCTTTACTGGAATTCAGACATTTATTAGAAAAACATGAGGAAGAGCTTCGCAATGGAACAATGGAACGGCACGATATCGCCAAGATGGTAGCCAAACTTATGAACGATGACTTTGGCGGACTACATCACGGACGCTTAGAGCGCGATCAAACCATGCAGGAGATATTCCGCTTCTTTACACTTGCGCCGGATTGGACTGAATCGAATGTGCGGAGCATGGTGAAAATACTCGTTGAAAGAGATCCTGTTACAAAAAAAATGCGATTAGCGCGTGGCGCCGAGGGTGCAATGTATCGCCGATTCTGGGCGCGTGTCGCAATAAAAGGCTTAACAAGTACCACTGTATTCAATTTATTGTTAGCTGCCCGGGAAGCAATGCAAGATGATGATGATGAAAAATCTTATTGGCAGACAGTTTTCGAAAGATATCGCTTGGCATGGAACAGAGGAACGCTTCGTTGGCTCGAGGTAGATATCACCCCGCTTGTTAAAGACATAGAATCTTTCGCAAAGCTATTCAGCGACAAGGCTAAGTTTTACAACGCAGATAGCAGATATTATTTCTCAATACTCGGACACTTCAAAGATCCAATAAAGTTCACGACACATCCCTTGCGCAGTGCAAAGGGGAAAGGTTCCGTTGCATTCGGATTGCTTCAGGATATGATAACAGGTGAAGATTGGGCAGGCAGGCGCTTCACATCGTTCTCAGAGCTTCTTGGAATAGATGATAAGGGTGTATATAAGACTACCAGGCCGGGGAGATATAAGAAAGGTGATCCTAAAGGTGGAAAGTTGAAAGGGCAATTAGTAGCGCGTGAGTACGGCAAAGGTAGATTTGGTTTCAGTCAAATACCGTCATTCCTTTTGTATGAACTCAAGGGATGGCTCCCGATCCCCGTACAAAGCACAATAGGTTTCTTGACAGGTGAAATGGATGCTTACCTTGCAATCGGCCGTAGCTTAGGCTTCATGGTAGCGCAGACATACGGTCATACCGACATTGATTTCTTGCTATCAGAAGCAGAGGACCGTATATTTACTACTGATGAGCAGGAAGAACTTTTTGAATTCATCGATAATGCGGATATGTCTGAGCCAGTGAAAAGAAGAAAAAGGAAACTTTTTAATGACTATCAAGATATATTAAAGGAGAGTAAATAAAATGGCAGGACCAGTATTGATATTTCCAGGCAAGCTCAATAATCTCACTGCGACCATAGCGCAGACAGCGACATTGAGCGATGCAGTTAAGATTGAACAATTTAACAAATTCGGCCTATATGTACCCGCAATAGATGAGGCGTCTATTGAATTCAAGGTGGCGGAAGCGGAAGAAGGAACCTATGATTATGTCTACTCAGACAATAAGACCACAAAAGCAGTTACCATAAACGCATCAGAAGGTGGTTTTTATGTTGACGCAACAATCCTTGAGCCGTTGTTCCCATATTCCTGGATCAAGGTTGAAGTCGGCGCAGCACAGAACACGGCGGCAGTGGAATTTATCTTCATTGGCAAGGTACTTTAAAATGTACGTAAAGGGAAAATTACAGCCAAGCGTAGATATCATACGCTTGCAGGAAAGTTTTGTCTACGGCACTTTCGGTGTTATGCGAATCAACACAGATCCATTATTCGTAACACTTGAACCGCCGGACAAAGAGAATCTTGCCAACAAAAGCAGCATTCCGGCACAGCAATATGAGTGTGAAATGACTGAAAGTCCTAAATATGGATGGACATATAAAGTCAAAGATGTTCCTGCTCGCACAGACATACTGTTTCACCCTGGTAATATAGACGAGCATACTCACGGTTGCATACTATTGGGGATGCAATTCGGTATACTGAATGGTGAAAAGTCTATATTGGCAAGCCGCGATGCCTATACTCAGTTCATGTCAATTATGAACGACAAGCCATTTATTTTAACAATCAAAGAGGTGTACTGATGTTAGACATTATATTAAAAAGATTAGGAAGTGCAGGTCTTAATCTTGTCAAGGGATTAGTGATGAAGAAAGGTACCGACAAAGTACGTGAATTGACAGGTATTGACCTGTCAAAACCGGAATTGTCTTCAGAAGATCTCGGGGCATTGAAGAAATACGAGGCAGAAAACGCGCCAAAAATCTTGGAAATGATTATAGAAAGAGATATGCACTCTGAGACACAAGTAACGAAACGGCACAAAACAGATATGCTCAGCGATTCTGTTCTAAGCAAAAACATTCGCCCGATGTCGTTGATCTACTGGTCGCTGATGTGTCTTGTTGCAATGATATTCGTTACCTTTTATAGCGCTCCGATGGAGATATTCTACACGTCCTGCGCTACAACTGGCACAATATTAGCGTTCTATGTAAAAAAACGATCCGACGACAAACAATATACAATCGCAAATATAGCATCAAATTACATTGGAGGCCCGAAATGAAAAGTAAGGATATGTTTCACAGACTTCTCAACGTATTCTTGATAATGGCAATCGCCTTTACCGCCATTGTTGCGTCGTTGATAGTATTCACAGGCTTTAAAGCTGATCGCCAACGAACAGTAGATGACTGGTTTATATCATTCACTCTGGACGGCGCTGCAGATACAATGTATATAGTGCAGGCTACTGGTAGGCTTGATACCGTTACGCAGTACAGTCAATCTATGCTCGACAACGCAATAAATGTTTTAAATGATGATATATACTTCGTTTCAGTCGGTTACGATACTACATTCGGCTTATGTTGGACAAGCAGCGAAAAACCGGAAATAGACATTGAACGCGCACTGGTACAAAATAATTGGATATCTGATACATTAGGAACAAAAACAACAAGCAATCAAATCGTAAGAGAGGCCAAGCTGTCAAGTGTTTGGAAAAGCCTTACAGACAGTCTTGATTCACATAAATTCCCCATAGTATATAGCGATACATTATCGGCCGGATATGTTGTTTATCGAATATATTATGGCGATTCCGGACATAGTGCAAGCCGCTCAATTCCGGTGGGGTTCGGTCTAACCAAAAAATAGGACTATTGAGAAAAATGATGAGGGATATTTACAAATATGGATATCTTAACTTTGCCAGTTGCAATTAGCTTTGTAGGTGTTATGATTGCCTTGTCAACATTAATAATGAAATTTATTCCGCAACGCATGAAGCTACCAGATAACGCCATGACGGAAGACAAGTGCCAGGCTATTCACTCAGATTTAAAAAGCGACATTGCTCACGATACCGCTACAAAAGAAGATCTTAAAGTCTTAAAGGCAGAAATGGTATCGAGCGATAAGTTCGACGCTACCATCAAAGGGCTTCATGACAAGATGGACGCTAATCAGGTAGCCAATAGCCAGTGGTTGCAGAATATTTCGCAGAAGCTTGATAAAATATAAACGATTCTTACCCTAATCTCAATACAGCAGCCGGACGACAGGGGGGAATGCCCTATTCTCCCCTGTTTTACGTTAAACATAGTTAAATACAATGAAAATAAGTTATTGACAATGAACTTTGAATATGTTATATTCGAGTATGAAAATACGCGCATCTTACCTTACAGGTTATGCGGATTGTTCTCGGCGTACTTTTCTCGACATGTTCTATTCGGAAGCAGAGGAATTTGGGTATGAATTTAGGCGTCCGGTACACCATGTAGGCGCAGCGATAGGAACGGCTTCCCATCGAGGTATAGCAACGGATCTGCAGGGCATAAAAGACGGCAAGCTCATCACTCGCTCCGACGCAGAGGCGATAGGCATTGAGAAATACCGAGCATTATCCGCCGAAAGAATCGGCTACGACAGCACAAGTCAAAATGCGAATGTAGCTGAAAAACACATTCGGAGAATACTGGCTAAATACTACCACGACATTCATCCAGGCGCTAAGCCGCTACATGTTGAAAAAGAATTTAAAGTGAAATACAAAGGCTTCCTGATCGTCGGTCATCCGGACTTGATCGAAACAGATTTTAAGGTAGTAGATTTCAAGACCGGAGCGCGTAAAACACCCTATCAAGCACAATTAGGTATGTACGCTAAAATACTTGAAATTATTTCAAAAGAAAAGTGTGGCGGTCTTACAGTTGCACATATCCCGCGCAAAAAAGATATGACGAACCCGGTATTGAAGAACTATATATATAATGTAGAGGCATCTATAAATCATGCTATATCTTTAGTCGATAGTATAATAAATCACTATAACACATTCATTGAGACAGAAGAACCTTCCCATATTCTTGCAAATCCTATGAGTTATCTCTGTTCAAGAAAGTGGTGCAAGGCATACGGAACGGACTTCTGCGAACTGACAAAGGAGTAGGCACAATGTTTGGATTAGGAATGCAAGAGTTAGTGGTAATATTCCTTGTTTTCCTGCTGATATTTGGCGGAAAGCAGTTACCTAAACTGGCGCGCGGTATGGGTGATGTAGTAAAGGAATTGCGCGGAATTGGCAAAGAAATTGAGAAAGATATTGACGAAATTCAGGAGGAAAACAAATGAAAGGACAGGAATTAGTTAAACACGTACAGTCTGAATTGTACGACAGCGGCAAGAAAAAGGCAATAGCCAAACTGTTACCAAAGTCGATGGATGTCGAAAGATACATTCATTCAGCGATGCTCTCGATAAGCAAAAGTGCGCGGTTGCAGAAGTGTTCGCCTGAGACACTGGTTCGGAGCGTGATCGATGCCGCGGCAATGGGTTTGGACTTTTATCCATCAAAGGGACATGCCTATCTTGTGCCAAGATGGAGCAAAAAGCGCAATGGCTACGAGGCCCATTTTCAGCCGGGATATAAAGGCCTGATACATCTATGTGGCAAGAGTGATCGTATCCTAAAAGTTGAAGCGAGAATTGCGTATTCAAACGAAGAATTTCAGGTGATTGAGGGAACAGAACCGCGTATTCACCATGTGAAAATCATTGATCCAAAAAAACGCGGTGATAGAATGTGCGTGTACGGAGTTGTTTTCTTCAAGGAAGGCGGAACGCAGTTTGTTGTATTGGATTTCGATTGGATCGAAAAGCATGTTATTAGCAAGTCTACGAGCAGGGACAAAAATGGTAAGCTTGTCGGGCCTTGGGTTGACGACCGGGACAAGATGGATATGAAAACTGCGATACGGCAAATATTAGACCATGTATCTTTAGGTAACTTTCAAGAGGATTATCAAGAACGGATGGTTGCCGCAATTACCGCAGATAACGATGGGTATGAGGTTGGCGTAAAAGAAGATGAAGATGATGATATAGCTGAAATTCCGGAGCCGGAGCCGGAAGAAGAACCAAAAAAGCCGAAAGCTAAAAAAACATCAAAAGGCAAGAAAGAACCGGAGCCGGAGCCGGAAATAGAGGATGCGACATTCGAAGAAGTGCCTGAAGAGCCGGAGCCTGAAGAGCCGGAGCCTGAAGAGCCGGCATCAAATAGCCCTGCAAGCGCAGGCACTACTGAACCTATGGACTTCTTTTAAAAAAGGAACGCGAATATGATGAAATTTAATATAGCAAACTGGAAAGGCATCCATTCAGCAGAGATCAAACTTGATAGCGTAACGCTTATTAGCGGAAAGAATGGTGCAGGCAAAACTTCTATCCTTGAGGCGATAGGGGCAGCCATTCATGGCGAACCAATGATTTATGATGGGATAACAAAGCGTGCCATGAAAGATGTTATTCATGCTGATCAAAAGCAGGCAGGCGTTGAAGTCGATTTGGGCGGATATAAGTGTTTTCTTAATCTCCCGGAAGTAACAAGCCATGCAGAGGGCGAAGCGAAACCAGTCAGTAAGTTTGCGACCGGGTTTTCGGATATCATGGAACTAAGTAAGCGAGAGCGCTTTCGCTTTCTTAACGAACATTTCATGCAGCCCATTACAAAGGAAGAACTGCTCAAAGAGATAAAAGACGCTGAAATGCCCGATGATCAGTTTGATCGATTATGGCAGACAGTTGAAGATCTTGGATGGGACGCCGCGCATACACAGATACGAGACGCCGGGGCCAAACGTAAAGGGCAGTGGGAGTATATTACGGGCGAGAACTATGGCTCAATAAAAGCGGAGAACTGGCTTCCTGAAGCATGGACGCCGGATCTGTTGAACGCTAAAATGGCAGACCTGCAGACTGAATACGATAAGCTAAAAAAAGCTTTTCATCTTCAGGAAGCAGGTGTCCTTGACGATAATGAGCGCGCCAAACTGGAAACGTTGGCAAAGGAACGCAAGAAATATTACAAGACTTTGGATGAGTTGAATGAAAAATATAGTTTTGTGAGTGAACAGATACTTGACATGGTGGAAGCGCAATATGCGCAGAGGCAGACTATTGACCTTCAAGAAAAAACAATGGAATGCCCTGAGTGTAAAACTGCCTTGTTATATATTCCAGGTGATAATAAGTTGGAGTGCGCAAAGGGCGTCGGCAAAGATGCAGTCAAGGCGGCAAAAGGTATTTTAAAAGAACTGGAAGCGGACAAAAATAAGTTGAACGAACAACAGGTTGATATCGACAAGCAACGCAACGAATTAAAAGACCTGATTCATAAGGCGGACGCGGCGAAGGAGAAATTGGAATCCGAAGCCGCCGAATTCGATCCGGACCTGCAAGCCAATTACGAAAAAGCAGAAGAGCGTTTAAATAGCTATAAAGTGCGTGCTGAGGCATATAGTATACATCAACAGATACAGCGCATCGCTATTGTCGTTAAGGCTTTATCCGAAAACGGTTTAAGGTTAAAAAAGTTGGCCTTAGTTATTAAGGGGTTGAATGATATGTTCGACACTATGACCACTGGTACAGGGTGGAAGCCAGTGGTGCTTGATGACAAAATGGATATCACCTACGGCGGAAGACCTTACAGCCTGCTGTCTCAGAGTGAGCAGTTACGCGTAAAAATCATGTTTCAGCTATTACTCACGTATCGCGACAAGTCCGCAATCATGTGTGTTGACCGCGCAGATGTCCTTGATCGCGATGGGCGCAATGGGCTACTGACATTGATCAAGCGTGAAAATATTCCCACAATAATCGCCATGACTTTAAACAGCGAAGAAGAATGTCCGGTATTTAAAAGCCTTGACGGATGGCGTACATACTGGATAACTGATGAACATATAGCAAAGGAAGTAAAAAAATGATAACACTCAACGGTGTGAAGTATATTTCAGTCGCGGAACTCGTTATACGGTGGAACAACGTCTATTCCGCCGGAACTTTGGCTAACTGGCGCGTTCAGCAGAAGGGCCCGAAGCATATCAAGTGGGGCGGTCGTTGTTTTTATGATTTGCGCTCGGTGAAGAAGTATGAACAAGAAATGGAAAGGGTAAGCAAGAATGGAAGTTAGCCTGCGCGATTATCAGTTAAATGATATTAACCAGTGCAGGGAATACTTCCGTAAATATAAAAACATCTTGCTTGTCGGGCCAACAGGAAGCGGCAAAACAGTCGTATTTTGTTGGATTGCGGAGCAGGCAAAACAAAAAGGTAAAAGGGTTCTTATTCTTGTCCATCGACGAGAACTGCTCGACCAGACAAGCAGACATCTTGATTTACTCGGAGTTCGGCACGGTCTTATTGCCCCTAAGTGTTGCCCCACAGGTGATTCACTACAAATAGCATCCGTACAGACGCTTATTCGGCGTTTAGGGCAATATCCTGCCCCTGACCTTATAATAGTGGATGAATGCCATCATTCTGCAGCAGGATCATGGCAGACCATCCTTGACTATTACCCGGAAGCAAAGCTATTAGGTGTAACGGCCACTCCGGTGCGGCTTGACGGTAAAGCTCTCGGGAAAAAGGCAGGGGGATACTATGAGGCCATCATTCCCGGACCGACCATTCGCAAGTTAATCGAACTGAAGTATCTGACACAACCTGTTGTATTTGCTCCGCCGTCATTAGTGGATTTAACGAAAGTAAAGACGCGCTTTGGCGATTATAGTAAACGAGATCTCGCCAACGCAATGGATAAGCCAGTTATCGTCGGCGATGCAATCAAGCACTATATTAATATTTGTGATGGTGTGCCTGCGATCGCATTTTGCGCATCAGTAAAACATGCAGAGGAACTCGCTTTAAAGTTTAATGAGAAAGGCATTCCATCAGCTTCGATTGACGGCAAACTGGACGATTACACCCGGCGCTCAAGAATCCACGGCCTTGCAGAAGGCAAAATACGCATACTCACTTCATGTGAAATTGTGTCGGAAGGAACAGATATCCCGAAGGTGGGGGCTGCAATACTTCTGCGTCCTACTCAATCACTTGGACTGTACTTACAGCAAGTTGGTAGGGTATTGCGCCCTTACCCCGGGAAAAAGCATTCGATCATTCTCGATCATGTTGGTAATACTCTTCGACATGGGATGCCGGATGAGGTTCGCTCCTGGAATCTGAACGAGGGAGTAAGGCCTAAGAAAAACGGCGAAGTTGTTCCGCGTTTCAGGCAGTGTGAAAAATGCTTTTTCTGCTTTGGCTTGCACTTGACGGAATGCCCTAACTGTAAACACCCGGTTACTATTCAGCATCGTAAATATGATGAAGTGAGCGGTAATCTGCAACAGCTTAATCCGGATGAGGTATATAAAGAATGGCGCGCGGAACGGTCGGCTTATGCAAGAGAAGTCGCACAATGTCGCAATTTGGGTGATTTTAAAAACATTGCAAAGGCTCGCGGATATGATCCAAAATGGGCTTATATCAGGTGGAATATCTATAAAAGAAAGATGAACATATAACATAGCGAGGTAAGGAATATGTCTGAGCGAATCCTTCAAAAAAACATTATAAAAGTATTATGCACTCGACGCGATTGCAGAATCTTTACCAACGATTCCGGGCTTGCATATCGCCCGAAGCCGGGAACGAAGTTCAATGTCAAAAACTTCAATCCGATTCACTATGGATTAGTCAAGGGCGGATCAGATATTATAGGGTGGAAGACCACTACGATTACAGAGGACATGGTAGGTAAAAGGATTGCGGTATTCCTGGCATTAGAAGTGAAAAGGCCGGGCAAGCGAATGAATGTTACAGAGCATCAGAAATATTTTCTCGACGCCGTTGAAAAGGCAGGCGGGATAGCCGGAGTAGTTACCAGTGTAAAACATTCAGAGGACATATTAAATGAATACACCCCTTGATTCTTTTTTAGCGCACATATCCGCCGTAAAGAATCATGGTACCTACTTCACAGGCAAATGCCCGGCGCATGACGATAAGCGTAACAGCCTAAGTATAACTGAAGGGGAAGACGGCGCCGTACTTCTCAAATGTCATGCAGGATGTAGTCCTGAAGACATTGTTTCGGCGCTCGGAATGCAAATGATGGATCTCTTTCCAAAGAAAGAGAAAAAAAGCGGCGAGATAGTAGCGACATACGATTATGTCAACGAAGAAGGCAAACTGATATATCAGGTATGCCGTATGGAAGGGAAGAAGTTCTTGCAACGACGACCAGACGGCAAGGGCGGATGGATCTGGAACTTAAAGGGAGTGAAACCAGTGCCTTATCGCCTTGACAGGATAGTTAAAGCCAATCTGGAAATGCCAATAATAATAACGGAAGGTGAAAAAGATGTACACACTTTGGAGCAGCAGGGATTTGTATCGACCACAAACTCCGGCGGAGCCGGAAAGTGGAAGCCATCTTTTAATCGATGTCTCAAAGGTAGACGAGTTCTCATCATTCCTGACAATGACAAGCCCGGTATGGAACATGCCGCAGGAATCGCTAATTCTCTTGTCAAAGCTAAAATACGATGCAAGGTTATCACTTTGCCCGGACTGTCTGAAAAGCAGGATATTACAGACTGGTTCAGGCTTGAAAAAGGGACAGCCGATGAACTTAGAAGAATTTGCAAGGATGCTGATACGTGGACCTATAAGGAAGTCGACAATTCAAAGGGGAATAGAGAGCAGGAAACGGACAGAGGAACACAGGGAACGCCTGAAATCTTTGGCACTGCTCCCTTCAGTGCTTTGGGGTTCTGGAAAGGCAATCATTACTTCATTGGAGAGCGCGGACAGCAGATAATCGAATTCAAGCCGGAGAACATGAATCCGAAAAGCCTTACGAATATCGCAAATATGGCATGGTTTGAAAGGAACTTCCAGTACGAAGGGAAGACTAACTGGAACTATGTTGCTAATGCACTGGTTGAACACTCTTTCACGAAAGGCGTATTCGACGCAAATCAAGTGCGCGGTACAGGGGCATGGTGGGATGAAGGGCGCGTCATTCTCCATCTTGGTGATAGGCTGATCGTAGACGGCGAATATACTCCCATCCTGGACTTTGAAACAGAGTTCATCTACGAGCGCAGTATAAAGTGCGGGATTAACTTCAAAGATCCTATGAAGATGGAAGAAGCGCACGAAGTAATGAAGCTGATTGACATGCTTGCATGGGAAAAGAAGATGTACGGTAAGTTTTTTGCCGGGTGGATCGTTCTCGCCCCTATATGCGGAGTTCTTGCTTGGCGTCCGCATATCTTCCTGACAGGTAGACGCGGATGCGGTAAGTCATGGGTGGTACGTGAGATCGCAAAGCAGTTGATAGGAAACGGCTGCTTATGGGTAGAAGGGGATTCGACCGGACCGGGCATCAGACAGGCGTTAGGGCGCAATGCACTTCCAGTCCTATATGATGAATCGGAATCACATACAAAAGCCGCACAGGAACGGATGCAGGCCGTTATAGAGTTAATGAGGCAGGCATCATCGATCGGCGGAAAGATCTTCAAGGGGACTACTTCCGGGAAGCATCTTGACTTCCACATTCAGAGCATGTTTTTATTGGCTGCGATCGGCGTTAATATCACCCAGGCCGCAGATATAAGCCGGATATCTGTTCTTTCACTCGGGCAACATGAGCCGAAAGAAAAACTGGCAAAATTCAAAGAGATCACAGAGACAGCGATATCGCTATTGAATGCTGACTACTGCAAGCGATTCAGGGCGCGGACCATAAGCCTTATACCAATAATCCGGGAGAATGTTATCACTTTCTCAGAGGCGATCGCAGAACATCTTGGGGAAAGGCGCGTAGGTGATCAGTACGGCACGTTATTAGCCGGGACATATACATTATATAGTAATAATACAATCACAGCGCAACATGCCCGGGAGTTCATCGAAGCGCAGGATTGGGAAGAACAGATTGAGGACGAAAAAGAATCGGACGAATGGACGGTACTTAATGCGATACTTCAATCTGTTGTAAAGATAATGGGAAGCGGAACCCATTATGAAAGGACAATTATCAGGCTCATCCAAATCGTTGCGGGCATATATGATGATGAGTACAAAGATAGTGTGATCGTAGAGACTGGCGCCCCTGTTGATGATGATATCAACGAAGACCGGGCGCACAATACGCTCAAGGCTTTTGGTATTCGCATAGATAACTTTGAAAACGGTAAGATCATGCAAATAGCGCGCTCTCACAAGGGCATAGCGCGCATTTTACGCGATACCGCATGGTTACGGTCCTATGATAAGTTTTTATTAAGAATCAAGGGCGCCAAGAAGGGAAACCCGACCACTTTTGAGACGGGTATAAAGGCGCGAACAGTTATAATTCCATTAAGTCTAATATTTGATTGAAAGGAGAAGCACAATGGCATTCTGTTACTCACACATCATGAGGTGTATTTTTGGCGCAAAAATGTATGACGATAATAACAAAAGTATGTTGACGGTCATTGGTACGCAAATTGAACCGATTGCGCCGCCTGCTATAAAGGCCGCAGCACCGTTCAAGTACGTACTGCCGAATGAGAAGCCTACAAAAGAACAGAAGAAGGACGCGAAAGTTGAACTATTTCTTGGCCATCCTGTTCACGAAGGTACTATCCTTAAATGCGATTTTTCCATCACCGTAGTCGAAAGGAATCTTCAAGAAGAAGGATTTAGTAATTGGCTTTACTGCGACAAGCCGCTAAAGGATACGCTACAAATGCTCGTCAATGATTACGTCGGCGCAGAATTTCACGAAATGGAACTGTTTTCCAAAGGAGCGCAAAGAAAGATCGTCTCTGCCATAGCGCATCCTGGAACTAATTTGAAAGGGGGCAAAAATTGAATATAGGAAAATACAACATCACGTTTAAGTACATGACAATGGTTATAGTGAACGCTTGTCTACTTGTACTTGCCTGCATATACTACGAATCGCTTTTTATACCATTTCTTTTTACTCCCCTAATCGGAGTAACTGGCGGTTTTTCATACTTCTTCGGCGAGGGACAAACCGAGGGAATGACATTCGTCGCGGACCACTGGTTATGGAGGTGGATCTGTTTTGGCCGTTCAATATACGGTCAGTCTATAGAAAAGCAAAGATTAATAAGGGAGCATGACTTCAATGACCTGAAGACATACCGAATACCGCAAGCAGAATACCACCGATATCCGAACAGAGCAGGAGAATCTATCGGTATTGTAATACTGATATACTTCGGGTGGCAGTTAGGGCATGAAATGACATTGGCGCCGACATGGTGGAAACTCCCGTATGCTCTCATCCCGACTGCCTTGACTTATCCTGTATATAAATGGCGATTGGCTAAGAAGTGGGATACTGCTGCGCCTTATTCAGATCCTTATCAACCGGATTGAACACTTATAATCGTAATAATAGAGGGTAAGTAGTGCCTATGATTGCCTGATAGATATATCCGACGCGGTATATTGAGTGCTAATAATCACAAAAGAAAAGGGCAGCCATTAAATATGACTGCCCTTATTCTATCCATCAACCACTAACAGGGTAAGGCTTTTATGATGCTTTCGAGGCAAATACCTGAACGATATCTTTCTCCGGCATGTCCAGGATATCGTTGCCGATGCGTTCAAGTTCTGTCTGCCTGTCTTGATTTTCCTTACCGACTTCGCGCGCGACTGCGGTTACTGCGTTAACCAGTGAATACTGATTATTGCCCCCTGTTTTGTGCGCGTTTTCAATGTATTCGGAAAGAACTCCCTGCGTTTCGCCCTTACGCAGTCCGAATTTTTTCTCGGTAACTTCCATCACGTCCTGAATCGGTACTTCTATCTTGCGCTCTGATGCGGCGCGCAACTTATTCAGGCTCAGATCAAAGTTAGTGCGGTCTGTTAATGCCTTCACTGCGTCTCTCGCTTTAAGCGCAAACGCCTTGTCTTCTGCTTCTCGTGTATCGTTCTGAATGTAATTGACGTTGACATTCTCGACCATACCTTGACGCCTTCCAACGTGGATCTGTGCAAGGCTCTTGCCAGTAATAAGGCCGTTTTTACAGGCATATTCCCAGACGAAGTTTTCAACTTTCAGGGCGCCGGCGCCAACTTCACTATTACTGATCACCGTACCACTTGCAACTACCCTGCCCGGGATAACTTCCGCTTGAACAGATTCGAAGATGCACTTGAGGTACATGCGCTTGTCCGTTATACTGGCACATTTAACAGTCAATTCTGTTTCCTGCAATACCGGAATGATCTCAGAAAGCAAATCATAGTTATCCATAGTTCGATAGCTGTTAGATAGTATCGCTCGGATATAATTGTCTTCAGTCCGGATCAGTACAGGATTGTTCATGTTCTTCAGCCAGTGATTCACATTCTCTGACATCAACTCGGGCGCTTCTTCCATCATCTTATCATAATAGGCGCGCGGAATCCCTAACTTAGAAGCGAACTGTCCATGTGCATGACTGTTGATCGGCAATGTAACAGGACCGAAGATAAGCATATTGCTCGGGCCATCGTAGTATGCAGCTGAAGGCTTCACCTGATAATCATGTTTTGTCAACTGCGAATACTCGACCGCCTTGCATAACTGCGCAAGTGGATCTGTTCCGTTATCGTCAAGCCAATAGTCATTTTTCTTGCCGATCTCTGTTGCTTTTAATGTTTCCATGTTCTTACCCTTTCAATTAGTTATATGGAATATAGTGGATTGTAGCCTTAGTTTTAGTGTAAGATATGTAAACTATTACAGCCTAATATAAGGAATCCAGGCGGACATTAGCCCGCCCTTCATCCTGTTCAGGTCGGCTCGCTCTTATATTTCGCTAATGGTTACTTCATCATTTCGAACCGATACTCTTATTCTTGGATCATCGGAGAGCGCCCTAAAAAACAGATTGCGTTCCCAAGTCATTAACTGGTATGCCCTGTCTACTGTATGCGCATAACTCCATCTTGATTCGTCGATAAAGTCCTGCTTCGCCAGTGCATACACTCCGGGCGCATAGGTATATGCACCCCATGAAAGCATTGTAAACGACTGCCTGCCTTTCTTCATGCTATGATTTTTAGTTTTCATAGCAATGTCTCCTGATTATCAAGGAAATCCGTCTGCCTGCCTTCGGTTTCTCTTGCCTGCAAACTATCATCATCTACAACAAAATAGAACCAAGCACCACAACAATTAATGAACTGCTTATCCTTGATGCCGAGTGCCTTCGCTTCGGTTTTACTTATCCGTGTTTCCGGAATACGCCGTCTGCAATCTCCGCATAACGGAAGTGTTTCGCATAATGCGTATTGTTGGCTCCCGCATATTTCACAGGTAGTGATCATTTGCTTACCCTTTCTATTATGTGATTGATTATAATAGGCTAAATGATTGTAAGAACATGAAAGGAGCGCAGGCAGGTATTTACTGCCTGCGCCAAGTGGGACATACTATTTTTTGAAAAGTGTTGAATTCGGCACTTTTAATTCGACCAAGAATTCATAATTGCCGTTTGAGTAGTGATCCGGACAATTATAAAAGACGCCCTTTTCTGTTAATGCTTCCTGAAGTTCATATGTTCCGAGGATTTCATAATCTTCCGGATTGTCTACAAATTGTCTATGTGCGGCGAGCCACTCAAGGTAATAATCGGCTACGTCATTAAGCCGGGTGAATATCTCAAGATATTCAACCGATCCAAAAGAAATTCCGATGCAAACATATTGCTTTTGAAACGGATGTGCGCTGTCAGGATAGTAAATGTGTACACCGTTTCTTGCGTACTGATAATAATACTTTTCGTCCATATTATCAATATTACTAATATCTTCAGCTACATAAATACCGGCTTCAAGTACCCTCAGTATGATGGCCCGGAAATATGGATCAAAGGCATCTGCGAATGCCTCACGAGCCTCACAATTTTCCGGAGGCTGTTCCAATGCAACTTTGAATAAGTGTTTGGTATTCAAAGGCATTCTGACAAACTTACGGTCTCGAGAATTCTTATGCACATGATCGGCATTTACATTTTGTAAAAATATACTCTTCATGTTCTTACCCTTTATGTTGTTAGTAGTGATTAAAACATAATTGCGGTACGAGCGCATAACCCTGCGCCTTTCGATATTATAACCTTTTAGTCGTCGCTTACTGACATAGGCGAACTTGGCGACCATGTTACGATATATTCTTTTTCACAAGCTTTGCAAAACATGAACACGTCGCCTTCGATATTAAAATTGAAGTCCCAATGAACTTCGCTATCTGTCTGTAAGTTTTCACCGCAGGAACATTTGAATTTAAACTGATCTACTTTCTTATTCATTCCTCATCCTCTTATTTTATATTATATGTTAAAGAACTATGTAAATGCCTAATATGCGGGAACAAGTCCCGCATTTCAGGGAAGCAGGGAACAGTCGTTCAATAACTGTCCCCTGCCTGTTCTTGTTTTGTTACTCCATATCCAATTTAGCGCCGCAGTTATGACACTCGTATGAATACCTTGTTATAAATGGTTTTAGCGCTTCGTCAGTAGTTACCATGTCGCTTTCCTTTAATATCTTCACAAGCGCACACCCTGAAGCTGTTCTGCGGAATATTTCGCCACCACACTTGCATTTGACCTGCTCCGGGATGTTATATTCATCAAGTGCATTTTGGATCGCTGTTTTTACAATTTCCCACCACAATTCACCGAATGCGTATTCAATTCCTTTTTGAATTGAATGTTCCATGTCTTCAGTAAAGAACCGGCGGGGAATAGGTGTTTCGCCTGCCTGTAAACGATGGTAATTCATTTCGTTTATGATCTCGGCGACGTCTGCCCTTTGTAGCGCATAAATATTACAATCAGGCTGTTGTACGCTATCTTCTGGGCGCTCAACTCCAAATCTCTTGTACCAGCACTCTTCACAGTAGATATTGTCCTTCGTTTCCATGCGAGCGCTGACTTCTTTCCCGCAGTCAGCGCAGTAATCGGGTGTCGTTAGACTTATCATGTTCTTACCCTTTATGTTGTTAGTAGTGATTAAAACATAATTGCGGTACGAGCGCAGGCAACAATCAGATTATTTCTGCGCAGATTCTCTGAAAGTCTATCAGAACCTATTTCGGGTTATTAGCCGTACTTGGCTCACAGTCCTACGCTTGAGCCGTACCTGATGAAAATTGTTTGTCTTTGCCACTCAGGAGAGGCGCAGAGCGTTAAACCCTGCGCCAGTGCTACCATTTTAACTGATTATTCGCTCTTGCCTGTATTGCGCTTCTTCCTGTGTTAATGTGTGAATACTATCAATATCAATTCCATTATACCGTTTTCTAAGGAAGTTCATCCGTGTCTGCGCTGTTACAAAGTCATTGTATATTGTTGCCAATTTCGGATTAGTAAGAAACGTGTCCTTATATCCTTCTGCTTCGTAATAATACAGTGTAACACCCTGAACGATGCGCCATTCGATTATATACCTGTCCATTAGCCACCTCCGCAGTTATTGATATTAACCACTTCAATATCATGAATGTTAATGCCGCCGTATTTTGAAGTTAATTCGACGATTTCTGTAATAGCGACTTTTTTGTCGTAGTATTTTTTTGCGTCGTAGGGAAAGGTACAGAAGTCTTCAGTACCTTTCCCGGAGGACACGTAATAAAGGCGCACATGCGGAGCGCAATTCCACTGAATAATAAATATTGAGTTCATTTCGAGTTCCTTCCGGCTTTAGGTTTGAGTGGGGCTTGTATTGAATTACTCCGTAAATTTATAGAACCCGACGGAATTGCCGTTAGTGTCGATGATTATATTTTCACTCTTTAATTTTGTTTGAAAGTTATTTCTAAGATCAAAGCGAATTCTTTCTAATATTTTCAGTATTTCAAGTTCTGATAACTCTTCGTTTCCGTCAAAACCGTCATAAAAAGCCGAGTTATCACATTTTATTTCGATTGTTAGTTTCATGGGGTTGATGCTCCTTTTTTTTTAATTAATAGCAATGCACTGTAATTCTACTTCAAACCCCTCAGCACAATCTAAGCAAAACCAATATTGCGTAATAGTCGAGCCATAACATCCGCTATGCTTGCTGTGTCTGCTCAATATCATCTTTACACCGCCTCATCCTCCTTAACCCTATTAGCTACGATAAACACCGGCGCCTCATCCTCTCCAAACACTTGTCCGGCATCGTCTACGATGATCTTGATTTGCGCCTCCATTGTTGCCTCAGCGACATGCTGTATTTTCCAGTCCGCTTCATAAAGTTCGGACTTAGCATATTTAATAGCAGTCTGTAAATTATTGCATTCACCACCATAATTAAGGTTTTCATTGCCGTGCTCATCGATAATGGAGTACTCAATCCTTGCATGTTTCATGTTTCACCTCTCTATTTTTGTTTTATGTCAATTTAGCTCGTTGTTTAACAGTTATCGCCGGCGATAATAAGTCGGATGATCCCACTCAAGGCTGTCTACTCCCTTGTGCTGTAGTTGGAGCTTGCAGACCGCATAGGTCACCTTGTAGTCTACATCCACAGAACTATATATGTCATAATCATCAGATAGTGACTGCTCATACTCAACGTTGGCCTCTTCGAAAATGTTATATGGAGCCTCTGATTCGGGGATGCTGTCCCACTCACCATCACTTAGATCATGCTTGATACAGTCCTCAAGCCCACAATCGTAATCTTTGACAATCTGATACGTCGGCCGGTCAGCCTCACCGTGAGCCAAGTAATAAATACTCTCAGACAACCCATCAATAACCGCTTGTGCTTCATCTCTTGTCTCGTACTCTACTATGTCGTCATAGTAGAGTGACTGCTCATCAAGGTCGCCCTCTGTTAGATAGTGATTATCGGGAGCACCGAGAGTGCCCGCATAATAATGATAACGCTTAATTATCTGGTACATGTTAGTTCTCCTTTCACAAAAATTGTTTTATTTGTTAAAAATATTTATTGCTCTTAAATTTTCAAGATTAAAAGCAATTTCATTACATAATTGAATCATTGCGTTTCTAAAATCGGTTGCAATAATGTGTGAAGTAAATTTTTCATTACTTTCTGCAATTTGAAATTCAACAATAAATGTTTTAGTTTCCATTATTAAATCTCCCTGTTTTTGGTTAGACGTAGCGTAGCGCATAAGGCAGGGATTTGAACCCTAAGAAGTTCTTTCTCAACTTCTCGTACCTATAACACCCTATGCAGTAGTTCAAGGATAAGATTTCATATATGTCAAAGATCGAGCAGGGAAGCCTTTCGAGTCCTTCCGGCTTTAGGTATGAGTGGAATGGGTTTTGGTTATAAGCCTGTTGTTATTCCTTCCAGTTTGTTCTTGTGTCCCGGTTATGCGACCGGGTGCGCCGCAGGCGCATTATAACCTTTTTATCTATTATTGTCAAGTGTTTTTTTAAATAGAGTGATATTTGAGGCTAAAAAAGATAATAAAAAAATAGCGCTGTTTACTCTGTTCCATTAATTATTTACCAAAAAAAGATAAAAAAAGACGTGTTTTGTCCCCTGTCTACAATGTAAATCATTGCCGGTAAACGACTTATGGAGTTCTGTAGACACTGTAGACAGCTTGTAGACTGTTTTGTAGACAATGCAAGTGCCAGTAAAAACAATGTGTTATGCGCTGTTTTTTTAGCTGTCTACAAAAAATTCCTAAAATAAGCCCCCTATATAACTTTTTATATCGATATTCACAAATCCCCTTACATCATCCCCTGTTAAAAGAATTATCGCATGTATCATTTTTATTTGTTTCTGTAGACTGTATGTATTTATGTATTGTATGTTATTGATTATACTTAACTTATACTGTCTACAATATTGTCTACAACGTGTCTACAAGTCTACAAGTCTACTGTAAGTTATTACCAATAAACAATTTAATGTTGTTGACTTAAATCTATTTATAAAAAAATGTTGACTATGAATCTTCCTTATTGTAAATTCAGTACAATCAGTGTGATAACAATTAAGGCACAATCATGGACTACTGGCTCTTATTCTACATAATGTCAGGCTCACTGCTGTTCGGATACCTCTCAGGATTCTCGCACGCTTATTATCGAAAACAAATGAACTCTATCCAGTTACCTATTTCTATTAAATTACCCGGTAAATCTGTGCCTAATTACATTCAAAAGATCATTGACTATTCACCGGTTAATGAACTGATCGTTACTGAAAATGAAGTCAAAGCAAGTAAATATGAGGAAGTAAATAAA
>Ga0180433_10001793_pt1 | contig 35109 bp, 23 predicted proteins | sample SS_ome_8_FD_132980 | JGI IMG/M metagenome (GOLD analysis project Ga0180433, IMG submission 132980) | Hypersaline lake sediment archaeal communities from the Salton Sea, California, USA - SS_1_D_1 metaG | ecosystem: Environmental > Aquatic > Non-marine Saline and Alkaline > Hypersaline >...
ACGAAATTCTTGTAGATCTTTTGGTAACCCTACAGCCAACCGAGCAAGTTCGGGTTTTTTCATAACTTCCTCCCTAGACATGTAACTGATAGTTACTGGTAAATCTTGATGAATGATTTCGTTTGCTTCATTCACAAAAGCTTGCAATTTCTCAGGAGAATAATCCTCCATAGAAAAATCCATTCGACTTTTATCGATTTCAATCTGATTGCCAGTAATTTTAGCATTCGCCTTTCTATACAAGAGATTGCTTATCAGATGACAAGCTGTATGGGATCTCATGAATTTATATCGCCGCTCCCAATCAATTTGACAAGATACAATATCTCCTTCATTCAAACCAGGTTTATCAACTTCATGACTGATTTCTCCCGAAAATTTACCTACATACACAACCTTGAATCTGTCTCCATTTCTAGTAATTGTTCCCTCATCCCAAGGTTGCCCTCCAGATTTAGGATAAAAAGCAGTTTTATCAAGCACTATAAATTTGCCATCCGTTACTTTTAGTATCTTTGCATTCCATTCTTTTAGATATGAATCATTCATGTATAAAACATCTGTCATAGTCAAGAAAAAGAATGAATTACTTATATTTCTATTATTTCAAATCACGAAGATATGGAAATCATTTCAAATAATTTGGAGAAGTTTATGATTAAAAAGAGAAAAACAAAAAGTGAATCTTACATTTTATCAATTATTTTTCTCATAACAGATTCTCCCGCAGCCCCTACCATTATACCTCTTTTTACTAACGCTTGACCTTCGACTTCAATAGTGTTATTTAAAAGTTCTCCATTATTAAAGAACAGGAGTGTAGGGATAGCGGTGATGCCGAACATTTCACCTAAAGGACGATTTTGGTCGAGATCTACTTGAATTAATTTTATCAAGCCCTCGTCTCTTAATTTATGTAAGATTGGAGCAACGAACTTGCAGGGCCCACACCAAGTCGTGTAAATATCTATAAGGAGCTTTCCCTCCGAAGGAGCGTCAATTCCAACCGATTTCAGTTCAGACACGTGCATTTTAATTTTTCATCTCAATAGTATTGTTTTTCACAATAATTTTGATTAGTTAATATAATTGTGAAATTAATAAATTGTTTTTTATTTTAAAAATCGGGTTAGTTATTAAATATGTTTACTTTATTTTATAAGCATTAAATTCGTTGTTTTTTTCAGATAAAATAATTTTTAAATTCTACTATAGATATTAATACATATTATTATCATTTTAAAAATGTGAAAACACATGGCGACACTTGATTTTGAATTTCGGAACAAGATTCTCGGGCACGATATCGGCTCCACTTTAGCTTACTGCTATCAATGTGCGACTTGTAGTGGCGCGTGTCCGGTAGCACAAGTAACAGAAGGCAGGTATAATCCTAGAAGGTTGATTTTGGACAGTCTTTTGGGACTGAAGGAGAAAATATTTGGACCAGAAAATTCATTTAATATCTGGGGTTGTACGGTATGTGATACATGTGACGAAGTATGCCCACAAAAAGTGGAACTTACAGAAATCTTTGTCATCCTAAAAAACATAAGCATTGAAAAAGGCGAAGCTCCGACATATTATACGGGGCAAGCATCGACGATTTTAGAGAATGCTAAGGCGATTCCAATGCAACCTGCAATAGAGAGAAGACGGGACCAATTAGGCTTGCCCAAAATTCTGGAACCCGATGTTGCTGAAGTTAAGAAGCTTTTGGAAATAACAAAACTGCCTGACAAGCTCCCAAAAAATGTTGAATAATTTTTTTATCTTATTCTTCCTATAATTAAAAACAAACATTTAAACAACATTTCATTAGAATGTATAATTTAGATCACATTTAATTTAAATAATTTTATAAGAGTGTGTAGATGATGACAAGAAGACCTATTATCGGCGGCAACTGGAAAATGAATAGGGGTACTCCAGCTGAAGCCAAAGAAATTTTAGAGAAGTTAATTCCCTTAGTAAGAAATATCAACTCTGTTGATACAGTAATTTGTGCCCCATTTACAGCATTGTCAGTAGCTTGTGAAGTTGTTAAGGGAACAAATGTTAAAATTGGTGCGCAAAACATGTATTTTAAAGAAAAAGGGGCTTTTACTGGAGAAGTATCTCCTATTTTTCTAAAAACACTTGGCGTTGATTATGTCATTTTAGGACACAGCGAAAGGAGAGATATCTTCAAGGAAACAAATAAAATAATCAATAAAAAACTAAAAACAGCGCTTTCAATAGGATTGAATCCCATTGTTTGTATTGGTGAGCATTTAGATGAAAGAGAAAGTGGAAAAACGAAAGAGGTTGTACAAAATCAAATTAACGAAACCTTCAAAGATCTAAGTAACGAGGACATAAAAAGGACTGTAATAGCTTACGAACCGATTTGGGCAATAGGTACAGGAAAAACGGCCACTCCAGAGCAAGCAGAAGAGATTCATATCTACATTCGCGAACTTTTAGCTGAAAAATTCGATGATGATACAGCTGAACAAGTGAGAATTCAATATGGCGGTTCAATGAAGCCTGCAAATGCTAATGATCTACTTTCACGTAAAAATATCGATGGGGGTTTGGTAGGAGGCGCTTCTCTTCAGTCAGATTCGTTATATGAGATAATTAAAGCTGCGGAAAACTCAGTAAAATAATCATTATATAGTTATTTTGAGAATATTTCATTAAATTTTTGAGTTAATTTTGCTGGAAATTCTCCTAGATAGCTATCAAATTTAGAAATCAGAAGATAATAATAGGGTTCGAAGAGTTTTTCTCCTAAGTGTTGTTCCGTGACTCCAACACCACTATTTCCAATATAAACCCAGATTTCTTTTTCTTCGTAAATTGATTGGCGATAAATCCATTCAAAAGGCGGAATTGTAGAGATTTGAGGGAGATTCCTAAGAATTTCTTTTAGATTTTCTAATGAATATTTATCTCCATAGGTTTCAATTGGTGAAAGGTCAAATGTGGAGATGCATATTCCTTCAAGACCATAATCGTTCATTTCATCCAACAATTCTTTGCTTAAATCTCTAAGATCTTCTTTAAAATTCAAAAAATTATTTCTAGCTTTAACATCATCTAGAATTTCCACGATTCTATCTATTTCCGGAGTTAATAAGGGATCTCCAGTCATTAATGGAATTTTTGGCACGATAATCGTATTATAGATTAATTTTATTTTTTCACGAATGGAGTTATGAATGAGATAAGTTTCTGAAGAGCATGTGATCAATGTTTCTGAAATTGTATTACCTTCAGCGTCTTTTCCATCTAAATTTAGTTTTTCTTTTTGTTCTTTTTTTGATTGAAATTCTAACATGAAAATCTTTTTATTTATAGCACGAGAAAACTCAAACAACGCTGAAATCAAACCTGCTGTGAGTTCAAACATGGATTCCATTTCAATTTGTTCCTCATCTTCCCTATCATAAGAGAAATCAAAAAACCGGAGAAATACTCTAACACCTTCTGGGATTTCTTTTACCAATTTAGTGAAATATGGATATCCTGTTGTTGTTATGATTGTAATCTCATAAATCGTCATTGATTAAAGGAGAATATTTTTTCTTATCAATAGAATCTTTCTTAAAGATCATCTCTTATTAAGATTTAATATTTTTGTATTTTAAATAGTTTAGTTAATATAGAAATAATAATTCAGAATTTAGATTCTTGTAATAATCATTAAAGAAAATAATAGATTAAAAAAGATCAATTAATTATCAGTGCTGGTCTTCCTGGTAGTGATTGAGCTGCTTTTTTTAATTCTTTCGAATCTTTTTCAAATGCAATATTAACTGGACAATTAAATTTTTTCTCGATAATGGGTTTTATATCTTCGAAAAATGATAATTCTCCAGATGGAGAGAGTGTAATTTTCGAATATTTTCCAACATTTTTTAAGATTTTTCCAACAAATTGACCAATAGCTTTTCCATGTTGTTTTAATTCACTTTCTTTCATGATAATCTTCATAATTTCTCCTTGATTTTTAGTTTTATCAATTATATCCATTAAAATCGAATAAAAATCAAATTTCCATTCGTCAGCAATTACTATTTTTATTTCATCCAGTTTTTCTTTTTTCATTATAAGTTTTATACTATTAATATCATCATTGACATTATTCATTAATTTCCATTTAAAACTACTTTCTTCCGTAAGTAATGCTGTATCGAATGAAGGCCAAGAAGCTAAGCTTATGTATCCTTTATTTCCAATCATTTCCCAAATTTCTTCGGTCATATGAGGGGCGATTGGATGTAATAATAATGCTAATTTCTCTTGACACTCTTTATAAATTTCCTCTATTACTCCTTCATTCTTATATTTGGTAAAATCAGATGTAAATTGTATTAAACTATTAACTGCATTTCTTATTGCTATTTTTTCAAGATTCTCAGTTACTTCTTTACACGTTTTGTTTAGACGGTAGACTATTAGCGTGTCTCGTATGGTACTTTCCTTCCTAATATTCGTGCAAGGCTCTGATAATAATTGAAACGTGTTTTTGATAAATTTTGACGCAAATCCAACACCTTCCTCCGACCATTCCAAACCTGATTCTGGGCTCGCTCCAAATAGAATGAAAAATCTTGCAGAGTCGGCGCCATATTTTTCCATTATTCCGATTGGATCAACAGTGTTCCCAAGACTTTTACTCATTTTTACACTTTTTAAGACATAAGCAGTTCCACATCGTTTACAGTTCATATCATGCATATCAGCTTTAACTGCGAACGTATCGCATTTAGAACAATAGGGATGGACTTTATTTATCATTCCTTGCGTTAATAGTCTTTGAAAGGGTTCGTCGTGTGAATGGAGCCCAAGATCGCGACTCACCTTGCTCCAGAGCCTAGCATAAAGGAGGTGCATTATGGCATGTTCTATTCCGCCAATATATTGATCAACATTACCCCAATAATCAACAATTTCCTTTCTATAAGGAACATCTTTTAAAGGTTGAGCATCACAAAACTTGAAGAAATACCAGGAACTATCAACAAAGGTGTCCATCGTGTCTGTTTCTCGTTTGGCTTGCTTACCACATTTAGGACATTCTACATTTAGAAAGCTTTCACTGGTTTCTAGTGGATTCCCTTTCCCCGTGAATTTTACATCTTTAGGTAATTTAACAGGTAGATCTTCATAAGGTACAGGAACGGTTCCACAACTATTGCAATAAATAATCGGTATTGGGCAGCCCCAATAGCGTTGACGAGAGATTAACCAATCTCTTAGCTTGTAATTTATAGTAGCACAACCCATATCAATTTCATCTAACTTTTCCGTAATTGCATTGATTGCGCTTTTATTTTCCATTCCATTAAATTCTCCTGAATTTACTAGGGTTCCATCAGCTTCATAAGCTCTTGTCATTTTTACAGCATTGAGTTCATAATCAAAAGGTTGAATAACAACTTTAATAGGTATATTGTATTGCTTAGCAAACTCAAAATCTCTTTGGTCATGTCCAGGTACTGCCATTACAGCTCCCGCACCATATTCGTATATTACAAAATTGCCTATATATATGGGAATTTCTTCATTTGTCATTGGATTGATGGCATTCTTACCTATGAATAATCCCTTTTTTTCTATATCTATATCAGATCTTTCAAATTTGTTTTGTTTCATAACCTCATTATATAAATCTTTAAATTCTTTTTCGTATTTCGTCCCTTCAACCCATTTTTTTACCCAAGGATGTTCGGGAGCGAAAACCATAAAAGTAACTCCAAATAGGGTATCTGGTCTAGTAGTAAAGATATCTATAGTGCGATCTTCCCCAACTATTGGGAATTTAATAATGGATCCTTCAGAACGACCAATCCAGTTTCTTTGCATTACTTTTACTTTCTCAGGCCAATCAACAATATCCAATCCATCAAGCAATTCATCAGCATAAGCACGAATTTTTAAAAACCATTGGGAAAGAAATTCTTGATCGACATCGGTATTACATCTCCAACATTTTCCGCCGTGTACTTGTTCATTGGCAAGGACTGTAGCACAATCAGGACACCAATTAACATACGAATCCTCCTTATAGGCAAGATTTTTTTCAAACATTTTCAAGAAAAACCATTGATCCCATCGGTAATACTCGGGATCGTGACTATATATCATTCTTTTCCAATCGTATGAGAGTCCAATTCGTTTTTGTTGCCCTTTTATGGCTTCAATATTTGAATCGGTCCATTTTTCGGGATTTGCACCATGATCTATAGCAGCATTTTCAGCAGGTAGTCCAAAGGAATCATATCCCATTGGATATAGTACATTAAAACCGTTCATGCGTTTATATCGTGCAAAGGAATCTCCGATAGAGTAATTACGTAGATGTCCCATGTGAAGTGCAGAGCTAGGATAGGGATACATTTCAAGGACATAATACTTCTTTTTTTTAGGATCCTCATTCACTTCGAAGATTTTATCTTTTTCCCATCTCTCTTGCCATTTTTTTTCTATTTTTTGAGGTTCATAATCAACCATACAAATCTAACCTTTTTTTTTATTATATCTTTAATCTGTAGTTTATTGAATAAAAGACACATTAAATCATTTTGGATACTATTACGAATAAATGCCATAAATCTTATTTTTCACTAATAACTGTCATGTATTCATTTTTATTTCTTTTTTCTTCTTTTTTTTTTGGATTTCCAGAAAGCAATAAAACCAAATTGACCTTTTATTAATCGACACCACATATCAAGCAATCAAATTCATGGTGAAAAGAAAAGAGAAAGGTCAAATTTGCTTGCTTTCGCTATAGTAATAATAATAAATCTATATTTAACAACTGCAAAACCATTGAATTATTGATATTATTACTATTTGAAATCATAGTTATATTAATAATAGCATTCCTACAATAATAAATATTTTCATTTAAATGAGAAGTGAGCTATTTATTCCTTTTCTTATCCCATATTTTTTTTATTCTAATTGCTTTTTCGTATAAAGCTTCCACCTTATCGCCAATTTTGTTGAAATCGTGTATTTCTATAGCAGTGTTATTAGCATTTTTTACAATTTTATTCCTAAAATTAGTATCAGATAAAATTTTTTGAATACCCTCAATAAATTCCTCAATTTTTTCAGCTTTAAAACAACTCTCATCATGAACAACCCAATCGTAAGCAGGTAAATTTTTAGCTACTATTGGTAACTTACAGATAGCTGCCTCAATCAAGGGAATTCCTTGATTTTCCACCCGAGAAGTGTTTAAAAACACATCTGCACCATAATAGGGTTCTCTTATATCGTCGTAAAAACCAGTAAATATCACATTTGTTAGCTTTAATGCCTCGTTAATATCAGGATTTTTATTAATCGGTCCAACCCAGACAAAATAATAATCTGGTAGAGCTTTTGCGATTTCTCCAAAGGTATCAACGCCTTTTTTCTTCCAACTCAGGCCTACGTTTAAAATTATCGTTGCTTCAAGTGGAACAGCATATTTTTCGTGGAGGTATCGTCGAAAATTTTCGCGATATCCTTGTTTTTCTGTAAAATTTTCGAGCCTGATACCATTACTCACGGAATATATAGGATAAGTCAATGAGTGTTGCATTTTTAACAAACATTGTTTTGAATATTCACTAGGAGTTATTAATAAATGAGCAGGTCCATATTGAATCCTTAACCATAATTCCAATAACTTGTTAAAAATTGGCTTGTCAGGTAAAATATTTCCTACCATATCTTCAACGGTCGTATGGGCGTGTCTTACAACCGCAGCTCTGTTTTTGAATCTTTTTTTATATTTTCCTACTTGAAGGTATGTTAATGGATCAAAAGTAGGTGCTGCAATAATATCAACTTCTCCATTTTTTACCCATTCAGGTTCATCTGGTTCTTGTTCAGGAATCCAGATCTCATGACCTCTTAACATTAATTCCTTAATAACATCTTTAGTGTTTGTCTCAATTCCACCAACACTCTTAATCTTCGTGTATTTTTTATATAATCCGAAGTTGACAACAAAGATGATGTTCATAACTTAACTTAGATTTCATAAGAAAAAAACTTATCTTTATCGAAAAATAAGAAATATTGATGGAAATTGAAAAAATTAGGGTGTCTATTGGTAGCGCTTCTGTGTTAGGGCTTGATGTATCGATAAAACCAAAGGATCCCCCCACGACTTGTTATTTAATGACATATATAAAAGGACACTGTTCTGCGAACTGTAGTTTTTGTCCACAAGCAAGAGAATCGTATAGTTCTACAGAGAAACTCTCAAGAGTGAATTGGCCCGTTTATCCAATAGAAGAAGTAGTGAAAAAGTTAAAATCGTTACCTGATGAGAAGTCTTTTAAAAGAATTTGTATTCAAACATTAAATTACCCTAATAACTTCATAGACGTTGTAGAAATTGTAAATAAGATTAGGGAAGCATGCGAATATCCTATTTCAGTTGCGATTCCACCCGTGTCAAAAGAGAGTTTGAAAGAATTAAAAAGCATTGGTGTTTCTAGAGTAGGCATTGCTTTAGATGGGGCCACCCCGGAGATTTTTGATAGAATTAAAGGAAGTAAAGTTAAAGGTCCTTATCATTGGAATGAGCATGTATCATGTTTAAGAAATGCTTTAGAGATTTTTAAAGAAGGACATGTGAGTACTCACTTAATAGTAGGATTGGGAGAAACTCAAGAAGAAATTTTACGGAGAATAATGGAATTACATGAATTAAAAATCACAGTTTCTTTATTTGCGTTTACTCCAATAAAAGGTACAAAGCTTGAAAAAATGATACAACCACAACTTATTGATTTTAGGAGGATACAATTAGGAAGACATCTTACTATAAACAAATCACTGTCCTTGAAAGATTTTACTTTTGATGTCGATGGGAATTTAATTAAAGTTAATATTTCAAAAGAGAAACTAAGAGATATAATTAATAATAGTAATGCTTTCATGACCTCAGGATGTCCTGGATGTAACCGTCCTTATTATACTTCAAGACCATCAGGACCAATATATAATTATCCTAGAATCTTATCTAATAATGAGAAGGTAGAGATTTTTAATCAATTGGAAGAGTATGTTAATTAATTCAAGAGATAATGGAAATGGAGACCTGGAGATTTTTACCAATTGAAACCAGAAATGGATATTGGAACATGGCATTAGATGAAGCAATCTTAAAAGCCGTGATCGAAAAGAGATCTCCAAATACGTTGCGTTTTTTTAAATGGAATCCTTCAACAATAAATATAGGAAGGAATCAGAGCTTGTCTGATGAAGTAGATGTAAAAGTTGCTAAAGAAAAAGGATTTGATATCGTAAGGCGCATTACTGGAGGAGGTGCTGTTTTTCACGATAAGGATAGAGAAATTACTTATTCTCTCGTATGTCCTCAAAAGTTCTTAGAAAAGTTGAATGCTTTTAAAGTCATAGAACAATTTGAAATTATTACACAAGGAATAATAGAAGGTTTGAACATTTATGGTTTGGAACCTGAAAAAGGAGTTATTCATTGTCCAGCTCTTTTTTTAGACGGAAAAAAGATATCTGGAAACGCACAAGTTCGAAAAAAAAGACACATCCTTCAGCATGGAACAATATTATTAGAGCTTGATCCTGAACTCATGTATTCCGTTTTGAAAGCACCACAAGGAGTTAGTAAATCACGAATGGTAAGATCTGTCTATGCAAAATGCATAGGGATAAAAGATTTCATACAAAATTTTGATGAGAATCGTTTACTTATATCTTTAAAAAAAGGATTTGAGAAGACTTTAGGAGTTCAACTCGAGGAGGGATCGTTTTCAGACTATGAACTTGAAGTAGCAGAAGAGATTGTTAAAAAAAGATATTCAGGTGAGAGTTGGTTAAGAAAATATGAGTGAATGGGAACGGTTACTTGAGCACATAAAAAAAGGAAAGGCAAGCTGGTCAGAATTTGAAAGATTTCTAAACTTACCCAATGAATATTTGGATCCTTTTCTGGAACATGCAAGAAATCTTACTCAGAAGAATTTTCACAATAAGCTCAAGATTTATATACCAAATAAGAAATTTCCTGCCATAAGCATCACTGGTAATGAATGTGCTTTAGAATGTGCTCACTGTGATAAAAAGTATCTAAACGGAATGCAACCGATATTAAATAACTCAGATTTAAATGATTTTTTAATGAGTCTTTCCAAAGAAGGAGGGAAAGGAGCATTAATTTCTGGAGGTTGTGAACCAGATGGTTCAGTTCCCTTGATAAATTATTTAGATACTATAAAAAAAATAAAAGAGAAAACAAAATTAATCATAAATACTCATACAGGACTATTAAACGAAGCAACAGCAAAAAAATTAGTTGAGGCAAAGGTTGACATAGTCTCTTTTGATATCAATATAGATAATGCTGTTATTAAAGAGATATATCATTTAGAAAAAGACATACGCGATTACGAAAGAGCAGTCAGATTGTTGAAAAAGTATAAGTTAAATGTCGTACCACACATTTGTATTGGTTTATATTATGGAGAACTGCATAAAGAATTGGAGTCTATTAAATTTATAAAAGAAATGGGGATATTTCCTTCTTTAATTGTATTAATAGCTTTAATCCCTCCAAAGAATTCTAAGAATTTGTTTAAAAGACCAATCCCAAGAGATATAGCTAAAGTAATTGCAACTGTTAGATTCGTTTTTCCTCGGACGGAGATTTCCTTAGGGTGTATGAGACCAAGAGGAGATATTAAAGTTGATATAGAAAAACAAGCAATAAAGGCAGGGATAACTAGAATTGAAATCCCCTCAAAAACTACCTTGAAGTGGTTAAGACAAATAAATCCTGAAATTAATCTTACATATTATTCTGCTTGTTGTGCTATTCCCAAGGAATTTGAAGAATTTACTGAAAGTCAAGATTCAGATATCAAAGGATATCTTAATATATAATTAAAAGTATCTTTAACTGTAGATTAAAAATAACATATACGATGTTTGATAAAATAGAAATTATAGGTCTACACGGGATTCCCTTAGTCAATCCTGGAGATGACATCACAAATATCATTTTAAATGCACTTGAGCAGAATAATCTTAATTTGAAGGACGGAGATATTATTCTCATTGCTCAAACGATTATTTCTAAAAGTAATGGAAGAATAAGAAATTTAAAAAAGATCCAACCAAGTGAAGAAGCATTTTCTTTGCATGAAGAAATTACTCCAAAGGTAAGAAGTAAAAACCTGCCTATTAAAACTCCAGAACATATTCAAGCAATTTTAGATGAATCTAATGAGATCCTAAAAACTGAGCATGTCCTGATTACAGAAACCAAGCATGGATTCGTATGTGCAAATGCGGGAATAGATAAATCGAATGTAGAAGGTGAAGATAATGTTGCTTTACTTCCAGTGAATTCAGATGAGATTTCTCAAAAAATCAGAGATATTTTAAAAAAAGCAACTCATCAAGACGTGGCAGTTATCATTACGGATTCTTTTGGTAGACCTTTTAGGGTAGGAGCTGTTGGTGTTGCTTTAGGAGTCGCTGGAATGCAAGCTATTATTGATAAGCGTGGTGCAAAAGATTTATTCGGACATGAATTACAGAGTACTATTATAGGACAAGTCGATAATCTTGCTTCAGCGGCACAATTGATGATGGGAGAAGCAGATGAGGGGCTTCCCATCGTTATAATAAGAGGATATAAATTTGACAAAATAGAAAGTGCTTCAATTCAACCTATATTGAGAGAAAGTAATTCAGATTTGTTTAGAAACGATTTAAAAGCTGCTAGTTTCATCAATGTTCTAAAAAAGCGGAGAAGTTATAAAACAGAATTTGATTCAAAGGAAGTAGACATGAATGTCATAAAAGAATGCATTGAAGTAGCTAGATGGGCACCTAGCGCTCATAATAAACAATTTTGGCGCTATTATATCATAGAAAAAGGAGCCACACGTGATAAATTAATAGATGAGATGAATATAAAGCTAAGAAATGACTTGACGAAGGATGGTTTATCACAGAATTTTATAGAAACTAAAATTAAAAATCGTAGACAGAGCTTTTTAAAAGCGCCAATTTTGATATTACAATGTTTAGAGTCTGCTGATTTAGAAAATTACACGGATATTGAGCGTAATGATAATGAAGTCGTTATGGGAGTTCAAAGCGTAAGTTCATCAGCAACTTATTTTTTACTAGCTCTTCAAGCGAGAAAATTAGCTTCATGTTGGTATTGTGCACCTTTATTTGCTAAAGATATAGTTAAAAGAGTTTTAGATGTTCCAGATTCTCATATTCCAATGGCGTTTTTTACTGTTGGGTATCCTTTGAAGGAGCAAAAAACTCCAATTCGCAAAAAATTAAGTGAAATCATATTTAATTTAAAATAAAGGATAAAAGTCAAAGATGAGCGATGGTTATTATTTAATCTTAGCGGGAGGAGTGGGAGCTGCAAAATTTATTGAGGGATTGGCAACTATAGTAGAACCAGAATTATTAAAGATTGTCATTAATACAGGTGATGATATTGAATTATTTGGTCTTAAAATTTGTCCTGATTTAGATATTATCACTTATACTTTAGCTAATCTTGTAGATACAATTAAAGGCTGGGGTTTCAGAGATGAAACATTCAATTGTTTAGGAATTTTAAAGAAGTTCTACGATACAGGATGGTTTAATGCGGGAGATAAGGATTTAGCCATACACATTTATCGTACAGATTTATTTAAGCGTGGTTATAGTAAATCAGAAATAACTAGATTAGTATGTGAAAAACTGGGAGTAACTCAAAAACTCATTCCCATGTGTAACGAACACGTTGAAACTCATATTAAAACTCCAACTGAAACGATGCATTTTGAGGAATACTTCATCAAACATCGTTGCATTCCTGAAGTTATCGATATTGAATTTAGAGGTATTGAAAAAGCAAAACCAGTTGATGGCGTTCGAGAATATATTAAAAACGCGAAAAAAATAATTATTTGTCCTTCAAATCCAATTGTGTCTATTGGAACAATTATAAGAGTAGCTGGAATAAGAGAAGCTCTTATAGATGCTAAAGACAAGGTTTATGCAATTTCTCCAATAATAAAGGGTACAGCGGTAAAAGGTCCTGCCGATAAATTAATGAAAAGCATTGGTCTCGATGTATCCTGTGTTGGTGTTGCGAAATATTATGAGGAATTTCTGGGGAATTTTATTATTGATGATATAGATTGTAATTTGAAGTCGAAAATTGAGGAATTAGGAATAAATGTATATTGTTTTGATACTTTAATGGTAAATGCTAAAAAAAAAGAGGAATTGGCAAGATTTGTTATTAACTTAAAATAATTCAGGTTGTTTCAGTAGTAGCTTCTTCCGTAAGAGTCGGTTCTTTATCTTCTTCCTCTTTCTTCTTTTCTTCTTCCTTGGATTCTTCTTCTACTTTAACATAGTCCCCAACAGAAGTTAAGATTTGCTTGATTTGTCCCTCTTGTTTCAAGCGTATAAGTAAGTTTCTATGTTTGACATATGAGATTAATTGGGCAATAACAGGGAAGATTAGCATGATTGGAAGTAATAACACAATAATTACTTCAGGCGAATACATCGCTACGCTCTCTGTAATGGCAGGAGGTAATCCAAACATATTTACAAAGAACCAATTAGGATGTATGATGATGAAGCTGATTACTATTAAAATGATTAATCGGAATCCGAAATTAAATAATGTCGATGTGGCTAAACGTGTGGCACGGGGTTTAGCTGATTTCGCTGTTAATGTATCTTCTGCTTCGGGATCTTCCCGAAAAAGGCGTTCGATAAATCTTCCTAATCTTCTCGTTTTTGAAGCAGCAGTTACCAATTTTTTTTCTTCTGCTTCCAACTTCTTCTTTTCTATCATTTCTTTAACATATGAGAACCCTGAAGTTGCTGATTTCGTTAAGAATTTACTAACAGATTCTTTTTTTAATTCAAGCTCTTGTTTTCTTTGTTTAGCTTCTTCTTTAATTTTATCTATATTAGCAACAACATGAACAGATTCTCGTTTTAAAATGCTCAATTGAGCTTCTAATCTATCACTTCTTTCCAAAGAAGGTTTGGTAACTAAGTCCGTGTAATTAATTTGAAATGATAATTCTAGATATATGTAGCTAATAATTGCTAGCGATGCTATAGGACTACCAAAGAATTGAAATAAATTATCCAACGGAAATTGAGTTAAGGCAGTATTTATTGGATTAGGTAACTCGTTTAAATAAGTTATTTGTGTAATACCAAATAATTCTAACATGTCTCGAAATCCAAATACCATCAATGGAATGATAATCATTACCATTAAACAACCTATAACTCTTAAGTTGAATTTCGGGTTACTCTGCAAAACTGCTCTTATAGCGTAATAAATAGCTGCTGCGAAAAAAACTTGAAATGCAATTAAATAGATATCCGTCACCAAAACTAAAAACTCATCGTTGATTAAACCAAATACTTCACCTATATCAGGTGCACTTCCAGTTGGGAATGTAAACCACGATTCGAAGAAGTTTTGGTAGAATAAGTTTATAGCATCAATAATGTTTGATGCTCCAAGACGACTAGATAATAAACCAATGGTATATGATATCCCCAAAGCAATGCAATAAAGAACAATATATATTATATAAGTTAACATATTCCTCACAGCGTTTATAAAAGCGACAAGAGCAGTTTCACCCGAAGCTACTGTATATATTTCTGAAAAACTAAAGATAGTAAGAAAGATTGCTAAGATTCCAAGAAAAATGAGCCCATTCAGTATTTTTAACCCTTGTAAATAATTTCTTGCCATTTCTTAATACGCCTTTCCTTTTTTCTTTGCTTCCATATAATTGCTAAGAACTTGATTTAATATGTCATCAGGACCGCAGGTGATGAGATTTACACCTAATTTTCTAAACTCTTGCTTAACAGTTAAAATGTGTTCCATCATTTCTTCACTTATTGCTTCTGCTAAAGCTTTATCAGTTGATGATAAATCCATTTCGTGTATTTCGAACCAGGGAGAAAAAGGATTTATGATGACTATTGAGTGATTAAAAGGTAGCAATTTCTTGATACCTTGGCTTATTTCTTTCGTGCTTGCTTCTAGATCAGAAATTATAAACACTAGACTACGTTTCTGGAACCGCTTAGTAAAATGGTCCATTGCTTCTGCCATCTTACATTTACCTTCGGGTTTTATTCTTGCAATAAAATCTAGTATTGTATAGAATTGATCATCTCCTCCTCCAGGTTTTAAAAAATGAAAATTTTTCTTATCTGAAAAAACGAATACGCCTACATTATCCCTTCTTGTTAAGGAGACTTTTGTCAGTAACATTGTGGCTCTAATTGCATATTCGAACTTAGTATTTTCAATTGCTCCTCCTGCCATGGTGTTTGAAGCATCTAATAAAATCATCACAGTTACGTCTCTCTCGGTTTCGTGTTCCTTCACTATTAATTTTTGTTGACGGACACTTGCTTTCCAGTCAATCAATCTGAATTGATCTCCAAACACGTATTTTCTCATGCCATAGAATTCTGAGCCTAAGCCTTTTTGCTTAGATCGTTGAGCCCCATAGTTCAGCTGCAAGGATCTTTTCGAACCTAAGATTTCTATTCTCTTGATGTCATCGTATGGAGGATACACTAATATATCAGTAACACTTTCAGGAATAATTCTTTCTACTGAATTAAAACCTAATCTATCTTTTATTGTTAAAGATAACGGTCCAAGAGGATATTCCCCCCTTACTTTAGGTTCAAGAACGTAAGAGAATTTAATGGATCTTTTTGCTCCTATTCTAGTAGAAATAAAATTCTCTCCTAAAATTAACCTGAAAAGTTCCGGGTTGTAATGGTCTCTAATTTCAAGAAAATCAAAATTATGGTTACCGATGTTTTCAATAACGACTTTCACATGAAGAAAATCATCTCTAAAAACCTTCTCTTTATCAAGTTCTCTGTGTACTTTTAGCTCTTCAACATTCATATGCAAGGCAAAAAAAGGCAAGCTTATTATCGTGCTAAATAATAATAAAATTGCGAAATAAATTAAAAAATAATTCACAAACGCAAATCCTGCACACAGAAAGAACGCTGCAAACAGAATTAAAGTCCTTCCTTTTCCACCTAGCATTTTAAACCTCTTTTTCTAATTTTTGATCCCTTCCTATTACCTTTCTACTAATAAAAAATTAAATTGGTATTGGAATTTCTTCGAGAATGCTTTTTATTACCGATTTCACATCTAAACCCTCAAGCTCTGCTTCAGGCTTAAGAAGAACACGGTGGTTTAGAGCAGGTCCCGTAAGAGCTCTGACATCATCTGGAGTAACGTAAATCCGCCCCAAAATTGCTGCTCTAGCTTTAGAACATTTCATTAAAACTAAGCTAGCTCTAGGACCACATCCAAGTGCTATTTGAGGGTGGTTTCGAGTTTTTATGATAATATCGCGTATATATTTGAGAATTCTGTCATCGATATAGACCTGATTTACCATTTTTTGAGCAGCAAGAATTTCTTCAGCGTTTGTAATAACATCAACAGAAGGAGAGTCTCCAGATAGTTGCCTTCTTAAAATCTCTACTTCTTCTTGCTGTTCGGGGTAATCTAACCAAAGTTTAAACAGAAAACGATCTACTTGAGCTTCAGGTAATGGGTATGTACCCTCCATTTCCACTGGATTTTCTGTAGCTACGACCATAAATGGTTTTTCTAATTCCATTGTTTGACCTTCGATTGTTACCTGTCTTTCTGCCATCGCTTCGAGTAATGCTGCTTGTGTTTTAGGGGCGCTTCGATTTATTTCATCAGCTAATACGATATTTGCAAAGATTGGCCCTTTTTGTAAAACAAAAGCGCCTTCTGATTGGTCAAAGATTTTTGTACCTGTTATATCTGCGGGTAAAAGATCCGGTGTAAACTGTACTCTCTTGAAACTAATACCTAACGTTGTAGCGAAAGTTTTTGCCATCACTGTTTTTCCAAGACCTGGGACGCCTTCTAATAGGACATGTCCATTAACTAAAAGTGCCACAAATAGATGTTGGAGTATTTCTCCATTTCCTACAATCACTCGCGACACTTCCGAGAGGACATCTTGTGCTATTTCTCTAATAGGTGAAATATCAAATTCCGGCTGTTGGGATTCTACTTTATCTGCCATTTTTTTCACTCCTTTTTTATTATTGGTTTTTTATAATTTTTTCTTTTTTTTTTGATCTTAAAATCATCTTAAATATTATTCATTACCCAAGACATTTCGAGAAATAGGTTTTCGAATTCTTCAGGTGTTCTGACCTTGCTTCCTTTTCCTCTTCCTGCCTTAATTGCTAACATCCTATCCATAAATCTTGTTAATCTTCTTATTTTAAGCTTACTAACTTTTCCACCAGCTTCTTTGGCGGTGACCCAATCAATAACTCTTTGAGTTGTTATTTTTTCTCCTCCAATCTGCGCATGCAATTTCCTTTCAACTCTTCTGTAAAGTAAGGTTAATGCTTTTCCGTACCGATTTCTTTCTTTGTACCAATCTATTTTTTGGGCAAAGAATGAAGATGTCCTAAATTTTTCCTTTTCTTCCTTTTTTTCTGCCTCAGCGGCTTTTTTCTTTTCTTCATCCTCATCTTTTTTGGGAACATATTTTCTTAATGAATATATTGCTAATATAGGGTATATCCATGCCGTAATTGGATTAGTAGAAAGATGTACAATATATTGAATAATAAAGCCAAAAATACCTGCAGAGGTTAAATCTCTGGAGTATTCTGGGCGAATGTGAGCTTCATCAAACACAATGATCCAATCGTCTTTATCATCAATACCCGCATATGTTAACCAATTGACTATGTTAACTCCAAATTGAAGATTGTCTCTCTCTTGAATTAACTCATTATTAAACAAACTGGCATCTGAAGATACGAATACTCTAGAGTTTGATAATTCTTTAGCCATGAACACCACAGGTAAGAATGGGGCATATAACGGTAATTTTAATAAAGAATCCGGAATATCGGGGATATTTACAAAATCGCCTAAAAGAGATCCTATACTGCTCAAATCTATGGAATCGTCAACATCATCTTTTTTATTACCATTTTTATCAACGTAACTATAAGCTGAACTACTTCCAACAACATTCCATCCAAAAGATGAAACTAGGGGGCCTCCAGCTACACCCGTGGCTTCTGAAAGAACAACTTCACTTATACCGGTAGCTGTAGGATGAGAAGATGTTTCTAGATTTATAACGGGAAAATCAGGAGCTGTATCGTAGGAATAATTATCGCGTAATATACCATCAGCAAAAAGAGTTACCGGGAAAATTTCTGCAACACTTACATCTTTAGCTATATTTATAAGGTTTGCAAAAAAGATTTCCCATAGCAGTTCATAGGTAGAACCGTGATCGTGGCAAATTAAAATTGAATTTGTATGGTTCTCGTCACTAAAAAATTCAATGAAGTAAGGGATTTCAAAAATTGGATTGTAAACCGTATTGGGTCCCATTAATACCAACAAGGTATTTTTATCAATTCGATCTGTTGCACTCAGGCTAGATTGGACGTTCTTTACAGTATACTGTTCGTCTACGAGTGCTTTTCGGAATGTAGAACAACCATTCCAGCTGTTATTATAGATAGAAAAGTGTTGATCGTTTAACCCCCGGTCAATTACTGGGGAAAACAATGGAATAAAGGCAAAAATGAAAATTATAAGGAATAGTGCTTGCCTATAAGTTGAACCAGTAGAAGCCTTCCGTGATTTTGTTTCGCGCGATTTTGGCACTCTAACATTTTTTACAAAAATCAAGAACCAAAAAGCTAAAAATATACCACCAATCCAAAATAATAACGGAATATAAGATACAAAAATGGGAAGCATTCCTGGATTGTTAACTTGGAATTTTGCTATGAAATCACTTATGATAAATCCAAAAATAAATAAATATACACTAAAAAAGATGTATAATATTCCCATAGATATATTTACGCTTTTTTGGGAAGACTTTCCCGTTCCTATTTTTACCATTTTTTCATTCTTTTAATAGTATTCAAATTTCAATTCTAAATATCTATAAGCTAAATGAAAACGATTTACCAGTAATTTCTTTGTGCAAATTGGTGAATAATCCAATCGTGGCTTCGAATTCTTTTGCTGTGGGTTCAACTCCTCCATAAATAATATCTTCAATTTTTTTGATGAAGACATATGTATTTTGTGGTTTCAATTCCAATTCAGTCACACAATCAATCGCATATTCGCGAATTGTTTGATGGGGTAATCTTGGTTTTTTATGCTTGTTATTGACGAGATCCGTATAGACTAAATAAATATATGCAATCGCTTCTTTAGGCCTTTTTGTCTTCACTAGTATTTTCACATTTTCAAATCTTTGCTTCACATTAATTTCTTCTACTTGTCCCTTCTTTTTCCTCTTTTTCTTATCTTTTTTTGCCATTTTTATTTTCCTACTCGGTATTTTTTTGTTTAATTATTAATTTTTTTTGAATTTTTAACATTTTTCTTTTTTTTAAAAATTTAATATAAAGTTTTGCCCGGTAAGTTCAAAATAAACGGGGCTAAATATATCACACGTGCTATAAAAATCTTTATCCGATATTTTAAATGGTCTGTTATATATAATTGATTCAACTTTTGTCATAAATGGGTACACAACTGTTGCCTTTAAACCTAATTCCTTCACGGAGACTATTGCAAAATCCCTTATAGTTTCAAACTCCTTTTTTTCCCTTCCATATCTTGCGCTTACTAATTCCATGAAAATCGCATGAAATAAATACGACAAGGATTCTTCTAATCTTCCCGTGTCTTTAAGTATTTTAAGATTCTTAATCTTATCAGCTAGTTCTAGAGATACTACTTCTGATTCTTCTTTTTGTTTTTTCAGGAAGAAATACCCATATACAACTAGCACAGCAATAACCCCTATTAAGATAGGAATAAAAATAATCAAAAAATCAGCAAAGGGTATTGTTGCACCGGGTGGAACTGGAGGAGTTGGCGCTAGTTCTAATGGATTTACTACTATATGAGTAACTAATGATTTGATAATTGTTCCTGTAACTGAATGAACCAATTCTACTTGAATCGTGCTTGAACCATTCTGAGCGGGAATCGTAAAAGATGTTGAAAATGCTCCGTTTGCGGAGATTGTTGCTGTTTCAATTAAAGAGCCGTTATAGTATATATTCACATCTCTATTTCCAATGCTGATGGAGGGATCTGTTATAGAGGATAGCTGTCCCGAAATGGTATAGTTATCCCCTACTGTACAAGTTAGATCAAAATTTAATCCCCATGAAACATTTGAAAATGCATGAATATTATATATCATGGTTTCTGAGTAATTTACGCGTGGAGCACTTGAGTAATTAAGTTTTAAAGTTAAATTGCTTGCCATTGTTGAAGGAATCAGTATACTTGCAACAATTTGACCAAGGGAGTTAGTAGTAAAAGTATTTGAATATATGAAATTATAATCATTATACCAATAATAATTCCCTGTAGCTGCTCTAATTTCTGTTCCATTATCGAACCATAAATAACCTGTCATATTTAAATTCTCTCCACCTAGATAAGCTCTTGATCTATCCACATCTACGATACTAAAACTTGAAGTTGAACCTGAATATATAGTAAAAAAATTTAAGTATTCGACAGTGTTAGGTGTATCAACTTCGACTTCAATCTTATGTGAGGAATAGATGTTTATTGATCCATTAACTGTATAATTCTTTATTTGAAAATATCCACCATTTGCTGTAATATTATAATATTGAGAAATAGGTTTTCCATCTATTTTTAAAGTAATTTTATAACCGTCATAACCAATACCAGTTGGAAGATACCACAATCTACCTTCAATGACAAAATTCTCATAATGATAATAAGTTTTAGTATCAATTTCTGTGTTGGTTAAATTAACCCATCCCCATGTGGCTGCTGATTGAGATAGTGTATCTTCGAGAGCGTTAGAATATGAATTTTCATTGTTATTGAGATTTATATCGAAAACAAAAACATTTAATAATAGCATAAACGCTGTAAAAATAAAAAGAGCTGATAGAGTAAAACGGTTAGTTTTTCCGTTTTTAATAGTCTTTTTATTTTTCATTTTTGATAATTTCACCTTTAATGATTTTATTTTACCAATCTGTAAATTCTAGTTGGGAATTTGATATATATCCTCCAACAGGATAATAGTATACCAATATTTCTGATTCATTTCGGTAATATGGCCAATCTAAACCGACTATTAGAGTGCCACTAAAATCCCCATTTGGAGCGGTAACCACCGATGAATTTGTAGCGATTTCCGTTCCATTAAGATATTGAACAACAACGGATACAATTACATTTCCAATTCCAGTACCATTATCCCATCTTAAGCTCCCATTAACATATAATGTTGTATCGTATATCCATCTATCAATATAATCTGGATGATCGAAACTCGTAGACCATCCGTATTCTGTAATTGAAGTATCTGCCCAAACATTCAAATTTACCAGCGAACTATTTGCGCTAATCATAAAATAGTTTGATAAAAATATTCCTGGTGCGGATATGCTCCCATTAAAGTCTATCCTAATGTAATAATCGCCAAATTGTGCGTTAAGATTAATTGAAATCCCCGAAAATTGATATGTCCCATCGTTATTTATGGTAATGGTACGTGGACCCGCTAAATTCAACCAATTAGAAACATTATTTAAATTTTTATCAAGTAATACAATAGTCACTCTCAAACCCCTCAGACCATCTCCGTTATCCGAAACTGTGCCAAAAATGTTGAAGGAATCGGTATTTCTAATCACATCAGTCTGACTTGAAGATGCAGAAATGGATACTGTCTCGTTTATTATAATATATGTAGTGTTTGAATTTTCCACTATAACTGTATAACTAGCTTTTAGTTGATGCAATCCACCATTCCAACCAGTTGTATCAATAATAAAAGTATAATTTCCATCATCTCCAGCTACAAATTGATGACTATCTGAAAATGTTACGTCATCTACATCGGTAAGATAGACCCATGTTCCTGCGGGAGCAGAACTACCACTCACTTTAACTTGTACTTGAACATAAATAGAATCTCCTTCATTAAATCGTTCTGGAAGAAAAAAGTCGTTATAAAACGGTAACGTAGGATGTAAGTCAATTTGTGAGGAGCCAACGCTTAAAAGGATAATAACGTCGTCAGGATTAATAACTTTCAGCTCGTAAGGTCCATCAGCGGCATAAGAGAAATTATTATATCCTGATAAGAAAAAACTATGGGGATATGGTGATCCATAATTGAAAGAACCATTAAACCACACCTGTAATGTATAATTAATTGCATCAGTCGCAGGGTCAACGCGATATGTAACATTAATTTCTCCTGAAGCTCCACATTGAAGGGAACCAGAATCTAAAATTAAACGTCCTGAAACATCGATCAGTCCATCAAACAATTTAACGGTAATTCCACAATATTTTGGATTTAACCCATTATGTGAATCGTTTATAAAACCGTGAATGTTGAATGTTCTATCATTCGGACCACTTCTATTTATTTGAAGGGGATAGGGGGATGTATCAAAAGTAATGTTTATAGGTGCATTTAATATAAAGTAGGAATAGTTATAATCACTTCCATACTTGGCATAAATCAAGTGCGGTCCAGCGATCGTAAACATTGTTGTATCATATGTTAATGATGTATATCCGAGACCATTAGTCACGTTGGAACCAATAGATATATCTTGTGTCATATCGTAAAATTCCACGGTTTGCCCAATTAAGACATCTATTCCACGTTGAAGATATGCTGTTAAAACCACACTTCCATTCCTCATGATAACGGGATTGTTATAATTATCATTTGGATATCCATTTATCCAAAAATTAAAAATTAATATACCTTGATCGTTTACCTTTAACTTGTTGTTTAAAGTCGTTGATGTATTCAGGTAATTGTAATTGGGAAAACCTGAAAATGATCCGTTAAAATCCACTCTTAAAGTGTAATTCCCTAAGGGGGTGTTACTAGCAACACCAAAAGTTACGTCAAACGAGCCATCAATACCAACTGGATAATTAAAAGGAATATCACCAGTGAGGAATCCTGTATAATCAGAAATTCCTTGCAGTAGCTTGAAATTAATTTGTGCGCCACTAATAGGCATTGAATAATCCATGTAATCAGTAATATTTCCAACAATCCTAAATTCCGTGATTCCTGGAGCGGTTCGGTTAATTTCAAGAGGTGATGGTCCTGAAATGATGTGAATTTTTGTAGGCTCATTCAAAATATAATATGAAGAATTTATTTGATTACCGATTTTTGCATAGATTAAGTTTGGACCGGGTTTCGAAAACGCACCAATAGGAAGAGTATAATATGCCGTTCCATTTTCATCCGTGATGTCGCTTCCTATTAAGACGTCCCCGCTATCAGTAGAATTATAGAACTCAACATTTATATTAGATATTGGTCCCTTTGTTTCGTTAAGAACGACCGCAGTTAGATTTAAAATTGATCCTCTTTTCTTAATGGGAAGATTTAGATTTCCTGGAGGTGTATTGTCAAGAAATAGTGTTAAATTTTTACTTATATCTTTGGTGATATTAAGATAGATTCTCTTACTAGTATCGTTTAAGGAAGGATAGGGGCCAAAACCAAAGAAAGTTCCGTTAAAATCTGCTCTTATTTCGTAATCGCCTATTGCAAGAGAGGTTTGTAGATCTAAATTGCCATTAAAAACACCGTTATTATTCGTGATTAAGAACGGAAAGAAATCAACAAATGCTGCGTTTGTTACATCGATAGAGGTGCCATTTACAAACATGACAAAAGATACAGTTGCATTGCTTATTCCTTTATCATTATCGTTATCGTACACCAAACCTTGAAGATTTATGGTAGGTGAGGTTGATAAATTAATATAGGTTGGATTAACGCTCGTAAGATTAACACGCATGTCGCCGTTAACAAAAAATTGAGTATAATTGCCTGTACTCAAATCGTAATAAGCTAATATCATATGTGGTCCAGCAACGGTAAAACTATCAGTATCTACTATAAACCACGCTTTACCATTAACATCAGTAACAGAGGTGCCAAGAACTTCATAATCTTCTGTAAGATCAACGAAAGTAATTATTTCTCCATCAACCGAAGCATTTAATGAGGTTAAAGTCGCGGTAATATTAACACTGTCAAATTTTTCTATAGGAGAGGTATAATTACTTGTAAGGGTAAGATTATATGTAAAATTACCGGGAATTACTGGTGGGGTGGCACCATAACTATCAAACATTATATCCATTTGGACCCATTGTCCCTCTCCAGAGGCATTCTCAGGAATATAGATTTCTGCCCAATTATACAAGTTCTTGTATTTAATAGGAAAACAAATTCCGTCAATATCAGCAGTTTCTTCGATAAGCCTGCTATGAAAACCGTCAACAAAACGACTTGCTATACCAAATGCTCTTGTGAATGCGCAAAAGGCTGTAGCAAAGTCTGACCAGAGTCCCTGTCCTTGTTCCAAGAACCATTCTACAGTGTCTCTTCCATCGGGAGTTGACTGGTAACTGTCGAGCAAATCTGGGTTAGATAACGGAGAGTCAAAGTTCCATTGAAGATAAAACCGGATTTTATCAGCAATAATAAAAGCATTATCATCGATTTCAATAGGCATCACAATCTCACCATAAGCTGGTGAAACAGAACCGCTTAAAACATTGTAGTGGTACATGAAATCGTCATTATTAAGCATATAGCTTGCAATATCAGGAGGTAATTGTAAATATTGGGATTGTATAGAAGCAGGAGTATGGTTCGCATAAGTTGCTATAGCAGCAATTTCGGAAGCATTTGGTAGGTCATATCCAAACATTTGGTAATAAAAATGAACTTTTTCAGAACTATTATATGTAGCACTCATCGTTGAGCAATTAAAATCATCTCTGAGTGGAAAAATTGATGTTCCTGGTTTAATATTTTGTGAATAAATGCTATTTTCAATGATATTTGGTGTTGGGAATAAGGAAGGCGTCACAAATGAATTTACTCCACCTAAATCAAGACTTGGTGTTAAATTTATCATTTTTATCATTAGCAACTCTGTTTCGGGCCAATAATCTGTTATGTAGTCGGACATTGAAGGATTTACATAGGATGATGGAGCTGCTGAATTAGATTCCCATCCATCTCCCGTGTATTCATCAAAGCATTCGTATTTCCATAATAAATCACTCATATCGATAAAATTAGAATAATTATATACTCTAAATAGTTCTATTTCAGAAAACATCAATGCAAGCATTGAATCAGCAAAATCCGCTAAATCCAAATTATCAATATCTCCGTCAAACATATCCATTAAAGCTTCAATTTGGTCCTGAGTTAGGTCGTAATCCTTAAACAGTTCTAATAATTCAGAGATGTTCCATGGAAAAGGTGGAGCAATGAGTTGGGCATCTTCTTCTTCAGCATCCTCTAATTGACTGTTAGGGGTGTTTCTTTGGGAACCCAGAAGTAAACTTATAAATGCTGTAGAAAAAGCAAATGCAGATATTAAAATAATTGACAAAGAAACAACTTTTATTGCTCTACTTCTTAGAGCGCTTGAACCTAATAGCTTTTCTCTTATTTCAGACATATGAGGCTTGAGGCTTTAGTATAATAAATGAAAAAATTATATCGAAGTTTTAGAATATTAATCGAAGTTCTCATTTATATAATTTTTCATATATTTAGATTTGACCAAAACTATGATTTCAACTGAATAAAGATAAAAATGTAGTTAGAACATCAATATGAGGTGTTTTTTAGATCCTTAAAAAAGTATTAAAAAATCGTTATTAACGATTTAAAATTCATATCCGCATTTTGTGCAATGGTTTTTTTTTGCGTAGATGACTTTAGGTATATAACTAATAATCCGAGATTTATCTTCAACTTCTTTAATGGCAAAGCCCATCGCTCCACAATTTACGCAAACCCTTCTTCCGGAAGTGCCATCTGGAGCAGGAGCAGGAGCGGTTGAGGTTGTAGCAGGAGTAGTAGGGGTAGAAATAGGAGTAGTTGGAGTTGAAGTAGGTGAGGATCCAAATCCAGTACTAGTTCCATAACTAGGTGTTTGTGCACCAACAACTCCTTGTGCTAAGGAGCTAGGCATAACTGCTTTTGGTTCTTTAAGTTCTTGGATTCGTTTTTCTTTATATTCAATTTCTTCCTTTAATTTAGCATTTTCTGCTTGCAATGGAGCAATTTGGCTAGATAAAACTGAATTTTGTTGTTGCAATTGTTGAATTTGGTTTTGTAATTCTGGAAGCTGAGCTTCTACTTGACTTTTTTCATTAGTCAATTGATTAATTTGATTTTGAAATCCTTCAACTGAAGCTAGCTGAGTATTTAATTGGTTACTTAATTGATTTATCTGACTATCTTTTTCAAGAAGCTGAGCATTAAGATTTGATAATTGAGAATTTAAATCATTAATTTGATTTTGCATTTGACTAATTGTATTGTCTTTCTCACTCACAATTGAATCGTACTCTTGTTGAGATGGACCACTTGGAACAACTGGAGAGGGTTCAAATGCTGGTTGCGGTGTTTGTTGTACAACTGGAGGAGGGACCGCTGGTGAGGGAGGGGTTACTGGAAGTTCTTGTGGAGGTGGGGGTGCTGAGGGAGCAGGTGAGATTACAGGACGTTCCATCGGCGGTGGGGCTGAGGGAGCAGGCGGAACTACAGGAAGTTCCATCGGCGGAGGCGTTTGAGGAGTTGGTGGAACAACGGGCGGTTCTAATGGAGGCGGTGTTGTTGGAGGCGCACCTAAACCAAAATCAAAATTTGCTTCCTCATCTTCATCCTCATCTTGTTCATCATAATTATAATCTGGCATTCCAATCTTCTTTTTTATATAAATATAACCTTGTTTATATTTTGAAATTAATAAATATTTCACATGGTTTTTTAAAAATATAGCATAAAGACAAGTATTAAAATGTTTTGATCTATTCTCAAAACGCCAATTTGGGCGTAATCGAGCATTTTTTTTTATAAATGGTTCATATATTCCAATATGGACTTAAATTATCCTTTAATGCTGGAATGAGTTTATTATTGATATAATTCAATAGATCATTCTCTGAGGTTCTTTCTTTTTCTTCGATTAAATCATCACTATCGTTTAGTACTTGTAAACAATTATAGACCGCTCGAGCTTGTTTGTCTACTTCATATCCACCTTCGAGTGTAATGAGGATTCGATCGTTAGAGTAATTACTAGCGATCTCTTTAATTTTTTTTAAATAATTTGCCGGAGCTTGATAAGTCCAACCCATTCCTGTTAATCTATCAGTCCAGTGAGTATCAAATCCCGCAGAGATTAGAATAAATTCAGGTTTGAAATCGTTTAGAATTGGAGATATGATCTCGTCAAAAAATATGAAAATTACATCATCTGCAGCGCGGGGAGGCATGGGGAAGTTGATAATTTTACCTTTTCCTTTACCATCACCAATTTCATTTGGAAATCCGCTCCCAGGATAAAGAGTTCTCCCGTCTTGATGGGAATTGAACATTATTAACTCGCCATTTTCAGATTTCGAGCCGTTATAAAAAATATCTGTAGTTCCATTTCCTGCATGACAATCCCAATCAATAATTGCAACACGCTTGAAGTTCTTTTCTCTAAAAAGATACTCCGCTGCTATAGCTATGTTATTGAATATACAAAATCCAGAACAATGATGAGAGTTAGAATGATGTCCTGGAGGTCGTACCGTTGCGAATGCATTTTTTAAATTACCCTTGAGAATTTCATCTATTGCCTCTAAATTTCCTCCTACGGAATATAAAGCTGCTTCATAAGTTTTTGGAGAAACTAGAGTATCTCCTAAGTCGATACATTGTGTTTGCCCAGTACTTTCGCTCAATTCACTATATTTTTTGACTTGCTTTATCAAACTTTCGGTATGGACGTATTTAATTTGTTCGATTGATGCTTTTCTGGGTTTTATTAATTTAAAATCTGGATTGTCAAATAAACGCTTTTCTTTCAAGAAATCCATAATAGCAATTAACCTCTCGTGGCTCTCAACATGTACAATACGATGTTGAAGATATATATCATCATATACAATTCCAGTAGTCATTTATAACATCACTTCATTTGTCGATATTAATAACACTTACTTTTAATGATTAGGATTATTAATTTAATATTTAAATTTATTGATATTTTATATTTATTGATGAAAGACGCATGAAAGGTACAATAAAAATCATAGTAATCGGAGAACCTGCTGCTGGTAAAACAAGTTTAGTTAAAAAATTCGTGTCTAGTCATTTTTCCACTGATTATAGAGCCTCTATTGGAGCAAATATGTTTATAAAAGATGTAATTTTAGATTCTGGTCAAGAAATTAAAATTCAACTGTGGGATATTGCGGGACAAGAACGATGGATTAAAATGAGGCATATGTATTATAAAGGAGCACAAGGTGCATTGATTCTTGGAGATTTAACACGAGAAAAATCTTTCATTCAAGTAGAGAATTTTTGGTGTCCAGATATAGAGAAATATTGCAATGAAATACCCATCATTTTAATAGCTAATAAGAACGATTTGAAAAGTAATGTATCTGAAGAGACGATAAAATCTATAGGAGAAAAGATCAATGCCAGAGAGATTCTGTTTACATCAGCTAAAACGGGAGAAAATGTTGAAACTGCTTTTAAATTAATTTCTGAATTAGCTATCAAAAATTTACAATAAAATTGAAAAACTCTTTCTAAATCAATGAGGATTTATCTTTCTCTTTGAGTGAATTTTACTTTACCAGTTTTTGGTTCATACAAAGTTCCCTCGTTGACAAGTTCGTCAATCGATTTTTCAATATATGTTCTATCAAACTCACCGTCTAATTCAATGATTTGAATGATGCCTTTTCTATCTAATTCTTGCCAGTTGTTTTCTTCAAAAATTTGCTTGAGTTTATCTAGAAATCTCTCAAGCTTGTTAATTGCTGTTCTAGGTTGACCGGTTATGATCATATCAATATCAAACTTCCCTGTTTCTTTATCATAACCTGTATCTTTTAAGTATCGATTAAATAATTTAATGATTTCTTCGACGTCTTCCTTGCTTGCTTGATCCTTTAAGGCCATTTTAGCGTACGCTTCGGTTAATCGAATAAGACCTTCGAGATTTCTTGCTAAAATTGATACAATTGCATCTTCACTATCGTATTGACCCCTCAATTCTAAATAAAAACTTTTTATTCTATCTTTTGCCTCTTCTGATAAAATAGGGCGACAACTTCTCTTTGCATATTTTATATATTTTTTAAGAAGATCCCCATCAATTGGTGCAACATCGTCTTTACTATCTTCAATATTATTAGCTTTATCTTCAACATTTATTGTTGCATTATTTAAAATAAATTCAGCCATCTGAGCATCACTTGCAGGATTGGGTTTATCAACTACCTTAAATATTAAGTCAAATCGACTTAAAAGAGATGGTGGCATTCGAACATTTTCAGCGAAACTTTTATATTCGTTAAATCTTCCTGAATAGGGATTTGCAGCAGCCATTATTGCAGTTTGTGATTTTAGAGTGGCAACAATTCCAGCTTTCGCAATACTTACTGTTTGTTGCTCCATTCCTTCGTGAATAGCAGATCTATCCGCCGAATCCATTTTATCAAATTCATCTATGGCTGCAACTCCACCGTTTGCTAATACAATTGCACCTGCTTCAAGATTCATTTGACCAGTATCACTATCTTTTATTACAGCTGCGGTTAATCCTACTGCAGATGATCCCTTCCCAGATGTATATATCCCTCTAGGTGATTTCATTACAGCGCTTTTAAGGATCTCTGATTTACCAGTACCTGGATCTCCAACAAATAAAATATGAATATCACCTCGTTTGTAGCCCCCACCAGGTAATTTCTTCCTTGTTCCTGCGAATAAACTTAAAGCACAAGCCATTTTTAGATCTTCTCTACCATAGATTGTAGGTGCGATTGAGCGAGCAATTTTTTTCTGAATCATTGGTTCTTTAGATAATTCTTCTATTTTTTTTCTTTCCTCTTTAGTTAATTCTATATCCTCTTCAGATTTATCTTCTGGATCAATAAAGTTTACTTCAATATAAGATTTGAACAATGTAGAATTATTATTATTTATCGATTGGGCAAGTACGGATTTAAAGGAACCCATGACTTTCACTCGATCTCCAGGCTTCACGGAATCAACTAAATCATCGTATGTTAAAATGGCTTGGACAGATCTTGGAATTCTCCCAGGGGGTAAATCCTCAGGAACTTCTTGAATCATAATACTTTGCCAATCAATAAATTCTGATTTTTTTGATATTAATCGAAAATCTGACTGAGCTTTTGCTGTACAGCGTTTTTTACTACCACAAAATCGTGGCCAATTAACTTTTGAAGTAAGTTGAGGAATAGAGAAATGATTGCCACATATATTGCATTCGAATTCTGCTCTTGTTAATTTTGGTCTGACAACAGAGCTTCTAATTGTTATTCCATTAAACCATACTAACTGGTCTATATGTTTGGCTCGTAATCCTCTAATTGGCACAGATAAAGGACTTTTTTCATCTTTAGTAGATATCCTAATAAAATATTTTTGCTTTTTCATGTGGCTAGATTGAAGTTTTAGCACATTCTTAAAAGCATCAACGGCATCTTCTATTAGAGCTTCGGGATCATTCCTAAGCATCTCTGCAATCTGAGGATCAAATGAGAGCAAATCTTCGTAAAGAAAGACTAAAGTGTTCCCTCCTTTAGAGGAGATTTCGTTAATTTTGTCTAAATATTTATAAATTCCTGGTTTTTCTTGAAAGAGCCGATAAAAATCTTCGAAATGCGATATCTTATCTATTGGGCGAGTAGGACTTGGTAGAGGTGTTGTCATTTGTAATTTCTTAATTTTTTCTTAATATTGATTATTAATCTTGATAATTTTTAAAATCAAACTATCAACGGTTAAATTATCATTCATTTAATAAATTCCTAAAAAAAGTCCACAGAAATGTTAAATAAAGTCTCAGAGGGAAACAATTTAGTAATATCTTGTATTAACTTTTTCTTAGATCATTTAGGGTCTTACAGATAATCGGGTCCTGACTCATTTCACACCTTATTTTTAACAAAGCAAGACATCGTTTTTTAATTTTTTCATCTTCGTATTTAGCAGTTCGTCCTAAAATTATAGAAATGGATCTTTGTGTTTCCATTGAACCTTCATCAGAGAGATTTTGTAAGAGTTTAGATAATACTATTTCAAGCCCAATATCTTGAATTATTTCTATCATTACATTTATCATGCTTTTTCTTACTTCTTCAGATTCATCTCCTAATAGAGCGACTATTTTATCAAAAATTCTATCGATTTGCTTGCTATAAATCTTTAATAGGCCTGCAGATGCTTCTCTTACTTTTGAATCGTCATCAGACAGGCTTTTCAATAATTTTTCATATGGAATTTGGGAAGCTCTAATTTCTTCTATTCCCGATAAGATATTTATTACAGATCTTCTTACCCAACCTTGCTCATCATCGAGTAACAGCACGAGTTGTTCAATTATTGATCCTTTATCTTCGATGTGGTCGATAATATTTCCTATGCTTGAAACAGCTGCCTCTCTAACGTTCCATTCTTCGTCAATTAATGCTTTATTAATCAATGGGTCAATAACATCTTCTATCATCAAGTGTCCAATAAAGCCCATTATTTTTGCTCCAGATTCTCTGATAAATGAATCTTGATCAGAGAGAAAATCAATTACTGGATTAATGGGAATGAGATGTGGGGACTTTTTCGCAATTTCAAGTATTGATTTGGATAAAGGAATTTTAACAGAAATCACTTGACTATTGATGAACTGAAAAATCTCGTTCAATACTGGTTCTATTAATAGTGGTTGTATTTTTGCAATTTTTGTAATAATTTTCGTAGCTTCAGTTTTAGTCTTTTCATTGATATCTTTTTGTAAAACCTTCAGAATTGGATTTAGATTAATTTTTTCAGAAAAATCATCTATTAATCCTTCTAAAGAAGATATAGAGTTAAAAATAACATCAGGATTGTCAGAGTTTAAACACTGAAATAATTCTGGTATTACTTTATTTGGATCTGATTTTGCTATTTTGATAATAGTTTTTGATATTATCCCTTTTGTTATGAATTTTGTGACATCAGGAATCTTGCTGAGATTTTGAAAGATCAAATCGGGATTGGAGGAATATTTATTTACGAGTATCTCAGAAATGCTTTCTTTTAAATCATCATTATCAGTTTTTATGAAATTCATTAATGTCTTAAGGATTTTTTCTGGATTCTTATCCCACAACCTGCCTAAGAGTAATAAAATGCTTTTTAATGCCTCATTATTGGTTGGATCGATTTTATTTATTATCTCGTCCAGGTTTAAAGATTTTGGCTCCTCAACGTAATATTTCTCTAGAGCAACAATGGCTGCGTTCCTAACTTCTTCATCTATATCAGTCAGTCCATCAAGGAAGGGTAGAATTGGAATGTGGTATTTTTTGAACCGTCCAATTTTACTGAAAACTTCAAATATCGATGCTCTTACTGAACTTGTAGGATCTTTCAACAGCGGGATGAATTTTGAAATAATTTGAGCGTTAAGTTTCTTAATTTCGAGATTTTTTATGTTTTTAATTGCTGCCGCTCTAATTCCTTTATTTGAGTGATCTATTTTATCGCTTAAGGTTTCTAATGGGATTGCATAAGATGAATTTGCTAAAATATTTAGAATTTCTACCTGGACATTGCTATCTGGGTCGTTGATTAACGTCTTAATGTTTAACTTTTTGATAATCTCTTTATTGGCATTGTAAAGCCTTGATAATAATTGAAGTCCGATATATTTCAATCTCCACTCTTGGTCATTGATAAGATTTAAAATATTATTTATTGGTATTTTGTTTATTAAATTAATGTCTGCTTCTAAAAGAGAGCTTGCAATAGGTATGCTTTTGTCATAATTTGGAGATTTTAAAGCCTCAATTATCCATGGTAATACAACATCTGGAGCATCTTTTTCTAATTGCTTTAAAATGTGCGTACAAATTCTCTTAGATTGGGGGTGTGGATCACAAATTCCATCGAGTAAGGAGTATTTAAATTTTCCTGCGTCAAGATCGATTCCAGTTTTAAGAGGAATTCTTTCAAACATTAAAATTAAAGTGTTTTCTGCATGTTTTTGAATTTTTTGACTGGAATTTTTAATAAAATTGAATAAAGGAACAGGATCGAAAGATTGCCCACATTCAGTAATCTTAGAGTATTTAATATTTTCGTTAAATTCATTTGTTCTTGAAAGAAAATAATAGGATGTAAATAAAATTAGGACGATTTCTTCAATAACTGCCGGCCAAGCAAATAATTTGACGTTTGGGATGATTTGACTTGTAAATATTGATGAATTTAAGGTTATACTCAATTTGTCAAAATTAATAATTAAAAAATTTGCAAAAACATTTACTCCTAAAGCCGCCATTAAGTATGCGGCAAAGTAAATATCAATTCCACGATATTTTATTTTCCGAGACCAGAAACGTGTAAAATATCCTATAATTCCCATTGCAAGCGTGACAAATACAAATACGGAGGACATTGTTACACTGATTCCAACGGTCCCTGTAAAAAAATATCCAATTGTTTGGATCATTGAGATCCAAGCCCATACGAAGACAAACAACATTAATCCTAATGTAATGTAAGCCCCGGGATTAGATAAAAATAACTCCTTTGATCTTTTACCACTTTCAAAACCCATGAACGAGGATCTTTTAATTTCTGGTATGTGATAATATGCATTAGAAATTCCTGCAATATACCCCTTACTTCCATAGAAGGTTAAAATTGCAAGTGGATAAGCAATCATCCAGGTCAACCATATCATGATAAAAGGTAAGCCTAATGCGGTTAAAAATACTGGGGGCAGTAAAAATACGCATGTATAAAAAACTATTGCCATCACTGTTGGAAATGGCTTTTTTTTATATCGCGTAACGATCCTTGAACTGATTAATTTATGAAAAGGAGTAAGCCCCTCGTCAGACTCGTTACTTAGAGCAATAAATAAAAAATCAACAATGGGATAAATTGATATATAAATTAAACAAATCATGAAAGGTATCAATAACGCAAAAGGATTAATATCTGGAGGAGGCGTAGGGCTAGTTTTCCAGAAGTCTTGAGTTTTTACTGCAAATATAAACGCCATGCTCATAACCAACATCACTGACATGCTAAATATAAACCCATATATCGCACATTGTATCCTATCTTTCTGATTAAATTCTCCCTTTTTGACCAAGGCTACTTGTCTATATATAATATAGAATCCTATAACGAAAAATACTATAAATAAAGCAAATAAAGTTATTTCAACAATCATGGCTTTCACAAAATCTTGTAGGTTATTAGTGAGTTAATATATTTTTTATTTCTCTTATTATACTTTAATATATTATAAAAGTAATTAAAGTTAATAATTCTGGTGAATTGATATTATAAGGAAAATAGACCATGAATTGATAAATTCTTTAAAACGAGTAAATTTCTCCTTTAGGAACGAAGATGTGAACACTGAATGTATAAAAGATCACGCAGGTTTTTCTTTATTTGGAGAACAATTTGGACCGTTTGAAAAAGGTAAAAATTATAAAATAAAGCTATTCCTAGCTATTCCATTTATTAAAAACAACATTTTAAAAATACATTCAAGCGAAAAATGCGATAATGTTGATGTTCAGAGGTATGCCATTGCTGAGCGAGACACTCAGCAACCGATAAAGCAAGAGACAAATTACTTCTTGAATAGAATTAAAGAATTTAAATTTTTTATGGATAAAGATGTAAAGGATGGATTCAAACCAATAAGAGATTTAGAAAATTTCAATTCATATTTTATGAATATTGTTGATAATAGACTATTAAAATTACTCAGATTAACAAAAACAGAACTTTCAATTGACGATGAAAGACGTTTAACCAATTCAGAACAAATTTTATTCAAGCG
>Ga0180433_10001794_pt1 | contig 35090 bp, 37 predicted proteins | sample SS_ome_8_FD_132980 | JGI IMG/M metagenome (GOLD analysis project Ga0180433, IMG submission 132980) | Hypersaline lake sediment archaeal communities from the Salton Sea, California, USA - SS_1_D_1 metaG | ecosystem: Environmental > Aquatic > Non-marine Saline and Alkaline > Hypersaline >...
CCAATATAACACCATGAACCTGCTGTCATTTGACCGTACATAATCAATCCTAGATCCTCTAACTCATGAAACTTTTCCCATGTGCTCCAATGAGGCACAATATTAGAATTTGCCATTAAAACTCGAGGTGAATTTTCCCATGTTTTAAAAATTGCAACAGGTTTCCCTGATTGAATAAGTAAGGTCTCATTATTTTCTAAAATTTTTAACGATTTTATGATCTCTTCGTAACAATCCCAATTTCTGGCTGCCTTTCCAGTACCACCATAAATAATCAATTCTTCTGGTATTTCAGCATTTTCAAGATTGTTTTCAAGCATTCTAAGAATTGCTTCTTGTCTCCATCCTCTACACCTAAGATTGTTACCTCTTTTAGCAAAAATAGAATTCCCCATATTAATCACCCATGCAATTTAAAACAACAATTAAAACCTTTTTATAATTATCAGAAAAGGGAAGGAGAGCTGGCCTCACTAGGAGGGGATGGGATGCACTCTAACAAAAACAACAACTACCAGCCCAATTCCTTCCACTTATAAATATCAATTGCCCCTATATATGTTTTTCGCTTAAATCAATGAAATGCTGACTACGTTGCTTCCTCTAAGGATTATCTTTCCAAGTCTTCTTTTTGTTTCTCCCTTAGTTTCTTCAACATCATCTAAAACAAGGTTCATAAATTCGTCATAACCTAATAATTTTCCTTCGATACTTCTACTGTCTTTAAGTAAAAGCAATAATTTTTGATTCAATGATCTTTCAAGAACGTCCAATGGTAGTGTCATAGAAATGGGTAAGTAAGGTTCCCTTTTTAAATTATTCCCTTAGTTTATAAACAAACAAAAATTAAATTGGCGGATATCCGCCAATTTGTAAACTTGGATCGCCAAAAAGGGCCCAGGATTGAACAACTTTAGTATCTATCCATGAATCTTTATCCTCTGAGTTTTGCCAGTCTATTGGGTATTTATCAAGGTAGGATGCAACTGCAGCTACCCATGTGTCACCAAGTATATCTATATTATTTTGACCATATTCTCTAAAAAATTCAACCTCAATCTCGTTTAATCCGCCTTTGAAAGAATCTTTATCTTCTTTTGTATAGCCTAAAGCTGTACAGCCAATTGTAGCTATTGAACCTCCCCCTATTTTTCTAGTCATTCTCCATCCCCAACATTCATATGTTGCCTCGCCACGATACCAGGCAAGTCTATTGAGATAATTCAAAATTGATACATCAAACTGACTATTATGACAACCACTAACTACACACACTGGATACATATGATTATTTCTAAGTTTGTGCATATTACGTACGCTTAATCCCTGTATAAAGCTAGAATCATCAGGGGGATGATTTCCCCAAAGTTGTGGATTTCCATGTCCAACAAAATATACGAAACCACATCCCATGCTCAATGCTTTAATTACATCCTTTTGACCACTTAAAGTTCCATCAGATGTAAACAATTTGATAGGGGTAAAACCACTCATATTTTCTAAAGCAAGTTCTGCATAATACTCGCCTTCATAACCGGTCCAGTTTGGATTATGAGATTCTGGATACGTATCACCGGCAATAACCAACATATCATTAAACCATAGTCTATCATAGGTTGTCGTTTCATAATCGATTATCTTATTTACCATTTTCTTTAGTTCAAATTTATTCCTGCATGGAAGTCTACCTACTGCAATATCTGGATATAAATCCAAATACTCATCTTCTGCTTCTTCTTTTATTAACCATTCCCCAAATTCTCCGTCATTATCAGAATCCCAACTGGAAAAGTCTCCTTTTGAATCATAAATATCTGCAAAATATAAATCACTTATATAATGAGGCTCCCAACCTTCATCCATATTTACATATCTAACTGGAAGATGCCAATAGGGTAATTGGCCTTTTTTTCCACCAACCAATAAAACATATTGAATTCCCCACTCTTCTATTGCGAATTTAATAAAATATTTAATTTTTTCTGCTTCATCCCTACCATACCAATACATTTGATCATATACATCTGACAATCTCATCACTCTAGTTGGAATACCATATTTGATTTTATGTTGTAATAATGGTTTTATTGCTGTGAAAAAGTTATCAGGTGTTATTATAAGCAATTTATAAATTGAATCTCTTGAATCTAAAGGTTTGCTGGATATATTTATATTATAATCATCATTTATTCTAGCATTTATTGTTGGGCCCATAGATAAACTTAAAAAAATGATAGCTACTGTAAAAACTAAAATTTTTTTCCAAATTTTATTTTTCATATTTTCTCCCATTAAATAATATATTATATAGTATAATTAATTTATGTAAATTAATTTATTTTAAAAATAGTGGACTATGTATATAAATATCTCTTAAAAATGCAAAATCAACAATTGCATTTTGACATAATTGCACATTAAAATTAAATATTAAAATTATAAAGATTATTATAAAGGAGAGATGGGAATATGAATTTTAGATTAGCTAATGCAAGAGAAAAAACATTCTATAATAGAGATGCATTTATTGTTAAAACCATAGCTGGATTTACAATATTGGTAACAGGTATAGCTGTTTTATTAAAAGGTGTATGGCTGACGACACCGTTAGGTACGTTAACATGGGGAATAATACTATCAGTTGGTATGATATTAATTATAATAGGTGCACTTGCAATTTCATTCAGATAATAGTAATTAAAAAAAATTGAAAGATATATAAATTGATAGAACATCATCTACTAAAAGAGAAAAGAGGGTTCGCTTATTAGTAATCACACCAATTGGATTAATTACAAAGATAAGGAGATTCTATATATTGACTACTCTGGGATGCTTGATGATGAGCTAAGAGATGCAATACAAGAGGCCAATGAATTTATAAAAAGTGTTGAAATAAACGATAATCTTATCTTAGTTGATGTAAGTAACAGTTCTTCTTCCGAAAAATTAACTGTTGAATCATTAAAAGAAAGTGCAAAAATTTTTAAGCAATATTCTAAAAAGGTTGCAGTAATTGGTGTTACCCCCGCTCAACAAGTTATATTAACATTTGTAAATATGTTTTCAGGGCTAGGAATAAAACCATTTGAGGATATACAAGATGCTAAAAATTGGTTAGTTGAATAAGCTTCTTTGTATAAATTATTAAATTTTTTTTATTTTGGATAGCCACCAATTTGTAGGCTAGGATCACCTAATAGAGCCCATTGCTGGACAGTTTTTGCATCTATTGCAAAATCCCATGCTGCAGGGGTATACCAATCAATTGGATATTTGTTTAGATAATTGGTTATTGCATTTCCCCAACATTCACCTAAAATGTGAGTATTATTTGTTCCATATTCATAAAAAAATGTAGGTTCTAAAAAATCACCTGCTCCAGAAAATGAGTCTTTATCTTCTTTTGTCATACCTAGTCCAGTACATCCTATAGTAGCAATAGAGCCGCCGCCAATTTTCCTTGTTAGTTTCCACCCCCAACACTCTGGAATCCAAGTAAAATAATACCAAGGATCATCTAATAATTTTTTGATATTAACATCAAACTGCAGATTGTGACAACCACCCACTACACATACTGGCATCTTGTATCCATTTTTAAGTCTAGACATACTTAAAACTGATAAACCATCGATAAATTTCTCACTATTGGGTGGATGTGTTCCCCAATTGTATGGATTGGCGTGACCGTCTAGATATAAAAACCCACATCCTTTATTTATTGCACGTAATACACTACGAGTACCTGTATAGGATCCATCTGATGCCCAAAGTTTTATTGGTAAAAAATCTGTCATATTTTCCAATACTCTTACTGTATTTTCTTCACCCTCATTTCCAGTCCAATTTGGATTTTGATATTCAGGGTAGGTATCTCCTGCAATAACAACGATATTTTTAAACCAATTTTTACCAAAAGTGTTAGATTCATACTTGATTATCTTATCCACCATAGTTCTAACTTCTAATTTGGTTCTACAAGCTATCCGACCAACATAAACATCCGGATATAAATCAATATTATAATCCTCAGCTACATCTCCCATCCATTCCCCAAATACACCATTATTATTGGTGTCCCAATTTGAGAAATTACCGTTTGAATCATAAATGTCTGCATAATAAAGTTCAGAAATAAATCTTGGTTCATTGTATCCTGAATTTACATCTGCATTGTAACAATATCTAATAGGCATTATTCTAAAATCACCTACCAATAAAACATAAGAGATTCCCCAATTTTCTATAGCTGATTTTATAAAATATTTAATTTTTTCAGCTTCATCTCTACCTTGCCAAAACATTTGCTTATAAACTTCTTTTAATGTAACAAGTTTAGTAGAAATTCCAACTTTTTCCTTATGCATCTCAAGATTTTTTAGTATTGGAACAAATTTATTAGGAGTAATAATTAATAGTTCATAGTATGAGTTATCGTTTTTAAAAATATTATTAACTATTAAATCAGAATTATTATCTAACGATTGATTCTCAGTTAATTCTGCACCAAAACTTGGGGTTATACCAAATAGAAAAAAAACTAATAATAAAACCATTATTTTACTGTATAGAAATTTTCTAGTTTGTTTCTTCATAATAATACCCAAATATAGATTATAAAAATTAGTTAATAAATTTATTGCTTAAATATTAATTTTTAAGTATTTATTTTAAAATAATTGATTTTTACATTTTTTCAGGTAAAAAAATTATTATACATAATGCCCCATGACCTCAAACCTGATGACTATCCGCTGTGATTTCTATTGTTATCGAAAAACCAAGAAAAAAATTAGTAAAATTGAAAATAAATCAAATAACATAGAAATGGTCTTTTTTGATATGGATGGAGTTTTAACTGATACAATAAGCTCATGGAAGCATATTCATGATTATTTCAAAACATCAAATGAACGCTCTGTAGAGTTATATTTAAAGGGAAAAATCGATGACTTGGAATTTATAAAAAGAGATGTATCTTTATGGAAGAAAAATGGTAAGTTTGTGCACATTGATGAAATAAAAGAAATTTTAGAAAAAGTAAAATTAATGAATGGTGCAAAAAAATGTATATCTTATCTAAAAAAACACGATATTAAACCTGTTATTGTAAGTGCAGGTCTTGATATTTTAGCAAATAGGGTAAGTAACGAAATTGGAATAGATTATGTTTATGCAAATGGAATAAAAAATGACAAAATGGGTTTACTCACAGGCGATGGAGAATTAAGAGTTGAATTAACAAATAAAGATAAAGTTGTTAAAAATATTGCCAAAGATCTAGATATTAAATTAGAAAATTGTGCAGCAGTAGGAAACAGTTGTTTTGACATTCCTATGTTTGAAACTTGCGGTATAGGAATTGCATTTAATCCTGGTGACGACTGTGTAAAAAAGCTTGCTGATTTTGTTGTTGAGGGAAAAGATTTGAGTAAACTTATACCTATTTTTAAGCCATTTTTATAAAAATTGAAAAAATATCAACCAACAGATATATAAAATTTAATTTTCTCGATATTTTTAAAATTTTGATTTGTTACATATAAAAATATATTAAAATCCTTTAATTGGGCATATGTAAGGTCAAAACTGCTTGAATTTTCTGAAGTAATCTTATTTGACTGTGAATCATAATAAGAAACAGAAATTATCACATCTTCTAAAATTCTACCAGCAATATTCTTTGCAGTTCCCCTAATGATATATCGTGGGTTGTACGCACTATCAGGAAAATTTTTATAAAAACCAGGTTTTGAATAATTCTGATACACCCCATAACCAGGTATATACCATTGAGTAGTGACTGAATAATCGGTTATTTCAACTGAATCAGTATCACCAAAAATTTTAATTTCTTCCTGACAGCCACAAATAAAAAATATCAATAAAAATGCAATTACTACTGATTTTAAAGCAAATTTCATTTTGCTTTTTCTCTCCTTCCTCAATTTCTTAAACGATTTCTAATATATTAAAGTAGATGACGATACTTTTTAATGCTTGATGTTACATTGAGGGATAAGATATAATGGTACTTGATAATTTAGGGGATTCTCTTAAAAGAACATTAAAAAAGATTGCAAATGCTGTTCATGTTGATGCAAAGCTTGTAAAAGAAGTTGTTAGAGATATTCAAAGAGCTTTGTTACAAGCAGATGTAAATGTAAAATTAGTTGTAGGATTATCTAAAAAGATTGAAAAACGTGCTCTTGAGGAAAAACCTCCCGCAGGTATGAATAATCGTGAACATGTCATTCGTATCGTATATGATGAATTGGTTAATATTCTAGGAGATTCTAGAGAATTACCGATTAAAAAACAATGTATCATGATGGTTGGTTTGTATGGGCAAGGGAAAACCACTACCTGTGGTAAACTTGCAACATTTTTTAAAAAGAAAGGATTAAGACCCGTTCTTATTGCAGGAGATGTACATCGTCCTGCTGCTTATGAACAATTAAAACAGATTTCAGAGAAAGTTGAGGTCCCTTTTTTTGGTGATAAAAAGGCAAAAGATGCAGTTAAAGTAATTAAAGAAGGTATGGATAAATTCAAAAGATCTAGTGATGTAATAATTGTTGATACATCGGGCCGACATAAGCTCGAAGATGAACTTATTTCTGAAATGAAGGATATATTCAAAGCTACTAAGCCAGATGAAAAATTATTGGTAATGGATGCAGCAATGGGGCAACAATCAGGTCCCCAGGCAAAAGCATTCAATGAGGCTATAGGAATAACCGGTATTGTTCTGACAAAATTAGATGGAACTGCAAAAGGTGGTGGTGCATTAAGTGCAGCCTCTGAAGTTGGTGCTCCAATTGTATTTGTTGGAACGGGAGAACATTCAACTGATTTTGAGAAATTTGAACCATCTGGTTTCATTTCTAGACTTCTAGGAATGGGAGATATAAAGTCTTTAATTGAAAAAGCAGAAGAATCTCTAAAAGGAAAAGATGCTGAAAAAACAGCCCGAAGATTCATGTCAGGTAAATTCAACTTAAATGACATGTACAGTCAAATGGATATGTTATCAGGTATGGGACCTTTATCCAAGGTAGCTGAGATGTTGCCCTTTGGACAGAATGCAAAACTGAAAAATGTTGATATGAATGAAACTCAAGGTAAACTCCAAAGATTTAGGGTTATTATGGATTCAATGACAGAAGAAGAGAGAGAAAATCCAGAAATAATCAAATCTTCGAGAATTAAAAGAATAGCTAGGGGCGCAGGAGTAGAAAATAAGCATGTAAAAGAACTGCTTAAATATTATAACATGACAAAACGAATGATGAAAGGTTTTTCTAGTGATAGAAAAATGCGCAAGGGTTTGATGAGACAACTTCAATTTGGAAAATAACGTAACTTTAATCCATGTTGTTTAAAAATTATAATAAAATAATAGAAAATGGACAAACTCCTCTCCTACAAAAAAAAAGGAAGGATGTAATTGATATTTTATCAGCTGCTCTTAAATCTGTTGATCCATATAAATCAGTAAAACGATTATTTAAAGATAATACCATCAATTTCAACAATAAGACTTTTAATCTGTCTTTATATGATAATATTTATCTTGTAGGATTTGGGAAAGCTAGTATTGGGATGGCAAAAGCAGTTTGTGAATCTATATCAATAAAAAAAGGGGTTGTTGTTTCTAATTGGTCATCAATAGGTCAAATTAATGATTCAATTGAGGTAATTATTGGAGAACATCCTATTCCAAGTTATGGAAGTTTGAAAGGTGCTGAAAAAGCAATTGATCTATTAAAACAAACTAAAAAAAATGATCTTGTCGTAATCTTAATTTCTGGTGGAGGATCTGCATTATTATGCAAACCAAGAATCAGTTTAGACGATTTAAAATCCACTACCGATCTATTACTTAAAAGCGGTGCAAACATCAATGAAATTAACACCATAAGAAAACACCTATCTTATGTTAAAGGAGGGCAACTTACAAAATTTACCGATTCAAGTATTATTTCTTTAATAATCTCAGATATTGTAGATGACCCAATAGAATTTATCGCATCTGGTCCAACCTACCCGGATTCTACAACCTTTTTAGATGCAAAACAAGTTTTAGAAAAATATAATCTTATTGAACAAATTCCTAATTCGGTTTTGAATATTATTGATGATGGCATTAAAGGATTAATTCCTGAAACTCCAAAAAGAGGAGATCCTTTATTTGAACGTGTAAATAACTTTATTATTGCGAATATTAAAAATGCATGTCATAAAGCTACAAAGAAAGCTAAAGATTTAGGTTATTACCCAATATTATTTTCAACATCAATATCTGGTGAGGCAAGAGAAATTGCCACTATCCTTCTAAATAATCTTAAGGAGTATAAGAAATCCAATATTGCTTTTATAAGTGGCGGAGAACCAACAGTTACAATAAAAGGAAAGGGTCTTGGCGGTAGAAACCAAGAACTGGTATTAGCAGGGGTTAAAAATATTTCCGATTCAGAAATTGTTCTTGCATCATTTGCTACAGATGGAATTGATGGAAAAAGTGACGTTGCCGGAGCGATTGCAGACGGTTTTTCTTATAAAAGGGCTGAAAAAAAAAGACTTGATCCTAATTATTATCTAAAAATCAATGACTCATGTGGTTTTTTTAAAAAGTTAGATGATGTGTTAATTACTGGACCTACAGGCACAAATGTTATGGATATTCAAATAATTTTAAATTGAATAAATTTTTTCTCATTTTATATTATATTAGAAAATATTATAATTAATTAATATATTTATGTTTTTTAGAAAAACAATCAAATTATTGCTCCAAAACCAATATATAAAGATAACAGATAGAAATATCTAATAAATTATGTTAAAAAATACCCTAAAGTATTTAAACTCGTAAAATTACTATAATTTAAAAAGAATTTAATTAAGGAGATAAAGTATGCAAGTACATCAGTTGATTAAGAAATCAATTATTCTAGTTGCTATCTTCTTAACCTTATTCGGATTGATATTTCCAACAGCAGTTGCTATTGCTGAACAAGATGGTGAGGATGGAGTTTGGCTAGATGAATTTGACGATGCAAATGGTGTTGAATTAACAAATTGTACTTTTGATAATGAAGAAGGGAAAATAATTTTAGTAAATGGAACTACCTCTGAAAAAGTATATGATTTTAAAGATGGTAAACCCCATAGAGCATATCGATATGTAACACAGTTAAGAAATCTATGGAAACATTTCCCTCCAAATTCACATGTAATCTTTGAGCATAAGCTTCTTGATTGGACCGGAGAAATTGATGGATTAAAGGAAAAAGACTATGACGCATACACTTACTCATCAGAGTTAAGTTATGGAAGATACATTGTTCACCATTTCAGTTTTAAAATTGATGCTGATGTAGAAGATATTGAAAAATTAGAGGTTACTTGGCGGGGAAAGGCAAAAAATGACGATAAGGTTGAAATATGTTATTGGAGTTATTATTCATCTAGAAAATTACTAGGTTCATGGAATGTTTTAGATGATATAACATCAAATAACCAGTGGAAAGAGGAAACTTTTGAAATTCCAAAATCTGATTTTCCCTATTCAATTAATGCTTTAGGATTCGTCGATATTTGTGTGGTTATATATCCAGATCAAGAGGGGTCTTGCTCATTATCAACAGATTATATCAGTCTTAAATATACCACCATAACAGGATATACTTTAAACAACGGATATGTAATAACCAAAGACCCAATAAATCCTAGTATTATTTCAAATACATCTAACTTTTATTGGGATATTCTCACCTGGAATGATTATGAAGTAGGTAATGCTAAGATAAAATACCAACTTTTATATAACAAAAATGGAAATTGGACTGAGGTTGAGGAAAAATATCTTAAAGGAAATGAAAAAGGATTTAACACTCCACCAGTATCGATAAATTCAATTCCAAGTAAAGAACCTTATGATGAATTAAAAATTAAGGCAAATCTATCAACCGATGAATTAACATTAACTCCAAAATTATCCAGTTGGGCAATTACATGGCAAAAAAATAGGCTCAAATGGAAGGATTTGTTTAATTATAACTTCAGGGTGGATAAAAGCAAGGTAAATGTAATAGATGGAAACATATCCATAGATCCAATAACCGGTGACTGGCCAATGTTTGGTCAAAATCCTCAAAATACCAGATCAACAACAGCCGAGGGACCAAAGGAATTCAATAGAAATTGGTGGTGTCAAATCGGTGAGGATGAACATGAAATGACCAATCAGGTAATAATAGATGGGATGCTTTTTACAACTTATAAATTCTCTAGTAGCATATATGTAATCAATGACATCTCTGAAACACCCCTTGGTGATAGATATTATATTAATTATGACAGTGAAATTGACTTAAGTAGCTTTGGTACAGACTTTTTAGTCAATTCTCCAACAGTTACGGAGGATAAAATAATAATAGCGACCGGTAATGAAGACCCTCAAGGTTCAAAAAATTACATAATTGCCATCAACAGAGCCAATGAAGGTATTGAATGGTTCTATGAATATCCAGAAAACATTTGCTATTCATCCACTCCACTGGTTTATAATGATAAAGTGTATTTAACTTCATGGAGTGGAGATCCAGATCTTTTACAATCAAATCAAAATAACAAGGTAATAACTCTTGATCTTAATACTGGATCGCCTATATGGGAGGTTGATCTACCTGCAAAATGTGTTTCAACTCCTGCGGCATATAATAATACAATATACGTAGGTTGCAATAATAAAAATGGTGAAAGTTTATTTGCAATTAATGCTGAAACTGGAGAATCAATATGGAATCAATCAATAGGTATGATAAACAAAGCATCACCTGTGTTGTATAATGATACTGTTTTTATTGTTAGTAAATGTAGTGTTAGAAATAATATAAAATTAACTGCTTTAGATGCAGATAATGGAACAATTTTACGGAAACAGAATATAATGACATCACTCCTAGCTCATGCAGATACCACTCCAGCTATTTTCAATGATGTTTTATACTTAGCATCCCCAAATGGTAAAGTCCTTGCCTACGATGTTGATAATTTAAATGCTCCTAAATGGACAAATAAGGTATATAGTAGAGGAATTGGCGGCAAATTTTTATTGGCGTCTCCTGCTTATTCAAATGGTGTGGTTTATATCGGAACCCCCAATGGACGGTTCTATGCACTTGATGCTTCTGATGGTAAAAATATAAACGATTGGAGCGATTTTAGAACATTTAGGCGAGTAAAGGTTGAAGATCAGTGGATCATCGTCAATGGTCAGCCACCAATTGTGACATCACCTATAGTTTCTAATGGTTTAGTGTTTTTTGGTGATGATAATGGAAAGATATACAGTTTAGGTGAATTTAAAGAACCAACCGACCAAAAAATTGAAGGTAGTGTAGTTTCGATTCCAATAAAATTACCAACAGGGTATTGGTGGGATAAATTTTATGCATCTACAAACACATCAGACAATAGTAAAATAACATTCAGTATTCTTGATGAAAACAAAAAGTTTTTAAAGAATATTAACCACAAAGATGCACTTACTGCAGACAATAGCATTTTAGAGCGGACAATTAGACTTCGCGCAGATTTATCTGCTAAAAATTCTTCTGTTAATCCTCAACTTAAGGATTGGGAAATAACATTTGTTGAAGATAGTTACAAGCCTGTATTCAAAGTGAAAACCTTTTCACCTGATCCTCAAGGATGGATTAATAGAATTATTTCTGAATTATCCGTTGATGTTTATGATAATATTACCGGATTGAAGGTTAGTTCTGCTGAGTATGATTTGGAGTATTCAAAAGGGGACGGCACTCAAATAAAAACAGGTATTAAAGCTATTTGTAGTGGTGTAAATGGTACAAAAGATGTTCAAACAATAACTGCAAATATATCCTCTTTAAGTTTCTTTGAAAATATTACAGATTTATTTGGTATAAATATATCCATTTATGACCTTGCTGGAAATAAAGCTTATCTTTACAAAGAAATTCATCTTGACAATATAAAACCTACATCATACATTCGCAATGACAATATTTTAAGTGAATACAATGCAATGAATGAATTTGTTGAGATCTATTCAGTAACTAGAGATCCTGGAATATCTGGTATTAATGCAAGTGGAATAAAACAGGTAGAGTTGAAATATAGATTTTCGTCAAACAAAGATTTCTCAGGTTCTTGGGATAAATTTGAAATAAAAAATACATCAGCTCCGAAATGGAAATTTACTCCAGTGGAACAAAGCGGATTTTATGAATTAATATCTGTAGCCACAGATAATGCAGGTAACAAAGAAGATGAAAGAGAGGAAGGAGATGTAACATTCTTCTATGATCAAGAACCGCCTGAAATTCCAAGTTTTCCAACATACCGTTGGTTTAATTCAACACCGACATTTTCGTATGAGTTCAGTGATGATTATCTGCTAGATTCAATAGAATATAGACCCAATTTTGATACTACATGGAATACTATAGCTTCTGATATTAATGAACAAACCTATGATTCAAGTTGGTCAATATCTGATGAATATTGGAATTTCATGGAGGAAGGAGAAAAATATTATCTATTTTTCAGAGTAACTGACTCTGTAGGTAATATAGTTGTAAATGAAGAGATAAACAATGCCTTAGAATTTTCCAAGGATATATCTAAACCAATTGTGGATATTGAAATCCCTGACATAGAAGCAGAATGGACATGGGATGAGGTATTTAAAATCACAGTGTTTGCAGATGATAGGAACGGGAGCAAAATACAAACAATTGAATTATGGTATAGATATTCAGAAGACAATGAAAATTGGAGTGAATGGAAGCTGTACGAAGGTGAAACGACATCATCACCATTTATAAAGGCTGATTGGGAATTCAATGCTTCTGATGGAAATGGATACTATGAATTTAAAATAAGAGCAGAAGATGAAGCTGGTAACTTCGCTGAATCAGAGGTATTTGCCACAGGTGTAAATATATTCCCTGTTGCTTATGTTTCTGCAATGATTGCTTTGGTTGTTGTACTTGTCTTAATATTATTATTTTTCATTATCTTCTGGAAGATAAAAAATAAATAATCATTTAACTCTTTTTTTTATTCAATATATATAGCTGGTCTTAAAGGAATTGCAAATTTGACTTTATTTTTAGGATCGAAAATATCTTTATCGTCTCCACTGTAGATTTTTATTTCGCAGTTGAAAATTTGGGTTAAATAATCCTTGGATTTCTCCAGATAATCTAGGCTATCAATGGGTACTAGATAGCGATTTTTATCAGTTACGCTAAGCTTCTTTACCTCACCAGGTAACCTTCCAACATATTGAGAAATATCTTTTGCTATCATCTTCATATCAGGATTTGTTAAAATTTCTTTTATTATTATCCCAACATTTAGTTTATTTTCTTTTTCTTCCTCAATTGCTTTAATTAATGCTTGTTTTTTCCATTTTGGAGAAGTATATATGTATATCTTCTTGGGAGTGATTTTTGTAACCTTTAAAATCTCAGATATATCATCAGTAACTTTTGAAAGTAGATATTCTCCAACCTCATCCTTTTCAGAGATTTCCTCAAGATTAATTTCTGGAAATGTTTCATTTGATGCTAAGGTGTTATTTTGTAAATGCCATAGTTCTTCTGATAAATGAGGTGTGATTGGAACCATTAGTATAATCCATGTGTTGACAAATTTTTCTAGAATTTCTCTATTTCCTCCTCCCCTCTTTAAATACCATTGAATATCCTTTTGTAATTCAAAATAAATTTCATTTGCAACATCTCTTAAATTAAATTCTTTAAACAACGAATTTATTTTTTGAAGTTGTCGATTCAATGTGCTTTTTAGCCAGTTGTCAAGATTGGTATTAGCTTTGCCCTGTATGTTAAGCAATTGTTGTATTAATTTCCAAATATTTGCAATTTTGTTTTTGTATTTGGTTACAGTCTCTATATCCCATTCTACATCAACAAATGGTGAACCAACATGAGCATAATACAACCTCATTGCATCCACCCCATATGTAGTTGCAGCCTCTACAATTGGCTCAGCTCCCCCTTTGGATTTTGATATCTTTTCTTTGCCTTTTTGAGTTACCCACCAATGTACAAATAAGCCATTTGGTCGTTTTCCATCAGGCAATACAGCTACATGATTCATTAAATAAACAGGGAAATGCACAGTTTTGTGTTCTTTTCCACCTAGATTAATGTCAACTGGATACCAGTAATCAAATTCTTCTTTCACCTCTTCCCAGGTATTATTTTTTGAGGTTCCTTTAGCTAAAAACACATAATCAAAGAATTCCTCGGTCGTATCTTCAGGAGTTATTTTATTTTGATTTTCAAATTTTGAAATTATGTAGTAAGCAGGATACAATGTTGAATCTGAAATGGGTTCAATTATCCAGTCCGTTTTAAAAGGAAAAGGTGTTCCTAACCAAGATCCTTTTCTAATTGCTGCTCTATCATCAAACCAATCAAGAATCTTTGGCATTTCTTCTTTATATTCTGGTGGATAAATATTCATTGACTCTGAATAATCCTTTGACTGTTGAGTAAGTGTTTCATCACTGTATTTGATAAACCATTGATCAGGTATCTGTTTTATAACAACCTTTTCTTTACATCTGCATATAACTTCTTCTGAAAACTCTTTCATTGTTGATGCTAAGTTTTTCGATATCAGTTCATCTTTAACAGCGTCTTTTATCTCAGATATTTTAAGTCCTGAATATTGCCCACAATTTTCATTTAGTGCACCTGTGTGAAATTCTTTCTTATAGACAATATCCGTTGCCTCATCTAATTTATCTGTTTCAGTTTGATTTTTTATCTGTAATTGCTCGCATGCTTCTTTAGCAGGATTATTACCAAAACCCTTCACATCTATTATTTTAATTGGATTTATATCAGCTTTAGAGTCAACTAAAGCTATCCAATCATAAGGAGCATGAGCCGGAACAGACATTACAATGCCTGTAGCAATAGTAGGATCTGCAAAAATACCTGAGAGTATTGGTATTTCACGATCAATCAGCGGGACCACACAAGTCTTTCCCACTAAATCCTTACCTTTAACAGTTTCATACATTGGTTCTACACTGTCATATTGATAGGTAATTTTTTCAATACATTCTTTAGAACACAACCAAATCTCATCGTTTACTTTGACTTTTTGATATTCAATTTCTGGATGAATCCACATGTTGGTAACTCCAAAAATTGTTTCAGGTCTGAGTGTTGCTGCAGGTAAAATTGTACCATCTTTTAACTTGAATTTTATAACTGTAAAATCTAAGATTTCAGAAGCTCCTCCTTTTGAAATATCAGTTTCTGATTTATCAACTGCAACAGGTCCGCAATTTGGACAAAAAGGAGCGTAATGAGGTTTTTGTATCAATAATTTTTTATTATTTAGTTTATGAAACTGCCATTCAATAAATTTATTATAACCTTTGGAAATTGTATTCATCAATCTAGAATAATCAATTAAGAATCCAAATTTTTTCCAATAATCATTTACATAAACATCACTGAAATATTTGACTACCTCATTAGGGTCTGTCAATTTGCCAATGAGCTCATCATTACATCCATTTTTTTTCAACATGGATATTGTGTCTTTATCTTTACGTTCAACTTTTTTTGCAAACCCAACTGAGGGAATACCTGAGGCGTGAAAACCAGCAGGAAAAATAACATCAAAACCAGTCATTCTCTTAAATCTGGCAATAATATCACAATAGGTAAAACCCCTCATGTGTCCTACATGAAGATATCCTGAAACTCCAGGGTAAGCAAAATGTATGAAGAATTTTTTTTGATGTTTTTTTGTTGCTTCATTTATTCGTTCTTCAAACCATTTTTTTTGCCACTTTTGCTCAACATGTACATAATCGTAGTTTTTATTATCCATAAATGAAATCTGTTGGGAAATTAGAAATGTTTTATTTAATATTTCTTATCAAACTTGATAAAGATATTTTTTATTAATAATTATTTTTACAATAAAAAATTCTACATATTTCGTAATACTTATTTACAAAATCTATATACATCTATATACTTAGTATTTTAACCTCAGTAGGAGGAGGCATTCGGTGGATTATTCCATATGGCTGATTATCGGGGGAGCTAGTGCTGTTGCTTTTTATATGGCTTGGAGTATTGGTTCAAATGATGTTGCTAATTCAATGGCAACAGCTGTTGGTGCCAAAGCAATTACTTTTAAACAAGCAGTTGTGATTGCAGGCATTCTCAATTTTATTGGAGCTGTTTTTGTTGGCAGTCATGTATCTGATACTGTTAGAAAGGGGATTATTACCACTACAGGGCTTTCAAACCATCTGCTTCTTTTAGGTTTTGTCGCAAGTCTTCTGGCAGCAGCTATTTGGGTTACACTTTCCACATGGAAATCAATGCCTATTTCAACAACTCATTCAATTATCGGTGCATTAATGGGATTTGGGATTATCGCAGGTGGTTTATCAGCTGTACAATGGGGGCAAGTATTAAGAGTCACCTCTAGCTGGATCCTTTCACCAATTGCTGGATGCATTCTTGCATTTTTTATATTTAAGATAATAGTAAGGGCAATTTTTGCAAAGGATCATCCTGTGAAATCAGCAAAGATTGTTGGTCCCATTATTTTTGGTTTTACTGCTTTCTTAATTGTTTCTTCTTTATTTTTAAAAACATCTATTAGCAAGTCTTATAACATATCTGAAATTGAATCATTAGTTATTGCTTTTATTTCTTCAATTGTTGTCGCATTAATTGGAATTTTTTTACTTAGAAATATTCAAGAAAGAGGGCCTGAAGATTATTCTACAGTTGAAAGGATTTTTCGTAAACTACAAGTTGGTACTTCATGTTATGTTGCTTTTGCTCATGGAGCAAATGATGTTGCAAACGCTATAGGTCCTGTAGCTGCAATTATTCCTTTAGCAAATGGACTCTCTATTGGCTCTCAGGTGATGGTTCCTACATGGCTTCTTGCACTGGGTGGTGTCGGAATTGCATTTGGTTGTCTAACATGGGGTAGACGTGTTATGCAAACAGTTGGAAAAAAAATTACTAATCTTACAAATACAAGAGGTTTTAGTGTTGATTTTGGAGCTGCAACAACAGTACTAATTTGCTCAAAAATGGGACTTCCTATTTCAACATCTCATACTGTTGTTGGAGCGGTAATTGGTGTTGGACTTGCTCGTGGACTTGAAGCAGTGGATCTAAGTGTTATTAAAAAAATAGTACTTTCATGGGCTGTGACTCTACCGGTTGCATCTATGACAAGTATAGGAATTTATTTATTGTTGAAATTAATAATTGGAGGATAAAGAGGTGAATAATATTGGTTGAAGATGAAAATCATTTTAGGGCCCCTATTAAAGACACACTACGGAAAAAATCTCCCTTTAATCAATTATTGGTACATATGGGGAAAGTAAGAGAATGTATCGATATTCTTGGAGAAGGTTTGATAAATTACTACAAAGGAGATTACAAAGACTTCACTGAAATTGCAAAAAAAGTTTCAAAAATTGAACATGAGGCAGATTTAATTAAAAGCAATATTAGAAATCACCTCCCAAAGCATTTATTTATGCCTGTTGATAAGGGGAAATTTATGTGGGCATTACGTGAACAAGATGCAATTCTAGATCATGCCGAAAATCTTGTTATAATGCTTGATATGAGACATACAAAAATCCCAAAAAAACTACAAAGTTTATTTATTGATCACGTTAAACTTGTTGTAGATACAGTTCATGCAATGGAAGACGCGGTGTGTAACATTAGAGATTTGATCGAAACTAGTTTTGTGAAAAGAGAAAGAGAACAAACAAAGGAGTTTATCTATAAAGTACATGAAATTGAACATAAGGCAGATGTTAAAAAATATGATATGACAAAAGATATTTACAGTCTTGAAAAAAAATTAGATCCAATGGATGTTTATCATTTGTTGAAGATTGCTGATTGGGTAGACGATATTGCAGACCATGCAGAAAATGTTGCAGATTGGTTAAGAGCAATGATCGCAAAATAAGAGTTAAATTATATTATTTCTCTTCTCCTATAAGATGATTTATTACACTTTCTGAAATATCTTCAGAGTATTCCCCTATCCTTCGCATACTTTCTATTATATAGCCAATTGCAATGCTTAAATATGGTTCTTGTTGAAGAGCTAAATTATTTATTTTTTCACTTACTTTGTATAGTTTTTTAACCGCATCAATATTTTTATTCGCTTCGTTTAAATCCTTCTTTGAAAAGGCACTAATACTGTTATTTAAAATTTCGATACAAAGATTTCCTGCTTCTTCTAATTTTTCAATAATCTTACTTTCAATACTTTCATCTATAATATTTAGAAAATTATTTGCAATCCGTATTATATGGTCCCCAATTCGTTCTAATATTCGACTTATTAAAAAAGATGTGTTTGAAAAACCTATTGTTGTTTCCATTTTTTCTGCAAAATTAATATTTCGTAGTATAATATTATGTTGCCTGGCTACAAGCCAATGTAACCTGTCAATTTCATTATCTCTCTTTAATATATCTTCTAAAAGATCCTTATCATAATTTTTTATTCCAAGAAGGGTATCTTCGTACATTGTTTTGACAAGTATATGCATTCTTTTAATAGTTCTATTAAATGGCATTTCTGCAGGATTTAATAAATCTTTTAAAATTATTAAATTGTCTGTTTCTTCTACTACCTCTTGCCCTATTGTTGTCTGTATAAAATTACGCACGGTAACTCTGACAAAAGGGGGCATTCTTCCGCTTGATTTTATTTTTATTGAATTATATCCAGATATATATGCTCCTATTAAATTTCTAGAAAGATAATTTTGATTTGTTAAATCTTGAACTTCAAAATCTTTTTCTCTTTGTGTTTCTAACCTATCAATTTTTGGTGTAATTAATAAAGTTCCATCTGGCTGATTAATTAATCCAATTGGGTCATTTTTTTTTATATTTAATTTTTTTATCCAATCTTTTGGTAAGGTAATTACATATGATGAACCGCCAGTTATTTGTACGCGTCTAATCTCCATGAGAACCCCAAAAAAACATAAAAATTGATTGTATTAATAAATATTTCTATAGGTCTCTATTTTTCCACCATATCTATATATATCCATATAGTATATGTAGAAAAAATATATATTAATAATAATTTTTGCGAAACTTGGTGATTTCGAAGTGAAAAAAAATAATAAAAAAGTGTCTAAAAGCCTAATAGTTATGATAACCATTGTTGTGATTGGAGTTTTACTTTTCAGCGGTTGTGTTGATAACAATGGCAGTGATATACCAAAATTTATCCAAACTGGATCAAGTACTGTACTTCCCCTTGCAATAGCTTGGGCAGAAGAATTTGACGGTGCAGATATTTCAGTATCAGGCGGTGGATCCAGTCATGGTATTAATGCTCTTCTTAATGGCGAAGCAGATCTTGGTGATGCTAGTCGATTAATGAAAGGATCTGATTATGAAAAAGTAGGTTGTGACCCTGACCTTGTAAATGAGGATGGAACGGCAGAAGAATCATGCAACGGGATTCTTCCAACGAAATGGATTGTAGCCTATGACGTTCTTGTTGTAGTGATAAATAATCAAAACGATTGGGCAACACAACTTAACTATACACAATTATACGAAATATTTACAGGTGATAAACCTGCTATCTACTGGGATGAAGTAACAGGTCTAAATGATACCGCACCTCATGAGGAAATTGAAATTTATGCTCCTGATGAGGCTAGTGGAACTTATGATTTCTTTTTTGAGGAAATTATCCCTAATTGGGGAAAAGATGAACAGCAAGCAGAAACCCGGCTTAATAGCGGAGATGGTGTTTATCATCCAAGTGCAGATGACAATGTTATTCTCAATGCTATAAGTGATAATAAATATGCAATAGGTTATTTTGGATTTGCTTATTATAAAGAAAATCCTAACAGTGTAAAACCAGTATGGATTGCTGAAGAAGAAGATTATCAAGAACCCTCTTTAAACAATGTAGCGAATTATCCATTGGCAAGACCCCTTCATATATATACTGATGGCATCCCAGGTTCAGGCAATGTGATAAACGATTACTTACAATATATATTTAGTGAAGAAGGACAGGATATTGTACCTGAGGTGGGTTATGTACGCCTGAACCTTGTAGACGAAGATTTAATTATAGATCAAGTAGCAAAAATTACTTAAAGTTAAAAAATGGTTTTCTGAGGCTGGAGGATGGCAATAAAGCTAAGTAAAAAATTGTTTCGGAAAGTCGATGACGAAAACCCATTTAGTTTAAAAATAAATTTTAAAGAGAAACTTATTGTTATACTGCTCTTTGCATCTGCAAGTGCTGCAATTGTTATAAGCGCAGCGATAATTTATACATTAGCAGAGGGTTCAGTTGACTTTTTTACCGATCCCGCAGTAAATATTATTAATTTTTTATCTGGAAAAGAATGGATTCCAAGTGGTAAAAATCCGAGCTTTGGCATAATTTCATTACTATCTGGAACTATACTTATTGCAGGAGGTGCATTGATAATAGGTGCACCATTAGGAGTTGCTGCAGCAATTTTTCTTACAGAATTTGCAGGTGAAAAATTACGAGCGCTGATAAAACCTATTATTGAAGTTTTGGCAGGCATACCATCAATTGTTTATGGTTTTTTTGCTCTAATGTTCATTAGCCCTATTCTACGAGATTTCTTTGATGCAACCTATTTTAATGCTGCAAGCGCAATAATTGTTATCGCAATCATGTTACTGCCGATTGTTATCAGTATTTCTGACGATGCAATGAAGGCAGTTCCCCAACATTTAAGAGAAAGTAGTTATGCTCTTGGAGCAACACGTTGGGAAACTGCAATAAAAGTTGTTATGCCTGCTGCTTCAAGTGGCATCATTGCCTCTATTTTACTTGGCCTAGCAAGAGCAATTGGTGAAACAATGGTCGTTGTTCTTGCGGCAGGTAGTGTTGCACGTTTGACCTTAAATCCATTTGAAGAAACCATGACAATGAGTGCCTATATTGCTAAGGTTGCAACAGGCGATATACCACCAGGTGTTGCAGTTTCGGCTGGTTTTGCTGTTGGACTTGTATTATTTATTATTACTTATCTTATCAATACATTAGCTGCTCGAGTAGTTCTTCAAATAAAAACAGGATCAAGCTATAAAATAATAAGATCAAAAAAAGGGAAAAAGAAAAGCTTCAATATAATTCTTACAAAATTAACTACAATTAAAGAAATAATAATAGGTATTGCTGGAAAAACAAAAATATTTATTTTAAGAAATCTAATTCGAGTAAAAAAACAAAAAAGATTGTCTTTGAAGAAACGCTATTTTCGACAAAAAATTGGAATCACTTTAGTGGGAGGTAGCATTGTTTTTGCAACAGTTTTTCTAGCAATACTTCTTGGTAACATATTAACAGAAGGAATAGGTGGACTAAATCTTTCATTTCTTACATCTTTCCCGTCTAGGTTTCCAGAGAAGGCAGGCATTTTGCCTGTAATCATGGGATCGATTTATCTTATGATATTAACTTTAATATTTGCAGCACCCCTTGGAGTAGGAGCTGCAGTATATCTTAACGAATTTGCTAAAGATACAAGATATACTCGGTTTTTAAGACGAATTATACAAAATCTTGCAGGTGTTCCTTCTATTGTATTTGGATTAATGGGTTTAACTATATTTGTTAGAATTTTTGGTTTTGGTCCAAGTCTACTATCGGGAAGTCTTACTCTTACTATAATGGTACTTCCGATAATTGTTGTAGCAACAGAAGAATCATTGAGGGCAGTTCCAAATAGTTTTCGTGAAGCAGCACGAGGGATAGGATCTACTGATTGGCAAACAGTAAGATATCATGTACTACCTAATGCAACACCAGGGATTCTTACTGGAATTATACTTTCTCTATCACGTGCTATAGGAGAAACTGCCCCAATATTATTCATTGCAGCTGTATTTGCAAAAACTATCCCTTCAAATATCTTTGATGGATTTCTTGCGCTTCCAACACAAATATTTTATTGGACCACCCAGCCGAAAGCTGAATTTCATATTATTGCTGCAAGTACCATTATCATTCTACTTATTATATTACTTGTAATGAACACATTTGCAATCATAATAAGGTATAAAGCTCAAGTAAAAAGGAAATGGTAAAAATATGTCATCATCTAAAAAAACACAAAATCCTGAACCTATTAAGATAAAAAAAGTTGACGTTTTTTATGGTTCAAACCATGCAATTATAGATGTCTCAATGGATATAAAACAGAAAAGTGTTACAGCGTTCATAGGACCAAGTGGATGTGGGAAAAGTACGCTATTAAGATGTTTTAATCGCATGAATGATGAAATCATAGGCTGCAGAACAGAAGGTGAAATAATTTGGAATAATATTAATATTCTTGATAAAAAAGTTGACCCTGTTCCTCTTCGTCGTCGAGTAGGGATGGTATTTCAAAAGCCTAATCCTTTTCCAAAATCAATCTATGACAATATTGCATATGGCCCAAGAATTCAAGGGGTCAATGATAGAAAAACACTTGATTCGATTGTAAGAAAATGTCTAAAAGATGCAGCATTATTTGAAGAAGTTGGTGATCGATTAGATGAATCTGCAATGGATCTATCTGGTGGTCAACAGCAAAGACTTTGTATAGCTCGTGCTTTAGCAATTGAACCTGAAATTATTTTAATGGACGAACCATGTTCTGCACTTGATCCTATAGCAACTGCTAAAATCGAAGATTTAATTGATAAACTAAAAAAGAAATATACAGTAATCATTGTAACTCATAATATGCAACAAGCGGCAAGGGTTAGTGATTATACTGGGTTTTTCTATCTGGGCAAGCTTATTGAATTTGGCGAAACAAAGCAAATTTTTGAAAAACCAGTAGAAAAACTCACTGAAAATTATATGACAGGGAGATTTGGATAGGTGAAAAAATGGTAGAAAGATTTCATGAAGAATTAAAAGCTTTAAAAAAAGACGTAATCGATATGGGTTATCTTTCTATTGCTATGCTTAAGAAATCTGTAGAAGCTCTGAGAAAACAAGATTTGGATCTTGCAAAATGGGTGGATAGCCAAAAGACATTAATTGCATCTAAGGATAGCAATATCGAGGCCAAAGCATTCCAATTGTTAACATTGCATCAACCAATGGCTAAAGATTTGAGATTAATAGCTTGCTCATTAAAAATGATAACATACATTGCACGAGTTGGACGATATGGAAAAGATATTGCAAAAATTGCAGTTGAATTGTCAGACAAACCTCATATTAAGAAATTAGTAAGTATTCCTCATATGGCAGATATTGTTTGCTCATTAATTTCAGATGCTCTCCTTGCATTTGAAAAAGAGACTATTGAACCGATAAAAGAATTTTCTGAAAGAGATGATGATGTAGATCAACTTCGCTATTCAATATTTCGCGAATGTCTAACATATATGATGGAAGATCAAAAGGTTATCAAGCAATGTGCACAGTATATGATGGTATCAAGATATCTAGAACGTTGTGCAGATCATGCTTGCAAAATGGCAGAGAAGATACATTATATGGTCACAGGCGATCATATAGAAATTGATATTAAATCTATTACATAATATAACTCATAGTAATTTGATAAAAAAATATTTTTGTCTTTTTATTAACATTTATCTTAAATTAAATAAGGACTTTTTAGAAGAAGAACTAATATATCTAAATTGAACATATTAAACATAATCCAATGATTTTTGTATTAATATTCAAGTATTATGAGATAAGTAATATAATGTTTTATCATTATCTAGAAAAGAGTGAAAACATGGTTAGTTGGGAATACAGAATTGAAAAAACATCAAAAACATGGACTGGAAAGGATAAAACTGATGTTGATCAACTGCTTAATACAATTGGTAGAGATGGTTGGGAATTAATATCAGTTGTTCCAAATACAGTTACAGGTTCCATACAAGGATATGACTTATTCTTTAAACGCAAAAGATTTTAAAAAATTGAATAAGTAAGATCTATTGAATATGTATAATGAAAATTATCTATATTTTTCAACAATCAATAAAAAATCAACTTTTGCAGTAGCACCCATTGGTTTAAATGTTGGTTTAACATTAGGAATTATTGCTACTACTTCCCCTTTTAGAGTATTTAAAAACTGCTTTAATTTATCTTGATCTTTTTCCATGTTAATATCAAATCGATGTATGTCATATTTCATATATCATCCCTCAAAAAATTATTTTCAATCAATCTTTTCAACAATTATTAAATAGTCGACTCTATCAGTTATACCATAAAGTTGAGGTAAACTATTTTTCTTTATACTTGGCAATATCGAGATAGCTTCACCTTTCAATTCATTTAGAAATTGTTCTAAGGTTGTTTGTATGTCTTTTCCTTTAACATCTAAACGATGTACTTTATAATTCTTTTTAGTCATTAATTCTTGTAACAAACAAACATGTTAATAAATTATTATATTTTTATTTTGAACATTACAAAAATTTATATAAGATTTATATTTAAAATGTTTAATGCTTCTTTTTTAATACGAGTTTTTTAATCATTATAATAATTATTAACAAAACAATCCAAATTATTGAAAAACCTAGTAAAATAAATTTCATCAATGCAAACCATGAATGAATAATTGCATAAACATTTGGAAAGGATGAAGGGTTTTTAATCATAAGAAGAATAAATCCATTTTCAATTCCATCACATAATCCTGCGAAAATGCCTGTCAATGCTATTATAAAACCAGATTTTCTCCACAAAGATTTTTCAGGAAATTTACGTCCAAGATAGATTCCTAGTAAAAAAATCAAGCAACTATAAACAATAATATATACATAATCAACCAATTGTGCATATAAATACAATGTAATTTGGTTATCATTCATCTGAGAAAAATGTGATTTTATATGTTCACCGCTGAAGGATAGTTGACTTTCCTGAAATGAAACTGGATAACCTGAGATTTCAAATGCATAATTTACAACAATATTCGTAATAATAAACAAAATGAAGAAAAACAGGACCAACGCTCCTAATTTATTATTAGGAAATGAGTCAATCTTTGATAATATCATAAATATTTTCGTTATAACAGATTCAATTAATATTGTTTATTAATAATGAGAAAGATCTTATTCAGAAAATTTTACTGACTAAAATCAAAGATATTTTTATAAAATGGAAATTCATAAAATTTATTAATTTATAATTAATATTGATTAATTAGGACTTAGTAGGTGAGCGGAGTATTGTCTTCAGATATTATTTATGAGGAAAATGAGAATTATTTGCAGATTAGATATAGAGGTTATAAAAACATTGAGGAATTCTTTGATTCTTTAGAGAAAGCATTGGACATATGTAAAAAGAGAAAATATTCTAATTTGATACTTGATTTATTTGATGTCGATTTTTCAAAGATTCAAGAGATGGATAGATTTTATGCTGGGGAGAAAATTGCATATCTTTTTAATAAACCAAATTTAATAAAAATTGCAGTTTTAGCACCAAAGGAAAATCAAGATAAATTCGCAGAAAACGTTGCAGCTAATAGGGGGGCAATTCTAAAAGCATTTAGTGACAAAAATGACGCATTAGATTGGATTAATAAATAATCGATATCCTATCACCAAAATATTCCGATAATTTTACTTAATTGTTTATCTTTAATTAGTGGTGTATTTATAAAATAAAAAATTTGTTGATATTGTAAAAACTTTATTCTATTTATTCAAATAGAAAATGTTTTAATATTCAATTTGAATTTAAAAAATATACAAAAATAGATTTGGGTAAATACTGCTTTTGTGCATTGTGTGAAGACATATGCCCTAGTGGCTTGCTTAGTTTAATAAAAAATGTTTTTCTTTCAACCTTTGATCAATATAATTTTATTAATTATCCTTTACAAAAATAATTTCTAGTAAAAAATAGATTTGTTTTCTATAAATCTTTTTTTTAATTATATTTTACCAAAAGGAACCTTTGTAAAGTGATGATGATGGACATCCATAGCATCGATTATCATAATAAGCTTGACATTCTTTGTATTTTACGCCGCACGGTGGTGTATTTAATGGTCGCTCAATCATTTTTAGAGGTAAAACAAAATCCTTAATACTTGATATCATAATATTAAAATCCGCACTTTGAACATCTTCATCAGGTCGAAGTCTCTCATCAATCATTGATTCCAAAGATGCTAAATCTTCACCGGCTAGCATTAACATCAGATTTCTATCACCTGAAATTATAAACCCATTTAAAAAAAATGGACATTTTCTGAACTTGTTCAAAATTTTTGTAGTATTAGTCGTTCTTATCAATACTATTGCTACATAAACACCAATTTTGTTTAGATTTACCCCAACAATTCGATCTATAACACCACGATCTTTTAATTTCTTAATTCTCATAGCTACAGAGGGTTGGGACAAATGAATTTTTTTAGCAATCTCTTCTTGTGAAATATCCTGATTTTCATAAAGTAAGGTTATTATTTTTTTATCTTTTTTATCAAGCTTTATAATTTCTTTTTTCATATTTAGGCCTTTAAAAAAATAATATATTATTTGATATTGTTATAAACTATATAAAAATTTCTGATAAATATATAACAATTTATCATTATTATTAATATTTATTGTCATAACATTTATGAATATATTGTAATACATACACCTATTGAAGCAGAGTCATAGAAATTATGTTGATATATAAAAACCCCACATATTTGAAATCTCATGATTTTTCCTAATTTTAAAAGTTGTGATTCTGCAATATTCAAATATTGATAAAAAACGAGGTGAAAGGAAAATTAAAATAATAAAGAAAATAGTAGTAGCTTATGTATTGATTATGTTAATATTGCCAGTATTTGGGATGGCAAAAAACGAATCAATTACAGCAAATGAATTAAAAACAAATTATCCAGAAAACCACCGCTACATTTTTTGCAGAGGTTTTGCATTTGGTGAAATAAAAGATTATACTTTAAATCCCATTGCAAAAATTATATACATGCTTAAAGAAAAACCTTCATTTCTAAGAGTTATTATGGGAAAAATAACCATACAACAGGATCCAGAATTTTTATCATTAGAATTATCAAATCCAGCTAATAATAATGCTATTAATTACTATGGAAACATAACAATTACGTTTTTTGCATCATATATAAGGATGAATATGAACGCCATTGGGCATTGTCAAAACTGCACCTTTATATTATGTCAAGGATTTTTTGGATACATACATGTAGAAAAGAACTAGAAAAAATATAATATCTTAGTAGATGAAATAAAAATGGCTATAGGAAAAGGCGGTGGCTTTGGTAGGGGAGCACAAAGAGGGCTTGGAGGGGGCATTGGCCTTGGACCTGGTGGCGAATGTGTATGTCCAATTTGTAATTATCATCAAAATCATAAATTGGGTATTGCATGTAATAAAATTAAGTGCCCTAAATGTGGTGCAACTTTGAGAAGAGCATAATTATTATTATAACTGAGGTCTATATATGCAGAAAATAGGCAAAATTAACAAAAAACAAGACGCTAAAGATATTGAAAAGGTTAAAGATTTTCTATTAAAATTAGGTTTTGTGTGTACGAGTTATCCATCAGCACAACATCTTATCTATAGTAAGTCAGGTGAAACCGTCATTATAAAAAACAATAAGAAATAGAACAATTGGATTTTTTAAACATAAAAAAGGAATATATCTTATATAAACGAGGTAACTATTATGGATAAGGATTGGAGAATATCAAATAGAGTTCTGCAGATACAAAAATCTGCAATTCATGAAATGACAAGATTATCAAAAGAACTAAAAGATGTTGCATTTTTATCTTGGGCAAAACCCACTTCTGATACCCCTCAACACATCAAAGATGCTGCTATTAACTCAATAAAAAAAGGATTAGTTGGTGGCTACTCTGAAAGCACTGGTCTATTAGAACTACGAAAAGAAATTGTTAAGAAGCTAAAAAGAGATAATAATATACTTGCCAATACTACTCAAGTAATAGTTACCATTGGTGCTATTGAAGGTTTATCTGCAGCGATAATGGCGTTGGTCAACCCAGGAGATGAGGTTATTCTACCATCTCCTACCTATTCCACCCATATAAGACAGGTAATTCTTGCCTCAGGTAAACCGATTCTAGTTCCAACAATTGAAGAGGATGGCTTTAACTTAGATATTGATGCCATTAGAGATTCAATAACCACTAAAACAAAAGCAATTGTTTATTGCTCCCCAAGTAATCCAACTGGATCTGTTTTCTCCGAAAAAAATCTTCGACAGCTAGCTGATATTGCATTGAAAAACAACATTCTAATTATCACTGATGAAGCCTATGAATATTTTACCTATGATGGATATAAACATTTTAGTATAGGCTCAATTCCAGATATGAAAAAAAATGTAATTAGCTGTTTTACATTCACTAAAAGCTATGCTATGACCGGATGGAGAATCGGTTATCTTCATGCAGATGAAAAACTAATCCCGCAGATAACAAAAGCACATATCCCTTTTGCAATATGTGCACCAGTTGTTTCTCAATATGCATCAATTGCGGCACTTAAAGGTTCTCAAAAATGCATTTCAGAATTCAGAGAGCATTATCTAAAAACTCGTAATCTTATGTGCAAAAGGCTTGATAATCTCAGTTCAATATTCCAATATCAAAAACCAAGAGGATCATACTTGATGTTTCCAAAAATATTGTTAGAAGAGGGAAAAGATTCAACAAAATTTTGTAAAAAACTTTTAAAGGATGTAAAAGTTTCAACTACACCTGGAATTGCCTTTGGACCGACAGGTGAAAGTCACGCCAGATTTTCTTTTTGTGTAAATGAAGAGATGATTAACAAAGCATTTGATAGGATGGAAAAATATTTTAGTTAACAAATAAAGGATTAAAAAATGAAACTTAAAATTATTTATGACAGTGATTTGATAAAAGAACTTGAATAAAATAATCATATATATTGTGTAATTAATGAAAAATATCAGCCGATCTTGTGCTATTATTGAAATATGTGACTATGTTTAGGACACCATGTGAAAACATTGTATGGAATGGATTGCCCATTTTAAGGAAAGAAATTGCTAGAGTTATGATTAAAGATTTTAATCTTAATGAAAAAGAAACTGCTAAGATCTTGGGTATCTCTGCCGCAGCAGTATCTCAATACTTATCTGGTAAAAGAGGTAAGATTGATATTATTGATAAAAATCTTCTTAATGAAATTAAAATATCTACTGAGAAAATTATTAAAGAAGGAGATGTAGCTTTCATTACAGAAGTTTGTAGGCTCTGTAATATTTTTAGATCAAAAGGAATCTTCACTTTTGAAGAATAACAAAATTGAATTATATTTGAACCAAAATAGATAGAAGATAATCTTTCACTAAAAATTCACATTATACAAGCAAAAAAATGAGAATTTGGTAAGTTATAAATGGAAAAAAAAGAAAAAAGAATTTCCTTTGGCCCAGTTCCATCAAGACGATTAGGGCAAAGTATGGGAATTAATAATATTCCGCCTAAGATTTGTACATATTCTTGCATATATTGTCAGCTTGGAAGAACAAGCAATCAGATTATTGATAGAAAATCCTTCTACACTATTGAAGATGTTAATTTTGCTGTAAGTAAAAAGATAAAAGAAGCAACAGAGCATGATGAAAATATTGATTATCTTACATTTGTCCCTGATGGTGAACCAACTTTAGATATCAATCTTGGACGGGAGATACAATCATTAAAATCCTTAAAAATTAAAATTGCTGTTATTACTAATAGTTCTCTTTTATGGAGAAAAGAAGTTAGAGATGAACTATTAAAGGCAGATTGTGTATCTTTAAAAATTGATGCCGTAAATGAAAATATTTGGAAAAAAATAGATAGGCCGCATAAATCACTAAAACACAATAAAATATTAAGTGGAATGGTTGAGTTTTCTAGAGATTTTCAGGGTAATCTTATAACTGAAACAATGCTTATTAAAGATTTAAATAATAATACAAAAGAATTGGAAAAGATAGCTGATTTCATCTCAAATTTGAATCCAGATAAGAGCTATATTTCAATTCCAATAAGACCACCTGCAGAAAAATGGGCAGTAGCTGCAAATGAATTTAACATTAACATCGGATACCAATTTTTAATAGAAAGAGGCATAGACACAGAATTTTTAACAGGCTATGAAGGAAATGCCTTTGCATTTACTGGAGATGTAGAAAGAGACTTGCTTTGCATTACTTCTGTTCATCCAATGAGGGAAGATGGGATTAAGAAATTTTTATTAAAATCAAAATCGGATTGGAAAGTTATTGAAAAATTATTAGAGGAGAATAAATTAGTTGAGATAAACTATAAAAATAAAAAATTTTATATTAGAAATTTCCAAAAAAAGATTGAGGTGGAGGAGAAATGAAATGCATCATAGTTGCTATACACAGAGAACCTCAAGAATGTATAGAAGAAAAATGTTATTTTTGGGATAAGAAGAAGGGAAAATGTACATGGTCAACAAAAACTTAGAAAAATCAAATAAAAATAGTTTTGGAATGTCAGTATTTAAAGCACTAATAAGCTTTGCAAAAACTCTACCAGTTTTATTTGGAGTTATTTTACTAATAGGATTGTTTAAAACTTACATATCTTCAGACGTAATATCGTCAGTTTTTACAGGAGAATTATTAACAGATACATTTTTAGGATCTATAATTGGAAGTATTTCTGCAGGAAATCCTATTACAAGCTATATTATTGGTGGGGAGCTTTTAAAGGAAGGAGTTAGTCTTTTTACTGTAACCGCATTCATCACAGCATGGGTCACTGTTGGCTTTATTCAGTTACCTGCAGAAGCTTCCACTTTAGGTAAACAATTTTCTCTTCTGCGAAATGGTTTGAGTTTTTTATTTTCAATTCTAATAGCTATTGCAACTGTTACAACCATACAGGTTATACTATGAAATTTGAAAAGAATAAAAGCAGCAGAAAAAATTTTTATTACGGATTTGTTTTTTTATTTTTAGTAATAATCATCTATTTTTCTTTGTTTTTTCTTGATTCAAATAATATAATAATTTCACTTCAATCTAGTTGGATCATTTTTTTTAATATATTGCCCATACTTATTTTTGTAATTTTTCTTATGGGTATCTCTAACTATTTTTTAAAGCCAAATAAAGTTTCAAAATATTTGGGAAAAGAATCAGGTCTTAAAGGATGGTTATTATCTGCATTATTTGGTATAATAAGCCATGGGCCCATCTATGTTTGGTACCCATTACTGGAAGATTTAAAAAAGAATGGTATGCGAACTGGTCTTATTGCTGTTTTTCTTTATAACCGAGCAATTAAAATTCCACTCCTACCAATTATGGTATTTTATTTTGGAATAATTTTTGTTATCACATTATGTATATACATGATAATTGCTTCAATAATTCAGGGAAAAATAATTGAAATTTATGAAAAGAGAAATACCATGATGTGAGAAAAATGGTGCTTTATCTTTGTGTATCATTTTATATTTGTTAGTATAGATATCATTAATTATAGTTTGATATTCTTAAATTCAATGTCTTTAATAAGCGCTTTTATAACTAATATTATGAATTACACCCTAATTTAAAAAACGCCAAAGAACAGGTTTTTTCACTAATGTTAAGGTAACATTTATATATATCAAACATACTAATATATACATGGAATAATATGGTACAAGCTGTTATTAAAATTGATGATCGTTTAAATCGTGTTCTCAATATTGTAAAAGCAAAATATGGATTTAAGGATAAAAGCCAAGCAATTGAGTATGTTATAGAAAAATATGAATCTGCTTTTTTAGAACCCGAACTTAGACCAGAATATGTTAAAAAACTAGAAAAAATTCGTAAAGGGAAGTACACCAGATATAAATCTATTGAAGAATTAAAAAAAGCAACAAGTTAAAAGGTGTATTTTTGTACAATTTTGATGTAAGTGAAAATCTGGAAAAAATACTAATTAAGTTGGCCAAAAAAGACAAAGATCTTTATAATAAAGTTTTGAAAAAAAATTGATGAAATAATAAATTTTGAGGATATAAATCACTATAAAAATCTTAGATATAATATGAAAAATTCAAAACGTGTACAAATCGGTCATTTTGTTTTAATATTTCAATATAAAAAAGAAGAAAATCTTATCCTATTTGATGATTTTGACCATCATGATAACGTATACAAATAAAAATTAATGTCCTATTAAAGAATATTATATGGTCTTAAATGATGCCAATCCTTAACAGTACTTCCAAATGCAAAAAAATGCCAAAGAAAAAAATAAAAGATTATAATGAATCATTTAAAAATTCATATTTCAATCAAGATATGCCCGAATAGAGATGGAGAATTCTTCTTGTGATGGTTTAACTTCTTTCTTTTTTGGAGAAAACTGTGTATCAAATTTCTCAGCTTCTTTTTTGTCTATATCATATGCTGAACTATAATAATACTTCCACTTCCTTCCTTCAAATATTCCTTTTTCAAGTTCAAGTACTAATAAGCCAAATGGATATCTTCCCAGAGGATTACTTACATTGTAGTCTTTTCCATTCTTAAAACCATGTTTACAATAATTCTTAGGATTCCCATATATGATTATTGCTTTTGATTTATTTTTCACTGCAATTTCTTTTGTATGATTAATTAAAGCAGTACCAACTCCTTTTCTCTGATATTTTGGTAACACACAAATTGGACCAAAGGATACCGTTTCAATTTTAAGTTGATCCTTATCAATTACATATGATCTAGTATACATGATATTGCCTATAATATTATTATCAAGTTCTGCAACAAAGCTTAACTCTCTGATAAAATCAGGATGATTTCTTAAAATATGTGTAGTATAGTGTTCATCACATCCTGGAAAATAAAGATTCCAAAAGGCTTCTCTCGTGATTTCTTCTACAATGCGATACTCAGTTTCTTTTTCTTTACGAATGACAATATTCATCCTTTTCGTCAACTATAATCGTCTTTAAAAACGTATTCTTAAGAAAAATCAAACTAATTTTCACAAACTAAATTTCCCAAACTCATATTACACAGAACCTTAAACCAAAAGCTTTATATAGAAGTGTTTGTATGCTTTTTTTCAAATTTTGGTTAATACTATAGGAGGTAATATTTATGATGGCCGGTGGTCAACAACCTATAATTGTATTGAAAGAAGGAACAAAAAGAGAAAAAGGAAAAGGTGCTCAGTCCAATAATATTATGGCTGCTAGAGCAATTTCAGATGCAGTTAAATCAACCCTAGGTCCAAAAGGTATGGACAAGATGTTGGTTGACTCAATGGGAGATGTAGTAGTCACAAACGACGGAGCAACAATATTAAAAGAGATAGACGTAGAACACCCTGCAGCAAAAATGATCGTTGAGGTTGCAAAATCTCAAGATGAGGAATGCGGTGATGGAACAACAACAGCTGTAATTCTTACTGGAGAATTACTTAAATACGCTGGAGATTTGTTAGAGCAAAATATACATCCAACTGTTATTTGTGGTGGATATAAACTTGCTTCAAACAAAGCAGTTGAGATTTTAGACAAATTAGCAATACCTATCAAATCTGGAGATAAGAAAACCTTACGAGATATTGCAATTACGTCCATGGCAAGTAAAGGTGCAAGCAGTGAAAAGGATGTACTAGCTGACGTTGTAGTTGATGCAGTAACCAATGTTGCAGAGAAAGTCGATGGTAAAACATATGTAGATTTAGATAACATCCAAATACAAAAGAAACAAGGTGGAGGAATAGCAAATACAGAAATTATAAAAGGAATTATTCTTGACAAAGAACGAGTACATGAAGGAATGCCAAAGAACATTAAAAATGCAAAACTTGCATTGGTCAACATAGCTCTTGAAGTTAAAAAGACGGAAGTAGATGCAAGAATTCAAATTCAAGATCCTACCCAACTTCAAGCATTCTTAGATGAAGAAGAAGGAATGCTTAAAAAGATGGTAGAAAAAATTAAGAAAACAGGGGCAAATGTACTTGTCTGTCAAAAAGGAATTGACGATATTGCACAACACTATTTAGCAAAACATGGAATTTATGCAGTACGCAGAGCAAAGAAAAGTGACATGGAAAAACTATCAAAAGCAACTGGTGGAAAAATTGTAGCAAACTTAGACGGATTAACCTCAAAAGACCTTGGATTTGCAGGATCAGTCGAAGAGAAAAAGATCGGTGATGACAAGATGACCTTTGTAACAGACTGTAAGAATCCAAAAGCAGTATCAATATTAATCCGTGGTACCACAGAACATGTTGTAGACGAACTTGAACGTGGATTACATGACGCATTATCAGTTGTAAAAGTAGCACTAGAAGATGCCAAAATGACTCCTGGCGGTGGAGCAGCAGCTACAGCAATTGCAATGGGACTTAGAGATTATGCACCAAGTGTCGGCGGACGAGAACAAATGGCAATTGAGGCATTTGCAAATGCAATCGAGATAGTTCCAAAAACATTATCAGAAAATGCAGGACTTGATCCAATTGACATGATGCTGGAAATCAGACGTGCACACAAAACCGGTAAAAAACATGCTGGTATCAATGTACTTGGCGCAAAAGTTGATGACATGTTAAAAAACAAGGTCATCGAACCTCTCCGAGTAAGCTTACAAGAAATACATGCATCATCTGAAGCAGCAACAATGATACTACGTATTGACGATGTAATCGCCTCCAAAGGTGGCGGCGGTGCTCCAGGTGGAATGCCGGGTGGAATGCCGGGTGGAATGCCTCCTGGCGGTATGGGAGATATGGACTACTAATAACCTAAAATCCCCCCTTTTTTTTATTTTTTTAAGGAGAGTATGTCAACCAATAAAGATACTGATAAAAAGAAAGACACATGCGATAAAAGGATTGAGAAATTAGAAAAGCAAATTAAGAAATTTAAAA
>Ga0180433_10001795_pt1 | contig 35084 bp, 25 predicted proteins | sample SS_ome_8_FD_132980 | JGI IMG/M metagenome (GOLD analysis project Ga0180433, IMG submission 132980) | Hypersaline lake sediment archaeal communities from the Salton Sea, California, USA - SS_1_D_1 metaG | ecosystem: Environmental > Aquatic > Non-marine Saline and Alkaline > Hypersaline >...
TATAATTCAGAAAGGATACATGATGAAGATTTTGCATTATGATGAGATCGCTCCCACAAAGGTTGAGGATAAAGATGCTAAAGGAGTAACTATCAGGTGGTTAATTTCAAAAGATGATGGAGCAGAAAACTTTGCGATGCGTTTTTTTGAAATTGAACCCCGAGGTAAAACTCCTCTTCACAATCACGAGCATGAACACGAAGTGTATATTATTGAAGGAGAAGGTGCTGTGTGGAAGGATGGTAATGAGATACCGATAAAGCCTGGAACAGCTGTTTTTGTCCCGCCTCAAGAAAAACACTGTTTTATTAACAACAGTTCTGCAACATTAAAGTTTATCTGTATTATACCTAATATTGATTAATTTATAACATAATATATGGAGTATAAGATGAAAAGAGTAAGTCAGTTTTTTACAGTTTTTATTTTTATACTACTATTCTGTAGCTGGTATTCATTAAGCCTGGCTGATGAGACTTTTACACGTCCGGAGAAGTTTTTTGGCTTCCGACCCGGAGCAGACAGACATTTAATCGATTATGAAGAACTTATCAGTTATTTAAAAAGTCTTGATCAGAATTCAACCCGTTTAAAGTTAGTTGATATCGGGGCTTCTCCTCAGGGGAGAACAATGTACATTGCCTTTATTTCTTCTGAAAATAATATTCAGAATCTGAATGAATTAAAAGAAATCAATAAACGACTTGCCCTTGACCCTGGTATTCCTGATGAAGAAAAAAGAATACTGATAGAAAAGGGGAAAGTATTTTTTCTGGCTACATTATCTATGCATTCCGGCGAGGTTGGTCCTTCCCAGTCTGCTCCTTTAATTGCATATGAATGGATAAACACTAATGATCCTGAGAAAATTACAATGCTTGATAATGTTGTATATATGATGGTGCCTTGTCATAATCCGGATGGAATGGATATGGTAGTTAATCATTACAGAAAGTATAAGAATACAAAATATGAAGGGTGTTCAATGCCCGGAATATATCATAAATATGTGGGACATGATAATAATAGGGATTTTGTAAGTCTTACTCAAAAAGATAATAAAGCTATTTCCCGTATTTTCAGTACAGAGTGGTATCCTCAGGTTATGATCGAAAAACATCAGATGGGTTCTACGGGTCCCAGATATTTTGTTCCCCCTATGCATGATCCTATTGCAGAGAATGTACCTGCAGAAATATGGAACTGGACATGGATATTCGGATCCAATATGATAAAGGAAATGACAAAAGAGGAACTGTATGGTGTTGTTCAGCACTATGGTTTTGATGATTACTGGCCTGGTTCCACTGAAACATGCATATGGAAAAATGTTATAGGAATGCTTACTGAGTGTGCAAGTGCACTGTATGCCACTCCTGTTTATATTGAACCTAATGAACTACGGGTCGGAGGAAAGGGTTTGGCTGAATATAAAAAAAGTATAAATATGCCTGAACCCTGGCCAGGAGGTAAATGGGGATTAAGTGATATTGTACAGTATGAAATTGTTTCAACCAGAGCTATTATTCAGACTGCATCTGAACATCGTAAAGAGATACTGGAAGTTAGAAATGATCTTTGTAAAAAAGAAGTTGAGCGTGGTACAAAAGTCCCTCCGTATTATTATGTTATTCCTTTAGATCAGCATGACAGAAGCGAGACTGTTGCGTTAGTTAATTTATTGAAAGAACATGGGGTAAAGGTGTATACTCTGTCAGAAGATATAATGTTAAAAGACAGACTGATGAAAAAAGGAGATATTGTTATCCCCCTGGCTCAGGCATTTCGTCCCTTTATTAAAGAAGTCATGGAAACACAAATTTTTCCGGAAAGACATTATACCCCTGGTGGAAAGATGATCAGACCGTATGATATTACCAGCTGGTCTCTTCCTCTTCACAGAGGTGTCGTTTCATATGAAGTGAAATGCAGAGATAAACAATTGGAATCCTTACTTACTTTAATTGATGGGAAATTTGTTCTGGAAAAAGAAATACCGGATAATTATAAAGCAGTTGTTTTTAATGTAAATAATAATGAAAGTTTTAAGGTGGCATTTAAAGCAGAGCAGAAGGGATTAGATGTGTATAGGACGAACAATGATGTGAGTCTGGAAAATCATATTATCCCAAAAGGAAGTTTTGTGATAAAAACTTCTAATGGTAATAATAAGTTGAGTGATATTATTGAAACATTATATGTTCCTCCGGTTTATGTTAAAGAAAATATTGATGTTCAGTTAAAAGAGTTGCGTGTTCCCAAAATAGCTTTGGTTGAGTCTTATTTTCATGATATGGATGCCGGCTGGACACGATATGTATTTGATAGTTACTCTATTCCCTATACAGTAATCCGTCCTGGAGATTTTAAAAATACAGATTTTACCAAACGATTTGATGTAGTAGTTTTTCCGGATGAAAACAAATCAGTTCTTATGCAAGGTAAACGCCAATATGGGAATAAAGAATATCTAAGCAGTTATCCTCCGGAATTTACAGAAGGTATTGGTAAAGAAGGAATGGAAAGATTATTGATATTTTTAAATAAAGGGGGGCGGATAGTATCCTGGGGAAGCTCTACCCATTTGTTTTTTGGGATTCTTTCAATAAATAAGCAAAAAGATAAAAAAGAGGAGTTTCAGCTTCCAGTACATGATATTTCTGAAGAGCTCAGCAAAGAAGGTTTGCAGTGTCCCGGTTCATTACTGAGAATAAAGCTGAAAAAAAATCATCCAATTACAATGGGAATGGAAAATGAAGTCGGTGTTTTTTCCAGAGGCCGACCTGTTTTTGAAACCTCGATACCCCAATGGGATATGGATAGAAGGGTCATTGGCACATTTCCGGGACGTGATATTCTGATCAGTGGATATTGTAAAAATGAAAAGTTATTAGCAAATAAAACTGCACTTGTTTGGTTAAAAAAAGGCAAAGGACAACTTGTTTTATTCGGATTCAACCCTCAGTTTCGAGGTTCCACTCAGGGTTGTTATAAACTTCTGTTCAATTCAGTGCTGCTGCCTGTACTGAAATGAACATATGGTAAAATAATATAATTTATATTAAAAATAAATAATATGAGGTATATTACTATGAATTATGTAAAAGAATACTCCTTGGTTTTTGTTATTTTAATTGTTTTGGTTATTATAATAGGTTGTGCCCGGGAATCGGTTCATGAAAATGTATTAACAGTTGATACTCATGTTGATACTCCTTTTATGTTAAGACGAGCTGATTGGAATATTGGTGAATCTCACACTCCTGATGTAAACAGGGTAGATTTTCCCCGTATGAAAGAAGGGGCACTGGATGCAATCTTTTTTGCAGTATTCATAGGGCAGGGACCCCGAAATCCTGATGGATATGATCATGCCAGGCAACAAGCATTAGCACTTTTTGATCTTATCAAGAAAGCTGTGAAAAATCATCCTGAACAGGCAGAATTAGCCTTTTCACCGTCAGATGCTTATGAGATTGAAAAAAGGGGGAAGAGGGCTCTCTACATTGGTATAGAAAATGGGTATCCAATTGGTAACGATGTTTCATTAATAAATAAATATTATGATCTTGGTGCACGTTATATCACTTTGTGTCATAGCAGTAATAATGATATCTGTGATTCTTCCACAGACCAACCAGAACATAATGGATTAAGTGATCTTGGTAAAAAAGTGGTTAATGAAATGAACAGATTAGGTATCATGATCGACGTTTCTCATATTTCTGATAAATCATTCTATGATGTTATTGGTCTATCCAAAGCGCCTGTAATTGCTTCTCATTCATGTGCACGAGCTGTTTGTAACAGTCCCCGAAATCTAAATGATGATATGTTAAAAAAATTAGCAGAGAATAATGGAGTAATTCAGGTCTGTATGGTCCCTGATTATGTAAAGGAAATTGAACCCAATCCACAAAGAAGAGAAGCTATGAATAGAATAAGAGAGAAATACAGTAATTTTTCTGAATTATCTAAAGAAGAACGGGAAAAGGCTCGCCAGGAATGGAGTGAACTCAATGAGAAATATCCGCCTAATCTTCCTACAATAGCTGATTTTGTTGATCATATAGATCATATAGTAAAGGTTGCAGGTATTGATCATGTTGGGATTGGAAGTGATTTTGATGGTGGAGGACAATTAAAGGATTGTCAGGATGTGAGTGATTATGGCAAAATCACTCAGGAACTTATTGAACGAAATTATTCCAAACAAGAAATTAAAAAAATATGGGGTGGTAATTTAATGCGGGTATTCAGAGATGTTATTGTTGTTTCTGAAGAAATTTAAAATGAATTCAATGAAATAATATTATTTTTAGTAGTGGTGTATTACAAACCAACTCATTTAATTTCGTGTTAGGTAGTGCAATTTGAAAAGATAATATAACCTTATTAAAAATAAATAAATAGATTGCTTAATCAGTTTTTGTAATATTTCAGGCATGAAAATTGCTTGATTAGGATTTGATAAAAAATAGATATTTGATTTTTATAATGAATGTAATGCTTATGTTTATCAATAAAATAAGATTAAGAAAAATATTAATTATATTGTTCGTAATGTTCTTTTTTACGGGTTTGAATGCTTATTCAGCAGAAGTAACCCTGGCTGTATTAGATTTTGATAATAACAGTATATTCAATGCTGAAAACTATGAACCTTTAAAGGCCGGTATTGCTGAAATTATGATTTCAGAATTAAGTACAGTGAATGTAATTACCATAGTTGAACGTAAAAAGCTGCACACAATACTGGATGAATTGAAAATGTCACAATCTGGTTTAACCAGTAATAACTCAATAAAAGCCGGAAAGTTAGTAGGAGCAGATTATTTAGTTTTTGGCAGTTTTATTGTTACCATGAACGATAAAATCAGAATAGATACGAGAGTTGTGGAGGTTGAAACTGGTTTAACTGTAAAAGCCGAAGAAGTCACGGGTAAAACAAAAAAAATTTTAATAATGATTCAAAAACTGGGCGAAAAGATATTACATGGTATAGATGAAAAATTATTAGAAAATGAAAAAACAACTTTTATAAAAGGACAAAAATTAGATATTGATGCAGTAATCTGGTTCTCGAAAGGTATTGCTTATCGTGATATGAATAAATATAAAGAAGCAAAAGATTGTTTTAGTCAGGCACTAAAAATTGAACCAGAATATAAACAGGCAAAAAATGAATTAAAGCTTTTATATAATATGGAATAATTCGGGAGGTATTAGTGAGGGCATTAAAAATTTCAGTTGTATTGTTCTCCCTTTTTTTTATAAGCTGTGCTACCTCAAGATTCCAAGAGGCTGAACAATTAGTACAAAACAAAGAATACAGACAGGCTCTTCGTGAATATCTGACCATGCTGCAACCCCATGTTCGGGATGGAAAAAGATATATCTATTATGATGAAGAAATATACACCAGAATTGGTTCTTTATTCTGGTATATGGGAAGATATGAATCAGCATCGAAGATACTGAGATTGGTGTTAAATAAAAGTCCTGATTACGGAAAAGCTTTATTTTATCTGGGTTTAGTTAATGAAAGTATGGATAACAGCGAAAGAGCACTGGAAATATATAAAAATTATTATAAATTAGATAAAGGTGATTATTACAGGACTGCGATGTTAAGCAGAATGGATTTTATTGTAAAGCAGATCATGTCTGTAGAAATTCAGGAAGCAATGAGAAGAGAGCAAAGTATCTCTATAGAAAATATCCCGGAGAAAAGTTTAGCAGTCTTATATTTTTTAAATTTGAGTAATAATCCGGAATGGCAGCCATTACAAAAAGGTCTGGCAGACATGATTATTACAGATCTTTCTCAGATTGAGCAATTGAAAGTAGTTGAAAGGATACGGTTAAATTATCTGATGGATGAATTGAGGATGGGTGTTTCTGGTTTTGCTGAAGAAGAAAATTTTACCAGAGTAGGGAAACTGCTCGGCACCAGAAATCTGATAAATGGTTCCTATATGATTACTCCTACAGATGAAGTTATACTTGAGGCAAATATTTTTAAACTTTCTACTGATTTAATGCCCCAGACAGCCAGTTATGAAGGGGATCTTTCTGAACTATTTAGACTGGAAAAGGAATTGGTATTAAAAGTTATTAATTATTTTGGTATTAGATTAACTCCTGAGAAACGAAGTGAGATTTTTGAAATACCGACTGAGGATATGGAAGCTTTTATAAATTATTGTATGGGCCTTGAAGCTATGGACAGAGGAGATATGGAGAATGCTCAGAGATATTTTCAAAAAGCCTTATATATCGATAAGGATTTTCAGGAGGCAAAAGATAAATTAATATCACCACAGATCTGGGAAGCAACTCACAGTGAAAACAGAATACGAGTTGCTAATGAGGTTGATAATTATGCAGAAGAAATGGCAAAAAGAGGAATGGAAGAGCTTTATGTTCAACCGAGCATGGTCAATCCTATGAGTAGATTACGGTGGATGGCAGGGCACCAAAATGCTGAATTTCTTCCTGATGAAGAATTTCGGCGTTCATTTGTTGAAGCAGAGAGAGTTTTATCTTTATTGCCGGAGCGTTTGGATACGCCACCTCAGCCTCCCGGCAATTAAAAAAAATAATTTAGGAGAAAATATATGCGACATTCTCGTATATTTTTATTTATTATAATATTATTATCATTATCTTCTGTATTTGGTCAAAGTTCTGACAATACAGAATTAATAGGCAGGTGGGGACATGGTCATTGTAAGGCAATTGCGCGCTGGCAGGATGCATTTACATTTATTGGAAACGGAAGCATTTTAGAGGTATATGGATATGACGTCGGAAGTTCTGATCTTGAAAAACTGGATCAGATTCTTCTTGCAGGTGAAATAACTGATATTGCTGTTCATGATGTCACCACCACAGATGAGCAGATAAATGTTTGTGTGGCTTTAGGTGATACGGGTTTTCAAATGGTCTTTTTCTATTACCAGGGACTTAATAAAGGCACATTTGATGTCAGTACATACATAAAAGCTACTGAAGGAAAGGCCCTCGGTATATCCTGGGATACAGAGGATTATATCTTTATTGCAGATGGAGATAATGGATTAACAATATTTAATGCACAGGAAGTATCTAATCCAAATTTTATAGAAAATATAAAGACTGCAGGTTATGCAAGAGATGTTTGTGTAGTAAATGACAGTTCAGTTGTAGTAGCTGTTGATACATCTGGTGTACAGTCAATCAGTATCGGAAGAAATGCTCAAAATGAGATTATTACTCTGCAAAGTGCGGATACACTAAAATTTCCACCTTATTTTCCTCCTTCCTTATATCCTGATAAGTCCCAGCCTTCAGCTAATGAAGTATACACAGTTGATAATTATACGTATGTTTCTGCAGGGTGGGGTGGACTGAGAATGATCGATGCAACTTCACCTCATGATTTAAGCAATATTGGATATTGGGTTAATTCCGGTCCAGTTGATGTCATAAGTGTCAGTATCTGTAATGATTATGCTTATATTTTAGGTGTTGATGCAGAGGGAGATCCAGGGTTTTATACTCATATTGATAAATCTTCAGGTGTTCTTAGTCCTGATAGTTCCTATGTGTATAGATATAATGATCTTAATATGTTAGAAAAAATAATTGTTGCCAATGATACAGCTTTTATATGTGACGGATATGGAGGATTTAAGGTTTTTGAATTATTTGACAGAAATTCCATTCCTATCTATCCTGCTGAACTTTACTATTTTAAAACATCTGATTATACGTATGATGCTGTCGTTTCAGGAAATTATACTTTTACTGCTTCCGGGAAATCAGGCATTAAGATTTTTGATACAAATTTTACTCCACCAGATCAATATATGGAACCTATTGATAGTTTAAATACTCCCGGAGAAGCACTAGGTATATGTTTTAATAATAACAAACTATATTTGGCCGATGGTACAAGAGGTTTATCTATTATAAATTTTAGTAATTTTCCGTATAATCCTTATATTTTTTCAACACCTCAACTATCCAATGCAACTGATTCCACCTATGATGTAGATGTAAGTTCAGATGGTTATGCTTTCTTGGCATGTGGTAATGATGGCTTCAGAGTTATTGATGTCAGATTCCAGCCGTCTGAATTAACTGCAATCGGAAGTCCTTTTAGCACTTTTAATAGTGTTCAAGCAGTCAAAGTTTCAGATGACAGGCTCTTTGTTGCTGATACAGCAGGAGTGTATGTGTATGATATTTCCGGTCTTCCTAACAGTATAACCGAGACTCATTCACTTGAAGAACCTGCTGATAAACTGGAGCCTTTAGGTGTTGATGCGATAGGCGATAGTGTGTTTATAGCTAATGGAAGGCATGGTTTATATTTCTGGGATCTTTCAGATGATTCTTTTTCAAAATTTACAGAGACAATAGGTAAATGTACGGATATTATAATTAATAAAAAAACTATATATATAAGTGATTCAGATAAAGGTCTTAGAATGTATGATCTTTCTCTTCCTGACACCTTATTGAAAACTGGAATTTACCAGACAAATGGTACAGCTAACCGGATTGATATTTCAGGTACTAATTTATGTATTGCTGATAAAGAAGATGGATTATATGTTATTGAAAGTTTAGTTCAGCCGGAAATTTCTCTTTCTTCTACAGATATAGAATTTGGAACAGTACCAGTGAGTGAGACCAGGACCAGATTGTTATGGATTAAAAATACCGGGAGTACTTTATTAAAAGGAAGTATCAGTATATCCGGAGATGATTCACTTTTTAAGTTTACTCCATCTGAATTCAAAGTACCACCGGGTTTAACTGAAAAGATAGCCATTAAATTTATACCAAGTGAACAGTTAACTCTTGGTCAGCAATATAGTAAAATTGCCAGTGTGATTTCCAATGACCCGGTTGATGAAGAAATTGAACTTACGTTTTCTTTTGAAAGAGGTTTTCCCATTGCTAAAACAGCTTATCAGCCGGATGTTTTTACAGCTGGATTATGGCATTTCAATGAACAGGGCGGCGGAACTGCCTTTGATAGTTCGCCTAATCTTTTAAACGGAACCTGGATAAATATTAATTCAACAGGTAATGGTAAATTTGCCAGAAGTTATCAATTTGGAGGGAAAAATAATCCAGCTCATGTTGAATTTCCTTATCACGAAGATCTGAACTTTAAGGAACATTCATTTACTGTAGAACTTTGGTTTAATATGATCACTGTTCCTGATGATTATGCCATGTTAGCATGTCGAGGTAATCATCCTAACAGGCAGTTTGAATTATTTTTGGATCCGGAAAATGGTATTGTGGGAAGAGTATACCATCCTTCTTCTGACAGTGAAGTTGCTACGGGGACTCTGGATGAACTTTCTGTATATCAATGGTACCATGTTGCTTTGACCTGGAATCGTGATTCACTTAAGATATATTTAAATAGTATTCAAAAAGATAGTAAACTCGTACGCCAGAATCTCATTGATCAGAATATTGCACCCTTGTCTGTAGGTGCAGCAACCACACAATCAGCACCTTTTGAGGGATTAATTGACGAAGTAAGAGTTTCCACAGTAGATCGTCAGCCCTGGGAGCTTAATGTCAGCAGATCTAATTTACATGTAAAAGAAGATACATTATTTTTTGGAAAGGTTTTAAATGAGAGAAGCCGAAGGATCCCGCTTTATATCAGCAACAGAGGTGGTGAAGTGCTGGAAATATCCAGTATTTCCTCTCCTTCTTCTCAAATCAGCTTTTATCCTCAGATTTCAGAGTCTTCACCTATGCTGGTTGAGGCTGGAACAAACAATGTTATATGGGTGAGCTACTCTGCCCAGGGATATGGTAATTTTAGTTCTAACATTACTATAGAATCCAATGATCCTACTTTTCCGGAAAGAAGTGTGCCTTTTCAGGGAACTTCTGTAGTATCACCGCAGCTGGGTAAATATGAAACAGATGAATTTACTCTGGGGTTATGGCATTTTAATTATCCTTCAGGTCCTACTGGTAAAATGGTCATACCGGATTCATCCGGATACGGCATGGATGGTATCTGGAATGGGCTGCAGCCAGGAACTGCTGTTGCCCGGTTTGATAAAGCTATTTATCTGGATGGTAATGATGATTTTTGTTATATGGATACTGTGGGAGGACATATATTATATGACAGATGGGGAGGATTTACAGTTGAAGGGTGGTTTTATCTTGATCCTATCACTGTAGGGAAACAATATTTAATTAGAAGAGGATTTGCTGATGCACAGCAGTTTAATTTGTTTATTAATGAAGATGATCAGGTAGTTGGCAATATTTATAATAAAGATCAACAAAAATTTGAGATTGTAAGCAATAAAATCCTGGAAAGTGAAAAATGGTATCATCTGGCTATGGTGTTTTATAGTGATTCTCTATTAAATCTTTATATTGACGGAAGTATCAGTAATAGCGTTTCTGTAAATGGAGAACTGATATCCAAGACTGAACCTATAGATACCCTCTCGGTTCTTATTGGCGGAAACTGGAAAAATAATGATTGTTTTCATGGATATATTGATGAGGTAAAAATATCCTCAGTGCCCAGGTTACCATGGGAATTCAGTGTTAGAAGTGCAAGTATTGTAGTCAGTAGTAAAGAAGTTAATTTTGGCAAGGTAATAGCCGGAGCTAAACGCACCTTGAAATACTGGATTAGTAATGGGAGTATGGAAGATACTCTGATAATTTGGCCTGTAAACATTGAAAATCTGGAATATTTTTCTGTACCCTCAGAAACATTAAAGGTCGCACCCTATGAAGAGGGAAATGAGATACAGAGTGAGGCTGTAACCATTCATTTTACTCCTTCAGATTCAGGCAGCTTTACTGAACAGCTTTCTTTTGTTTCAAATGATCCAACCTATTTAAATGAAAATTTCAAGATTACCCTCAAAGGAGAGGGATTTGAAACCAGATTAAGAGATTCTTATAAAACAGATGTATTTACGGGGGCTTTATATCATTTTGATGAAGGAACAGGGGAACAATCATCAGATTCTTCCGGCTATGAAGGAATTGCGGATCTGGATAATATTACCTGGACTGAGTCCGGCAGGTATGGGAAAGCTATTAAAATGTCAAGTTTGAACAGCGAGGTGCGGCTAACAGGAGTTCCTTATCAGTCTGTGAAAAATTCGACATTTACTACTGAGTTTTGGTTTAAAATGAATGCAATCCCGAGCAATAATTATAATACGATAATGGAAATTGGAGATGGAGATGTAAATTCAGTAGATATAATTTATCATTGGCTGCACGGATTAGTTGCTAAAGTGTATGATTCCAATGGTGCATTACTTCAGTTACAAACTGACAATTTGAACTTTTTTGTTACCCAGCAATGGTATCATACTGCTGTGATTTGTGATGGTGATTCTTTATGGCTATACCTTAATAACAGGTGTATGGATAGAAAAAATTTAAATAATCAGATAGATTTTAGCGGAGCAGGATCTGTTTATATCGGCAGAGAAGAACAAGGTGCAACCAGCTATTTCAGCGGGACTATTGATGAGATGCGGTTTTCCAATATTAACAGACAAACTTGGGAGTTCAATGTTCTTCCCCGTGAATTAGTTGTTACTCCCCAGCAGCTACAGTTTCCTCCCATAAGATCAGGTGAATCTAAAAGTCTTAATCTGTGGATTGCTAATGAAGGAGATGAATTTTTAAATACAACTCTTATAACCGGCGTTGCAGAGGAGTTTACCTTACCAGATTCAATTACACAAAATAGCAGCTTTGATACCACCTTATTGGGGAAAAGTTATGCAAAAATTCCTGTGATTTATACTCCTATTGCAGAAGAAGTAGTTGATAACTGGACAATCACCAGTAACGATCCACAGAATGAAGCAATAGACATTACTATCAGTGGTACCAGTTCAAGTTCATTACGTGTATCTCCTTATATTGCAGATGCTCATACTGTGGCCCTATACCATCTTAATAGAGTTGTACAAAATAATATTATTGAAGATAATTCCATTAATGAAAATGACGGCACCTTAATAAACGGTACTATTAGTGAAGGATATTTTAATAATAGTGTTTTATTTGACGGCAGAACCAGCAGAATCGAAGTACCATATAATGAAACATTTGCCTTTGATTTTAATAAGGATAATTTTACAATTGAATGTTTCTTTAAAACCGATACAGTATCTCAGACTTTAATTTCCAGGGGGGTGGAAGCCGGAAACAGTGATGTAAATTATTGGATTTATATTAACAGAAAAGGCAGAATCACAGTATACGGATTGGGATCATTTGGTTCAAATTTAAGTGATAATGCCTGGCATCATGTTGCTGTTTCGTATAATCGTTTTACAGAAGAGGGAAGTGTATTTATTGATGGGGAATTAATAGAAAAAACCATATGGAATGAACCACCGGTGATTTTAGATGAGAAACCATTCCTCATAGGAGCTTATGAGCAGAGTGGGGGAGGATATTCAGGTTATTTTCATGGATATATCGATGAAGTCAGAATTTCTAATACTTCAAGAACCATACTGGAATTTGCTATGGGGGATTTCAGTGAAGTGTTTAATATTGGCATTGCATCCACTAATCCCGAACAGCCTGAATATAAGGAACAACTTATCATAGACATTAGAGTATCCAGTGCGTTAAATACAGAAACTGTCAATTTTTATTATCGAGAATTAGGCAGTTCTGTATATGCCAACGTAACAGCATCTGCAATAAATGATTCTACTTATCGATGTACAATTCCTGCCGAAGATGTAAAGATCAGTGGGCTGGAATATTATATCAGTGTGACTACAGGTCAAGAAACCTTAACTGATCCAAGATTGGATCCAGGGGATAATCCTCACGTGTTATCGGTTCATCATTCTGGTGTAAAGGCACCAATAGTATTACCTCACAGAGAGTGGAGAATGTTTTCTATTCCGTTTAATTTAGATAATAATGATGTACAAAGTGTGTTAGAAGATGATCTGGGTTCTTACAATCCTTACAGATGGAGGTTGTTTTATTGGAGCGAAGGCAGGTACAGAGAGTATGTTCCTCCTGAGTTCTATTTGAATCCAGGTGAAGCTTATTGGATTCAGACCCATCTTGAAAAAACTTTCGATATTGAAGGCGGCAGTACAGTAAGTACCAGTACTAATTATGAAATTAGTTTAGATTCATCCTCAGTTGATACTATAGGTTTTAGTGATGGATGGAATATGATTGGACTGCCTTTTAATTTTCCAGTAGATTGGAAGGATTGTAGTATTTCCTCACCCTCAGTCAAAGGACCTTATTATTGGGATGGAGAACAGTATATTCCTCCGGAAAATATTAAAACACTTGAACCCTGGAAAGGATATTTTTTCTGCAACCAAAGTACGAGCAGTGCCACTTTAATAATACCACCTATAAAATCCAGTACTGAAATAGAAGCTAAAGAGGATCTGAAAAAAATAACTGAAAATTATGATTTAGAATCAGGAGAGTGGTTAATCAGAATAGAAGCAAGATCGGATGATTTAAAAGATATTTATAATTATGCTGGAGTGAAAATTGATGCTAGCAATGGTTGGGGGCGATTTGATCAGCCAGAACCACCTCAATTAAATGAAGATTTTGGTTTGTATTTTTATCATGATGATTGGGAGCAATTTAATGGTAAATATTGCTGTGATTTTCAAAAAGCAGGTGAGGAAGGATATATTTGGAATATTTATGTAGAAAATCATACAGAAAATCGAAATTATGATTTGCACTGCCTATTTAATAATACATTACCTGACAAATGGCAAGCATATATTTTCGATCTTAACAGAGGAGTCGCAAAGAATATTCTGGAAGAGAGCACATGGAATATAACTGGTGATGAAAAGGATGAACACGTGCATAAGTTTAAACTGATTGTAGGGACTGAAGAATATATTAAAGAAAACAGCGAAGATATTCCATTAGTTCCGGTGAAATTTGAACTATCTCAAAATTTTCCCAATCCTTTTAATAATAATACCTTAATTAAATACGGTCTACCTGAGAATTGTAAAGTTGAAATTGTTATCTTTAATTCTTTGGGGCAGAAAGTAAGAGAACTAGTTAATAAAGAACAAAAAAGTGGTATTCATGTTGTTGAATGGGATGGGAGAGATACATCAGGTCTATATGTTGCAAGCGGAGTGTATATTTGCAGATTAAAAGCACATAAGAATATGAAAGTACGAAAAATGGTGTTTATTAAATAGTGTCCTGTAAAGACAGTTAGGGGAATATTTATGAAATTTAAAATCTCATTAATAATTATATTATTTGTGTTTTGTGGTCAGTTATTTGCCCAGGAAGAGGTACTTCCAATTCAGCGTCGAAGATATGTTTCTGTAGGCTCAAGTTTTCAGATATGGAAAAGGCGTACTGCTCCTGCAGTAACTCAAATTTCATTACCTTTCTCATATATTTATCCTGTAAATGAACGTTTTACTTTCTCTATTAAAAGTGCACCTGCTGTTTCCTGGTGGTTTGGTGATTATAAAGTTTTTGGCTTTTCTGATACCTGGGTTAATACAAGCTGGATGCTTATTGATCAGCGATTATTATTAAATGTTGGAATGGCCATACCAACCGGAAAAACACATCTTGATGAATATCAATTCAGGGTTATCACGGAAGGATTAACAAAGAATATTTATAAATTTAATCTACCTAATTATGGTCAGGGTTTTTCTTTCCGTACTGGTATGATATATTCTTTACCTGTGACTGATAAGATAGTATTTGGTATGGGAGGACAATTTATTTATAATACTCCCTATGTTCCGGTTGAATATGATATTGGAATTGACGGAACTGAGGCCTGGGAAGTTAAATATAAACCAGGTGATCTTGTTTCCTTAAATATGGGAGTAGATTTTTCTTTAAATAATAATATGAAATTAATGTTTGATGGTTTTTATACCTATTATTTCAGTGATCAGCTGGAAGACAGCCTTTTATATCGTGCAGGTGGTAAAGTATCTCTTAATGCAGGATATTTTTACAGATTTGATGAAAAGTATCTTTGGTTATTTTTACAATATCGTCAGAGAAATGAGAACAAGGAAATGAAGAATTTCAGGTTAAATTATAGGGATTCAAATCATAAATATCAATTTGAAGTTGATATGATGGTGAAACCAATGGAATTTGATCAGGGAGATATGGTTTTATTAGGTGATTTTCGATATTATGGTAAAAGTGATGTTTTAACAAGTGATGACTATTTATATGGAGGAGGGGCTGGTTTTATTTATGAAGTTAGTGAATTTCTGAGATGGGATATAAGAGTTAAATATTTAGTCGGTCGAGTAAGAGAAGAAAGTGCTAATGGGTTTGATCTATCTGTTATGTTACAATATGAATTTTAATGATTTGATTTTTTAATTAAAAATATTTATATTTCCAGGTTTAAAAAAATTATTAAGATTGATCAAGGAGGATACTTTGGCTCACAAAATTACTGATGAATGTATTATGTGCGGTGCCTGTATTGATGAATGTCCGGAAGAAGCAATTTCTGAAGGGGATGAAATTTGTGTGATTGATCCGGAAAAATGTACGGATTGTGATTCATGTGTAGAGGTATGCCCTACTGATGCTATTGTTGAAGGGTAGTAAAAGATAGTTTAAATTTTTTTTGATTGTGCAGGGTTATTTAGAAAGAGAATTATAACTAAAGATTTTATTGATAATAACAGAAATTACAAACTGGATTATAAAATCATTTGTTTTTCTGTTATTTTTTTATTAATATTTACTTATAGTTATAATTCTTTACTTTTTAAACAATCCTTTTTGTTTTGTATACTGGAAGTGATATGATTAAAAGCGTTTTAACAATAGCAGGTTCAGATTCCAGCGGAGGGGATGGAATACAGGCGGACTTAAAGACTTTTTTTTCTTTTGGTGTTTATGGGATGTCTGTTATAACCTCAGTAACAGCCCGGAATTCATTAAGGATCAATGGCATCGTACATTTAACCAAAGAATTTGTTAGTCTTCAAATCGAGTCAGTATTATCAGACTTCAAGATTGATGGAATAAAGATTGGCGTTTTATATGATAGAGATACAGTAATAACTGTGGCTCGTAAAATTTATGAGAATCACATACCGGTAATAGTCATTGATCCGGTTATGGAAACAAAAAGTGGAGAAACGCTTTTAAAAGAAGCCAGCATTGGTATATTCAAAAGAGAGTTGATCCCTCAGGCAACTCTTATCACTCCTAATATTCCAGAAGCTGAGGCTTTGTCGCACATAATAATCAATAATCCGGAAGATGCTAAGAAAGCTGCTGAAAAAATATATGGATTAGGATGTAAATCTGTACTAATAACGGGGGGACATTTAAAAGGCGACCCTGTTGATGTACTATTCGACGGACAGGAGTTTACTTTATTTAAAGGAAAACGAATTGCTCCGATAAACACTCAGGGAACAGGTTGTACATTTTCAGCAGCAATAACAGCTAATTTAGTAAAAGGAAAGTCTTTGAGAGAATCAGTACATATTGCAAAAAATTATCTTTATAATGCTATTCAGGAGTCTTTCAATCTGGGCAAGGGATATAAACCATTAAATCATTTCGTAAAATTAGATTCCTAAGATAAAATTGGATACTCATAAACCAAAACTTCTCTTACATGCATGTTGTGGACCCTGTACTACCTCTCCCTATAAAGAGTTACACCCCCATTATAAAATTTCAGTTTATTTCTATAACCCCAATATTCATCCAGTTACTGAATATAAGAGGAGATTAAAAGATCTGAGAGAATTAGCAGATAAGTGGAATTTTGATCTTATTCTAGGATCATATGATACAAAGAGGTGGTTTCAGGTAATAAAAGGATTGGAAGATTGTAAAGAAGGTGGACAGAGATGTGTCGAATGCTACAGACTTCGATTACAAAAAACTGCTGAAACAGCTAAGGGAAAAGGGTTTGATCTTTTTGCAACAACTTTAACTGTGAGTCCCTTAAAGAATGCTGAGGTGATCAATAGAATTGGCATAAACATACAAGAACATTTGGGAATCGATTATATGGAATCTAATTTTAAAAAGAAAGACGGATTTAAAAAAAGTTGTAAAATCAGCAGACAGGAAGGTATGTATAGACAAAATTATTGTGGATGTATTTACAGCAGGAGAGAATCAAGCAATGATTGATAAATATAATTTCGGGAAGATGAGTATTGATGGATCAAATAATTGGTGCTTTTCATTTAACCTGTTAAACATAAAATTAAAGCAGGAGTTATTATTTCAGGGTTTCGTAAAAAGATTATATTTGTGTTAGCAGTGTTAATTCCTCTGGGCTTTATATCAAAATTATATCAGGGGCCTTATCACAGCTGGTTTAATTTTTATTTGGGAGGATTATTATATGAGATTTTCTGGTGTCTGATCATTGCATTTATTGTGCCTAGGATTTCAAAAGTTAAAATCGTTATTATAGTATTATTGATTACCTGCTGTCTGGAATTTTTACAATTATATCATAATTCTTTTCTGGATAATATTCGTTCCACTTTTTTGGGAAAGACTTTGATAGGACATTCTTTTTCCTGGTATGATTTTCCTTATTATTTTATTGGGTGCGGAGTGGGATATGTAATTTTGGTACAATTGGATAAAAAGTAAATTTTAAGAGAACAGTATGGGAAAAAAACAAATACAACCAACATTCGGTCAAATCAAGGAAGCATATAAACGGATAAAAACTGTTGTGCACAAAACACCGGTTTTATCATGCAGTTCCATAAATCATATGGTACAGGCGCACTTATTTTTCAAATGTGAAAATTTTCAAAAAACAGGTTCTTTTAAGTTCAGAGGTGCATCTAATTGCGTTTTTTCCTTATCAGATAAAGAAGCCATATCAGGAGTAGTAACCCATTCCTCAGGTAATCATGCCGCAGCACTTTCTCTGAGTGCCAGAATGAAAAATATACCGGCATATATCGTTATGCCCTCCTCAGCACCAAAGGTCAAAGTTGAAGCTGTGAAAGGATATGGAGGAATAGTTACATTTTGTCATCCCACTCTTCAAGCCAGAGAAGAAACTGCTCAAAAGATCATTAATGAAAAACATGCTCATCTGATTCATCCTTATAATAATTATAAAATTATTGCCGGACAGGGTACAGCTGCATTAGAACTCATTAAAGAGATTGATGATTTGGATATTATAGCAGCACCGGTCGGGGGAGGGGGATTGCTCAGCGGGGCTGCTATAACAGCTAAGTCACAAAAGAAAAATATTCAGGTAATAGGTTGTGAGCCTGAAAATGCAGATGATGCCTTCAGATCGAAAAAAGCCGGTTATATTATTCCATCCGAAAATCCGGATACAATTGCTGATGGATTGCTGACTTCTTTGGGGACTAAAACGTTTCCGATTATAAGAGATCTGGTGGATGACATAGTGCTGGTTTCAGAAAATGAAATCGTGAATGCTATGCGTCTGGTATTTGAAAGAATGAAGATAGTCATTGAACCTTCTGCTGCTGTCCCTTTGGGAGCGTTAATATCGGGCGCATTGGACGCTAAGGGTAGAAAAGTCGGTATTATAGTTTCCGGGGGCAATATTGATATAAAAAATATTTCTTCGATTATAAGCAAGAAATAAAAGATATTCAGTTGCTGTTTTGAAATTTGCATAAAAAATTTTATATTATTAATCTTAGAATTTAGGATGGTGAGTATGAATGAACGATTAGTAATACTTGCAGGAGGGATATCATCCCGGATGAAAAAAACTCCTGTAAAATCAGATATTTCAGTAGATAAAAAATTATTGAGAGAGGCGCAGAGAAAATCCAAGTCTATGCTGAGCGTTGGTAAGAATCGCAGGCCGTTTCTTGATTATTTGTTATACAATGCTGCTCAGGCTGGATATAAAGATATTGTAATAGTAGTAGGAGACAAGGATGAGTCTATTCAGTCCTTTTATGGGAATAAACCTAGAAATAATAAATATATGGGTTTATATATCTCCTATGCTGTGCAAACTATCCCTAAAGGAAGAGAAAAACCATTAGGTACAGCAGATGCTTTATTACAGGCATTGAAGGTAAGAACTGACTGGCAGGGTGAAAAATGTACAGTATGCAACAGTGATAATCTGTATTCAACCAACGCTTTTCGTTTACTGGCAGAAGATAATCACCCTAACGCTTTTATTGATTATGACCGATCTGCCTTAAAATTTAAAAAAAGCAGAATTCTTAAGTTTGCTGTTACTCAAAAAGACTCACAGGGATTCCTTCAGGATATCATAGAAAAACCAACCCCTGAAGATATTGAACGTATAAAAAACAGTGACGGTAAAGTTGGGGTCAGTATGAATATTTTTAGATTAAGCTATGATATGATTTTACCCTTTTTAAAAAAAGTACCAATTAACCCAAAGCGCGAGGAAAAAGAGTTGCCGGAAGCTGTGGTGATGATGACAAGAAAATATCCCCGATCCTGTTATGCAATTCTTCTTGCTGAACATGTTCCTGATTTAACCAGTTGTAATGATGTTGAAAATGTGCAGCAATATTTAACAGCAGATTTTGATAACTTATCTTAGGATATGGAATATAAATTATGGGAAAAGAATTATTCAGATCACCTAAAGGTGTGAATGATGTACTGCCGGATGAACAAATTTTTTGGCAGTATGTGGAAAAGAAAATAAGTAAAATTACCAGGATTTATGGGTTTAAAAAACTTGGATTGCCCATATTTGAATCTACTGAACTTTTTACCAGGGGAGTAGGAGCAACGACAGACATTGTTGAAAAAGAAATGTACACTTTTAAGGATAAAGGTGGAAATTCTCTTACTCTCAGGCCTGAATTTACCGCTGGTGTAATGAGAGCTTACCTGCAGAATGGTATGTCGAACCTTCCTCAACCAGTTAAACTATGGTCACTGGGACCTATATTCCGATATGAACGGCCACAAGCTGGACGGTTCAGACAACACAATCAGTTTAATGTAGAGGCTATAGGAGTACAGGATCCGGCTTTGGATCTGGAAATTATGTCAGTAGCCTGGCAATTATACGATGAACTGAAGTTCAGGAATCTGAATTTTCAGATCAACAGTATTGGCTGTCCGAAATGCAGACCTGCTTATCTACATCAATTACAGGAGTATTATAAAGAACACACATCCCAGATATGCGATGAATGTAAGAGAAGGATGAGAACAAACCCCCTTCGAGTATTGGATTGTAAAAATGAAAAGTGTCAGCCTGTTATAGAAAAGGCTCCGAATATAAGTCATACACTATGTGATGAATGTACCAAACATTTTCAGACCTTAAAAGAATATCTTGATAAATTAGATCGGCCCTATACAGTAAATAACAGACTGGTCAGAGGTCTTGATTATTATACCAGAACTGTTTTTGAAGTATGGGCAGAAGGGATCGGTGCTCAAAATGCAGTATGTGGAGGAGGCCGCTATGACGGACTTGCTGAAGTATTAGGAGGTAAGCCCACTCCGGCAGTCGGATTTGCCTCAGGCATTGAACGAATTGTACTTACTTTAAAACAAAATAAGATTGATATACCTGAACCAACCCGACCAAAAATTTATTGTGCATATGTGGGAGATAAAGCAAAAGATGAAGTAATTGCTATAGTTGCTCAGATGCGCATGGCAGGAGTTAAAGCAGTCATGGGATTCGGATCCAGAAGTTTAAAAGCTCAGCTTCGCGATGCCAATAAAAAAAATGCAGAGTATGCATTAATTATCGGTGAACAGGAGGTTGAAAAAAAAGAAGCACAAGTAAAAGATATGAACACCTTTAAAGAGAAATTTATTCCCTTTAAAGATATTGTAAATTTAGCAGCCGAGCATGAAAAACTTATTTCATAATAAGCATGTAAATAAAGTATTAGTAACGGGTGCTAATGGTTTTGTAGGAAGTAATCTTGTGGATTATTTAGCTGCTCATGATATCTATGTTAAGTGTTTAGTACATCATAAAGACCAGTTAAAGTGGATCAATGAACTGCAGGGGAAGGTTGAAATTATTGTGGGGGATATTCTGGAGATTAATTCTCTGAAAAATGCAGTTCAGGGAGTGGATATAGTTTTTCATCTTGCTGGGGTAGTTAAATCGTTTCAAAAAAAGGATTTTTTTTGTATAAATGTACAAGGTACAGAAAATTTACTAAAAGCAATTATTACATATAATCCCAATCTAAAAAGATTCCTCTATATGTCATCTCAGTCAGCTTCTGGTCCCAGTTGTGACGGGAAGGCTGTTACTGAACAAGATTCATGTTATCCTGTTTCAGAATATGGACGGAGTAAGCTGGAGGCAGAAAAAAAGGTTCTCTCTTATACGGACTTAATACCTGTCACTATTTTAAGACCTTCCTCTGTATACGGTCCACGGGATAGAGACTTATTTTTTTTGTTTGATCTCATTAATAGAGGAATAATGCCGTTTATGGGAATCCGAGAGCGATTTTTTAATTTTTGTTATATTGATGATCTCATAAAAGCGACTACATTAGCTTCAATACATAAACATAGTATTGGTCAGACATATTTTATACATTCTGATGGAAAATTTTCTCTTAATCAATTTATTAAATTGATTGTCCGAAGTTTAAATAAAAAAGTAATTAAGCTGCCAATACCATTTTTTTTAATTAAGTTGTATTTTTTATATAATGAGTTTTATGCCTTGATTAGCAGAAATGAAAAAGTTTTTTCCCGGGATAAATATAAAGAACTGAAACAATACAATTGGTTATGCTCTATAGATAAAGCTAAATCAGAAATTGGTTATACCCCTGATCATCTTTTAAAAGAAGGTGTATCAAAGAGTGTGCAATGGTATAAAAAACAGGGTTGGTTATAGAGCATTTACTCCTTTGTAAGTATTATAATGCTTTCCTGAAGAGAATTAATAATTCTTTTTAATTGTGGTATATCTGTTTTGTTTTCTTTTAATCTTTTTTTCAATCTATATAATTTAGCTTGTAAGTATGTAATTAAATTGTTTTTATTGATTAGGGGCTGGTATTCATAAACAGGATTCTCGCGGTTTTTTTTGCTCATTTCAATAGGAATTTGTATAAATATCGCAGAGATAGTAAACGGTAACTGAGGTGAAATTTTTTTCCTGGAAAGGAATCCCATATTTACCAATTTATCTAATCTTTCATTTAATTGATTTGCAGTAATTGAATCTGTGAAATCGTAATTACTATAAATATCAATTTGAGTTCCCTGATTTTGCTTAAAAAGATATGACAAAACTTTTGCTTCGGTCTTGTCACAGATATAATCAGAATACAGGTCGATTTTTTTTATTTGAGGTTTTTCTGAATCAGATTTAAATTGATCGGGATAATCTTCTTTAAGTTTTTCTTTTATATATTTATTTATTGAAATTTTTTGATTAGAGGTCAGATTTTTTGAGCTTTCAGCATCATATTGAGTAGTATCAACAGCAGCTTTACTGATTTTATTTTTGATATTGTCATAATCAAATACGTAGTCCATATTGTTACTAACAAAACGGGATTCTGTTTCTTTGGAAATACTGTTGTTTTTATCAGCAGATAAAGACTTTGTTACAAGGGATTGTTGTTGAGTAGATTGAGTAGGGCTATCAGCAATAATATTGAATTTTATATGATCTGTTTTTTGTGTTAATTTTAAATTCAAACTATATAATATTAAAAATAATATTATATGAATTATAATTGAGATAAGAAAAGTTTTTATATAATTTTTCATTTACTTTTCCGTGTTTATTTATTAACGGTACAATGTGTTTGGTTGTTCCCTTTTACATGTTGTATAATAAAATATATATTATATTTGTAAGGTTCAATGATAATAATTTATGATGAAAGGTTTTGTTTTTTTGAAAAATGATAATATATTTATAACAGAACATTTATTATTCAGGCAAAGTTTATTATCAATAATGGTATAATTATTATGAATAATACTTCTACACATTCTAATGGATATAATTTATATTATGCATTATTGATTTCGGTTTTATTACACTTCATTCTTTTATTAGTTTTAAGTATAAATAACAACTGGATTAATATAAAAAAGAATCAGTTGTCATTTTCTGATAAAGTGGAACAAATGAGATTTGAAATTGTAAAAACTCCTGATAATATTGCACATCATAAACCAGACCAGAAAACTTTTCTTCTGTCTGATAAGGACAGCAGAGTAAGTGATGTTAATAGAAAAGATATTAATAAAGGAAAACTTCCATTTTCACAGGGAAATGTTGAAGTAAAGGATATTACTTCCAATAATACAGGAACAAAACAAGGGGGGACAGACCAAGGAGCAAATAAGCAATTAATGTATGAGAAAAATAAAAATATTTACAGAGAAGAGACAGAAAATCGTTATGAACAGGAATATTCAAATTTTGATACTTTCAGTAAACATCTTTTAACAAAAAAACGGCCTGCGACTCATTCAGGTTCGCAAAATGTTCAACCTAAATACAATCAGACTGAAATGGATGCCCCAAATAGAGGAGGTATTACTTTTAATACCTATAATTGGGATTTTGCTCCTTATTTACTTTATTTAAAGGAAAAAATTCAGAATAATATTTATCCTCCTACATCTTTTACCCGTTTAGGATTCAGCGGAGAAAATATAATCAGATTTAAAATATTTCCGGATGGAAAACTTGTACAGCCTAATGTAAGGGGATACAAAGGATCAGAGGCTCTGGTTGAGACCAGTGTTAAAGCTATTGAGATGTCTGCACCATTCAGACCTCTACCGGAAGATTTTCCGGAAAATTTTTTAATTGTCACAGCTAAATTTTCATACTATTTATTATCTAATAATTAATAAAGTGGAGTTATTATGACAGGTTTATGGGATATGTTAGTCAAGGGAGGGGTGGTTATGATTCCTCTCTTTATTACTTCAATTGTGGGACTGGCAGTATTTATAGAGAGAATATGGTATTTAAGACGTAAGAGAATCATTGATGTAAAAACAAAATATTTAATTAACAATATTGAATCTCAGGAAGATGTTGAAAAAGCAATTAACAGATTAGAAGCCCCTAAAGGACCTCTGCAGCAAATTGTTAGTGTAACTCTTGAGAATTATACCCGTCCGAGAGAAGAAATAAAAGAAAAGATTGTCGATCAGGGGCGCCAGGAATCAGGTAAGATGGAAAAAGGGTTAGTTGTACTGGAAACAGTTGCTGGTATATCCCCTTTAATGGGACTGCTGGGTACAGTTTTGGGGATGATAGAAGTATTTCAGGTAATTTCTGAGCAGGGATTAGGTCAAACACAGAATCTTTCCAGCGGGATTTCGCAGGCATTAATTACTACTGTAGTAGGCTTATCTATTGCCATTCCCACATTAATAGCTTACAATTATTTAAATCATAAGGTTGAAAATTTGGTACTGGAGATTGAAGATTATTCACGCAAATTACTGGATAGGATTGTATGTTTCAAAAAAAATTAAGGGATTACTATGATTACTTTTTCAAAAGAAAGGATTAAAAGATTATTTGCTGACTTTAAGAATCAGAAGATAGTAGTTGTCGGCGATCTGATGTTGGATCGGTATATATGGGGCAGTGTATCAAAGATATCTCCAGAAGCACCTGTACCAGTGGTGGAAGTACAAAGGGAATCACACCGCTTTGGAGGAGCTGCTAATGTGGTCAATAATGTACAAACACTGGGAGCACATGTTTTTCCTGTTGGAATACTTGGTCAAGACAGTGGTGGAGAATTATTAACAGCTCTTTTTAAGAAACAAGATCTTTCAGTTGATGGTCTGATTTGTGAATCTCAAAGAAAAACAACCATAAAAACACGTATTATTGCTCATAATCAGCATGTAGTAAGAATTGACAGAGAGATTAAATCTGCTGTTTCCAAAAAAACGCAGGATAAAATAGTATCCCTTCTGAAAGATCATTTGAATGATGCAGACTGCTTAATTCTTGAAGATTATAATAAAGGTCTTTTGACTCCTCGGTTAATAGAGAACATTATTAATCTTGCCAGAAATAAAAAAGTTAAAATTTTAGTAGATCCTAAATTTGATAATTTCTTTGCCTATAAAAATACTACCTTATTCAAACCCAACAAAAAAGAGACAGCAGATAAACTTGGAATTAAACTACAAACAGAAGAAGATATTTTACATGCAGGGGAAAAGCTGCAGCAAAGATTAAATTGTAAAGCAGTCTTAATAACCCTGGGTGAACAGGGGATGATACTGATTGATAAGGGCAAGGAACCCTTTACTATCCCGACGAAAGCTGTTAAAGTTCATGATGTGTCAGGTGCCGGAGATACGGTTATTGCCACTATGGCTGTATTAATTGCAGCTGGTGCGAATTACCGGGAAGCAGCCACAATTTCTAATTATGCTGCAGGTATAGTTTGTGGTGAAGTAGGAATAGTGCCAATCAACTATGATAATTTGTTATATATTATGTTGAGTAATGCAGATGCATGAATGGGATCAAAAAAAAATAAACATAGCTGTTTTTGACATTGATAAAACCTTATTACTCGGAACCTCCGCAGAAATTCAGTTAGTAAGATATTTATACAAAAAGAAAATCATTAATGCAGAAGATATAATAAAAAGTATTCTCAAGACTTTACTCCAGATATTTAGGGGTTTTGATTGGGTTATTTATAACAAATCAAGATACTTGGAAGGTGTTGAGAAAGAGGTTATTATTTCTCATTTACCGGAATTCTTTGAAAATTTTATTTGGCCTCGGATTTCAGAAGAGTTATTACTGTGTTTAAAGGATTTAAAAAAGAAAAATTTCGAAATAATTTTAATTTCCGGAACTCTTGATTTTTTAATGACACCATTTATTGAGAAATTAAATGCTGATGGTGGTATAGGGTCCCATATGGAAGTAAATAATGGTAAGTTTTCAGGAAGAATTACAAATATTTATCCTTATAAACACGGTAAAATATCAGCTTTAAAACATTATTTAAAGGAAAGAGAAGTTGATTATGCTCATTCTTATGCCTTTGCTGACAGTCTGGCTGATATACCACTTCTTAAACTTTTTGGTAATTCAGTAGTAATTAACCCCGGATTTTTACTTTGGCTCAGGGCAAAAATGGAAAAATGGAAGGTAATGAAGTTAAAAAAATAATAGTAAAAAATTATTTTAAAAGAAGGTAAATACCAAATGCAATTGCCAGAAAAGGTAACAGATATGCTATAAAGCTGAGTGGAATGAGTATAGCTGTTGTAATAAAAGTAATAACAACAGGGAAAAGAGCGATTGCGCATATAAACATTACTAATACAGCAATTATTTGCAAAGGAATAGTTAAAATAAATATACCAGCTTTGAATATAATTCCTAATAATTTAAATGCAATCAAAAAGATTGCCAGAATCAGAAGTATGGATAATATTTCCATAGTACCTCCTTTCTTTTTCATATACGGTTAATATATTTATTTGTTTCATTTTTGTCAACTTAAAGGAGATCGATTTTGTCAAAAAATAGGTTTACACTTGCAGTACACGGCGGAGCCTGGGAAATCCCTGATAATCTGGAAAAAGCTCATTTGAAAGGTATGAAAAGAGCTCTTAACAAAGGCCAAGAATGTCTTTCACGCCGGGGTTCTGCTCTTGATGCAGTTGAAAAAGCAGTAATTATTATGGAGAATGATCCCATCTTTGATGCAGGTAAAGGATCAGTATTGAATACAGATGGATCAGTTGAGATGGATGCTTCTATTATGGATGGTAAAAATCTGGAGGCAGGAGCGGTTGCTGCCTTGAGAAATTTTGCTAATCCTATCTGTATTTCCAGAAGAATCTTGGAAAACACAGAGCATATACTTCTGGCAGGAAAAGGGTGTGAACAGTTTGCTCTGGGGCAGGGATTTAAAAAAGTACCTGTGGAAGATTTATTGACTGAAAGAGAATTATTACGTCTTAAAGAGCTGAAAAAAAATAAACAATACAAGACGGAGTATTCATTCAGTAATAAAAGAGGAACAGTCGGAGCAGTAGCAGTTGATATAAACGGCAATATTGCGGCAGCAACTTCAACCGGCGGAACTCCTAAAAAAATCCCGGGCAGAGTAGGGGACACGTCTATTATAGGGTGTGGAACCTATGCTGAAAACGGAGTCGGGGGTGTTTCCTGTACCGGGTGGGGGGAATCGATAATGAAAATTATGCTGGCAAAAGAAACTGCTGAAAAAATGCGTTCAGGGAGCAGTGCTCAGAAGGCGGCTGAATATGCTATTGATCTTTTGCACAGACGGTGTAATGGTTTAGCAGGAATAATCTGTATAGACAACAAAGGAAGGATTGGTATATATTTTAACACTCCTAAAATGGCAAGAGGATATATAAGTTCAGAAATTGATGAACCTGTGATAAAGGTTAAATAATATTTAGGATATTAGTTCATGAAAAATTACTTTGATTTTTTTGGTATTACAGAAAGCATTGCAGAAAAAATAATAGCAGAAGCACTGTCCAGAGGAGGTGACTATTGTGATCTTTTTTTTCAATACCGGTCAACAAAAAATTTGCATCTTGAGGATAATTCTGTCAATAGTTCTTTTCATTCAACTGATTTTGGTGTAGGGATCAGAGTTATTAATAAGGAACAAACCGGTTTTTCTTTTACTGAAGAGATAACTTTTGATTCGATGAGAAAAGCAGCAAGAACTGCATCAGCTATTGCTGGTTCCGCAAAGAAGTATAAAAAATTTAGATTTGTCCCTGAAACCGAGACTGTACCGAACTACTACCCAATATTGAAAACATGGGATTCAGTCAACATTAAAGAAAAGATGCCTGTTTTAAATAATATAAATAATGCAGTATTTTCTCTGGATCCGCGTATCATACAATGTAATATCAGTTTTACAGACACAGAATCGAAGATTCTAATTCTAAATTCTGAAGGGAAAGCAGTAACTGATTACCGTCCTTTATTTAGTCTGAAAGTAAAGGTGACTGCAGAAGAAAAGAACAGCCGGGAATCTAATGTTGCAACACGTTCCGGCCGCTACGGTTTTGAGTTTTTAAATAAAAATGTCATCAGAGATATATCTCAGGAAGCTGTAAGAAAAACTGTAGATTTATTTGATGCAGTTAAACCGGACGGCGGTGAAATGCAAATTGTTTTAGCTCCGGGCAGTTCAGGCATACTGCTTCATGAAGCTATAGGACATGGTCTGGAGGCTGATTTTAATCGTAAAAAAACGTCTTTATTCTATAATAAACTGGGTGAAAAAGTAGCTGAACCATTTGTATCAATTGTGGATGACGGAACCTGGAAGAATGCACGCGGATCATTAAATATTGATGACGAAGGTAATAAGACTGAAAAAACTTTTCTGGTAAAAGATGGTATATTGGTAAATTATTTACATGACAGGATAAGTTCACAGCATTACGGTGTTTTGCCAACCGGAAACGGGCGTAGACAGTCTTTCAGATACACCCCAACACCCCGGATGAGAAATACTTATATGCTTTCCGGTCCTCATACACCAAAAGAAATCATTAAAAGTGTTAAAAAGGGAATTTATACTGAAACTTTCAGCAATGGTCAGGTATTGATTGGTGCCGGAGATTTTACCTTTTATGTTAAAACCGGATATTTGATTGAAGATGGAGAACTGACAAAACCGGTAAAAGATATTAATATTATCGGGAATGGTCCGGAAGTGCTAAAAGATGTAGTTATGGTGGGGGATGATTTGATCTTAGATGAAGGCACTTGGACCTGCGGTAAAGAGTCACAGGGTGTTCCTGTATCACATGGGTTACCTACAGTAAAAGTTTCCAGAATCACAGTCGGAGGAATATAATGGACTTTAAACACAGATATACACTGGCAGAATGGATAATGGATTATGCTATATCTTCTGGAGCAGATGAGGTAGCTGTGGATTTAGTAAGGGCTGAAGAACTGGACATTGAATTCTGTGACAATAAGATCGATAAGCTTGAGCAGGGGATACAAAATCTGCTATATTTAGAAATATACCAGAATAACCGTTATTCAGTACATAAATCCAACCTTTTAGATAAACACCATTTGAGAAATTTTATACATGGTGCTCTTAATTCAACCAGGTATTTGGAAAAAGATTTATTTCGTACTTTGCCGGATAACAAATTATATCCTAAACAAGATACATATGATCTGCAATTATATGATGATTCATTCAATAACCTTAAGGATACAGATAAGATTATGCTTGCTTCGGATATAGAAAAGGCATCTTTAAGTTTGAGTGATAAAATAATTTCTTCAACCAGTTCATATTCAGAAGGATGTTTTCATCTCATAAAAATGCAGAGTAATGGTTTTAAAGGTGAAAAACATTCAACCAGCTATACTATAGGAGCAGAGGTTACTGCCAGCGATAAAAGTAATAATTTATGTGAAGATTCTTATTATGCTCATACTAGATTTTTTAATGATCTACCTGCATCTGAAAAAGTGGGAAAGGAGGCGGCAGATAGATGCTTAAGAAAAATTGGCCAGGATAAAATAAGATCAGGCATATACACAACTGTTGTTGAAAACAGTGAAGCCAGCAATTTACTGGGTATGATTTTAAGTGCAATGAAAGGAAGTAGTTTATTTTTACGCAGTTCTTTTCTGGAAGGGAAGAAAGGGAAAAGAATTGCCTCAGAAAAGCTTACTATCCTTGATGATCCCTATCTCAGTAAAGGGCTGAGAACCAATTATTTTGATTCAGAGGGGTGTGCTACTCAAAAAAGAATGATGATCGATAAAGGTATTTTAAATGAATATTATATTGATACCTATTATGCAAAAAAGTTGAAAATGAAACCGACAAATGGAGAAAGGACAAATATTCTATTAAATTACGGCAACAGTTCCTGTAACGAATTATTAGCAAAAACAAAAAAAGGCATTTTTATTACTGAGTTTATAGGAGGTAATTTTAACAGTACAACCGGCGATTTTTCGTTCGGCATTGCAGGATTTTTGTTTGAGAAAGGTGAAATAGTTAAACCTGTAAATGAGATGAATATCACTGGAAATGCATTAACCTTATGGAATAATCTGATTGAAGTCGGAAACGATCCTTTTTCTTATTCTTCAGTGCAGACACCGACTTTGGTATTTAAAGATGTGTTTTTTAGTGGAGATTAGGATTTTAGTCATTTTTATTAAGAAACATACATTATAGAAAGAATTAAAACAAAAGATAAAGGATAAAACAAGGAAAAAGGAAAAAGGGAAAAGGGAAAAAAGGGTGTCGTCCTGAAAAAAGTTTACAGTGTACCAAACCAGTCGTTCCGGAATGTCATTCTGAGCGAGCAAAGCGAGCGAAGAATCTCACGCCACTGAATAAAAAGGTATGATATTTTTTTGCTGGAAAAGTATAATTCTTATAATAACATTCATTCCCAGCTAGGTTTGATTTTTTACTGATACTTCAATAGCGTGAGATTTTTTGCTCCCTCCGGTCGCGAAGAATAACTTCTTCGTCACTGCGTTCCTCAGGATGACAAATTGTTATTGCTTTAAGTTACACTTTAATTATGTAGAGTATTATTAAAAAACAAATTAGATATGTAGAAAAGAATAAAAACTGTTGTTTTAATTGTAAACCTATTTCAGGACAAGACCAAATAAAAGACTAAAGACTAAAGAATAAAGAATAAAGAATAAAGAGCTTTAGAACGTGAGAGCTTGAGAGCTTTAGAACTTAGCGTGAAGAAGCCAGTGGTCAGAGATCAGATAGACAGCAGACCGCGGACGGCAGACGGCGAGTTGAGAGGCGGTCAGCGGTCCTTTTAAACATTAAAGTCCATAAAAAATAGATTAAATACACAAAAAATGATTATTACAATATTAAAACTAATAAAATCGTATAGGGAGTCAGCATTATGGTTAATGAAAAGATCAAGCAAAGTATTGAAATCTTAAAAGAAAAAAAGATTGATATGTGGCTTACTTTTGTGCGGGAATCAGCCACAGTGCCTGATCCGGCTTTGGAGCTTATATTAGGTTCACATGTTACCTGGGCTTCTGCTTTTATTATCACTTTATCAGGAAGGAAGACAGCTATTGTAGGAAGTCTGGACGCCCAGAATATTAAAGATCATGCAGATTATGAAGTGCTTGATTATCTGGATTCAGTGAAGGATACCCTGTTAAGAGTACTTAAAGAAACTGATCCCCAACACATTGCCATTAATTATTCCACTAATGATGTAACTGCAGATGGACTGAGTTACGGTATGTATCTGATGTTACAGGAGTATTTATCCGGAACAGAGTATGCTGACAGGTTAGTATCCAGTGAGGATATTCTGAGTGCACTTCGGGGCAGAAAGTCACCAGATGAACTCAGACGCATTAAGGCTGCAATTAAAGAAACCCTGCAGATTTTTGATCAGGTTACTGAGTATGTAAAACCGGGACTCAGTGAAAAAGATGTACAGGATTTTATTGTAAATATTGTTCAGGAAAAAGGGCTTGGCCTTGCCTGGAATCCTGAACACTGTCCTGCTGTTTTTACCGGACCTGATACTGCCGGCGCTCATGCTATGCCTACAAAACGGAAGATTAAACCAGGGCATATCATGAATATTGATTTTGGAGTTAAAAAAGATGATTATGTGTCTGATCTGCAGCGGACCTGGTATTTCCTTAGAGAAAATGAAAGCTCTCCTCCACCTGAAGTCATCAAAGGATTTGAGACTATACGGGATGCCATAAAAAAGGCAGCTTCCGTACTGAAGCCGGGGGTACAGGGGGTTGAGGTTGATACTGCAGCCAGACAATTTATTGTAGATGCCGGGTATGATGAGTTTCTTCATGGTCTGGGTCATCAGGTGGGCAGAGAAGCTCATGATGGTTCAACTCTGTTGTGTCCGGCCTGGGACCGGTACAAAAATCTTCCTTATAGAAGAGTAGAAGAGGGGCAGGTATTTACCATAGAACCGCGTTTGACAGTGGAAGGGTATGGGGTTGCTACTATCGAAGAAATCGTCGTAGTAACAAAGGATGGATGTGAATTCCTTTCCGATCCACAGGAAGAGTTGATTGTTATTGGGTGAAACAGTTGATTTATTTTAGTATTTTTTATACATTACAAAAGTCCGGGGCGATTAGCTCAGACGGTTAGAGTGCTGGTCTCACATACCAGAGGTCACTGGTTCGAATCCAGTATCGCCCACTTTTCAATAATACAGAATTCCAAAAGCGAGTATATAATGCCCCGAGTTAAACTTTTCCCTAAAGAAAATTATACCTTCACTACTGAAATCTCTGTCCGGATAACAGATCTGAATTACGGCGGACATCTGGGTAATGATACTCTCCTTTCCCTGGTTCATGAAGCCAGAGTAAAGTTTCTTGACAGTTACGGGTATTCTGAGATGAACTGCGGAGGTGTTTCTTTGATTATGGGTGACACTGTCGTTGTTTATAAAGCAGAAGCTTATGCCGGAGATATGTTACAATTCGAAGTTACTGCTGATGAAATAACACGAAGCGGATTCCGCATCTTTTACCGTGTGACCCGTAAAAATGATAAAAAAATAATTGCTCTGGTGGAAAACGGCATGGTCTGCTATGATTATCAGAAAAAAGAAATAAAATCAGTGCCTGAAGCTCTTAGAAAGAAGTTGAGGCCACGGATTCATAAAGAGTGAATCCGGAGATTCTGGAATGATGGAATATTGGAATTATGGAAAAAACAGGAAAATGGAGAATGGAATAAAGGAATAGGGAAAATGGAAAAAAGGAAAAGGGGGAAAAGGTTAAATTAGCAACTAACTAAACGAACAAGAACTAACTATTTTTAATTTTACAACTTTTGTTCGTTTAGTTCGTCTTGTTTGTAGCTGAAAAGATAAGATACAGGAATACTGGAATAGTGAATAATGGGATATAATAATCCTGTCATTTGAAAAGAAAACCCCGGGGTCATTCTGACAACCGGGGTTATAAATAAGCAGCTTATATTAGAAATGATATGTAGAAAGATTATATGAAGTAAAGAGGGAAGTTTTATTTTATTACCGAAAAATTTGGTCTTTCGGTTTTGTTCGCAACTACCCAGGCAGTTGAAAATATTAATTTTCCAATTTTTGCCATTTTCTCAGGAATTATTTTCTCCGGATCATCTGTGGGCTGATGCAGGTCAGGAGTAGATTTAGTATTATAAAATAGTACAGGCACATCCTTACTGTAAAAAGAGTAATGATCACTGTTCCTGAAATATACTTCCTGATCATAGGCAAGGTCCATATTTATATTTTCATTGACCATTTCATTAATTTCTTTTAAATCCGAACTGGTCCCAGAACCAATTATAGCTACCTCATTGGAGTCATTTCTGCTTATCATATCTAGATTCAGCATAGCAACTGTATTCTCAATCGGAAACAGAGGATTATCAGCATAATATCGGGAACCAAATAATCCCTTTTCCTCTCCTGCAAAAGTGATAAACAGAAGAGAACGTTTCGGTCTGGAGCTGCAGGATCCAAATGCTTCTGCTATTTCCAGAACTCCGGCTGTACCGGATGCATTATCATCTGCTCCGTTGTATACTATAGTATCATTTCTTGTGCCCACGTGATCATAATGAGCGCCAATAACCACAAGTTCTTTCTTTAATTCTTCATCATATCCTTCCAGATATCCAACAACATTCTGAGTTTGTTTTCTGTCAGCTTTCAGGTTGGTTTCGACAGTTATCTTTTTCTCTTTAATTGCAAATGATCGAGGCTGGAGATCAGTATCAATTTTTTCAAAAATTGCTTTGTAATCCTGTTCTGTGTTCTCAAAAATATCTTCAGTAAGTTTTCTGCCAATATTAACACATACAATTTTTTTCTCTGCTGATTCCTCCAGAGTCAAGGGTACAGCATCTTTTAATGAATGTCTCAAAAGACTGGGCCAGTGATTAGGAGGACGGCGGAAAGGAGATGTGGGATGATTGGCAAGAATGACCGCAACAGCACCATGATCTCTGGCATTCTCCACTTTTATTCTTACTTTTGCATGATCAGTTTCTTTTACTCCGCTAAAAATACTTGACGTATCGTCTTCTTGCGGTTCCCCTTTAAAAATCAGGACTGCTTTTCCGTTTACATCAATGTTTTTATAATCATCATATTTCAGTTCAGGTGCAGTAATTCCATATCCGGCAAAAACAATATCCACATTAGTCAATCTTTTATTTGCAGTGAGATGGAGTGGAACGAAATCATTTTTTAAATCATAGTCTTCTTTTACTTCCTGAGAAGTAAGTATCAATATATTTGGTTCTGAAAGATGAGTTTTGAGTGTGTTAAAATACTGGAAATAGTTGTTATCTTGATCCGGATCAGTAAGACCATATGATTTAAATTCACGGGCAATATAGTCAGCACAGCTGTCCAGTTCAGTACTGGGCGTATCTCTTCCTTTCATTCCGTCTGAAGCTAATACATAGACATGTTGCTTCATTTCATCTGGAGTAATCGATCGGAGTCCCTCTAAAGGTATTGTTTGTGAGTTCAGAGACGTATAAAAGAGCAGCAGAAATAAAATAAACACTAACCTGGTTATTTTTTTTAGACAATGCATTTTTCCTCTCCTGTTTTAAATGTTTTTATTATTAATATTATAAATACGAATAAAATATGAGAAAGTTTCATAAATTTTAAAATAACATTTGCATTACAAACAGATATTTTTTATTTTAATTAACGGTAAAAAAAGATTTTTTTTACTTGACAAAAGAGTGATAATTATTATATTTAGTAGTGAAATTTTTATTAATTCTTTTCTTGGTTTTGTTGGTTTTCATTCTCACTAAACTGGCGAGAAAAAGACACAGAACGTTACGTAAGAAAAGAAGTGAAATAGTAGACAGGTCAAAAGATACATAAAGCGGGAATAGCTCAGTTGGTAGAGCCTCACGTTGCCAACGTGATTGTCGCGGGTTCGAGTCCCGTTTCCCGCTCTTTTTTTGGCGGCGTGGCCAAGTGGCTAAGGCAGAGGTCTGCAA
>Ga0180433_10001796_pt1 | contig 35083 bp, 51 predicted proteins | sample SS_ome_8_FD_132980 | JGI IMG/M metagenome (GOLD analysis project Ga0180433, IMG submission 132980) | Hypersaline lake sediment archaeal communities from the Salton Sea, California, USA - SS_1_D_1 metaG | ecosystem: Environmental > Aquatic > Non-marine Saline and Alkaline > Hypersaline >...
ACCTTGCCAGGAAGGACCCACTCAGAAATGCGGGCGCTGTAGCGTGGCAGGTGGTTGGCCACCTACTTCAGCAGGCTGGGGTTCAGGGTTCCATCTGGCAGGCACAAGCCAGGCTTGAGCTTTCCACCGTCGTCTACAAGGCTGCCCCGTAGTTCGCTCGCAGCTGAAGGCGTGCCTCCGCTGTAGCTGTCTGTTACCAAAGCGTGCCGCAGATTGCCCGCTCCGTCTGTGAGCGAAGGCTTAAGCAATGCGGGGTTGAGCAGTGTCACTGCCCGATCTCCACTTGGTGGCGGCTCAGGCGGCGTATAGCCCGCCCGATCCGTTACCAGATCGCCGTTGCGCTGGATGACCTGATTGCCTGCTCTGTCGATGACCAGTGCCATGATTACGCCTCGGGCTCAGGCTCGACCAAACTGGCCTGATACTCCACCGTCGCGGCCACTGCGGCAAGGATGGCGCCCATCGCTGTCTGTAGCTCAGGCACGGTCGCCACGGCAGCCCACAGCGGCACGCGCACTTCGATTGCTTCGGCGGGCAGCATCTCGCCCGTGCTGGCGTCGTACGGCAGGACGCGGCAATACAGCGTGTCCGCGTCGCCGTTGCTGCGAGCGTTGATGTTGAGGTCCGTCACGTAGGCGTCGGGGAACGTCTTCTCAGGGATGGCGGGCGTGGTGGGGGCGGTGCCAGGGAAGGGGATGACTGTCATGGGTATTACTCCTTATTTTTTATCCTGCGGAAACTTTGAGAGTGCCGCTGTCGTTCCAGAGCTGGCCTGCGTTGACCGGATCGGAAGTCGGCAAGGCTGATAAAACAATTACGCTGTTAGTCAGTTCAACGTCTCCGACAGTCCCCGTGCCCGCTGCTTCCGTGCCGATCTTCAGCACGCCCGCATCCCACCGCAGGAATGCCCGCTCGTAGTTGCTGCCGTCGGTGTTGTAGATGTTGAACGACTGCGGGTTGGCCCCATTGCGAAGCGCCAGCGTCCCTGCAGCGTCACGACGCAGGCGCACGTCCTGAGTCGGAGCAGTACCATAGCTCGTACTAGAAGAAAAAGCGTAACACCCGTCTGAGGTGGTAATTATTTCGCCCCCGTACTGGCCATAGACCAAAAGTTTCGGGCCAACTCGCACCTTGTATGCAGAAGGCGCTAATTCCAAATCTTTAGACGGTGGACAGATTATGCTTACAGCGCGATCTGCGCCTGTTCCAGCTTTTTCCACGCCAATTTCAAATACGTCCGCATTCCAGCGAGCGAACCCCCGCTCGTAGTTGCTGCCATCCGTGTACGTGTTGTAGACGTGCAGCGACTGCGGGTTCTCTGCATTGCGAATCGCAATTTGTCCGGCGGCGTCGCGGTAGATATAGGTGTCTTTTGTGCCAACACCTGCGTTGCTGGAGTTGCTGGCCCACATCACCGCGCTATTAGACGACAAGGACAGTCCGGCGGGTGAACCGTTGGTTATCAACGCACAATGAGCGCCCCCCGCACCCATCGAAAACTGCAATCCAGCGTTACCGAGCGCAGTTACAAGATGATTCCGCCCCGCCCCGTTGCCCCAAATCTGGAGTTGATGATTGCGCCCGGCTGCCTCTGTGCCGAACTCGGCAACCAGATTCTCAGTACCGGAGCCGCCAGCGGTTAGCTTTCCGCCGCTCAACGTCACTATGCCCGTCTTGTCCACGCTGAACTTCGACGCACCGCCCACCTGCAGGTCCAGCAGCTTGCTTGCCGCCGCACTCGCCGTGTCGGTCACATCCAGCTCGATGCCCGCGAACGTGGTCGCACCGTCGTTCCACGTATCGGTCAGCTCGTAGATTCCTACGTTAGCCATTTTCCGGCGTCTCCGTTTCTGCGTCGCCCTCGGCGTTTGCCGCTGCCACGATCAGGTCTGTGATTGAAACGGCAAATTTCGCCGCCTGGATGCCGCCCGCTTTGACTGCCAAATCAATTAGGTTGATCAACCCGTCTGCCTGCTGCTTCGTCAGTTCAATCTGCATGCTCGCCTCCTAATTACGCACAGTGCTACCGCCAGCCACCACGTTGCTGGCTCCGGCACTGCGCTCGCCAGTAATGTCATTCCCCAGTCCATGCCGTCAGGCACGGCGCCACGCACGCCCTCTGCAGTCTCATAAGTTGCAATCCGATCCAGCCTCGACGCATCGGCCAGCAACGTGCTGCCGCTGATGCGCACAGGCTCAGTGGCATGCACGCCCACCAACCACTGCCCAGCGTCTAGGGTCAGCCTCACAGGCAGCGTGCCGAGGTAAGTGCTCTCATAGGCTCCCGCGAGCCCTGCGTTGCCCCACGACGCCCATTCCGGCTGGTCGGTCCACACTTCGGTGATCGCATCGCCGCCGTTGATCCAAGTTTTCAGTTCCCAAATTCGGAGCGAGTATTGCGCCTCGGTTACCGGCCCAAACGCGACCAGGCCTAGCTGCTCTAGCGTCGTTGGTTGCGTCACGTGCAATGCGATTCCAGGCGTGCCGTAATGCGCCGACAATCCGCCGTTGTCGCTGGTCGCCGCAGGGTCGGAGCCAATCGCATCGCCGCCCACGGGCAGCAGCAGTGCGGCCAGTAGCGTTAATCCGTACATGGCATCCACTCGGTCAGGTTTAGTTTGCGTCGCAACGCAGGGTCGCGCCTGCTCTGCTGCACTTGCCACACTCGCGACTCTAGCTCTACCTCATCCGGCCAATACGCAAGTTGCGCCGCAGGTGCGTTGCGCAACTGGCCCGATGCCGTCATTCGCACCAAGTAGTGCCGCGGCCCGTTGCGCCCCACAATCATCGCGAGGCGTCCCTGCCAATAAACTCGGTCGCCTACCTCCAGTTGCGTTGCGCCGCGATGCCAGCGACTCCACTGCAGTGGCCCGACTGTCGGAATCATTGCTTGGTCGCTCGGTCGATCGCCTGTTCCAAATCTGCCAAACGGTCCCGAAAATCGCACAATGTTTCGCTGTGCGTTTGTAAAGCTTTGGTAAGGTTTAATATGGCCTCGTGCATCGCCGATTGGATAAACTCCTGCAGCTTCGCCACTTCCGCAGCTTGGCGCTGCTCTCGCTCCTCGTACTGCTTGTCAAGGTAACTGATGCGTGATTGCGTCCAGTACAGCACCAGCAGCAACAGCCCTGCAAAACTGGCGTACTCAATCCCCGGCATGCCAACCGTCTGGCCCAGCACATAGCACGCGCTGCTGATCGCGCCGGCGGCAACGGCAACGGCTGAATCTGCGGCGGCAAAGAGGCGCGGGTGCATTACTGGAAGTCCGTGCGCGAGGTTTCGTAGGCTACGCTTGCTGGGGCGTCGCTGGTGGTCAGTAGATAGCTCGCTATGCCGCCGCCAGTCTTGGGGTCGAAGGTTCCAGCGCCCTTGATAAAATTGCCGTCTGCCACCTTGAAAGATCCGTCCGTGATCCACAGACGAAAATGGTCCCCGCTGGATACTCCCAAGAACCGAGTTATTAGCATTGGCTTAGCAAGCACTCCCGCCGACACGTCGCTTCCCAAGTCCACCGCAGAACCGCCAGAGCTTGTCGCAAGCTGCAAAGTATCGGTGGCCGCATTGACCACGTAATAGGTTCTGCCAAGTTCTAGGTTAGATCCGCCCGTCAGAGACAGCAGCACCACCTCGTTTCCGTTGCTCAGGCCGTGTGCTGTGGACGTGAACGTGTCGGTGCTATCTACGCCGGTAATATCGTAGGTGTCGCCTCCATATCGCGACGTGCGACTCGTCTTAAAAGTGCGGTCCTTGCTGTTGCCAGGCAAAATTGCAGCGCCGCCGTTGTTGACCAAAATCGTTGGTATCGTCAAGTCGATTGGCGCCCAATCTGGGCCGTATTGCTCGTAATCCACGCCGGGGCCATCAAACGTGCTCAGGTTCCGCATTGCCGTGCCGCGGTTACCCTCGATGCGAGTCTCCTGCGGACGCGCGTATGGCCGATCGGTCCACGGTTCCCACATGGTCGGCGGCGTTTCGCTCCAGTAGTCAGCCGCGACCATGTACGTATAGCCCAGCTTGTTATCGGTGATAAACAAGCCATTGGGAATCTTGCACAGCAGTGCTATGCAGGCGTGGCCAGTCTCAGTCAATCCCTTACGGTTACTGCCAATAGTACAGTCCCGAATAGTAAGCTCTCGCTGGAGCATCACTGCATTCTGTATTTGGTCTGGAGTAACGTCCCAGATTACAGGTGTAAATCCGCCCGATTCTCCCCCAAAAAGCACGTCGCGGAAATTCATGTCCACCCAACTGGAAATGCTGCTATCCGTAACTGCAGTCCAGTTCGCCGACTCAGACGCCCAAGTGGCAGAGGCGTGCGCTGTGCTGCACCAGTAAAGAGTCTGCTTGCGAAACGTGCCTGAAGAAATGTCGCTGCCAAGATCGACTGCTTGGCTGGAGGATGTCGAGGAATACAGCTTAAAGGTGTCGGCAGTCACATCGCGCACGTAATAGATGCGGTCCACGACAAGTCCCGATCCGCCGCTTAGAGCGGTGATGAGCACCTTGTCGTTGTTTTGTAGACCGTGCCCTGCTGAGGTGATCACGTCGGTAGACGTAACGCCGGTCACCGACAGGTCCGTGTTGTAGTTGACGATGTCGCCGAGTATGTAACTTTTTCCAGCCTCCCAGTTGTCAAAGTCGGCGGCACGGAACCACGCCAGCGGATACTCTGCCGATTCCGCAATTTTGAAGTTGGCGCCAATATACGCCTCATCGAACGCCTGCCCTGCACTGGCCGTGTGAGCATTAACGCAGGAATACCATCGACTTCCTTTGTCTGGCGAGTCATCTGTCGAATCGCCCGAGACGTTTTGCCAAAGTGAGTAGCTTTTCGACGTCGCGCTATTGAACGCCGTAACTAAGTTCGGATTGAAGGTCGATCCACGATCCACAATTAATTTGCCGCTTCGGAGCGTAAAGTAACCGTGAATTGGGTCGCGATTGGTGATGTCGTAGGGAGGTATGCGGCGGGTTTGGCACCGGCATTGGTCGAGAAACACGCCGTCGCAGCTCTGGATGTCCATTGCCTTGATGACGTTGTCCCATTGGCAATTGGAGAATGTGATTTCTGAGGACCGAGAAAAGATCCGCACGGCAAATCCGGTCTGGTCTTCGTTGCCGAAGAAATCGCAGTCCTGTACGTACATGCGGCCGAGGTTGATGTTGTTGTCGACCCCTCCTATGCGCACTCCATAGTTGAACCCTCGAAAAGCTAAATTGCGCATGTAGAAGAACATGGGCGCTTCATTTTCAATTGTCCCGTGCGACCCAATCTCCAAGAGCCATCGCCCTACGGGAAACTGTGAGCCCTGCCGAAGGACTGCGCCGTCGCCGACAATATTCAGGTCTAGCGAATCCGTCGCAATCACCAACGGGTCGTCGATGACATACGTGCCAGGCGGGAAGAAGATCGTTGGCGAGTAGCGGCGATTAATCGAACTGCCGAGGCCTGCGTTGGTTGCTGCCTTAACGGCCACTGCGGCGTCGATGCAATTTTGGATCTCTTGCGCACAGTCGCTTTGGCCGGTTGGGTCGGCTCCGTAATCAAGAACGCTAAATGCCTTGCTCGCCACGAGTTTGTCTAGCGAATCTTTGTCCGCCGCCGACATGGAGCCCGCCGCAGAAGTCGTGGCAGCGTTAATCCCAATACTCGGAGTTGCGCCGCCGCTGGAGGTGATCGGGGCTGCGCCGGTCACTCCAGTAACCCCCGAACTGGTCACGTAGCCTTGACTTTTGACGTAGGCAGTCGTAGCGATCTGCGTCGTGTTGGTCGCGGCAGCGGCAGTCGGCGCCGTTGGCGTGCCTGTCAGGCCTGGAGAGGCGAGCGGCGCAGCGCCCGTAATGTCTGCCACGCCAAGCGTCACCACGCCCGTCTTGCCCGCCACGCTGTCTACGGGAGCTGCTGCCGCTGCCGCAGCGTTGAAGTCGGTTACGTCGCTAGCAGTGTGCGTGTGCGCAACTGGCGTCCTGGCGTCGCTTAGCCGCGAATCGTTGCCTACGCATGCCGTACCAGCTGACGTGCCGTAGGTCACATTGAGCGTGCGGTCAGCGGTCAGGTCGCCGCCGCCCGATAGCCCCGTGCCTGCCGTAATACTGCGTGTCGCAGGCGCCTGCGCGACGTTGGTGACGTTGCCGAGGCCCACGTCTCCAGGCGCTAGAGTGACGGCGCCCGTCTTGCCCGCCACGCTAGAAACGGCTGCTGAGCTTGGGATCTTCTCCCAGACCGTGCCGTTGAAACGCACCTGATCGCCAATGGCCCACGACGAAATGCCGTCGATGGTCGTGCTGCCCGCCGTGCCGACGAAATAAAAGTCGCCATTAGTGCCGCTGCTAGAGGTGATCGTCGGCGTGTTCGTGCTGGCGTTCCATGTTCCGAGATAAGATCCGCCTGCGGAGCTGACAATCGACTCTGCGTAGGCTTCCAGCTCGGCAAGCGCCTGCTTAACCGTAGCGTCATTGCTGATCGTAGTTCCGTCGAAAGCGCCTAGATCGCCGTCAGCAACCGCCACGCCAAGAACTGTCCCGACCTGCGACTCTAAGGGAGAGGTCGGCCCTACTGCAGATTGCCCAGCCGTCGCAGAGGAGACCTGCATTGCGACAGCGTCTTTGATAAGAACATACAGGCGATCTGTGCGTATCGTGCCCGCCGCAGTCGTGTACGCGAAGTCGATGTGCGATACCTGCCCAGACGCCCCGCCAGCCAGAGCGCTGGGCACCTGCAAATCAAAAACAACCCCCTGCCCAGGCCCGTAGGTGATGCCGTTGAGCACAAAGCTCGACGCATTGATCGCCAGATTGTTTACGCTGAAGTTCGCGTGCGACTTAGTAACCGTGATATTGCCCAGCGCAACGGTATCGCCGGCAGGCACTCGCAGGCCCGCCTGCAGGTTCTTTTCTAGCCCTGGAGCGGATATTTCGTAAGCGTCCATCAGCTCTGCTGCTCCCACCACTGGTGCAAAAAATAGAACAGCACTTGCAGCGCCAGCCACATTGCCGCATTCCAGCCGAAGAACTTAATTTTCTTGCACTCAGCCCTAGCCTGGGCGTGGTCGTAACCGCAACTACGCGCATGCCAATAGCAGAGCGCGAATTTTTGCCGCGTACTGCGACTGATCGGCAGCCAAGTAACCTGCGGCTGCTCGTCCAGCCACCGCCAGCCTTTCACTAAGTCGTAATCTGCGCTCACCGTTTGCCCCCCGCTGCCCGCCATGCAGCGTCTAGCTTGCGAGCGTAGTCCGCGGCCGAAACCACGTAGCCAAATCGCATGATCTCCTTGCCTCCAGCGATTACTACGTGCGTCGGCGTGCGGTACACGTCGTACACGCTGCCGGCCTGGCGGATGTCCAGCTTGCGGAAGTCGAAGCCGTTGCGGAGCCACTTTGCTATGTTGGGCTCCTTTTGAAGCTGCTCGACCTTCTTGCATGGACCGCAGCCCGCCTGCGTGAAGTACAGCATCGTCGGCTTTTGAAAAACCGCGAGCGGAGCGGACGAGGCGGCGGCGTCGCGCTCCGTCGCGGCGTCCTGCGCGCCGGTGAGGGGCGACGACGCAGGTAGGGAGTAGCATTGGTCGCCTACGCATAAAGCAACGTCACGATTCGACACGCGCGCAATGCAGCGATCGATCCCAGCAGCGAATTCGCCGCCGCAGGCAGTCGTGCCGATCACAACCAAAATAGTCACCAGTGCGTGTCGCATAGTCACCAGCCCGGGTTGTAGTCGGGGAGTTGCTTGCGGACCCAACCATTGGCACCAGCCATGACGATCACCCCGCGGCGAGACACGTCCCGCCAGCGAGCCCAGAATGCACTATGCGGAATCTCGACTTCCGTGCCGTGAATCTTGCGCGGTCCCGAATACTGCGATGCTGGCCAACTGTTCTGCACGAGCACCAGCGGTCCGCCGTATGTCTGGTGCGCCCACGGCCGGTCATCCACGCCGATGTAGGCCATCGCGTGTGCCCACGAGCCGCGGCGGCTGTCTACGCCATTCTGGTCGCGGCGGCAGGCAAATCCTTCGGAGCCGCAACTACTCGCGCCGAAGCCGCGGGCCAATAGGTCGCGAAGTGCTTCGAAGCTTCGAACCTCGGTCGCCTCGCGGATCACGTTGTCGTCCCAAGCCTCTTGCAGGCCGGACGCCACTTGGCGGCGGTTCCACCAGTTCACGGTGGACTCGCTGTAACGGGTCAAGTCGATCCCGTCGTACTGCTTACGCAGGACGCAGCCTGCCTTCGTCTGCGACACGCGGGCCGCTTCGTGGCAGTACCAGCCATGCCCTGGCTTGGTCGTCCGGTACGCGTAGATCGCCTCGGTGGAAAGGACTCCGTTTCGAATCGCGTCCTCGGACACCTCGGGCAGGCCTTCGACCTTGCCGCTTACCTCATCCGGCACGCCCGAAACCGCTTCGCAAACCAGAGTGAGCAGATTGGCATTCCGCTGGGACCACGACACACAGTCGCCTTCGAACTGGTAGCCGCCAGGCAAGCAGCCAGGGTAGGCCTTCATGCACTCGACGAAGGGAATCACCAGCTTTCCAGCCGCTGAGTCTTCGTAGCCGAACATGCGGCACACTTCATCGCCACTATGGATCGCCACGCCGTCGAGGAAACGCTCGCGAGCCTCAGGCGAGTACAAGGCCCCAGCGAATCCGCGGTCGTACTGGCGCGCGACCTCCTCACCCGAATTGATCTGGGGGGACTCCCACGCCTTGAATTGTTGTGGCAGGTCAGGCATTTTTTAGCACCCTGTAAACGGTGCCCTTGCTGGTGCCAAGCGCCTGGCAAATCTGCGGCTCGGTCGCGCCGTTCCGCCGCATCTCAACGATCTGGCGTTTGATTATTTCTGGAACACGATTGCGCGGAGTGCCTTTGATTGGCGGCAATCCGAGAGACTTCCATTTGCTGCCAGTCAGCATGTTTCGAAGGCTGTGCAGTGACACGCCGACCTTTTCGGCCGCGTCCGCCGCGTGGACTCCCGACGCGACCAACGCGTAAGCCGCCTTCATTTGTGCGTTAGAAGCCTTGGCGGCCGGGTTGTCTTCGCCCTTCCGCCGCATCAACCCAAGCTCAGCCGCGTGCAGAGTGTTGCCGCGGCGCGTCACGTATTCGAGGTTGTCGGCCCGATTGTTTTGTTTGTCTCCGTCGATGTGGTTGACTTCCATGCCATCGGGAATCGGCCCCAAAAACGCCTGAGCTACCACCCGATGAATTAGTTGGTGCCTGTGGCCACCAGGCGAAACGGTCACGTAGCCCTGGCTGTGCCGACTCGGCTTCAGGACGTACTCTCGCCCCCAAACCAAGCTCTTAACTCGGCCCATGTTCGAAACTTCGTACTTGCCTTCGAACCCAACCACAGGACGCCATTCTTCGTGTACAATTCGCACGTCTGTCACTCCTTCTCAGTGATAGTCCACGCCCTCGGCTGGTCGCACAGCGCGAGGGCCTTTTCGTCAGAAGTCCTCCGAAATACGCCGCAAGGCGGCGACTAGCTCAGCCTTGAGCGCCGCATCCATCAGCCGGTCGTCCATCCCGATAGCCGCCGCAATGCGGTCGCTGATCGGCTTATTGATCGCCGGCGCATCCGGCAGCCGACGCTCGATCTTGAATTGCTCCACAGCCTGCTGCTGAATCTCGCGGAATTGGCTAGTCGTCAGCGGCGACTCAGTCCGCTCGATCGAAGCTGCGAGGTCGCGATAGAACTCCGCAAACTTAAGTCGATTCGCTCCAGTTGGTAGCAGTTCTGCCAGCGGCCCTCGCTCATCCACTGGGACCGGCGTCGGAGGCGGCACCGGCTGCGGCTCGGGTTCAGGCCGCGGCTCGCCCACCGTAAACGTGGCGTTGTGTCGCTCGACGCGGAACTGCTTAGACTCCCAGTCCACCTCAAACACGTCGCACCGCAGCGTGTGCGTGCCTGGCGGCGCCCATGCAAACAGGCGTCGGCCCTCCTCGACGATTTGAATGGCTACGCCTGGCGATGCCTCCCACAGCACTTGCACCGAGCCAGCGTCAGTTGCCCCGATCTCAACGCTCGCAACGATCGGCGCAAACGGTTCAACCTGCTGTGGAGCCGTAATCTGGCCCCACAGCGGAGAAACCATCAGCGGCAGTAGGAGGCACGCCAGTCGCATTACACATCCAGGTTTTCGCGCAGGTCTTGGATCCATTTTCTCGCGTATCTCGCCACCGCAGGCCCTGCCACTTCTCGTAAATGCCGCTCGATAAAAGCGTCCAGCCTTGCGCGCCCCGTCAAATCCAATTCGTTTATCACATCCTGCGCGAGCAGTTCGCTAAGTCTGGCCAAGTCGCTTTCGTCAAGTTGCCACAGCAGCTTTGCCAGCATGTGCCGAATCAGCTGTCGTTCTTCGAGGCCCATCTTCTCGCCTTTGCGTTTGGCAGCATGGTAGCGACGGTGGCAGTTCGCACACAGCACGACGCACTTTTTCAGTTCGGCCTCTAATTGCCTTGCTTTGATCGTGCGAGATCGCACGCCATTGCTGATGGCAAAGGTCTTTCCGCGCACGTGGTGAAAATCCAAAACCCCGACGTCTTTTTCTCCGCAGACCACGCAGCCGTCCGCTGCTGCGGCTCGACACATCTCCCTTTTGGCTGAGCGTCCCTCCTTTGTGCGCATCGCAGACAGTGCGCGTTGTCTTTCGCGATTCTTCCTATATCTCGCGCGCGATTGCCTTATGCACGAGTTGCACGTCTTCGCAGTTCGCGACGCAAACTGCAAAGCGCTTTTTACCGCTTTGCAGCCACTGCATTTTCTTTTAGCGCCCAAGAGGGGCTGCATGGATCATTCGGCCAACAAGCTCTGCCTCAGCCTCTGTCAGCTCAGGCGCATGGCCATTGCTAGCAAAGGTTGGCCGCAGAACTCGCCAAATCGCATCCATGACTTCCGGCAGTCGGTCATCCAGTTCGTTGGGCGTCAGCTTGGAAACTTCGCGCGCCACAATAATTCCGAACTCAACCCACTGTTCGATCTTGTCCCAGTCCATGATTAACCTGCAAAAAGAAAGGCATGCACTAAGCGAGAAACGCCTTTGCAGCGAGTCGCGCCCTGTGCCTGCCTGCAGGTGGTGGGTCGTGCCGATCAGATTGCAGTTTTTATTCTTGCATTGAATTGCCTTCGTGCAAGCGCCAATTTGGCTGCTCGTCAGGCGTCCTTGCGACGCGCTGCGGAAACCCGTTGCCTGTCCTGGCTCGCCGCAACCCGCAGCTCCTCGTCCGTCAGCAGCGGCCAGCTAAATTCGTCGACAGGCTCGCACAGGCTGGTAACAATGCGCAGTCGCTTGTCGCGCGACCAGCTGACTACGCCCCGTACATCCACCAAGTCGCCTTCGCGGAACTGGATGACCCTCGCGCCCCTCATACCACCTCCCACTGTTCCAACGTGCCCCGCAACACTGCTAGGTAGTTGTGTTCCATCCGCAAAACTGCTTCCTCGGCCAGGTCGGGCGCCGACTGGTGCAACACTTCATGCGCCAGCACGGCCAATACGTCCGCCTCATCGCCCTCCGCAGCGACTGCTATCACCTTGCGGTTGTAGTCGCAAATGCCGAGGGTTCCTTTAGGCAACTTGCCGCAGCGCACAGTCCAAACGGCGTTGCCGCCGATCGGTTCCATCAGTGTGACTTGGAACGACCTGAACATGCGAATTCCTTAGCAGTGCGCTTTGGCCCGCCCGCGTCTAGGTTGCGCTTTGGAAGCCGCATTTTCGCGCGCAATGCGTCGTCGGTCCAACTGGCCCGCACCATCGCCATGCGATCGGCCAGCACTTGGCCGCACGGAATGTAAGTTACCTTTGCGCGCCTGCGCACTACAGTCGTTCCGTCCTGCAGCACCACGCAAACAGAATTGCCCGCGATCTTCGCCACTCGTCCAATTGGCACTTCGCGCCGGTGATTGCTGTGCAGCTCGACCAAGTCGCCCACTTCCAGCGGCGGAACGCGGCTTACGGCAAATGCGTCATTGAGCACGCTCACAGCTGACCTGCAATCGCCGAAAGCACATCAACGACCCATTCATCAGCCCGGGAGCGGTCTGTCGCGGGAAAGCGGAACACCCGCCAGCCTGCTGCCGTCGCCGCGTTGTACTTTTCGCAGTCCGATCGCACGCCTGCCACAGTTTGGTGCCGACCTCGCCCCTCGATCTCAACTGCCACTCTCAGCCGCGGACTGGCGAAGTCAAATCGCCATTTCCTCGTCGGATGAAACCGAAACTCCCGCACCATATCGGATCCGCTGGGCGCGGCGTCCTGCCACGCAGCCCAGAATGCGTCTTCAGCGATCGATTTACTCATCCGTTGCGGTCCTTCCGTAGATCCACGCTCACCGACCAACCTCCCAGTAAACCACCTCCGCTGGCTCCGTCTGCTCGTACCACTTTTGCAGCGTTTCGCGCATGCGCGCCTTGCTGTGCAGAACAGGCTGCCGCGTTGGGTCCAGCGTAGACATAGATTCCTGCCGAGGCTGCCCCGCAGCGCACGCACAAGCCACTGCATAGTCAATTTTCCCGCTGCCTGACTCCCTACGCCACCACGATTTCGCACGGTGATACCAGCTCCCGCCGCAGTCAGCAAAATCGTCGCCTGTCATGGACGAAAACAGCGTTCGATAGCGTGACGTAAAATCTGCGTCTAGAACCCACGCAGTGCCTGTGTCGCGACAGTGCAGGCACCTAAAGCGCGGCTCGTCGGCAAATTGCAGCTCCAGCCGCTGCTTCGCCCTGTCCGGCCTGGTCGCCAACGATTCGCGCCGCAGGAACACTGGCAGGTCGCTGTATGGCGGCAACTTCAGGCGTCCCACAGCCACCCTGTCGAGCACCTGCATGGCCTCCTGCTCCTCTACGTCGAGCAGGTTGCGACGCCAAATTTCCCGCATCGCTCTCGCCGAGGAATCTAAGTCCCCGCTGAATTCAGCCTGCTTGCGTAGTGCCTCTTCGCGCCAAGTCAGCCATGCCGGAACCACTTCGCCCAGTCGGGTGCAGACGCGCTGCACTGCTGCAACTTCCATGCTCAGCCCTCAAAACGGTGTGATTTTTGTCGACCTGCCATTGCTCTGGCAGACGCTCCACGCTTGGTCGTCGTCGTCGTAACTGCCAGCATTGAGCCAACTGGCAGGCATCTTGGAGAATTCGCCGCTGCCAAGTTCGCTGTCTGCGTACTGCTTGGCCCTGCGGATCAAGAACGCTGCGGGATCGTCGCCGCCTGGACCGTCGCGGCCGCGAATGGCCCTCACTGCCTTGTCCCATGCTTTCCTGGCAGCCTTCGCGTCACGGCGGCGCACCCTCGGATAGGCCGACCAAAACTCCTCGAACCTGTCGCTTGCACTGATCTTCTTGTTGCTTGTTACTTGTTGCTTGTTACTTGTTACTAGTACGTTGCTTGAGGCAACGTTGCCGCATGCTTGACTCATGCTTGACTCATGCTTGGCAAGTCGTTGCCCCTCCACGACTTCTGGCAACTCTGGCAAATCCGATTCCGCTTCTTTGTGGTGCGGCGACTGGTGGTCGTGCCACTTGGCGATCTGCACCACCGCCACGCCCTCTGCCTCGTAGCGGACAATAAACCCCGCGCCAAACAGGTCACCCAGCATGCCGTCGACGTCTGCGCCAGTCAGTTCGTCGTACGGGAACAAGTCCGCCCGAATCCGTTTTGGTCGGTCTTCCAGCCGGCCCTCCTTGTCGGCAAGCGTCCACAGTCCTGCGAACAGTAGTCGCGTCATCGGCGGCAGTTCGGCTAGGTCTTCGTTTCGGAAGAACCCTGGCTTGAGTATGCGGCTTCGTGCCATCAGTCATTCCCTATCGCAACTTGCGCTTATTCCTCGGCGGCGCCTCCCGCTTGGCTCGCATAGCCTTAGCGCGTCGCTTCCCAATGCGGGTTAGCGAATCCAAATCCAGCACAGGCAACATGGCCTGCAGTTGTGCGTCGCGTATCGCCAGATCGATCAGGTAATGCAGCCGTTTCATCCTTCCTCCTCCGCAATCTCTTTCTGCAGAAACAACATCGCTAGGTTTTCACTGAGGCAGTCTAGGTGATCCCATCGACCTAGTTCCTGCAGCGATTCCACGCAACCCAACGCTTGATCAAGCAGGCAATCTGCATACCCAGTCGATTGCTCTTCTGTGTGGCCAGTAACGCTCATCGCAATGCCTCCTCTGCGACCATTCGTTCCGCCAAGGTAATTACCTTGCGAACGCTGTCATGCTCGCCACGATGTGCCAGGCGACAAAGAAAGTTCCAGGCTTGCACGCGGAGCCACCTGTTGACCTCTTCGCGATCGTTGGGGTCTGGGATGTCTGGAGTCTGGTAGGCTAGATTGATGCGCGGCATTACTTGGCCTCCTTTACTCGGATGCACGGCGTCATTCGGCCCTTGAAGTCCGTTTCTGTCGGGAAAATTGCGATCTGCTTGCCAATCCAGTTGTCCGTCTCGTTGCCATGCAATGCGATAATGCTCTTAACGTTGGTTCGATTGAGCACCATCCCTCGCGTATACTCATTGAAAAAAAGGATGGCGCGCGTTTCTTTTTGCTCACCGACTTCACCATGATCAATCGCTCGCATGGTAACCTTCGTGTCACCGTGCAAGTCAGCAGCTTCCAAGTATCTGCCGGGGCACAGTTCGTTCGCGTTCATTACAACCTCACAGTCTTGTTACCGATTACCAATTCCAAACCACCCTCGTCTTGCATCGCCCATTCCGGCAACCGCCACGCATCAGGCGACTCCGGTCCAGGCCAATGGTCCTTAGCCAGGCATTCTGCGTACTGCCGCAGCAACCGCTGGTATTCCTGCCTGCCATACTCCAGCGCGTCGTCGGCAACGGGAGCTGCCTGAACGCAGTACGGCGGCTTTTTCTCCACCGCAACAATCCACGGTTCCAGAATCTCGCCAGTGATCTTGGCGTAACCGTCCTGATAAAACGCCATTTGGCGGTAGTAGCCGTAGTTGCGAAAAGAATGTCGGAACTTATTGAGATCCTCCGACGTTTTGAGATCGGCAAACCGTGGCAAGCAGAGGCGGTCCATTCTTCCCTTACATAACAGCCCCGTCTCTTCGTCCTCCCAGACTATTGTCACCTCCGAGTCGCCATCCGAGTGCAGCAGCTTCCTCGCCTTTGCGTGTTCCGCTACGGACTGCGCGACGCCGAGCATCTCGTCGTACGCTGCCTGAGAAATCATTTCTTTGCCAACATGCAACGCGCGGAACTGTTCCTCCTGCTCCTGCACCCACTTCGTTCGACTTGTACTGCGTTCCCCGCTCGCCGCGACGTTCTGTTCGTGTTTGGCGAACTTTGGCATAACAACGTGACGCTGCAGAACGTCGAGCGGCTCAAGGACGGCAATGTGCGCCAACCTGCCGCTTTGAAGCGCATTAGTCTCTTCTTGAGCAGGGTTCTTACAGTGCTTTGCCGACCGTGCCATCAGCGACAGCTTGCCGTTGTTCACCGCGTCCAATTCGCGGTAATCGTCGAACGGCAGGTTGTGGTAAATGCCTGGCTTCATGCCGCGTATGCCTCCTATGTAAAGCCCGCCTCAGCCAGCGGCAGCCACGGCAACCACTGGCTGAGTGCAGGCAAACTCCCCGAAGGGTCATGGGGAGTGCGTCGCCGCGCTACGCCGCGCAGCGATGATGCTTCCTTCTACCTGCGTGCCCGCTTGTCGCTGAACAGACAGGCTGAGACACACGCGGACTGGGTTGGGTTGTTGTTATTTGTGCGGCGCAGTCGACATCACACCAGATGATGTTTCGCAGCAAATTATTTCGTCAAAACAGTCCCGCCAGTGTGGTAGTTGCTGGACGTAACAATTGTCGATGACCACAAACATGTCGCCGCTGCCGTTAGACTTACATTTGCTTATGGTGTGATTCAAATCAAAAAGGCTTGCACAAGCACGCGACACGTCGGCCCACGACTCAAAAGAATTACTGCGCCGCGACGGGATCATTGTTCTGGATGCGATCTGCATTGCATCGACGCCAGCAATAATGCCAAACTCTTGTCCACTTCGCGTCCTTTGGCACACAAACACATGCGGCATCCCAAACACAGCCGCCTCGCAACACGCACTCCAGAAAGGCACTGCTTCGATTGCAAAGTCGCTGTCGTCTCCCCATCTGCATGTTTTTGCGTCGAACCGAATGACATGTTGCTGGTTATAAGCGACTCGATCCGCGCGTGTCCGTATCAGGTGGGCGCCGACCGTATCGACGAACCGCAGGTCTTTAGCGCATTCGTTCTGGTGATATTCCAACGAGCAGACGGTGTAGCCAAACGACTTTAGATATTCGCTAGCTCGCAGTTCCAACTTTGCGTGGTTTGGGTCACTCGTCGACGGCATTGAAACGCTCCTTCGCTACGTTCAACGCCTCAGCGTCCACGTCGCACGTAAGAAAGTTGCGGCCGACAGATCGGCATGCCATTGCCGTCGTCCCGCCGCCACAAAACGGGTCAAACACTATTCCGTCCGGCTCCGCTAGTAAGTCGACGTAGTACGCCGCCTCGACGACGGACTGCTGCCAGTCGTGTGCAGACTTCTCGCGCTGTGACACCACCGAGTCGTTGACGAAGACCTGGGTGTTGAATCTCGTGCCACCCTTGACGAACCACAGCATCGGTTTCCAGGTGACGACGATGCCGCTGCGTTGCATGCGGGAGCATTGGCCGGTGTGGATGCACCCAAGTAGCCAGAAGAATCGCAGGCCAGCGGGCTTCATTGCCTCAAGAATCTGCGGCACTAAGGCGTGTCCGCAGTAGGCAATCAGACTTCCTCCATCGACCAAGACCCTCGCTGCCACCTCAGCTAGTCGTCCGTAGTCTGGCACGTACTCCGTGAAGTAGGGCGGATCGGTAAAGATCAGGTCGACAGAATTGTCTTTGAGGTGGTCCGTCGCCACCTGCACAAAGTCGCCGGGCACGAACCGTTCGTCGGCAATGGCCTGGCCAACCGCCGCAATCTCCTTGCGTGCCTCCTTGCGTTCTTGTTCCTTTTTGGCGCGGCGAACGACATTGGAAATCGCCATCTGGCTAACCTTAAGGTCAGCCGCCACCTTCTGTTGTGGTTCCCCCGCAGCAACACGCTCTGCGGCAATTCGCTGCGCGTCGGCGTTGAGCTTGACCCTAGCGTCAGGTTTAAAAGTAATATGACCCTTCATAATACTTTTAAACCATTTGGAAACAGTCGTTTGATCAACGCCCAACGACCTGGCGACTTTCTCTTGCGTCCAAATTTTCGGGTCTGATTCGCGCCACGCTTTCGCCATCCGTTTCATTTTAGATAGCGTTTCGCGCTTCTGATCTGGCGACAGGTTGCGTCGGGCAAAGTTGGACCGAATCACAAACGCCTGCTTCTCCTCGTCCGACAATCCCGCAATCACTTTGTGCGGCGCGTTCTTGTCGATCCTGAATCGGTTATGCCCGTCAAGTATCGTGCCGCCCTCGTCCACCAGGATTGGCGCGACGACGCCATTCTGTTTAATGTCCAACTTCAGTGCGTCGAATTCCTCGGTCGACAGTGGTGGCAGCAACGCCTCAAAGTCAGGATTCACCTTAATATTCAACTGTGCGTCCTTTCGTGTTATCTCCGCGACACAACAACTCAGCGGATGCCTGAGCTGCGTCAGTCATTGTCATCCCCAGCCCGGCCCTGCCGCGCCACGCCCTGCCCCGCCTGCCACGCCACGCCAAGCCTGCCATGCCCTGCCCAGCCTTGCCAGGCCCTGCCCCGCCCAGCCGCGCCCGGCCGCGCCGCGCCCGGCCGCGTCATGCCAGGCCTGCCTCGCCAAGCCCTGCCAAGCCCTGCCAGGCCCAGCCGCGCCGCGCCTGGCCTGCCGCGCCCCGCCATGCCGCGCCATGCCTCGCCTGGCCCAGCCAGGCCTGCCGTGCCCCGCCCGTGCCCTGCCCCGCCTGCCACGCCACGCCAAGCCGCGCCGAGCCACGCCAAGCCTCGCCCGGCCCAGCCTCGCCACGCCTGCCACATCACACCTGGATCGTTTCCTGCGCCTCCGCAGCAGCACGGAACACGATCGCCAGCTCTTGCAGGTCGCGATAACGACGCTGCCACCCCACCAACTCTCGCAATGCCCGCGACAAACGCTCCGCTCGAGCGTCTGGGTCCGCCATGATCTCGTCGATCGAGCGGTACACGTTCCGCGTCTTCAACTCCGCGCTGGGAGCTCGCACCACCTCGTAGACGCGCTGCGGACGGTCTGTCTTCAGCTCGGAGCGAATCACATGGATCGAACGCAGCAGACTGCGCGCTTGAGTTAGGCGGTACTCGTGAGCCGCCGTCGGGTCGTCCCACTCGAATTCATGGTGCAGCGGGTTGCGCTTAGCTGCTGCCGCTTGCAGTACCGTCTCCGCAGTCGCCTCGCCGTCGTGCTTGGCGCGCACGCGCTCCACTTCGCGATAAGCCGTTTCTGCATCCACCTTGAACTGTGATCCAGACTTCCAAACGATCTTCATCACTTCCTCCTGTTAGTGAAAAACAATCCTTGCCCGCCCCGCCTGCCCCGCCAAGCCACGCCACGCCCAGCCACGCCCTGCCACGCCGAGCCTGGCCGAGCCCTGCCCCGCCTGCCACGCCCTGCCAGGCCCCGCCGCGCCACGCCCGGCCCCGCCTGCCACGCCATGCCGCGCCAAGCCACGCCCTGCCAAGCCCTGCCGTGCCAAGCCATGCCTGCCACGCCATGCCGCGCCAAGCCAAGCCCGGCCTCGACAAGACTCGCCGCGCCTGCCAAACCCTAGCCGATCTCTTCCTCAGTTACCGGCTCTGTCGTGTCCACTTCGAAACGCCCATAGTCGCCGCCCTTCTCAGGCCGCCACTCGCCGATGCCCACGCCAAAGCCTGCGCGGTTCACCAGGTTGATGAGCTCATTCACCGTCAGCAGTTCGCGGTCCAACTCCCACGTTACGCCTGCCGACCAGCGGTAGAAGTAGGGCCGATAGCGCAGGTCCGTCGAACCCATGCCCACGCGAACGCAGTCCTCGCGAATCTCCGGTTCGTCGCAGTCCATTGGCAAAACGGCGTTACGGTCCTTCACTTCAAGGAACAACGCCTTACGCACCAGCGTTTTTTCCACGCCGATGTCCTTGTGGGCCGCACTGATCACCGCCGACTTCAACGCCATAGCCGGGATGCCGTACTTGCCGTCCTCTGTGTAGTAGGCCGCCCGCTCGCCCTCGCCTTGCGGGTCACGCACGTCGCGGTTCTTCGACTTCTTGCCGGCGTGCTTGTCGCGCATCATCTGTTTTGCCTTCTCGTCCCAAGCGTGCTGGATCAGCGGCGACGTGCCGACGATCCGCATGTGTACGCGGGCCTTTTTGATCGGCTTTAGCTTCGCCTGCCCATCGCCGTTGTCGCTTGGCAGCAACTTTGCGATGCGATTCTGCGTAACAGCCGTCTTGTTTTTGCTCGTAGCCATCGTTCTTCCCTCAGTTCAAAATGCGCTGCGAATAAATGCGGCTCGCAGCTTGCCGCGTTGTATTGCCTGCCATGCCACGCCCGGCCCCGCCCAGCCGCGCCAAGCCACGCCATGCCCAGCCGAGCCAAGCCACGCCATGCCAAGCCACGCGCGGCCGCGCCTGGCCTGCCTCGCCGCGCCTCGCCACGCCAGGCCTGGCCTCGCCCCGCCCAGCCGCGCCGCGCCGTGCCTGCCATGCCGAATCAAACAGCCTCCCACACCCAGCCAATCAGCTTGAAGATTCCGGCCCAGAGACCGGCGGCCCAGAGGCAAACGACCAGCATCCCGACTGCGGGTCCAAAGTCGCGTTGGGAAGAGTGCCGGTCTTGGAATTCAAGAAATCGACAAACTCCCGGCCGACCAAATCGCGCGCCATCCTGACGTACTCCCACGCCAGCCCGCTGCGCTCGTCGTCGCTTACCGACATATGCCACGCGAACAGTTCCTGCAGCTCGTCGTGGTGGTGCTGCGTAGCGTCGAGGCTCGCTGCGTAGTCTTCCCAAATTGCGCGTGCTCGATCGTCCATCAGTTATGCTCCTTTCGTTTTTTGGCATTTGCTTCCCACTCCTTTGCCTCTTCCAGCGTGATCCAATCGCAAAAGTTGGCGTGAACAACTTCCACCGAATGGCCGTTTTTTATGAGTCCGCGCGCAACGCCCACATAGCCTTCGCCAAACGCGGTGCGCTCAATCGCGGGACGTGGCTTGCGCGGAAAAAGAATGCTGCGTACCGTCGCAGCGTCGAGCCCGCGTATCTCGCAGATCGCGTCGACATGAAAACCGACCGCGTAGTCGCGGCGCACTGCCGCCGCAGTTGCTGGGTGCGTCATCGTGCCTCCGTGCCGCAGTCCGCCCAACTGCTGGCGTCGATCAGTGAAGGCTTTCCGATTTGCAAGACGCGCAAAAAGAAAGCCGACGTGCCACTATTTGCGACACGTCGGCAAGTCTATCGGATGATTGACTAGACAATCAATAGCTAGACGCGAATTTTTTCAGAAATTAGGTCTTTGGGGTCGACGCCCAGCGCCTCAGCCGCCTTTTCCAGGCTGTCAAAACCAGGGTTGCGAAACCCGGTCAGCAAGTGCGACACGTACTGTTTCTTGACGCCCATTGCGTTGGCGAGGTCAGTCTGCGACCACTCCAGCTCGCTCAGCCGCTCGCGCACACGCATGCGAAATAGCTCTGCTAATTTAGTTGCCATATCCATGCCCCGAAGTATATCATTGGATTGACGACATGCAATGTCCAGCAATGGACTGGAAATGTTGTCCGTTGGCGGACCGGAGTGGGGATGACAGGAATCGAACCTGTCACCCTGCCAGCCGGAAAACCCAGCAAATCGCGATATTTGCCACACCCCCCTTCGTAGGGGATTCCCGCAAAATTCGCGACCTGATGCCGCGATTGGCTTTCGTCAATAAGCATGCATGAGGGGCAGCGGTTAGGAGGCCGCACGGAAATGCCACAGGGACGTCAGCAGAAAATGGCGTTCAGTGTTTCGCCCGTTGTCGCTGCCAGAACTGGCAGCAGATTATCTGTCCGCACGCGACGTGTGCCCGCGATATGCTCGCGGGTTCGCGCACAAGGTGTCTGCGTTCTGCGAGTGGTCTGGCAGCACGTCGCCTGATTGCCTGTCCGAAGGGCGGCTCAACGATTACCTGCGCAGCCTGCGAGCTGCGGGCAGATCGCCTGCGACGGTGAGAAACCACCGCAACGACTTATTAGTGCTCTGGCGATGGCTGGCCGACGCTGGGCAAGTGCCGCAGCCAGCGGCGCGAGAAGTGATGGCGGTTCGCGTGCCTTACAGCGTGCCCGATTGCTGGATGCTTGACGAGGTGCGAGCTCTGCTGTCTGCCGCTGAGTCGCTGGCGGGCGACCTGCCCAACGGCGTGCCGGCTGCGGCGTACTGGTCGGCTGCGATCCGCGTAGGATGGGAAACGGGCCTGAGGCTAGGCGACATGCAGCGGCTGAAAATGTCGCAACTGTCCGGCTGCCAGCTCGTAACTGTCGCCAGCAAAACCGGGCAGAGGCAAATCCACACGCTTACCGCAGATTGCGTTGGCTCGCTGGAGGCCCTAGACCGGCCTGTGCCGCTGGCGTGGCCTTATCGGCCAAATAGATTTGGCATCCACTTTGAGCGCCTGCGCAAGGCAGCAGGCGTGCGTCGCGGGACGTGGAAGTGGTTCCGCCGCGCGTCAGGATCCTACGTCGCTGCGAAGCATGGAGAGGCAGCCGGTGCGGCGCATTTGGGACATACCAGCGTGGCGACGTTTCGGAAGTTTTACGACGCGCGGCTTGTTGCCGAGGCGCGGCCGATGCCGCCGAAGTTGTAGCAAGCAACGCGAGGAGACAAAATGACACACGCACCGCTGCGGACGAAATTCGACCTCGCGTCGTGTGGGCGGCAACGCTCCTATATCCGCCGGTGCGCTTATTCCACAGCCCGGAAGCTCTCGCACCCGTGGCACAGGTGGTAGATAGACGCCTCAGGCTGCCTCTGGCGCCACTGCACCAGCGCATCGCCCTGCGGGTTGTAGCCAGGGAGGCACCTGCCAAATCGCTGGCAGACAAACGCAGGCTCGTCCCGCTCGCGGCCCCCGCAGCATTGCACTTTGATCGGCGCGACCTGAGTCGACCGCCAACCGCAAGCATCAGGGGCCTTGCACTCCTGCACAACGCGGCCAGTTCGGCTAGCCGGCTTCTGCTGGCCGCACTGCGTGCAACGATCTCCGCCCCAAACGCACCACATTAGACCGACTCAAATTCGACGGCAGGGTTAGCGTCCCAGTCGCACAGGCAATCGCCGTTGGGGAAGCCACCGCAGTCTGTCTTGGGCGTCAAGCTGTAGACCGTGCCAGTCTCGATTGTGCTGAGCCCTGTGATCTCGGCAATGAGCGAATCGAACTCCACCACGCCTTTGGCTCGTACGTACAGCTGCACCTTGCCATTGCCGCCGCCGCCAGAAGGGCAGACAACGTTGACTTTATACTGCAACTTATACCAATACCCGAAATACGGGTTGCCCCCCAAGCATCGCGCCTCGTCAGTGCCGCTGCCGTAATTCCATCGATTGTCGCCCGAGACCCAGCCTGCAACAACGTCTGTCACGTTGATGGCGTCGCACGCTACGTCTGCGCCGATCGGCACGGGATCGCATGTGGTGAAGTCGACCGTTAGCCTGGCCTGCCACAGCGAGCCGTCGAAAGTGCCGTCGCAAATGTCGGTTGCGTCGCACGGGCAGTCTGCGCACCTTTCGCGTGCGCCTGCCACCCGCACTCGTTGGCCACTTGCATTGCGCCATCGGCTTGCCATTAGCAGCTACCGTCGTCTTGCCATTCCGGCGTGTCGCTGGCGTCGTGGCCGATCGATTGGTTATTGCCTGCGGTCCAGCCAGCCAGCTCTTGCAGCACGCTTTCTACCGAAACCCACTTAATGTCGGATTCCGTGTTACCATCCGCGACCAGCACGCGAAAGCTGGCTGAAGTAAAGCCTTCTCGCCCACGCAAAAACCAGTGATGGTTCGCGCCGTCGCCGCAGTCCCAGTGGCTCGTCTCGTCGCTGCCTACCTCGTCATTCCATTGTGCGTAGATCCAGTCGGTTGCGCCGCTTGGTATGTCGACCTTGGCGGTTACTGGCACGCTAACCGTAATTTCTGAAGCTGCAGTTGCTGCTGGCGAAGCGCCTGAAACAGCTTCTACGTTGTCTAGCACGAACGACGTAGACGATCGCGTGACAGACGACCCTTTTAGCTTGCCGCGTATGCGGTGAAACTTAGCCCCTGTGATTGGGTGTAGGAAGTTGTAGTGATCGTCTGCCTCGTCGTACAGCACCATCCATTTGTCGCCAGACTCCGCGAATTCGATGACCCCCAAATCGTCGTGGCACTCAAAAGCGCCAGTGCCCGAATCTGCCGCGGGATAGCGGCCGCGGGTTGGATTGCCGTATTGCAGCTGTGCGTCCGCGTCCAGTGGCGCGACAGTCGTAGTCCCGCTCGATTGCCCGTCTTCCGAGAGCGTCACGGCAATCAGCATCATCGGGCCTTCTTGGTTGATGATGCGATAGCCAGCTACGCCAGTGCTGTTGTAGTCGTCGGTAAACTTGTAACAGTAGCCCCGGTAGCCGTTTTGAGCGCCGATCGCGTCGGTAAACGCAGCCTTGCCGACATACTGTTGAGCCGAATCGACGACGTAGAACGCGGCAGCCGCAGCGTTCATGGTATCGTCCGCCAGAACAGGCTTTGCCAGCTTAGCAGCATCGGCCAGCGCCATATCCTGCGTCAATTCGTAATAGACGTTGTTTGCAGCTGGAGATCCGCCGGCCCCGCTGCCTTTGCGATCTGGCTCGTACTCTCCGTCTGCGTCGCGCTTCCAAAGTATGAGCGTGTCGCCAGTGCTGAACTCCTCGGCAAAACTGTTGCGCACCGTCAAAGTCGTGCCAGTCTCTTCGCCAAACACAACCTCTGTTTTCGTCGCGTTGAAGGTGGTCGCACTGGTCGCGACGTCTGAATCGACGGTTGCCTTAACGCAAGTCGCCGACTGGCCAACGCCTGGCAGGAAAACAGTCGCCCATTGCACGCCTGTGCCCGTTTCGGCCGGCGTCATCGGGATAGCGCCTGTGCTGCCCGACGCTAGTTCGGCTGTGTCGCCCGTTACGATGTTGGCGTATCGGTGGCCCGCATTGGTCACATTGACTTTTGCCGCAGCCACGCCAACAACGACTGCCCTGCGTATTTTGCCAGCGGGAATTGGCTCTAAGGCGACGCAAACCCTACCGCTGTGCTGGTCTTGGTTGGGTGCCACTCCAATAACGTGCTGCGCATTGGCTGCGAAGGTATTGGCCGAGTTGCTCGCAGTAACGATTGCCCCGTCGATGCCCAAGACGCCGCCGCGAGGAACTTCCGAAACCGTCGTGTTTTTTACGAGCACCACGTTAGCGGGCAGATCGGATGCCTGCCGCTGCGCCTGTGGCGCTGGCAACGACTGGTCGTGCGTGACGTAGTTGTACCAGCGAGCTGTAAGATTGCCCTTCAGCTCGTCGCCTGGCGAGACGCGATCAAATTCAGGCATCAGGCTGGCAGACCAAGAAAAGTGGGGAAATTAACCGAGTCGTAGATGCGCTCGCAGTAGACCGCCAGCGGCAGTTCGACCAGAAATTCTGCAGTCTCGTCCTCGCTCGGCTCGGTGAGTACCCAGAGGTGTTCCCAAGAGCCCTTTTCCACGCCTGTGATTGTCCCGAAGGTCAAGCCAGTCTCCGGGGCCACGCTCAAAAACTTGAAGCTGATGGCATAATCGTCTTCATTGCGCTTGCTGCCGCTGGCGCCCATGAACATGCAGCTTTCCGCAGGCTGGTTGCGCCAGAGCGCGTCGTTAACCTTAAAGGCCGCCGCCCGAAGATTGGCGACAAACACATTATTGACAGTTGCGATCGGCAAATACTTGGTCACGCTGAACGACAGCTGCGGGACAAACTTTTCCGTCCCCAGAAACTCGCCTTTGCGGTAGCCAATTCCTCCGCCAAACGATGGGGCGTCGGTGCCGTAAGTCGCCACCGTTTGCTTGCTGTGCGTTACGTGGACCTGCCGCGGCTCGATGTCGAAAGAGACAATCTCCTCGCCGGTGCCTGGCACGCTCAGCCTACGCGCCTTGCGGTAGCTGACTGTAATTGAATGCACCGACTCGTCGCCATCTGTCGGTGTAATGCTGATTTGATCTCGCACCAATCCTGCGAAGATCGGCGGAGATGCGGCAAGGACATTCAGTTCGACGACCTCAGGATCGCTCGAACCATACGCCGCATAGTGGATTGCCCCAGTCGGCTGGTCTGACGCAACTAGGCTGCGGCTGCGGGTTAGCTCTTTGACGAAAACGCTCATCCAAACACCAAACCTGTGTTATCGCGCAGCAAATCCAACAACGCTTCCTGCTTCACAAGTTGCCGCTCATTGACTTTGACCAGCTCGTCCATTTCCATTGGCGGCATCGCCGGATTAGGCATGATCGGCGGCCCGATGCTAGCGCCTGGCATGAACCCGCCCGGCAAAACATCCTCAAACCCTCCCATCATTTTTTGCGAGTCGGCCTCCATGTCTCGAGTCGACTCGTACTGCATCAAATTCCGCACCGCACTGCCAATCGCGTTGGAGACGTCTTCCCACGCCGCAGCAAGTGCAACTACGGATGCCGTAATGCCAACGATCGCCGCGATAAGCGGATGCGCCATGATTGCAGTCATGCCCGCCGTAATCGCACTGATAGCCAAGCTGATTGAACCAAGCGCCGCCAGTAGCCCGCCGCCAGCCAATAGACCAGTAGCTAGCCCCTGATTCGCCGCCAAAAACTCGCCAGCCGATTTTGCAACCGCAGCCAACTTGCCAACCAGGGGCGTAATGGCTGGCAGCAATCCCTTGCCTATAGCCACTGCGGCATCCTGCAAAGTTCCTTCCATAGCCTTAAGCTGGTTGGCGAAACTGCCGCTTGTCCGCTGCGCATCGCCTTGCGCCTTAGTAGTCCCCCGCAGAATGATGTTGTACCGAGCCATTGCCTTTTGAGCTTCAGTCGCGACATCAGGATCAAGTTGCATGTTCAGCAACTCTTGCTCTACTGCAGCCGCGCTGACGATAACTCCATACTTCTTCATCGTCTCGCCGCTTCCAGTCATCGCGGCTTGCAAGTCCCGAATAACGTCGGCTGTGCGCATGTTATTGAAACTGCCCAGATCCTGCGCGAGCTGAGTAACTGATTTTGTAAGCTCAAACGCATCTTCCGCCGCCATGCCCATTGGCACAAACAAGTCCTGAAAAGAGGCCATTTGCCCAGCGATCTCTCCTTTCGATCGGCCAATCGTTGAAGCCAGTCCGTCGGCAAAAGACTTGGCGTCTTTTTCTAGATCGCCAAACACGACTGAGAACTTTGACATGGCCTCCTGCGCGTCGCTGGCTGCCTTGATTGGGCCGGCAAACGCTGCAACAACCGACCCCCCAAAGGCGAGAGCGCCTGTGCCGAATTGCCGCATTTGGCGGCCTGTTTGCTGCAGGTTCTTTTCAAGATTGCGCAACCCTTGCTGCAGTTTCGCATCGCTAAGAGTTAGCTCGATGTAGGCGCGGCCTGCCCTGATTGCGTTACCTATTGCCATTGCGTTTTGCCCACGCTCTCAGTTTGGCCTGCACCAACGCAGGGTCGGGCTTAGGACGCGAGACTGCCGCAAAAGGGTTGATGTCCCACGGCTGAATGGGCGTCCTCGGTTTGCGTGAAAAATTAGGCTGCGAGTTGACCACCCAAGCAGTTTGCACAGACATCCGCCCCCAGTTGTCCTGCTGCTTGCACTTCGCCGCTGCGTGCAGCTCGCGCAACGACCAAGGCCATGGTTCTAGGCCAGCGATCGCCGCATACTGGGCAACTAGCTGCCAGAACGTCGGTTGATTTGCATGTCCGCCTCCCGCTGCGCCCGCTGAAGGATCTGAGGAATCTGCTGCACCGTCTGGTCTGCAATCGCCTCCAGCCCCTGCTCTACCGCTTCCATCGCCCCGCTGAGTATTTTGCGGACAGCTGGCCTCATCGGGGCACGGGTAAAATGGATAACGGCCTCCTGCATCGCCATATAGGCCGCGTCGCTGGCGTCGCCGGTCAGGGATTCGCCAAACTCTTCTGGCGTAACCTGCATTTGCTCAGCCTGTGCCTCGCAAATCACGTACAACACTGCGACAAACAAAAAGGGGTCGGCGGCCATTTGCAAAAACGCTTGCCCGTCCTGAACCTTCCCAAAGTCTACGCCAAGGCTGTCGCGAATGCGGCGTGCCATGCCGATGGTCAGCAGCAGGCGCCAAGTGCGGCCTGCATTGTCGGTAAACTGCGGAGCGTCAGTCATGTTACGGCGCCGAGACGGTCACCTCTGTCAAATCGTAGTCGCTGTTCATGTGGCGAAATGCGCTGACTGCGAAAGTAGCGGGGCCAGAAGTGGGCGCGGTCATTGCGCGGCCCATGAGCACGCACTCCATTTTGTGGTAGACCGTCCCCGTGGTGTCAATTGGCCCGTCCGCCACTGCCAACGTGATCACGTCGCCGCTGGTCATTGCGTCGACGATCGCCGTCACAGAGGCGTCGCCTTTGTCGTACGCCAACGTAAAGTTGATCGCGGGATCGCTTTGGCCCCGCAAATGGCCCATCGCGATTCCTCGCACTGGGAAGCTGATGTCGTCCGGGTTTTCGTTGACGTCAATATCGCCAGCTGCATTGACTTCCGTCCATGTGGGCGTGCTCCAGCTTCCACTACTCATGTGGTACAGCTTGAGATCGATGCCTCGCTTGTAATCCTTGGCCATTTCGCGTTATCTCCTCGCCGTTAACGGCAGTTTGGCAATGCGGTCTGCAAATTTCTCATATGCTTTCTCGAACGCCGGCGCAACGAACGGAAACGCACGGTAGTTGGCTGGCTTCTGGTCAAGCATTGCTGGTCCGCCTTTGTCCAACAATTCTGGCACGGTTTTGGCTGCGATCGGGACTGTCTTGCTGCGGAAATTTGCAATCGAAGGTCCGGCGACGAGGCTCCCCTCTTTTTCGAACACCTGAAATCCCACCAGCCTGGCCAACGCGCCTGCGTGCCCGTTTTTGGTTCGATGGGTGTAGGGTGGTCGCACTTTGCCAGCATGGGTTTTTGCACGCTTCGGGGGGTTCTTGTTAAGCATGCGATACATTGTCTTGCGAGCGTAGCCGCCTGTCTGAAAGAGCACTCGCCGCCGCTTGTCGTCGATTGCGGCCATTAGTCGGTTCGTCTCCAAGACAACCGTAGCAAATCCATTGGCCTTGCCGCCCATGAGCGTGCGCTTCGTCGCCAATCGGCTCATTACGCCCATTATTCTATCGCCTCGTAGCTAGCCCGCATGCTGCCGACGTATTGCTTGCGGTTGCGCTCTGCTTCGCCATCCCACAGCGCAAGCACTTCCGTGCTGCGATGCCGAGCTCCTGCAACGCTGCTGCCACGCAACGCCTCGCGTAGTTCTGTTAGGAGGGTCATCATTTCTGAGCGTCCGCGAGATGCGGTTAGCGGGGCCTGCACAATGATCTGTACTTCGCACGTTACTTGCCATCCGCCGGCCCGGTCTATCTCCTCTTCCGTCAGCGCGTAAGGCCACACTTGCACTGTCAGCCCGTCGACTTCCCTCGCCGTGTTGGGGTTCTCTGCGTTGACTGCTGTAAACGCCTGCGACGGTGCGGCAATGGCATTAAGCAACGCCACTACGCCGTCTGCAATGTCTTCGCCAGTCATGTTTCCACCGCATAAACGCGGATCAGTAACTTAAATTGGTCTGAGTAGCGAAAGCATCGCTCGCCAGTGCGATTGGCCACTACGTATGTCGTGGTTGCGCCAGACTCAGTGACGTCGATTTCGTCGCCCAGTTCTGGCAAAACTGCAACTCCGCCTAGCACTAAGTCGGACGCCTTCAGAATGAACGACCATTCTCGCGCTGTGACGCTGCCTTCGTCATCTCCATAGTCTTGATCGTCGGAGCGACCTCGAACTGCGGACAACGCAACCGTAGCGGCGCCGCGGCGGTAAGTGACCGTTACCCCCGCAGCAGCCGCCAGGGTTGCGTGCAGATTCGACATCAGCTTGGAGCCGAAAAGCATTAAGGCTAGACCTCGATTGCCTCGGTGCTGGAAATCTGGTCCGTAACGACAATCGGCACGCCGAAGGCCTCTTCGGGGAATGGAGCAGGCGCACCGGTCGGGTTGTAGGTTGTGCGACTCTGCTGCAACTGCTTCAGGCTGCGACGATTCATGACCACCAGGTTAGGCATCTGATCCGTAGGATGCAGGCTCATCGCTTCAGAGATCAGGTCATCTGTCAGTCCCTTGCCATCCTGAGCCGTCAGGTTGCAAATCCGGCTGACGCTGTACGCACCGCCCAGCTGCACGCCGAGCCACGCACAAGCAGACGTCGCGTAGGCCGGGAACCACTCATCGGCCCCGTCGACCTTGTGCATGGTGTCGAACGATTCGCCGATTTCCAGCGGCGAACCGTCGCCCTTGTACACGCCAGCGGTTCCCACGTCCTCGCCCACTCGCACCAAATAGACGCTCGACGCAGTGTTGGCTGTGGTGCCGGTTGCGTTGACCACCATTGCGTCGGCCAACGCATCGAGCTTGGTGCTGGTCAGGAATCCGACAAAACCGGCGTTGTCAGATCCGTTAATGATCTGCGATTCCAGCTTTGCCAGGGCAGCCCGCAAGTGCCGGCGGGCCTCGCGTGCAATCAGCGCCTCAGGGCCTCCCTGGCGCCAAGTGTCGGCAGTTCCCTTGTCGACGACGAAACTCCAATCCAAGAGCTTCAGCGTGGCAGTTTCCACCGTGTCGCCCGACTTGCTCAAAGCCCGGCCTGCGTTTTCCGCGCGGAAGTTGACAGTCGGCGCAGTCGTGTGGCGGATGTACTTGTGCGTCGTCCCGTTGCTGGACTCGACAAAAGGCAACCGCGAGACTAGCGGGGCTGCGTCCAAAATATCGTTGATCTCCGTTCCGCTCAGGTCGAGAGCGTCGGCAACCAGATCCGAAATGGCAAGCATTGTAACGTCCCTTATTTATTGCGGGCTATTGCCCGTCAGTCGTAATTACGTCCGCGAATTCGGATCTTTCCCTCCAGTCCCTTGCGTGCCGGCTTGGCGTCTGCGGCAGACTGGAAAGTGACGGGTTCCGATTCGCCCATTTGCGACTCGTAGGCCGACAGCTTGGCCTCGAGATTCGCAATCCGATCGCGCATGGACTGCTCGTGGAGCAACACACAGTCGTCCCAAGGCTTCCCTTGCGCAAACCACACGCCGCCTTGATCGCCGAACCGATCCAAGTACTCCTGGCCAGTTCGGGTCATGGCAATTGCTGCGGCCGGCGTCGCTTCCGGCTGCGGCTGCTCCGCTTCAACGGCAGCCAATTCGACGGCCTCCGCGGGCTTATCAAGAACCTCCACAGACTCGACGGCTGCGACTTGCGCCTCTGCTGCTTCGGATTGCTCAGTTGTGCTCAACTTGTTTGGGTCGTGCTTCACGATCGTGACCTCCTGCGTATGATCAGCCGACAGCGCCGTGCTGGTGTTGGCGTCGGCCCCGTAAGGACAAACAGCGATGCCGCGCAGCGGCCACTGACGAATGACCGTTACCGGTCCCGCGAACTCGCGGCCGTTAACGCTCACGTTTTGCTCTGCGGCAAACTCCTCAAGAACGATTCCGTCGCCGCCAAAGTTGATAGACGCCTCGTAAGGCACGCCTTGCTTGGCTTTGTAGATGACCTCGCTTGCGCGGTCCGTGTCTTTGTAGGGAACGAGCGTGCCGCTAACCTCAAGGTCGCCGCTGGAGGAATCAAAGAAGTTGGCATAGCCAATCACCTCTTTGTCGTCGTGCGCGTAGTCGATCGGCAACTTTGCCTTGTGGCGACGCATTCCGTCGAGATCGTGGACGACCTTTCCCCAGTACCAGTGGTCGATAGCGTCGCCAGTGCGGGCCACCATCCTGAAAGGTGCGGTCTTGGCGCCTTCCCCGTTGTCGCCAAGCTCGAAGGATCCGACGACACAACGCATCGCTGCGGCAGGAACATGCTTGCTTACTCCGTCCATTACTCTTCCTCGTCTTCTGCAACTACGACTGCGGGAGATTCCACAGGCTGCAAGGCGAAAGAAACTGAAACGCCAGCCTCAGAAGCAAGTCGCTGAGCCTCAGCGATCTCGCGGATGTTTTCTTCGTAGTCGGTCCCTACTTCGCGACAGACTCGCTGCGGCGACGTAAAGCCAGCCCCGACTGCAGCCATATGCCCGTTGACTTCTTTGACTGGATCCCACCACGGCACGCCATCTGGGATGAAGTCGAATCGCAGGTCCGCAAACTCGTAGCCGCTGGGCAAAACGAATTCGCCATCAACAACCGCCACGCCAAGGCGCCAGCGCGCCCAGTCGGTTTGCAATTGCTGCAGGTCGCGTATCTTTGCGCGGCAACTTTTGAGGTACTGAATTAGCCCGCCGCGGGAGCCATAGAAGTTCGTAAACGACTCGTCAAAAAACGAGTACGGGATGTCCAGCGACTTGAGCGCAACGTGAATCATTAGCTTGAGAAACTCGACGGTTTCCCTCGCTGGCGTTGCGCTTTCTAGGATCTCGGCACGGTCGCCGGGTTCCAAATCAAGCATGAACGGCCCTTTGCCCAACGCGACTTCGTAGCCCGCGTCTTTGACGCCGTCGCCGTCTGCATCGAGCGTCGGCGTGGTGGCGCCAGGAAAAGCGCCCTGCTCAGCATCGCGGTAGATCGAAAGGCCAAAGAGTTGCGCTACCTTGGCCTTGGCCAGTGCGTACTCGAACCCCTCATACGTATCCCTGAACCAATTTAGCGCCGATGCCATCGGCGACACGCCGCGCACCTGATCAAATCGCTCGTAGCCTGCGTGCAGCATGACGCTGCGAGCAGGCACGACGCGGTCGAGCGAAATGTACGACTTGTCTCTCTTGCAGATTGCGTACTCAATGGCCCGGCCCACGTCGTCTACCCGAACGCCGTTCGTCCACTTGTCGCCCTCAGCTGCTCCGTCTGGGTAGCGGATGCGGTCCGCCTCGACAGCTTGCACCTGGCCTCGAAAGCGCCGCCCCGTCAGCTTGATCCACGCCACGTCCCCGTCCTTGACGCGGCACGCCTCGGCCAGTCGCACGGCGCGCTTAAACGGGTGTCGCTGCGCCACGTCAAACCGCTGCCGCTGCATGGCAGATGCCATGAACTGCTCTAGGGCTGCATTGAGGCCGGCGTCTGTCGTGGTGGCCTGAAAAGAGAAGGACGACACGTAGTCGAGGTGCTTGCGGATCGCCCATGCGGCAATCGCAAAATTGCGTGCCAGGTCGCGTGACGACGATTGCAGGATGCGCCGCTTTTGCTGCGTCGCTACGTCGTCCTCCGCCTTGGTCAGTCGCGGAGGCTGGCGACGGCGGCCATTGGTTGAGGTCGCGTCGTATCCCGGCGAATACCCGTTGACTGAAAACAGACTGCGGAGGCGATCGATCACCACGCGTTCCCAAGATCAAGGCGCGCGACGCGGGGCCTCGCCATTGCAGACCCCTGGAGGGTCTTCAGCTCAGCCAGCCGCTTACGAGCTGCGTCGAAGTCGTACACAGCCCGCGTGCCGTCCACCATCACGTCGCGGACAGACGAGTTGATGATCTCTTCCAGATATGCAATTTCTTCGCTGTAGTCAGGCATAGCGTCAGATTACGCAATGCCCTGCTTGTCCTCCTAGGACCCCTAGGGAGAATCAACTACGCGACGAATTATTTTCTTTAGGCTCCCCAATTAGCTCTCGCACGGTAATGGCTTGACCGCAGTTTCGGCACAAGCTGGGAACCCACCGCACTGCACGATACGCAATGCCATTTAAGTGCGTTGCGTACTCTTGCTGCCGCACTTTGGCGCCAGGCCGCTTGATAATGTCTTCGCTGCCGCACTTTCGACAGGCTGGCGGAATGCGCAGCGACGTCGCTAAGTCGGCTTTCTTGTTCTTGCTGCCTTTTGGTCTGCCCCGGTTCATGTCAGCATCTTCACTTTCTTGCGATGGACTGCCGCACGAGGAATTGCACGCACGTTGCTGACGCCGCAGATCGACGCGCCAACCATCGCACCCACGCAACAGTCGAGCAGATGGTTGTCCACTCCTGGCTTAAGGTGCCACTCGTAAACCGTGCGGTTGCCTGACGATGTCAACTTTGGAACTTCCGCCGAAAGGTGATCAGCCAGCATTCGGTGGTGCTGCGGACTTTCTTTGTAGACTGCCAGCGCGCCCTTGCTCCCGAGCGGCAGGCTAAGTGAGTCGTGCCAACGCTTCTTCCAGTAGTTGACGTCGTAGATCACGCCAACAAGCTGCCTAGCCTTTGCTTGCGTCGGCACCCACTCAGGCCCGCAATTCTTGCCTCGAGACTGCTGCCACTGGCTAATCGGCATATGCGACGCCTTAATGCCTCGGCCATAGCTGGGAGTCAGTTGCGCCATGTAGGGAGACTGCCGGCACGCCGAGTTAACCAGTGCAGACGTGCCGCCCCAGTTGGCGTCGACCAGGCATCTCGCAATGGTCATTTCTGCGCCGTCGTCGCGTCGGTACGTGCGGCCCAGCAAGCTCGCGAACAAGGTCTGTAGTCCAGCAAAAATTGCTGCCTCGTCGTCAGTTCCTGGGTGCTGCTGCTTCAGCGTCTTGCGAATAGACCGCAGAGCAAAGTAGCGAGTCGGTTGCTTTGGCCAAGTGCCGTAGTCGATCAGGTAGCCCGAAAAGTCAGCCTGCCACGCGACGATCGCGTAATACAAAATCGATCCCTGAACGTCCACCATCGCCGTTAGCGTCTGGCATGCTTGCGGGATTTCAAGTCGCTTGTAGCCGCTCACCTTTGCGGCAATCGCGTCTTTCTCTAGGACGTCTAGGTCTGCACGCTCAACCATCGGTTGATTCTGGCACTCTGACCAAAACGCAGCCTCGTCGCGTATCTTCAGATTCATCGCATGCTGGATTGCCGACAGTTCGTCGGGCCGGAATCGCTCAGGCCACGTAACCTCGGCCCCTGCGTCCATCTCAACCTGATGCTCGCGGTAGAAATCCGTCGCCGCGCTCATGTCGCCATCAGCCCGCAACGAACTGTGCAGGATCTCGGCGTACTCGTCCCACAGCTTTTCAGCAGTCGGAAACGACTTGACCATCGCAGTCCGCTCGCCTTGATACTCTGGATGCTTGTTGCGATCTAGCAGGTTGTCCGCCATGTCGCCCTCGTAGATCACCGTGCAGGGCATGACAACTGCGATTGGCTGGCCTGGACCTGCGAGATACGCGATGTCCGCAGCCATTGTTCGCTCGCGCGTTTCGGACTGGCTGGCAGATTTAGCGGACTCTCGCGTCTGCGGGTCGTCGCACACAGCAAACGTCGGACGAATAACGCGACCATCAGGCCGCATGTGATTGACGCCGCGGATTTCGCCAGTCAAGCCAAACACGTCTACGCACGATCCAGAACCCAAAGCGTGCGGCTCATTGATCCACGGCAAAACAAGCCGCTTTTGCTTCCACTGGATTTGCGTCTGAACGCCTTTGTACTTTTGCCCCTCGGCGCGGCGTGGCGACCTTTCCAGCTTCCGCACTGGCCAGCACTCGCACGGGAAATCTTCGAGCAGCAGATCGTTGCAGTAAAGCTGCGTCTTGAGGTGCTCCAGCCGCCGCTCAGCCGACTTCTCTGTAGCGCCGATGAACGCGACGAACTCGCTCTTGCCGGTCAGCAGCGCCCACAGTACTGCCCAGTCGCATATGGTCGTTTTGCCTGAACCGCGCGGCATCGCGAACGCAAACAGTCCGCCGCGACTAACTGCCTGCTCGATCTTAGACGCTGCGCGATAGTGGTACTCTGACCACGGAAGAACAAAGGCTGCTGGAAAGTACGACTCGCAGAAGAACGAAAATGAGTCGATGGCACGCTGCCGACGATCAGGATTGACAACGGCTGGCAGTTCGCCAATCTCTTGCGCCGCTGCGGTCAGCTTGGCGCTGTGCAGTCGTGCTGCTTCGCGATGCCGCTCCGCATCCCATTGCATCCGATTCCGTAATCTGGGTTAAGTAGTTAAAGATTGACCGTTTTTTGAC
>Ga0180433_10001797_pt1 | contig 35077 bp, 42 predicted proteins | sample SS_ome_8_FD_132980 | JGI IMG/M metagenome (GOLD analysis project Ga0180433, IMG submission 132980) | Hypersaline lake sediment archaeal communities from the Salton Sea, California, USA - SS_1_D_1 metaG | ecosystem: Environmental > Aquatic > Non-marine Saline and Alkaline > Hypersaline >...
CGTATTCATTTAAGATAGGAATAGCAGGAGATCTTAAAGAAAACATCGAAGATAGACTAGAAACTGTACTAAAGAAATTTAATATAGTTAGTTTTTCTTCTAGACAAACTACACCGTATCAATCCAAACCATTGGATTTTCCGTTACTTGAAAATATACAAGTTAGTTATTTTGACATTGAAGTAGAATATCCCACGACGCCTGATATACTTCGTGAATATATCATACAAAACTGTGATATAAGTTCTAGTCATATAGTAGTTCGTTATCCCACTGATGAAGTGTTACATTCTGATAATGAGCTAGATACAGAATATCAATCACTGCTAGACACTAAAGAACTGGAATATAATTCAGGTCAGCATCTAGTAGGACAGAATAGAGTTATGGATCTTTTAAAAGAACTTGAGCGATACAAAAAAGAAAACCAAAAATAACATTTACAGGATATGGTTATGAAAAAATCAAAAAACTTAAAACAACAAAAATCACTAAAAGAAACTTATTCACCTTATAACGGCTACGAGACTAGTAATCCTGTTTCTGTGAGTGTTAATCTCAGTGCATCAGGCAGCGATAATATAGATGACTTGATCAGCATATTAAAAAATGCCGGAATGACTACTGTGAATACTAGCAGTGACTCTGCACCTATGAGAACTGACATGGAAAAATTCGGGAGTATCGTCAGAGACTTGGATACTACTCCTTGTGGAGCAACAGTAAAGCAACAAGAATCCGATGATAATACAGATTTTGATGAAGAAGACCCAGAACAAGACAAAAAATATTAGTAGACATGTATAACAATAAATCTGTTGATTTTGTAAAAAATTTTACTTCGAGTAATTTGTCCAAAAGAATAGAAATGTCCGCTAGCACTGTTGATGCTGTAGTGGGTTTTTTTGAAAGTAAAGGATTTGAAATAGATAGTGCCGCGAGCTTGTCTTCTGTTCTCTTGGAACAAGCTAAAGCAGAAAATATAAATGTATTTTCTTTAATAGACAGTTTAAAGAAATACAACAAAGTCCAGTTGAGTAAAGTAGTTGCTGTTATATTAAATAGTAAACAAGAAAAATCTAGTTTACTAGGTTTTAAAACAGAATCTAAAGATAAACTAGAACAAAGAAATATAATTATATAAATTATCTAGGCGGAAATATGAGACTGAAAGAAATGCTAGAAAAATCAGAATATAAACTGAATCATCCTTATCAATATCAAGGTCGTCATATTGCTGATATGAAAAGTTATGATAGACGCTTTAGAACTGGAAGTGGTTTTAATCTAGCATTTGCTATAACTAGAAAGCAAGCTGATATGCTGCCAAACGATGTAATTTTTAGAGTTCCTACTAGAGGCCCAGATACTACAGGCTTTCAAGGGTGGTTTATGAAAGCAGATACATCTAAATATAACGAACATGATAAAATATCTGATTTAATCAAAAAAATATCAAATGAAATGCCAATGGTGAACTTTTCATCTGCAACGGAGATAAATGAAAAACCTGTAAAATGGTTCAAAGTATTATCTTGGAACAATGAGCAAGAAAAAATGCCAACATACAAAGGACAGCCGCTGTTTTAAGTAATGATAAAAAGATTCTCATCAGGAAAATATACTCCTAAAAACGCTGAAAAATATATCGGAAAAAAATTACCCACGTGGAGGTCGTCTTGGGAATTTAGTTTTATGAAATTCTGCGATGAACATCCTAGTGTACTTCAATGGGCTTCTGAATCTATAAAGATACCTTATCAACATCCTATAACAGGGAAACAGTCTATGTATGTTCCTGATTTTTTTATTTCTTATGTAGATAAAAATGGAAAAAAACATGTTGAATTAGTAGAAATAAAACCCATGAATCAGACACTAAAAGAAAAAACAGGAAGATCTAGACAGAATCAAATAGCATGGATAGTTAATCAAGCCAAGTGGCAGTCTGCGCGAGCATTTTGTAAACAAAAAGGTATATTTTTTCGTGTAGTGAATGAAGGAGATATCTTCTTTGGTTCTAAAAAGTAAAAGAGAATGATATGAAAAAATTAGAAGAATTATTAAATTTACCTGACTCTAAAGAACTCATCAAAAAAGAAGAACAGAAGCAAAGAAGAGAAAAACGTATGGATGAAAAAAAACAAAATAAGATAAAAGATGAAATTTCAGAAATAGATAAGATTTCTTCATCAATTCCTTCTTCTAGAGATATAGGGAAACTAGCAGATTATGAGTTAACAGACGTAGCTGATAAAGCTATGGAAGCTTATGAAACTCTCATGGACCTGGGCATGAACGTGGAAGTACGGTATTCTAGTAAAATTCTAGAAGTAGCTAGTACTATGCTGAAAACCGGATTAGACGCTAAAATAGCCAAGCTAGATAAAAAGCTAAAAATGGCTGAGTTGCAGTTAAAGAAAGAGAAACTAGACAAGCAAACAAACTCCGACGATGAAGTTATTAACTCCGAAGAATTCGTTGTCACAGATAGAAATAGTTTGATACAAAAGTTAAAAGGTATAGACGGCGATAAATAATTCATAATATCAAAGGAAAAAATCATGACATCTAAAAAGAGAAATAAAGAACAACTTCTAGAACAATACAACGGCGGAACGTCAATGAATGTAAGTATTTCTGCATGGGGAAAGCAGGAAGTAGAAGAAGTTCTTAGAATGCTTAAAAATGCAGGCGTGTCTGATACAGAAACTTCCATGGCACTAACTACAGCAGTTCGTAGCACTGAAGAATCTTATGCAAATGAACCTGATGAACAGTATCAAGATACAAATTTCATGGTCAATAAAATAAGTGGCGGTATTAACAAAAATAAAAAAATGTATAAACCTGCCAGTGACGGAGATAATCCTATTAGTGTTGATCAAAGAGAATCAGTAAAAGAACGTATATATAGAAAACTAAAACAAAATTATAGAAAGTATCTTGATTAAATTACTAATGACCTGTACTAAAGTACAGGTCATTAGTTATTATGAGTAATAAATTCATTGTAGAGGTATATTATAATGAATTATGAAAAAATAAAAAAAATCTCAGAAAAACTACAAGATTTATCTTCTCACTTAGAACAAATAATACAGCACAACTTATCAGAACAACAACAAAATGATCTAGCATACCATCTTATATTATCTGAAAAAAAGCCTAGTCACGGTTTATCTAAAAAAACTAAATCTAATATAGTAAAAAAAGCACGTGCCGGTAAAGACATAGGCAAAAAAGGCAAAGGATTCAAGAAAGTAAGAGATCAGGCTAAGAAATACGGAGCACGTGATCCTGATGCAGTAGCAGCAGCAGCGATGTGGAAAAATATTCCTAGAAAATGATTATATAAAAACATATTGCTAAATATTTTTCACACGGAGTAAAATCATGTCAGTTTCAAGATCTCTTGATGGGGTGCTTACTAAGAAAGCGCATAAAAAAGAAAGATTTACAGAAAAGCAAATAGAAGAAATTTCAAAATGCATGGATGAAAATGATGGATATTTGTTTTTTTTAAAAAACTTTTATTACATACAGCATCCTATAAAAGGACGTTTATTATTCGATCCTTTTGAATACCAAGTAAATCTCCTAAAGAGTTATCATGATTATAGATTCACTATTAACATGTTGCCTCGTCAAAGTGGTAAAACCACTTGTGCAGCGGGTTATCTACTGTGGTATTCTATGTTTAATTCTGACCAGACTATACTGATAGCGGCACACAAATACACAGGCGCACAAGAGATTATGCAGCGTGTGAGATACGGTTATGAATCATGTCCTGATCATATTCGAGCAGGTGTGGTGAATTACAACAAACAATCAATAGAGTTTGAAAACGGATCAAGAATAATAGCTCAAACAACCACAGGTAATACAGGTAGAGGAATGAGCACGTCACTGCTTTACTGTGATGAGTTTGCATTTCTCGCTGAAAACATAGCAACTGAATTCTGGACTTCAATATCTCCTACACTAGCTACAGGAGGTCGTGCAATCATAACATCTACTCCTAACTCTGACGAAGATACGTTTTCTACTATATGGAAACAAGCAAATCAAAGATTTGACGATTATGGAAACGAAAATGAACTAGGAATTAATGGGTTTAGAGCATTTAGTGCTAAATGGGATGAACATCCTGACAGAGATGAAAAATGGAAATCTGAAGAACTAGGAAGAATAGGTGAAGAAAGATTTCGCAGAGAATATGAATGTGAATTTCTTATATTTGATGAAACTCTGATAAATTCTATAAAACTTTCTACAATGGAAGGAGAGAATCCCATATACAATATGGGACAAGTCAGATGGTTCAAAGAACCTGATCCTGAATATACATATATTGTAGGACTAGATCCTAGTATGGGAACAGGCAGTGACTATTCTGCTATACAAGTTTTTGAAGTACCTGGCTACAAACAAGTAGCAGAATGGAGACACAATACTACGTCAATACCAGGGCAAGTAAGAGTTCTAGTTGATATATGTAAGTTACTTCTTGAAAAGTTAAAAAATGAAAATCTTATTTATTGGAGTGTTGAGAACAACGGTGTGGGGGAAGCAGCACTGTTGGTTATAAACGATTTTGGAGAAGAAAACATACCAGGTCTATTGGTTTCAGAACCTATGAGAAAAGGGCATGTACGTAAGTTTAGAAAAGGATTTAACACAACACATTCTTCTAAAATATCTGCTTGTAGTAGATTAAAAACTATGATAGAAAGTGATAAGATGAAGGTGTTTTCTAAACTATTAGTTTCTGAGCTAAAAGGATTCGTTGCATACGGTGCTAGCTTCAAAGCCAAATCTGGGAATACTGATGACTTGATAAGTGCTACTTTGTTGTGTATACGAATAATATCAGTATTAAAAGACTGGGATCCCCGAGTGTATAATACATTTTCTCAAGCTGATAATGTTAATGAATATGACATGCCTATGCCCATATACATAGAATCTAATAGAAGATAAATACTTTTATGAAAAAATTAGACATATTAGCAACAGATTTATTTAATAAAATAAGATCAAGATATCAATCTGTAGTTATCGGAGATAAAAACGGAAAAGTAACCATAGATCCTGAAAAAGCTAGGTTCTTTGAATTTGATTATCAAAACGACGGAAAGACTCTTGGAAAAGTAACCATAAGCATGGATAACAATGCTATATCAGTGATATACTCTGAGGACATAATTGATCATGAGGATTCGTTACTTTTTCAAAAATGGATAGATTTTTTAAAAGAGCTTCGAAGGTTTGCTAGAAAACATGCACTGAATTTCGATGCGAGGAATATACAAAAATCTAATTTAAAATCCAGAGATTATGAATTCTTGTCAAGAAATTTAAACATAAATGAATCATTGATTCCTTACAATAGTAAACTAAGTTATCAAAAGATAGGAAATGCTAGACTGGTAATAAAACATTTCAAATCACTGGAATCAGAACAAAAAAGAAATCAAAGCATAAACAGCATTTTTATTGAAAATACAGAAGGTGAAAGATTTAAGTTTCCCTACAAATACCTTACTGGAGCACGAGCAATGGCTCGTCATGTCAGCGAAGGAGGAAACTTGTATGATGAAAAAGGAAGATTTATTGTACGACTAGCTGAGGAAATAAAAAAGTTATACACTGTAAAGCGTTATGTTAAAAGAAATGATGTGATTGCTGAAAATTTGTCATCTTATATTCCGGACATAGATAACAGAATAAAAGATATAAAATCAACTTTTAAAACTATACAAAACAATAAAGGTTATTCTAGTTTTTTTGAAAATTTTGTATGTCAAGAACTCGAAGAAGTTCCTGAAGATGTGTACTCACAGTGGACCGATGAATTGACAATGAAAAAATTCAATGAAGAACTAACAGGGGCATATCCCTACATTTATAATATTATAAAAAATAAAGAAGCCAAGGAGCTACTTCCTGAAGATTTCGATGTAGAAGTAACAGAAAATTACAGATCATCTGATCAACTGTATAATGATATAGCAAAGAGCTTGTTTTCGTTGGTACGATATAATCGAGGCAAGTTCAGGTCAGAAAAACAAGCAAAATTTATATTAAGCAAATCAGTCGGGAATGTAATATCTGTAACGCTTAATCCGGATCAGTATGATGCTGCTAACTTTCAATTTGTTCTTGATGACGAGGGTGTTGTAGAAGTAACTAAACACACTAGAAGAAAAAAACACCACGGTGATAATGTATCTCTGTACTGGGATAGATCAGAAGAATCCAGTAAAAAGTTTCAAAAAGATAACCAAAAAAAGATCGCCGCCCATCTTAATTTCATCAAAGATATCGAAGAAAGTCTAGAACACTCTGAACAAAGAATTCAAAAATTAAAAGATGAAATCAAAGAAATTAATGATATGTATGACGATACTTTAAAAAGTATTGCACATTTAAATAATGAAGAAGCTAACAACGCTGTTATACGTTCCCGTGACGGTGATGTGAATAAAAAAATAAAAGAAATAGACAGCGAAGTTGAAATGATAGAAAAGTATAAAGGCATGATATCAGATAAAGAAAAAGCTATAGAAAGATTAAAAAATGCATTATGATTAAAAACGAGCTTGTATTTTATCTAGTACATGAACTAGATATAAAAAGAAAAGTTGAAGTAAACTTTGCACCTGAAGAAGGCAACTTTGCCAAAGGACAAAACGGAGCAACTTTTTTTGATACCGAAGACAAAGTGATAAGAGTTTTTATAAACTCAGAATCAGATAGCATGATAAGAGCACTGTGTCATGAAATGGTTCATGCTAAACAAATAGACGAAGGCAGATTATTTTTAGGCAAAATAAGAGGAGAGACTGTGATGACATGGGAAGGAAAAATGGTACCTCCACGTTATCAACGATCTGCTCCATGGGAGGTAGAGGCACATATACAAGAAAAAATTTTATTTAACAAACTAAGAAAACATTTTACGAAAAAATACAGTTGACAAACTATAGATCAATGTGTATTATATAGACTCTTAACTAATTTATTAAGGCAAACTAATAGGAGACAACTATGGCAACATTAGCAGAAATTAGAGCAAAATTAAAAGAACAAGAAACACGTTCAAGTTCTCCCTCAATGGGAGGCGACAACGCTATTTTTCCTTTTTGGAATGTAAAAGACGGTGAAACATCAGTAATCCGATTCTTGCCCGATGGCGATGAATCAAATATGTTCTTCTGGGTTGAACGAGCTATGTTCAAATTTGAATATCCCGGGATCAAAGGACAGTCAGACTCTCGTCCTGTTGTTGTGCAGGTTCCTTGTATGGAAATGTACGGAGAAACTTGTGATATTTTGAATCAAGTTAGAGCATGGTTTAAAGTTCCTTCTCTTGAAGAACAAGGTCGAAAATACTGGAAAAAACGATCTTATTTATTCCAAGGACTAGTAGTGAACTCACCGCTAGAAGAAGAAGTAGTACCTGAGAATCCTGTACGAAGGTTCATTATAGGATCACAGATATTCAATCTTGTAAAATCTGCACTCCTCGATCCAGACATGGAAAATCTACCTACTGACTATGTATTCGGTACAGATTTTCGTATAGTAAAAACATCCAAAGGCGGTTATGCTGATTATTCTACTTCTAACTGGGCTAGAAAAGAACGTGCGCTTTCTGAACTAGAAAAGAAAATTGTAGACGAACACGGACTACATAATCTATCTAGCTTCTTACCGAAAAAGCCAGAACAGAAAGAACTAGAAATCATGAACGAAATGTTTGAAGCAAGCGTAAATGGTGAATTGTATGACATGGAAAAGTGGGGACAGTATTTCCGTCCGCCTAATGTCAATTATACATCTGCTGCTACGACAACTGTTCAAACGCCCTCTGTGGACAAAGATGAAACAGTCAGTAGTTCACCGAGCACAGAATCAACTGACGATTCTAGTGCTGAATCTAATAGCGGTACAGCTTCTTCTGGCAACGCGCAAGATATCCTTGCTATGATTCGAGCGCGTCAGAATCAGTAAACCATATACCTTAAAGCGAGATTTAAATAATCTCGCTATTATTCTAGGAGATAACATGACTGTAAAATCTTTTGATCCTTCACGGTTTAGAAAAAACTTAACTAAAAGTATACCGGGGATGAGTGTGGGCTTCAAAGATCCTAATACTTGGATAAGTACAGGATCTTTGGTACTTAATAAACTTATATCCGGTGATTTTTACAAAGGTATACCTTTGGGAAAGGTAACCATGTTTGCAGGTGATAGTGGAGCAGGTAAATCATTTATAGCTTCAGGTAATATCGTTAAAAATGCACAAGATCAAGGTATATTCGTTGTTCTTATAGATACTGAAAATGCTCTAGATGAATCATGGTTACGTGCATTGGGAGTAGATACTTCTGATGAAAAACTTTTAAAATTAAACATGGCTATGATAGATGATGTAGCCAAAACAATAAATGATTTTGTAAAAGAATATAAAGCAGAATATCTTTCCGAAGATGCTGCTAACCGACCTAAAATTTTGTTTGTTATAGATAGTATAGGGATGATGCTGACTCCTACAGACGTAGATCAGTTCAACAAAGGTGATTTGAAAGGAGATATGGGTAGGAAACCCAAAGCACTTAAAGCACTAGTCACTAATTGCGTAAATATGTTCGGGGACTTGAATATCGGTATGGTAATGACTAATCATACCTATGCTAGTCAAGACATGTATGACCCTGATGCTAAAATATCAGGAGGCCAGGGCGCTATTTATGCTAGTTCTATCGTAATATCTATGAGTAAGTTAAAGTTAAAAGTAGATTCAGATGGAAATAAATCTAGTCAGGTATACGGTATACGTTCTAAATGCAAGATAATGAAAACTAGATATTCAAAGCCTTTTGAAGAAGTCGAACTGGAAATACCATACGAAACAGGACTTAATAAATACTCAGGATTATTCCAGTATGTAGAAAGTAAAGGTGTTATTGAACGAGTCGGTAACAAGTATATCTATAATGATAAAGATGGCGTTGAGCACAAATACTTTGAAAAGGAATACAAAAAAAATAAAAATGGAATACTAGATATTATTCTGAAAGAATGGGATTCTTTATACGACAAAAAAGATCAAGTTCTAAATGTAGAAACAGGAGAAGTAAATGACTAATGAAAATATACACCTTATCATTGACTCATGGAGTTTATTTAAAGAGTATGTTGATAAAAAACATATCAATGTAGTTGCTGAAAAGTATGTGGATATATTAGTTGATTATGGAATAGATGAAAAAGATTTAAAAGATATTTTATCAGAACATTCTGATAAGAATCTTGATTCTGCTATTTTATACTACTTGACAAATTATGATATTGATGAGGATTATTGATGTCATGGTATTCTGAGGTAGTAAAAGATCTATCTAAGATAACTGATGCTATTTCTTTTTTTCTTGCAGAGCTAGAGTTAGCCAAACAAGAAATAAAACTAGCAGGAAGTATAGAAAAAGCTGCAGCAGATATACCTGGTATTTTTGAACATAGATTCTCTCAGTTGCAAGAGATAGAAGCTATATTAAATTTCTTAAATATCAGATTTAAAAAACTCAAAAGCAACTACTTCAAGAAATATCTAGAAAATTACCAAAGATCACTTTCTAGCAGGGATGTAGAAAAATATGTAGATGGCGAAGACGAAGTTGTAGACTTTGAAGAAATAATAAACGAGTTTGCTCTACTTAGAAATAAATGGCTAGGGTTGATAAAATCACTCGACCAAAAAAGTTATTCTATAAATAATGTTATTAAACTTCGTTGCGCAGGCTTAGATGACGCAACACTTTAATTACTATACTTAGCACGATGTATTTTGTGTATGAAGTGCTTTTTAAGAACAGGATGTAAAAACGTATCTTCAGGTTTATCTTGTAGACCTGAAGATACAATGCCTTTGTTCAAATCATTTATTTCTATATTTTTATTTTGGATTATTTCACCTATAATGTGTCCGTCATAAGGACGTTTCATTCCTAGTAATTTATAGTTATAATAATATTCTTTTAGTTCATGTGTGAATGTTTCTCGTTGGTGATGACGTAGATTCCACACAATAAAACCACTTTCTATGTGTATTTTGTCTTTTACTAGATGTTCTACTTGACAAGCCATGAGGTCGTTCTTACACAAACCAGTGATCGCATCTACATTTACGGTTGCTAGCGTTTCAACATCACCATCTAGCCAAATTAAAAAATCTTCTGAACATTTTTCTAGTTGGTCTATCATAACAAATGATTTATAACTAAATTTTATAACCTTTTGATTACATTCATCCTTTACGGTATCTATAAAATTTTTATGATGAGGGAATCTTCGATCAAAATCAACTGCTACGATGTTTTTATCTATTACTGGCAGATCAAAATCACAGTATATATATGCTTTTACATCAGCAGGCCAGTGTTCAGTGAATGATAGTAGCCATTTTTTTCCGTATAAATCATATCCTTTTTTTGAAAATGTAGTTATTACTCTAGTCATTGTCAAGTACACTCTTTACTTCTTGGTAGAAATTTTCAAAATTTTGATTTTTCCAATGTTCCCATATTTCATGATCTCGTTCTTTTACAGACATGGCTTCTTGATATGTATTATCAATTTTAGATTTATTGAAATCAGGATGCATGTTTTCAACAATAACATCATCAAGATATCTACCGAATCTTTTATCTCTTTTGGTTAGTTCTTTCCAAATTACTTCTAAACAGTAGTGAGTAGTATGAGGGAAACCAAAAAAACCTGCCTTTCTTACTAGATCTCCGCCTATGCAAGGGTGACAGTAATTTCTAGGCTTTTTGGTTAAGTCATTGGCCTGTGATATTCTATTGTTGCCGGCAGCTTTTATTAGTTTTGTATCCCAGTTAAATGTTCTAGGTACTATATCATCAGCTAACAGACCATACCATGGTTCATTGGGATATACTCGAAATATTTCTTGCATTGCAGCACCCAATCTTGCTCGATCACTGATGACTTTGATAAATTGTTTTGGGACTTCTATATTATCATATTCATCGATCATTGGGTCACAATTGTCTAGCCTAAGATAAACAGGTGTAGATGACTTGGTTTCGATATAGTAAGATATAAATCGTTTTACACTTTGAGGGCGTCCTCTGCTCGCCAATAACCACATAACATTTTCCTTAAAATTTATATTCAAATTCTTGAATCACTTTATCATATCTTATATTTATGATATCTAATGATTCTGCAGTGTATACATTTTTATAGCTTTTTATTTTTCTTTGTGTTGATTTTAATCTAGTAGTTTCTAATTCGTTGTTATATTCAACATTTATTGTTTCACATATTTTTTTGAAATCCTGATGTAGATTCTCATATTTTATTACTTGATCAATGTCTATACGATCTTTTCTAGTGTATAATTTCCAGTCATTGACTATCAATGCTTTATTGTTATTTTTTAAATCTTGATTAAAATCTTTAAATTTTTTAGGATAAAGTGACTTTACCCAATACCATTGACTTAATGTTTTGTCCCATGGATTTCTTTCTACTGCAAATTTAAAAAAATGTTTAAACCTGTCTCCGAAATTGCTGCGGATCCATTCGTGTCCACGGTGTTCACAAAATTCACTGATATTTTTTGGAGGCATTTGTTCAGGCTCCATGCCTCCAAAAATGTAATCAGTGCCCTTGAGTTTGTCTAGCAGTATTTTTTCTATACTGGATCCAGCTGTTTTTCTGGTTTTTATGAATATAAATTTATAATCTAGACTTATTATCATTTTTTAATGCCAATTCCTGTGTTTTCATTGAAATTAAAATCAATGATATGCTGTCTTTCTATATTTTCTATTTTTTGAAACTTTTCTATTATATCCACAGAGTCCTTGTCTCCGTAGAAAAATTCTATAGCTTGCGTGTACAAATAAGGATTATCTATTATTTTATCGTAGTCTAGTTTGAGTATATTAGCCTTATCATTGAGTACCCATTTCGATATAAAAGTCATGTAATACGAACCGTTGTTTATAATACTCTTATAGAGTTTTGATTTATTACTTTTATCATATCTAATATTTTTATTAGATCCTGATATGGTGGAACCGTCAGGGCGAATATCTTTTTTCAATGCAGTATATCTATAATAAGCTTCACATTGTTCTAAAAAGTTACTTCTATACAATACAAGATACTTATCTTCATTGTTGATAGGAAAAGTACCGCGGAAATCATGATTTTTTTGATATAAACTATTGTGTTTACAAGGACTAGTTTTGCAACAAGTGTAAAATTCACAGTATGAAAAATCTATGTTTTTTTCTTGACAGTAAAATTCAATAAGTCTTCGTGTCAGGTGTTGTCCGCTTCTTAGAAAAGATATTATATAGTTGTTTTCTTGCATTTTTACATCCTTAATACTTTTATTTAGTTGTGCTATAAAAAATAAAATACGGTGATAAATATCTTAATGAACAAAATACTAGTATTAGGCGATAGTCATAGTGAAGTTTGGAGCTTTATAAAAAAACGAAATCTTTGCAGTGATGTAACGTTCAATATAAAAACTGTAGCAGGAGCAACAGCTTATGGTTGCGGGAATCCTAACAGTAAAACCGAGTCGTATAAAATATTTAAAGAAACTATTAAACAAAATACAGACTCGGATTATGTAATGATAATGTTAGGAGAAGTAGACTGCGGGTTTTTGATATGGTATAAATCACAGACATTGAACATCGATGTTCCTACTATACTCAAGCAAACAATAGACAAGTATCAAGAATTTATACAAGATGTAGTGCAGGAATATTTTTTACCTGAGCAAATAATACTTTTGGATAGTTCTTTACCGGTTATAAAAGATCAAACAGATAAAAAATTTTTAACTGGAGCAAGATCGCAGGTGTCTGCATCTATTTCTGATAGAATTGACTTGACATTGGAGTTTAATCTAGTTTTAAATGATCTAGCTTTAAAATTTGGGTATAACAGATTGGGTATTACGGAACATATTTTGGATAAGGATTTAAAACAAGTTCACAGTAAATTTTTAAAAGATGATCCCTATGATCATCATGTTAGTTCTAAAGCTGTTGCTAAAATATGGAGTTCTGAACTGGAAAAGTTCTTATATAACAAAAAGGAAAATTAATGATACCGATATTCATAGGATATGATGCAAGGGAATCCTCGGCATATCACGTATGTACTAACTCAATAATCAGACATTCTTCGTTGCCGCTGAGTTTTACTCCGCTTAGTTTAAATAATTTATCAGAATACAATGAAGTTCACACAGACGGTAGCAATCAATTTATATATAGTAGATTTTTAGTACCTAGTCTAATGAATTATCAAGGGTGGGCGATATTCATGGACGGTGATATGATAGTACGTGATGATATAGTTGACTTGTGGAATTTAAGAGATGATAACAAGGCTGTAATGGTCGCTAAACATGAGTACAAAACATGTATGAAAGAAAAGTACATGGGGGCTAAGAATGAAGATTATCCTAGGAAAAATTGGTCTAGTGTTATATTATGGAATTGTTCCCATCCTGTTAACAAACAAGTTACGACTGATTTTGTAATAAATTCTACTGGTGCAGAGTTACATAGATTTACGTGGATAGAAGATTCTTTGATCGGTGAAATTCCACTAGAATGGAACTGGTTAGATGGAGAGTATGATTATAATCCTGACGCCAAACTGGTTCACTATACGCTAGGATTACCGGGATTTGGTGATTTTTCAACAGTGGGAAGTTTTTCAAGTGAGTGGCACAGAGAAAAAATATATACAGAATTTTGTTTACAAAACATAGATAGAATGTTTAATGATGCTAACAACAGTATAAAAAAATGATATGTTTAAGTAAAAAATTATCTGATACATATATAAATATGTTTGCTCAAGGAGCCGGTCTACCAATTCAAGACTATGATCAGGATATTCCTGATCAAGACATACTTATTCGAGGACTAGGAAAAAGAAAGCTTATACACTGGTGCTGGGAAAATAAAAAAACATTTTATTATATGGACAGCGGCTATATAGGAAATAATAGTTATGAAAAGAATCTCAAAGGCATCAAGTTTTGGCACAGAATAGTAAAAAATGATTTGCAACATCAAGGTATTATAGATAGACCTGAAGACAGATGGAAAAAAATAGGTATTGATATAGAAAAACGAAAATATGGAGAGCACATATTACTAGTCGTGCCTTCAGAAAAACCTTGTAAATTCTACGAAATAGATTATAAAACTTGGATTTCTAACACTGTAGATATGATAAAAACTTATACAGATAGAAAAATAAAAATAAGAGAGAAACCTACCAGGCATGATAGAATACATAATAAAACTATCTTTGACGACTTAAAAGGTTGTCATGCTATGGTTACTTTGCAAAGTATAGCTGCTGTAGAAAGTGTATTATACGGAATACCTGCTTTTACATTAGCGCCTACTGCAGCAGATCCGGTATCAAATAAAGATCTTTCTGTTATAGAAAATCCCTACTGGCCTGATAAAGACTTGATAAACAAGTGGGCGTTCCATCTAGCATACGGGCAATATCATATAGATGAATTACAAGACGGTACGGCGTACAGGATGATATATGATGAAAAGTGTTAATGTATATTATGCTGGTATAGCTGCAAAGAATAATAAACCAGAAAAACGACAGGTGTTGGAATATTTCCATAAAGGCGTTCCTGGAAATCAAAGTACAGAAATATATGATCAATCTTGGCGTCCTTCAGATCTAGCAGTGATTCAAGGATGGGTACATGATAATAGCAATCTAAAGTCTCCGCACCTTCGTTTTAGAAAACATATTATAGAACAACAAAAAAATATCAACAAACACGTGCTAGCCATAGATAGTAATTTATTTTTATATCGAGATGTTAATAATACCAAGAATTACCTACGCTTTAGTCTAGATGATGTGTTTCCTAAAAAAGGTAACTACTTTATAGATGACATAGATCCGAACAGATGGAAACAAATAAAATCAGATTTGAATATAAATCTTATGGATTGGCGTAAAAAAGGCGATCATATTTTAATATGTATGCAAAGAAACGGTGGATGGAGTATGAAAGGCATTCATGTCATGGACTGGTGTCATCGTACTATAAATGAAATAAAAAAATACACAGATAGGCCGATAGTGATAAGAGCACACCCAGGTGACAAAAAAGCAAAAAACTATTTAAGGTTTTCCGATGATGTCAAAGTAAGTAAATCACCGAGTTTACTAGAAGATTTAGATAATGCATGGGCGACTATCACATATAATAGTAGCCCGGGTGTTGCATCTGCTATAGAAGGTGTGCCAGTTTTTGTTACTGACACTGATCCTTGCAACAGCCAAGCTTATGATGTAGCGAATTGTGATTTATCTCTTATAGAATCACCGTTGATGCCTGATAGACAAAAATGGATAGAAAAGATATCAATGTCACATTTTAATTTTCAAGATCTCAAACAGGGTATTGCTTGGGAAATTATAGAGAAGTATATATGAAAAAATTTGCAGCTATAACCAGTATGGATTATAAGTATTACAGAGAGTGCGGTAAGTTTATGCTTATTAGTTATGATAAGTATTGGAAGTCAATCATGCCTCTTTACTTATACAACGAAGATAATTTTATACCTTCAGTAGATAGCATAATATGTCAAGGATGGGATCTAGGAAATGACTATCAAAATTTTCAACAACGACACACAAATAACAGAGTAAAAACATTTTCAAAAAAAGCCTTTAGTATTATTCATGCGATGAACAATATAGAATGTGATAGGTTGATATGGATAGATGCGGATGTAGTAATCAATTCAAAAATACATGTTCAATTATTAGATCTTATAAGTGATGATAGTGTGTTGAGTACGCATTTCAGCGTGTGGCATGATTGGCCTGATGAACAATACCCTGACAGGGTAGCACATAGTTGTGAAACAGGATTTTTTATACTTAATAAAAATCACAGATTATTTACAGCATTTAAAAATACATATACCGACATATACGTGAATGATAAGACTCAAGACATGAGGCGTTTTTATGACGGTGAAGTGTATGGTAAAACTGTGGATATACTAGAAAAACAAGGAGCAAAAATGTTGAATCTTAATCCCGGATTACATAAAACTCCTATATCTAGGAGTATACTTTCTCCTTATATGGAACATTTTAAAGCAGGGTTAAAAAACAAGATATTCAACATAGAAAAGGACAAAAAGAAAAAACAAAAAGAAAAGGCTAAAGCATAGCTCGCCAGTAACTTTCGGTTCTATTAGGATTAACATCTTTAGCAAATGATTTTCCTTGTTTTTTTCTGTCACCTTTTAGGTGATCAAAATATTTCCCTAGATCTGAATTGATAAAAGGATGTCCTCCTCCTCCGGTTTTTGCAGTCTTGTTAAAAATATCTTTTGCGTAATCATGAACGTTCTGATTCTCGTGAGTGTATTTTCTTAACAGTGTACCGAATATAAAACTATCATGCCATTCATCGAGTGTAAATATACCGTCTTCGGCTTCTAGATACATGGATTCAAATTCGCTGATAAATTCTTGACAAGTTTTTTGATTTAGGTTGAGACCGTAGAATCCACACTCAGGCCATGATTTTTCTTTTTTACCTCGCCCTATATAAGTGATCCATGCGTCATTTGGTAATAGGTTTTTAAAATCTTGGTATGTAACCTCGGAATGAACCACAATATCAGCATCCATCCATACACACCAATCACGGGACTTTTGAACAGCATCAAACACTGCAAATGTTTTATTAGCAAATCTTACTGCATCCCATTTAAATTTTTTATGATTATCTTTGGGTCTTCTTTGCGGGAAAGGACATTCACCGTTAGCAAAAGGAACTCCTTGCCATTTTGCTTTAAATTTATTTAATTTTGTTAAATGCGTTTTTGCATCTAGTACTATGATTTGTTCAGGATCGGGATTAACAGGTTCACAGTCTTCGGTGTATACCAGCAGTTTTATTTTTTTGTCTACATTTTTGGCAAATGAATCAATGAACCTTTGTCCATAAGTCTTTAGACCAATATCATGGAATGTAGTAACAGTAGTTATATTTTCGTTCATGTGTTTAAATAAATATGTATGAAGGTATTTATCATGATTTTTAGTTTATGGAAAGGATACGGAGCAAAAGGTAGTTTACCAGTGTTTGATTCCTTTGAACAAGGAGCATCACGGCACGGGCATACTTGTGTGTATCATGATGAGTCTGCAGATGCTCATGTTATATGGAGTGTTCTAGAACGAGGTAAAATGTCTTTGAATTCCAGGTTATGGAATCTAGGAAAACCTGTAATAGTTCTAGAAACTAGCACGGTTCCTCTGAGTAATACATGGAGAGTAGGTCTAAACGGACTTACTAAAGATCACATAGTAATGTTCCCGGATCAAATCAAACGTGAAAATTTTTTATTTCCAAAGATGTCAGAGTGGAAATATAATCAACAAGGTTTTATATTGATTTGTACTCAGAACACCAAAAGTAAATTATGGCATGGAATGCCTGAACCCCGAGAATGGGTAAGGGAATTGATAACCAATATACGCAAGTTTACAGACAGGAAAATAGTTGTGAGATCTCATCCTAGATCTCCTTTTCCTGTATACGAACATAATTATGAAAATGTTACAAGGCAAGTGCCTGCAAATAAACAAGATTTCTCTGATTCGTTACTTGATGCAATAGACAATGCGTGGTGTGTTATAAATCATAATTCCTCACCTTCAGTAATTTCTGTTATAAACGGTGTTCCTGTATTTTGTGATAAAACTAGTTTGTCTAGTGCAGTTTCTAACTATGATCTGAGATGTGTAGAAAGTTTGAAATATCCTGATAGATCACAATGGTTTGAATGGTTGATGAGAACTGAATGGACATTGCAAGAAATATCATCAGGGTTGATATTTGAAAAATTCTATGATATAATGATGTGATCTCTACGCATCGAGTTAAAATAATATGAAAACATGTGAAGATTGTATGATATATCTGTTGCATCATTACAAGGCAACTCAATATGTCCAAAGAAAGATTTCTTTATCTGACATAAATTTTATAACTAGTGTCAGTGATCAAGTGACTTTGAAAAAACTGGCATTGACTAAAAAACAACATATTGCAGTAAAGAGTATATTATTAAAATATAAATGGGTATTTAAAAATACACCGAATATAGAGTCTGTACTAGATACAGTGTCTTCACCGTTTCGTGAGATAGACTCAACAAAAAAAGTTTTCTTTTTGGAAAAAGACAGTACTTCATATATAGGGATAAAGTTTCCGTATGATCAAAATATAATTTTATTAATAAAAACAATAGCAAAAGAAAACGACGGCTCGTGTTATTTTGATAAACAAATAAAAACATATTTACTAGAATATAGCCCTATGATGTTGTATTCATTAGTGAATGAAGTATATCAATCATTTGATATAGAAGATCAAGTGATGAATCAATATGATAAAATCAAGAATTTCATCAATAATAAAAAAGAAAACTGTCCTGGGATATTTGACTTTGAAATTTTAAATGTTAATCCTGATGTAAAACAACAGATGATAAATCACTACGGACATCCTTGTAAGTCTAATCTTATACAGTATTTTGATAATAGAAATCAATGGGGCTTATATCACTTTGACGAGAATCATCTACAAGAACTTATTAACGAAACTAGTAGTTTAACACAAGCGTTATTGAGCAGGACATCCAATAAAAATTTTGTGAATTCTAATGAATTCATGTACATTGATATAATCAATAGTTTACAGGAATTAAACAGGGATCAACTAGTAATAGTATTACCGGATTTAAATAAATTAAAAAAAACCACAGAAGTATCTTTGTTATCTAGTTACCACTATGCTCTCAGTAAGTACTATAAAAATTCAGAAATATCTGTGATGTGCAGAATGTCTAACAAAGGAAACGGGGCGAATTTTAATCAATATGTAAAAGATAACAATATAAATAAACCTTTGAGTAAAGAAACAAAGGTGGTGATACTAACATCAACTAAGTTACCAAAACCCTTGTTAAAGTTTGAACAATTTAAACCTCGAACTATGATCGTATCCGAAGAATATAAAGAGATATTATCTTCTTGGTGTTACTCTCCTTATATGTCTAGATTTGATATGATATTATTTTATGACCAACCTATAGAGCTTAGAGATAAAATAGAGGCACTGTAATGAATAACAAATGTAAACTGATCATCAAAGATGAAGTAAATATCAAACTAGAAGGTCTTGATGTAGACATAAGAAGAAAAATCTCAAATTCACTCAAGTTTCCTCTTCCGTATGCAAGATTTTTACCAAAATTTAAATTAAAACGGTGGGATGGCAAAATTCCTTTTTTTAGTATAGGAGGTACCGGTTATCTAAATCATTTAGATACAATTATACAAATACTAGAAAAAAACAGAATAAAAATAACAGAAATTCAAGATCTTCGTGAAAAAATAGAATTAAAATTCTCTAAGATAGATCAGGATTTTTGGGGCGAAAGAACATGGCCCGAAGGACATCCCTTGCAAGGACAACTTATAAAACTCAGAGAACATCAGGTTAACGCAGTAAATATCTATCTAGAAAATCCCCAGAGCTTACAGGAAATTTCTACTGCTGCAGGGAAGACTATGATAACTGCTACGTTGTCTAAGATAGCAGAAAAATATGGAAAAAGTTTGGTCATAGTGCCTAATAAAAGTTTGGTATTACAGACTGAAATTGATTATATAAACTGCGGATTAGACACAGGAGTGTATTACGGCGACCGAAAAGATTTGTCAAAAACACATACCATATGTACTTGGCAAAGCTTGAATGCATTGGATAAAAAAGAAATGCAAGAATCAGAATACAGTGAATTGACTGAATTCCTAGAAAACGTATCATGTGTGATAGTAGATGAATGTCATACTGTAAAAGGGGAAGTTCTTAAAAAAATGCTAACAGAAAGAATATCTAATGCTCCTATCAGATGGGGTCTTACAGGAACTATACCCAAGGAAGATTTTGAGTTCCAAGCATTAAAATCTAGTATAGGTCCAGTCGTGGGAAAAATTTCAGCCAAAGAATTACAAGAAAAAGGCATATTGTCTAATTGCCATATAAACATAATTCAAATAATGGACACCATGGAATTCAAAGATTATCAAAGTGAATTAAAGTACTTGGTTTCAAATGAGAAAAGGTTGTCTTATGTTGCTGATACCGTTAAAGATATAAGGCAAACTGGTAATACACTAATTCTAGTAGATAGAATTGCAGCAGGAGAAATTCTCAAGGAAATGATTCCTGATAGTAGTTTTGTCAAAGGTGATGTAAAGGCTAAAGACAGAAAAGATACTTTTGATGAAATAAATCAATCTGATGATATGGTTGTTATAGCTACTTATGGCGTAGCATCCACTGGTATAAACATCGTAAACCTTTATAATGTAGTATTAATAGAACCAGGTAAGAGTTTCATACGAGTTATACAATCTATAGGACGAGGACTCAGAAAATCTGATAAAAAGGATTTTGTTAATATATGGGATATCACTTCTACTTGTAAATTTTCTAAACGACATCTTACAGAGAGAAAGAAATTTTATAAGGAGCGCGAGTACCCTTTTAGTATTAAAAAAGTTGACATTTGGAGTAATGAATGAAAATTCTAACATTAGAAAATAAGTCGTTTTCACTTTCTAGCTTGCCGGACAAGCTAGAAGAAGACATAAGATTCGCAGTACTAGACAACAGTGATCAAAATAATCCTGATTTCTTTTTTGTTCCCTTGATATTTCTAGAATCATTCAACTCGCCTGCTGTGGTATTGAATATTGCAGATAAACAGATCGTAATGCCTTTGGACTGGCATATTGCTGTAGGTGATGTTTTTTCATCTAATAATCTAGAAGTTCTTCCCTTGACTTCTTTAAATGATAGAGGATTTGATGCATTTTTGTTTAACCCTCTAACGGGATTTAAATTCGAGTTTGGCAAGATAGAAATAACAAATTTTTATAATGATGTAAAATGGTATTTCCCTAAGGTCAGAAATGCACAACTTCTGGCTATTCCTTTAGATGACGGGGATGAACCTTTGTGTGCGTTCTTTATAAAAGAAGTTTCTCGGCAATACGAAATGATAGATTATTCCAAATTGCTATAGACAATTTGAACACAATCATGTATAATAAGATATGTCTAAGAAAAATTTAACAGAAATACTAGCGTTTTTAGATTACGGCATCAAAGATGCATGGAATCAACTAAGTCCAGAGGAACGCAGTTCAGTGTCGTTTTGGACATTGAATCGTTATATGAGTTCTATAAACGGTAATAGGGAAAAGCAAGAACTAGCAGTACTGAAAACCAACGAATATTATAATAGATACTTGTCTAATATTAGTTTAAAAAAAGATACAGGACATCATGAACTGCTTTGGAAACTGCTTTGTATGTGCGGAGACACTCAAAAACAAGAAAGGCATAATTGGATTAAACTAGAAAAGAAAACTTCGGTTAGTAACAAAATTATTAACTTTTTAAATAAAATATATCCGAACATGAAACATGATGAGGTAGAGTTACTTGCTAGAATATCTACAAAAAAAGAACTCCGAGAATTGGCTAAGGAACATGGTATCGAAAAACCAGACTTCTGAAAAACCTTTTAAGTGTGAGTACTGTAATGCTGGTTTCTCTAGAGAAACCACAATAGCTGCTCACATGTGCCAGCCTAAAAAGCGAGCTGTTCAAAAAAATGAAAAACGTGTTCAGATAGGCTTTTATGCATTTAATAGGTTTTACAAACTTAGTGCGAATGCAAAAGAAAATAAAACATATGAAGAATTTTCTAAATCTCCTTTTTATAATGCGTTTGTAAAGTTTGGCAGCTTTGTTAATAATGTCAAACCTTTGTATCCTGAAAGATATATAGATCATGTTGTGACTAGTCAAATAAAAATTGACAAGTGGTGCGATGATTCTATTTACGAAAAATATGTAATTGATTTAATACTCAGAGAAAACTCTGAAACTGCGCTAGAAAGAACAGTTATCACCATGAATGAATGGGCACAAGAAAATTCTAGTATATGGAACTTGTATTTTAAACAAGTTTCTGTAAACAGGGCTGTTTGGCACATAAAAGATGGTAAAGTTTCTCCGTGGCTGATCTTGAATTCCAAGACAGGCAAGGAGATGATTTCTAGGTTAAATGATGAACAACTAAACATGATATATCCCGTGATGAATCCTGATTACTGGGGCAAGAAGTTCAAGAATTCTTTGAGTGATATGCAACTTGTTAAACAAATAGTAAAGGAAGGTAACTTATGAAAATACTAATATACGGCGTACACGGTTCAGGAAAAACTTCGATTGCAGAACCATTCGCTAAATTAATTAATGGTGTTTACTTAAATGAACATTCAGTTTACTCGGAATTTCCAGATCTAGATCTAACCGATGAGCTTGAAAAAGCCAAAATACTTCATTATTATTCCCGAGGAATAGAGCACGTGGGATTAATATCTGTAATAGATGCAGTATGCCCTACTCAACAGTTTCGTGATATTATAAATCCTGATTACACTGTTTGGATGGATACAGTAAAATCAATAGATAAGTTTGAAAAACCTCAAGAAGTTGATTATCATGTTAGTGAATGGTTTACTGACACTCCTAATCAACTTCTGGAAGTAGTAACGCACTATATAAAATGAATCATGGATATCGACATTGATTTTGCTGACAGGCAACAAGTACTTGATAAAATAGAACACAGAAAAGCTAGCTTGGTTAATGGAAAAGTGCATAATACAGGTATATATATCAGTGAAATACCCCACAATCCTTTAAACAACACGGCTACTATAGATTATAAACTAGCAGAAGAACGAGGGTACTTCAAGATAGATTTTTTAAATGTCAACATCTACAAAATGATTCGTGATGAAGAACACTTGATTGAAATGATGAACAAAGAACCTGAATGGGAATTACTGCAGTATCCCGAGTTCACTGATCAAGTATTTCAAATATCCGGGCACAGTGAATTATTTAAAAAGTTAAAGCCTGGGAATATAGAACAATTAGCAGCAGTCTTGGCTATAATAAGACCTTCTAAAAGATATCTAGAAGATCATGACTGGGATACTATATTAAAAGAAGTATGGGTACCGCCGGCAGACGGGGGTTACTATTTCAAGAAATCTCACTCATTTTCTTATGCATTTGCTGTTGTTGTTCACATGAATCTTATATGTGAAAAATTAAAATCTGATATCTAGTTTATTTTGTTTTTTTAACTAGTTGTATGGATTTTCTTTTTATTCGCTTGATTAGCAATTTACTAAGGCTAACACTAGGTCCTGCAACTACTTCAACATCTTTGGTGTTCATGTTTATTATCGAGTATTTGAATTTTTCCATTTCTTGTTTTAGAAAAATGTTTATAGGTATTAGTCTATTAGATTCCCACCACCATATATTTCCCATAGACAAAAATTCTTTTTTGTCTTCTTCGCAGTTTAGTTCAGTGTAAACATACATAGAAGTTATATAATTATCTTGGTTAATCATTAGTCCTATATATTCATTGTTTCCATAGTTTACTAGACTTAGGAAAGGAAATTTGTTTGGTATGTCATCAGTTATTATCATTTTTTAATAAATATAGTTATGCAAATTATTAGATATTTAGTCTCAACACGTAGAGAATTATATACCAATAATTCCGCTCATGTTACGGAGTATAGCCTAGTGTATCAAGAACCTATTAGAGTATATAAAGGCATTGACAATAGAATAGAATTTATCCTAAAAAACGGCGATCAAAAACCGATAGATCTCAGTGGTTATAAAATAGTATTTAAGCTATTTGATAAGAGACAGGAATTAATTGCCGAATACTCTTCAGATCAACAATATATCATAAAACATCCTCATACTGGATTATTTACCGTACACATAAACAAAAAAGACCTGACTAAAGTAGATATACAATATCTTTATTATAATGTAATTTTAGAAGACTCTTCAAATAACCAATTGATAACTTATGCTAATACAGGGTCACAAGTCAGAGGTGAAGTGTTACTAGATGATACAGCTTTTCCTTTACCTAGACCTAGTATTATAATAACACGATTTGAAAACACAGCAGATACATGGTACTCGGAAACTATAAATGCTGAACCTGAAGCTAACGGAAATGAAGCATTGCATACTGCTGTAATATATGCAAACTCGGATTTTAAGTCCACGGTGTATTTGGAAGCTACACTAGATTCTTCGTTGGATAATACCTTCAGCACTGATTGGTCAACTATATTTCAACTAGAAATAGAATATCCTGAAAAACCAATTAGCTTTAATTTTAATGGAGTATATAATTATCTAAGGTTTCGTTTTGATGCTGATCCCAATCTTTATATTGAAAAGATAGCCGTTAGAAATTGACTCTGAGACAATTATGTGATATTATAAGTATAATTCACATAATGAATATCATGAGTACTCCTATTATATCTGAGATAATACTCTCATACTGGTCTGGTTCTAGAAAGACAAAACTAACACCTAGTGGCTGGGTGTCTGGCAATGCTCCTTGTTGTGTACACAATGGGACCGGAGCAGACAAGAGAAAACGAGGCGGTTTTATAAACGGGTCTGACGGAAGTGTGAGCTATTCATGCTTTAACTGCGGATATAAAACAAGCTGGTCTCCGGGTAGAACTATTCCTTTTAAAATGAAAAAGTTGTTAGAGTGGATGGGAGTATCCGACCAGCAAGTTAGGGAATTATCGTTTGAAGCATTGAAGCAGATAGATCAAGAAAGTGATAAATCGATAAAAAAACACTTGATCAACTTCAAGGAAGTAAAATTTGATAATTCGGTAAAGTTGTTAGAAAAAGATTCTTGTAACAACAGTGATTCCGATCATATACTAGATTATCTGTCTAAAAGGTCCTTGAATCTCAATGACTATGATTTTTATTATAGCACTGATCCTGCACTCAAAAATCGTATCATTGTGCCTTTCAGGTATAATAATTGTTTAGTGGGCTGGACATCCAGAACACTAGACAACAACGGAGTTAGGTATATTTCTAATCAACAACCTGGGTATGTTTTCAATTTAGATAATCAAGGATATAATAGAAAATATACAATAATATGTGAAGGTGTGTTTGATGCTATCTTGGTTAAAGGAGTAGCTTTGCTGGGAAGTTCACTAAAAGAAAATCAAGCTGAACTTATAAAGCGTTTACCTACAAAAAAAATACTAGTACCTGATAGGGATAAAAAAGGTAAGCAACTTATTGAACCTGCTATAGATCAAGGGTGGAGCGTTAGTATGCCCGACTGGAAACAAGGAATCAAAGACATAAATGATGCCGTTCATGAATACGGAAGAATATATACAGTTTATTCGATCATATCATGTGCAGAATCTAGTTCACTAAAAATACAATTAAAAGCTAAAAAATGGTTTAATATATAATATGACTGTAAGACAAAACACAGATTATGGATTCGATATACAAAAATTGTATCTAGAGATAATGCTCACTGATGGAGAAACCTTTGTACGTTGCCAATCTATATTTGAACCTGAGTACTTTGATAGAAAGCTAAGGCCTTCTGCAGAGTTCATCAAGAATTATGTATTAAATCATAATACTATTCCTACATTTGAAATGGTGAATGCTGCTGCTCACGGCGACTTGATAAATCCTGGAAAACTTGAAGAAGCACACTATGATTGGTTGCTAGAAGAGTTTGAAACTTTTACAAGGCACAAAGCACTAGAGTCTGCTATATTAACTAGTGCTGACTTACTAGAAAAAGGAGAATACGGAGCTGTTGAAACTCTAGTAAAAGAAGCAGTGCAAGTAGGACTGCAAAAAAATCTAGGAACTGATTATTGGAGAGATCCTAAAAATCGCTTGGAACAAATAAAAGCTAGTAATGGACAAGTGTCAACAGGGTGGCCTAGTCTAGACAAAAAATTGTTTGGAGGAGTGTCTAGAGGAGAGCTTAATATATTTGCCGGAGGATCAGGTAGCGGTAAAAGTTTGTTTTTGGCTAACTTGGGTGTAAATTGGGCACTAGAAGGTTTGAATGTTATATATTTCACATTCGAGCTTAGTGAAAATTTGGTAAGTATGCGCGTAGATTCTATGATAACAGGCGTGCCTTCTAGAGAAATTTTTAGAAGCATAGATGACGTTGAAATAAAAGTAAAAACCATAGGCAAAAAAAGCGGAGCATTTCAAGTCAAGTATATGCCCACTGGAAAAAACACCAATGATCTTCGGAGTTTTATAAAAGAATATGAGATAAAATCAAATAAAAAAGTAGATGTTATACTCATAGATTATCTAGATCTTATGATGCCTGTAGCTAGAAAAGTATCTGCTGAAAACTTGTTTGTAAAAGATAAGTATGTAAGTGAAGAGATAAGAAATCTAGCAATGGAATTGAAGCTTATATGCGTTACTGCTAGTCAGTTGAACAGAAGCTCAGTGGAAGAAATAGAGTTTGATCACAGTCACATATCAGGCGGAATATCCAAGATTAATACGGCTGACAATGTGTTTGGAATATTTACTAGTAGGGCTATGCGTGAACGGGGCAGATACCAGATTCAGTTAATGAAAACCAGATCTAGCTCAGGTGTTAATTCTAAAATAGATCTAGATTTTAATATAGATACTCTGCGAATCACTGACACCGATCAAGAAGAAGAAACTACTCAATCTTCGACTCCAGGACAATCTATACTGGACTCAGTTAAACGAAACACGGTATCAGAACATACAGACGAACCTAAAATCAGGGCACAAACAGAATCTACGAAACTAAGGCAATTTCTGAATGAGTTACCTGATGAATAAATAACTACATGCCGGGGTTTATATATGGAAAAACGAGTAAACAAGACTGCACTAACACAACGAAATACCACACGAGGCTCTTATGTAAAGGCAGGTAAAAAATTATCTGAACTCATAACGCCTGGTTCAAAGATTATAAATTATGGAGCAGGCGGTCAGCACACAAGAGAAGGCTTATATCAAGGACTAGGCGACGACTACCAAATAGACGATATGGAACCAAACCCCGGTTCTAGAGAAATAGATCCTGAATTCACTGATGGATCACAGATAACAGATAATAGCTATGATGCTGCTGTGTGTTTGAATGTTATAAATGTACTAGAATCTGATATACGAAAGGATGCTATACGACATTTGCTAAGGATAGTAAAAACAGGTGGCTATATAATACTAGGAGTAAGAGGGTATAAAGGAGATATTGCCAACACTAAATCTTTCGAACCTGCTGATGATCCCAAGGCGATGTGGGTAAAAAAGAAAACAAGAAATCCAGATACGGGAAAATCTGAAGAAGCGTATTCATACCAAATTGGATACGACGGCAATGAATTAAAAGATTATGTAGAAAGTATAGCACAGGAACTAGGCTATGACGTGTCTATAAAACGAATAACAGGTATAACAAAAACAGCAGTGGTTATACAGATCAAAGGATCGTTTACTAATTCTATCATGAAAGGGATATCTTCTGCTAGTAACAAAAAACGATCTGCAAAAAAACGTCCAATTGGTAAAAATATCGGCGGCGCTATATATGTACAAAAAGAATATGCTAACAATCATCCTTTGATAGATGGAGCAATCTTGAAAAAAGCCGAGCAGATAGTCAACACAGATTTTCCAGAGTTTGACTATAACATAGTAAAGTATATGCATAGCACCAAAACAAAAGGTGCTGTTACTTTTATAGATTCTCCAGATTTTGATACATCACCCGAACCTGTGATAGGTGATACTGTTCGTGTATCACCTGACGGAACAGTGAAATATCAACGTGCTGGTAAGCGTCCAAAGATATATCATCACAAGCACGAGTTTGTGGGATCTGATTATAAAGGGTTTGATATAGAAAAATCCAAACAAAGATCTGAAAAATATAATGCTATTCTAGATAAAATTTCCAAAGACAAGCCTAACATAAGATCTAGAATGGGTAATAAAGATGTTTGGGATACAGAAGTTATTCCTTATTTAGATAAAGATTGATATGCAGAGCTATATCAAGGTGTACTAGCGTAGCAGCAGGATCATCAAATGTATTTGCAGGATAGCAGTTGTGAAATTAACAAAAATAGATGAAAATATACGAATAAAAACTGATCGAGAGATAGATCCAAAACAAACAGGTGTTTGGAAATTTAGAGATAACGAAGGTGCAGTATTTGGACCATATCGAGGTACATTTTCTAGTGCTTCAAGATTAGCCAAGCGAGATTATTCAAATTTTAAAAATACCAGATTTGGTGAAATCTTCTTGATTGAAGATATCTCTTACAACAAACAACCGTCAGAGCATATCAGAAGTATCATAGATATAATACAAAAGTACGGATCATAGATATGAGATATCGAGATATTAACACTATCAAACATGAAAAACTAAAAGAAGCTGCAAGATTTAGAAAACGAGAACGTGATTTTATCGAATCTCAAGCCGATCTTTTTTCTATAGGAATCGAATACGAGTTTCATGTAGATATTAATAAAGTAAAACAATACATAAAAAAACACAACTTGGATATAGATATATCTCATGTATTATTGGACATCTCTGACATAGGTTATCAAGAAAACGATCTGTTTGCTGATTATACATATGAAGACATTTATGATAGCGATGTTTATAAAAAAGCCATAAAAGAAATCGTTGATCAAGAAATAGACGACATTTTTCAAGAGGTTTATCAAAGTGATATAAAAAGAAGATGGAATCAGTATTATAATAGTTACCTAGAATCTAGACCAGGAAACATAGAACAAGCACGTGAATATGCTACTCAAAAAACAAACGAAGACTCGCGTGATATAAAAATGCAATCACAAACAGAAGCAAAAAAAAGTGCAAGAGAATTCGCAGTGACTGTGGTTGATGAAGAATTTACAGATTTGATAGAAGAATTTATGTATCAGCGAGCTGAGGTATATAATAAAACTGATGTTATTGCAGTGAGGATTTTTAGAGATGAGTATAGTTATGATCCTTATGTGCATATGATAAAAGACTCGCAACCATCAGAAATGATAAATGAAGAACAGATACCTGAACTAGTAGAAGACTTAATCAGCATTTCCCAAGAAGTTTGGAAAATAGATATTGATAAACATATTGAAAGTATAGAATTAGATTCTTCTGTGCGATCAGGTGTAGAAGTGATAACTAACCCCCTCATGATGAAACAAGCAATAGATTTTTATCATAAGATGTGTGTAGTAATTAATGATATAGGATCGACTTCTAAGGAAACTGGCATGCACGTAAATATGAGTATCGAGAATCGTGAATTTAGTGACCTAAATGCCACTAAACTATTAATGATTCTGGATCCTACTTTGTTGCAAGAGACATTCGGTTTACGGGCGAATATCCGTGATGTATTTTCGTTCATCAATCAAAATTGTGAATTTTTTATATCGCATATGATTAAAAGAAAAAACATAGTAAAATCGTTTGATGCATTCATTGATAAAAATGAAAAATTTCTACAAATTAATTTAAATCACATGAATGAAGGATCTAGATCTAGAATAGAATTTAGATACTTTGGCGGAGAAGGCTATCAAGACAGAAAAAATACAGTGATACATCACATATATGCTACTGCGCATGCTATGTTTGCTGCATTTAATCAAGAGTATCTAGAAAAAGAATATAAAAAACAGATAATACGATTTGTGGATAAAGTGTTCAAAGACAATTACCAAAGAATAGCCAATTATTTCTTTGATAATATCTTGAACAATGTCAACAACAGCCCAGCTATAGAATCCAAAGATTTTTTGGAAACTAAATTATTTAAATTATTAGAAAATATGACAAAACAAAAAATAAGCTTGAGTTTCGTAGAGTTCAGATCATTATACAACAAATACGCTGATGAAATCAAGCAACGTATGTTAAAAAATTGATAAATTTTATTTTAAGAGTAAACAATGAGATATAGAGAAATAAAAGAAGCAGCATATGATGACCAAGTAAAATCATTGTATAAAAAATACTCTGACAAGACTGATTTTATAGATGATCAGGTAAACTTTGCCAAGCAAGTATTAAAAAAATCCAAGATAATTGTTTGGTATTTAAGAATAGTTTCTGCTTTTTTATCAGGAAATAAAAATAAACTTGAAAAATTATTAGGCGGATATCAAAATGACCTAGATAAAATAAAAGAAGTCTTAGGACATTATACTAGTATAAATTATGAACCTATTCAAGATTATGCATATGGAAATAAAACTGTTGAGCAAGTATTCAGCGAACTCAGTGAGCTAGAAGAAAAATATAAAGAAAAAAAAGCCAATAACAGACCAGCTGTGTCTCCCGAAGAAGGAGATTATATCATAAAACGATTCAAAGATGGAACATCTTGGTGGTGGGTAGATAGAGGATATTGCGAGCAAGAAGGAGCTAGCGGATTGCACTGCGGTAACATAATGGGCCGAGAGATGACTCAGCATCGTATATTGTCTCTTAGAGATTCAGACAATCGTGTTATTTTAACATTTGTGTTAGATACTGATGATTCTACACTAGGTGAAATGAAAGCGGTTGCTAATCAAAAACCAGACAAAAAGTATCACAAACACATTGTTTCACTCTTGGTAAACAAAGATCTTGAAATTCAAGGATTTAACATAGCGTCTACCTATATGCCTGAAAATAATTTCAAGTTATCTGATTTATCATATGAATATATTGCTTTTATAGAAGAGCATAATCCTAAAATAATTGAAAGCGCTTTGTCACTTGAACCGACATTGATATTAAAATTCAAAGATAAAAAAGTCATAGAACGCTATTTTAATGATTCCCCTGAGTACGTACAAAAGCTATTGATGCACAACGATGATGAAACTTGGAATGAAGTGATCAGTGACTTTGAAGACGAGATGAAACAAATAGAAAATTCACTAGAAGATGATGATTGGGGAGATGACTGGAGTTATAATAATCAAAAACTTGATAATATGCGTACTGAATTAGGAGAATTATTTGCACTAGCTCCGATGACCATAGAATCTTGGAAGGAAAGAATAGTAGCTCATTTATGTAAAAGACCTTATGATTTCTTAAAGCTAAGAAAGGACATAAGAAATGATTACAAAACGGTGAAATATATTTTGTTGAATTCGCAGTGGCCTGATATATATAAAACCATACCAGAAAGTACACCTAATTATATGGAATTAATGTATGATGTGTTTGAAACTAAACCTGTTCTTATAACGCTAATTAGTCCTCGCACGGAAACAGTAAATGGAGATGATAGCAAGGAAAACTATATAAAATTTGCATCCAAGTTACTAGGCAAGTCTGATAAAATAGACAAAGCAATAATAAACAATTTAACACTTGAACAAAAATTACAACTAGGCATCGGTGCAGAAGAATATGATATAAATCGAAGATCATGGTCACAATCAAGTAAGGATCCGGCAGATTACGGAATAGATCTTAAAGGAAAATCTGATAGAGAGAAGATAAAATATTTATCTAAGATGATTGTGGATTTATATAAATTAAATGATGTAACAAGACTAGGCGGCGGCTACACCAAAGCTAGAATTAATATCTGTATATATGAATTGTTACATATAAACTCCCTTGAGGTATATGATGAAGTTGTTAACTTAATCAAAGAATTGTTAAAGTTAAACAATGAATGGGCTATTGAATCTTTTATAGGTTCATTATCTTATCATACTAGAATATCTCAATTTTCTCTAGAAATAGCAAAGCGTGTCAGCAAAGAAGCAGATATTATAGATGGATTGATACAAATGGATTCGATATCATCACAATCAGATTTTTACAAGGAACTATTTATATTGATAGATGCTGATAACAAACTAGAATTTATAAAAAAAGATAGGAATGATGGCAGTTTTTCCTCACCTTTTTTTGAAATGCTAATTAATAGAAATATGCCCGAAAAGGATTATATTATATACATGTATACACAATATATGGCTGAAATCTCAAGCAGGGATAAAAAATACTCGCCTCACAGGGGTTCTTTGGCCTTAATAATGGATAACATAGAACTTATGTCTGTAAGATACAAAAATAGGACTGTGGAGAATATATTTAGAATATATGAAAAATTAGATAATGTTAGGTATACTATTTCCCGACGTTTTGCAATGGAAACAAAAATAAGAAAGTATTATGTGTATCTGGTATATAAATATCCGGATAACGACAGTTTGAGTTTTGCTTCTTATATAACAATTGATAATGATAATGTAAAATATGTTGCTAGTATAATAAAAAGATGGAAAAACGGTGAATTTAATGATCTAGGTGCAAAAGCTGTCTATTCACTGGAAAGACTCGAACAAAAATTAAAACGATTCCAAAACGATGAAGATAACAGAAATTTTTAGTATAAGACCCACAGTTCCTAAAAACCTGGAAAGTCTAAAATCTGCATGGACGCGGATGCGGATAGAATTTGAAATATATGAAACTGATGAAATAATAACGCTAGAAAGATTTATCATACCTAAAAATAAAAGACAAAAAGGACTGGGATCTAAAGCTATGCGAATTTTAACGGACTATGCAGACAAGACTCAACAAGTTATACAGTTGACTCCTACTGCAGAATTGGGATCAACGGATATACAACGTCTAAAAAACTTTTATAGAAAATTTAAATTTGTAGATAATTCAGGATCTAACGCTGACTATAGATTTGAACATCAAATGTACAGAGAACCGTCTATATGAGATATAAAGAATTTGCAGCCTTACTAGAGGCTAGAAAAAATAAACAATCAAATCCTAGAATATATCTATATCAACGGATAGAACAGCATTTATCTAATGCATCTGACATGGACGATATATTTGAAAAAAATTCTTTTGTATCTTTTACAAAAATAGAAAAGTTGGGTATAAATCCTGGGTCAACATACGATACTCCTCTGGGTATATATTCATATCCATCTGAGTATGTGATGGATGAAATAAAGAATGCTAAAAATAAAACAAATATGCGTGAAATTATGCCTTTCGCAGGAGAACACCCTTATGCTAGTATATTTTCTGTTCAAGGAACCATATTAAATCTTTCAAGTATGAAAGCTAGCCAATTTGATGATTATTGTTATAGTATAGAAAAACTTTTAATGGATTATCTAGACGATGATAGTGAACTTTATTCACAGTATCTAGGAACTGACATTGATGATAGCAATTCAGTTAACAACCGAGAAAATGCAATACATGCACATTTTAACGATATAGAAAGTGATTCTTACAATGAAGCACTAGTACGCGACTTGTTGGGTGGTAGATTTTGGTATATAACTATGAAAGCCGCTCAAGATCTTGCTAAAAGTAAAAGATGGAATACTAAGTCAGTGCCTCTATCATGGAATAAATTGTTTAGAAAAATAGGCATAGACGGCTGCATAGATCAAGACGCTGGTATAATACACGAGTATGAACCTTATCAAGCTGTATTTTTTTCAATAAGAGCGATAAAAGATAGGGAACTTGTTGATAACAGGACCCAGGTAAAAGATCCTGAAGAACAAGCATACGAAGCAAAAATTGCTATAGAACGCGCACATGACAAGATACAACAACTAATAAAAGATCAAAGCTCTGAAGGATTGGAATCAATATTTTACAAACTACACCGGGAAAAAGACGATGTCCTTTTACGTCGTATTTTTCTGAACAAATACATCTTTGAACTCAGCATTACACCAGAAGAATTTATAGAGAAATTTGCGGAATATGCTAATAAACTCTCTAGACCAGATGAGATAATAGCAACGATACTAAAATATTTACCCGAACGAGACAGTCTATATATTCCATTGCTGAAAGTAAGTCCTCGAAGCATTGAGGATATCAAAAATCCATCAGTGGAACTACAAAAGTATGTATTAGATCTAGATCTGAGAAATATTCAACACATACCGCATCCCGGCAAATATATACAAATTCTGGCGGTAAATCAAGATCCTGAAGCCATTAGTTATATCTACAATCCTTTGCTCTCAGTCAAGATATATACCATGGATCGTCTATATGATCTGGGAAAAGACGGATACCGAGAATTTTTACTCAGACATAGTGCTAATAAGCTCAGAACATTGTCTATGATACGAAGACGTGTAGGCAAAGAAATGATTGAAAACGTTGATGTCCCTTTTGTAAAGCATATTGTTAAGAAAACACCTTGGATTTACCAAAAATTACCGTGGGCTGCACGAGAAACAAAAAGTATACATGATTTGTATCAAGCGATGCTCGATAAAGAAACTAGTAACCCCTTGTGGAATGAAATTCCTGAGTTATCAGTTGACGGATCACATCTTTTTAAGACGCAGCGTGAGCTTGACGAGTTGATAGATGTGTTTTCACGTTACCCAAATGAACCCAAGATGACAAAAATTCTCAACTATGTAACTTATCGTATACCATCGGATCATAAAAAAGAATTTTTTGAAAAATTAAAAAATTCTGTACCTGAAGAATCATTTATCTACCGAGATGCTATGGAAGTATTAAAACGATTGTCATCATCAGAACAAAAAGAAAAAAGTAGTTAGACTAGTATTCTTGATTGTTGATGTACTGTTCTCTAGATTTTTATAGACCGGGTTAGGTGTTATCTCTATTCATGTAGAAATCATGAGATACTTTCTAGACAATGATGCGCAAAACTCAAATAAAAATAAATACTAAATCTTGATTTTCCAAAATCAACACCGATGATAACAGAGAAATAAAATGGATACAATAAAAATCAACGTCCCTACTTTTATAAGACTACTAGAACTTGTACGAGAAGATATCAAAAGCGATCCCGATCTACATGATCTGGCTGAAATAATCACACA